>Ga0302198_10005123_pt1 | contig 12271 bp, 13 predicted proteins | sample II_Bog_N2_2_FD_193521 | JGI IMG/M metagenome (GOLD analysis project Ga0302198, IMG submission 193521) | Peat permafrost microbial communities from Stordalen Mire near Abisko, Sweden - II_Bog_N2_2 | ecosystem: Environmental > Terrestrial > Soil > Wetlands > Peat | place: Sweden: Abisko... | reverse complement strand
GCCAGCGTGCGCGACAGTTCGCTGATAATGTTGAACGGCAGCATGATGATTGTCGGCTCGGCATAGGACTTGAGATAGCCCCCCAGCCCCTGCGCCTTGATTCCGAAAAACGGCACGACCACAAATACGCACAGCGCAAGCGCCGCAGTGGTCGATAGCGAACCGGTCGGCGGCTCGTAGCCGGGAATAATGGTGCAAATGCTGGCCGATGCGACGAACAGGAACAGGGTGCCCAGAAAGCCGAGATAGATTTCCGGGGAACGCAGACCGACATCCTCGATTTGCTGCATGATGCCGGTGACAATGATCTCCAGCAGGTTCTGCCAGCGCGACCGTTGCAGGTCTGTGGAAAGATGGCGGGTGATGAGCTTTGAGCCGACCGCGAGCACGGCCATCAAGCCCCATGTAAAGGCAATCGTCCCGTTGATTTTGATGAACCCATACTGCCACAGGATCATCTGATCGGCACTAAGGCGCATAAGGGGCCTCCATCTCTGGCACACCCGAGGGTGCAAGCGGCGGTCGGGGCGAATTTCGGGTCAGGCGCTTCACCATGGCGCGCGCGAGCACCGTGCCGAGCAGGCACATCGCCCACCACCGCCAATCATCGCGCCCGACGAAATAGAATCCGGCCAGCAAAATGCTCATCCGCAGCACCATGCTGCCAAGGAACCAAAGCGCCGGCAGCGGCGACGCCAGCCCCTTGATCACGGTCCACCACAGGCCGCCGAAGAAGAATGCCCCCAGCAACAGGCCTGCCGCCAACGGTATGGCAAGGCTCAAGAGGGCATTCATTCGCTGTCCTCCTGTTCCTCGGCGATCGCCTTGTCCTCCTTGGCGACCCAGTGCCAGGCGTTGAAACAACCGATGGCGAGCCCGGCCATCAACAAGGCCAGCGTCCAGGGATGCCTGCCCGGATAATGACTATCCAGCCACATCCCGAGCGTTGCACCGAGCAGCGTCGGCACGACGACCGACCAGCCAATGAGCCCCATCATGCCAAAGCCAAACCAGACGCCGCGCCCGGCATTGGCCCTTGCCCTGATCTTGCGCGCCGCGTTCCGGCCAAGCCTCGCGCTAAACGATGCGTTTGATTTATCTAATTTTTCTTTGGATTCATCGGTCATAATGAAGGCCCGCCATCCGCCGAATGAGATCGGCCTCCATTTTCGCCAGCATCGAACGCATGGTCTGCTCGCGTTCATCCAGGGCAAGGAAATCGCGTTCCACAGCCTCGCGCAACTGGCCCAGATCTGCGCCGCCAAGCGCGCGGCGCACGGATACGAGCACGTCCTGGCCGGCCTTGACGAGCACCCCTTCATCGATCGCCACAAAGACCTCGCCGTCAGATTCCGAACTGTAGGTCAAAATTCCGGGCGACAGGGCCGCCACACAATCAAGCCGGTGCGGCAGGAGCCCGACCGAACCCTGCCGGGTCTCGACGACAATGCGGGACACGCCCGTCTTCTCGGCGAATATCTGGAACGGCAGGAGCACCTTGAGATTCATGCGCCGCCTGCGTCCATGTGCGCCGGACTGCGTTTGTCGGATGCGTCCTTGCCTGCCGCCTGTGCTTCCGGTTTCGACTTTGCCTTCGCTTCGTCAATCGCCCCGATCATGTAGAGCGCGCTTTCGGGATAATCCTTGAATTCGTCGTTCAAAATGCGTTCGCACCCATCCAGAGCATCAGCGAGGCTGACGATTTTTCCCTTGATGCCGGTGAACTGCTCGGTCGTGAAAAACGGCTGTGTCAGAAATCGCTCGAGACGGCGCGCGCGTTCGACAACGTCGCGGTCCCCCGGCGAAAGCTGCTCCAGCCCGAGCATCGCGATAATGTCCTTGAGTTCGGCATATTGGGCAAGAGTGCGCCGGATTTCCTGCGCGAGAGCGTAATGCCGTTCGCCGACAATGCCGGGCGTTGCCATCTTCGAGCTGGATTGCAGCGGATCGATGGCCGGAAAAAGCCCTTCGCTCGCGCGCTTGCGCGAAAGTACGATCGATGCCGAAAGATGCGAAAAGGTATGAACCGCCGCCGGATCAGTGAAATCATCCGCCGGGACATAGACAGCCTGGATCGAGGTAATCGCGCCGGTATCGGTGTTGGCGATCCGTTCTTCGAGGCCGGACAGCTCTGTGCCCATGGTCGGTTGATAGCCGAGCCGGGATGGCATCTGTCCCATCAGGCCGGAAACCTCCATGCCCGCCTGGATGAACCGGAATATGTTATCCACCAGCAGCAACACGTCCCGGTGCGCGTCGTCCCGGAAATACTCGGCCATCGTCAGCGCCGCATGCCCGACGCGAAACCGGGCGCCGGGGGGCTCGTTCATCTGTCCAAACAACATCACCATGTTCGGCAAGACGCCGGCTTCGTTCATGGCCTCGTAAAGCTCTTCGCCTTCGCGACAACGCTCGCCGATACCGCAAAAAATGCTGACGCCGTCGTGATGGCCGATCATGTTGTGAATCATTTCGGTCAGCAGCACTGTCTTGCCGACACCCGCTCCGCCGAAAAGCCCCGCCTTGCCGCCGCGCTCCAGCGGCACGAGCACGTCGATAACCTTGATTCCGGTTTCAAAGACTTCCGACTTGGTAGACCGTCGCGCCAGCGACGGCGGGGCCTGATGGACCGAACGCCATTCGACGTCGGACAAAGCTGCCCCGCGATCTATGGTATTGCCAAATACGTCAAACATACGTGAAAGCACGGCTTTGCCGACCGGCGCTTTCAACGGGCCGCCCGTGTCCTTCACCGGCATGCCACGCGCCAGCCCTTGCGTAGGGGTCAGTGCGATCCCGCGTACGTGATACGCATCCCGCTGCGCCAGAACCTCGATAATGATCCGGTCATCCGGGCCTGTGACCAACATCGTATAAACCGGCGGCAGATGCCCGTCGAAGCGAACGTCCACGACACTGCCCCGCACCGAAGCAACGATCCCAAAATTCGCAAGGCCGGTTTTGCTGTCCATATTTTCTCGCGCCGAGGGAACGTCCGTTCGATCATACGCCCGTCCGTGGAAATTTGTAGACCTGAATGGCCGGGTCGGCGCGATCGATCAAATCGGGATTTTTTTCCGATCAGAACCGTCGCGGGTGACAGGGCGACTGAGTCGGGCACCAGTGGGCCATCGGCTAAACGCCGACCGACGCGCGCGATTGCGGGGCGGCAGAATGGCCATCGCGACTGTCGCCAGCCGCCGTTTCCAGCAGCGACAGAAACGGCTTCACGATGTCGATCGGCATCGGGAACACGACGGTTGAATTCTGCTCGGCACCGATCTCGGTCAGGGTCTGCAGATAGCGCAACTGCATCGCCGCCGGGATGCTGGACAGGATGGTCGCCGCGTCGACGAGCGTCTGGGATGCCTGGAATTCGGCTTGTGCATGGATCACTTTGGCGCGCCGATCGCGCTCGGCCTCTGCCTGTTTGGCGATGGCGCGGACCATGTTGTCGGTCAGCTCGACAGTGCGGATCTCGACATTGGCGACCTTGATGCCCCATGTCTCGGTCTGGGCGTCGAGAATGCTTTGAACGTCGGCGCTGAGCTTCTTGCGCTCCGACAGCATCTCGTCGAGGTCGTGCTGCCCCAACACCGCGCGCAAGGTTGTCTGGGCCAGCATGTTGGTCGCCGGACGATAGGATTCCACCTGAATGATCGCGTGCTCGGGATTGACCACATTGTAGTAGAGCACGGCATCGACTTTCATCGACACGTTATCGCGTGAAATGACGTCCTGGCTCGGTATCTCGACCACCTGGATGCGCAAATCGACCCGCACCATCTGCTGGATCATCGGGATCAACAGCACGAGACCGGGGCCCTTGACCCTTTCAAAGCGGCCCAGCGTAAAGACGACCGCCCGCTCGTATTCCCGCAAGATCCTGACGCTCGCCACCAGCAGGATCAGCAATACCAGAACGATGATGGGGGCGGTGGTAAGCCAAGCGATCGCCATGTGCCGCTCCTGTTGGTGAACTCGCATCGATCCGGCCCACCCGGATCGCCCCAAGGGCACCATCTGTGCTGCTGCTAGGCGATTGCGACAGACGATCGCAGCGTCGGAAAGTACGCACAAGCGGCTCCGATCCCGCGCAGATCACCGGCAGCAGGAGTTCAGACACACAGCAATCGCCGCACTTACGCATTTGGCTTCAGCCAGATCGTGCCCCACCAAGTGGTGACTGCCGCCCCAGCCAATTGTTTTGCAGGCATGAAGCACCCTTTCCCGGGAAAGGGCTTTCCGCAAAGCTGGCGGCTCATTCTGACGCCATCGCCCGCGACTCGATTTTGCCGCAGCCCGCATCGCCTCCGTACCGCAGGCAACGCCTGGCGGCACGGAGCACGTGATGGCGGTCAATAGCCGCTTTTGCGCAAAGCGGCGCCGGGGGATCTGAATTCGTGCACCAGTGCGCGCGCGGCATTGGACAGCAGCAGCGCATCGACGCCGATCGCGGCGAAATGCGCGCCCGAGGCGATGAAATGGTGGCTGGTCGCGGGATCGGCGGACAGGAAACCCGCAATTTTGCCGAGCCCGCGCACCGTGGCGATGGCGCGGTCGATGGCGGCGATCACGTCGGGGTGATTGGGCTGCCCCAGCAACCCCATCGACGCCGAAAGATCGACAGCGCCAAAGAAGATCCCGTCTACCCCGTCGATCCCCGCGATCGCCTCCAGATTGTCGAGCCCGGCAACGCTTTCGACTTGCAGGATCAGGCAGATGTTGTGGTTGGCAGTGGTCATGTAATCGGGATCGTTGCCCCAACGCGCGGCGCGGGCGATGCCCGATCCAACCCCTCGAAAGCCCTGCGGCGGATACCGGGTCGACGCGACGATGCGCCGCGCCTGATCGGCGGCTTCGACCATCGGGATCAACAGATTGCAGGCGCCGATGTCGAGCAATTGCTTGATCAGCACCGGGTCATCGGTCGGCGGGCGGACGATCGCAGCGACATCATAGGCGGCAATCGCCTGCAACTGGCCGAGAATGGTGCGCAGATCGATCGGCGAATGTTCGCCGTCAAGCAACAGGAAATCGAATCCCGCCGCTGCCGAAATTTCCGCGCTGTACTGGTCTGCCAGCGCCAGCCAGAGGCCGTAAAGTGTTTTGTCGACAATGTTTTGCTTGAATGCATTGTGCATCGGGTCAGATACCTTGATCACTGGAGCCTGGCGAAAGCGCATCATCTGCTGGATGCTGGCGCTGGACGCCGGGACATGCCGCGTTATAGCAGAAGCGGTCGGGAAGCGGCCACAGATACCGGCAGTCCGCACATCCGGACGCCGACCGGCGAGGGAGATAGGGGATGTCCGACAGGCTGTCGGTGAACCTGATGAAAACGACCAAGGCTGACAGCGGCGAAACCGAATGGTTTGGCGTCGATGTGGAGGATTTGTCGGCCCGCCTGCGGTTCAATCCGCACGATGCGCATATCTGGCTCGAAAACGAACGGATGCTCCTGCTTCATGTCGAAGCCTTTGCGGTCATGCGGCAGGAATTGATCGAACGCCTGGGCATCGACGCGGCGCGCCAGGTCTTTGGCCACATCGGCGCCACAGCCGGCGCGCGCGACGCCGCGATCGCACGCAAGGCCAGCCCGCGCGCCGGTGCGCTCGAAGCGTTCAAGACCGGTCCGCGCCTGCACGCCATCGAAGGCATGTGTGCCCCCGAAGAGATCAGCCTGGACGTCGATGCGACCGCAGGCATGCTGTCGGGCGAATGGATCTGGCGCAATTCGGCCGAAGCCGAGGCGCATCTGCGCGCCATCGGCCCGAGCAGCGAACCGGTGTGCTGGACCATGCTGGGCTATGCCTCGGCCTATTCGAGCGCATTCATGGGTCATCCGATCGTCTTTCGCGAAGTCGAATGTCGGGCCATGGGCGCACCGCATTGCCGCACGATCGCCAAACCTGCGGCGCTGTGGGAAGCCGACGCGGAGCATGGCCGCTCGCTGGGGTTCAAACTGACGCCGGACACTCCGCCGGGGGCAAAACCGGCCCACGACCACGGCACCAACAAAGACCGGGACGAAGACTGGAGCGACCGCGAGGCAGACCTTCTGGCGGGCAAGCTGGGCATCGTCCGGCGGCTGGCCGGACTTGACGAGCCGGTCTTGCTGCTTGGCGAACACGGCGTCGGCAAAAGGCGACTGGCCCGCGCCATACACCGGCTGGGGCAGCGCAGCGCGGGCCCGTTTCTGGCGATCAGTTGCGCGCGCAGCGAGGCGGCCGATCTCGAAATCGACTTGTTCGGACGCGAAAAGAGCGGCGATCAGCCCGCCCGTCCCGGCCGCATCGAGCGGCTGAAAGGCGGGACACTGGTGCTCGAGGACATCGAGACGCTGTCGCATCGGCTGCAGGCGCGGCTGCTGCACCTGCTTGCCGAAGGCATGGTCGAACGATCGGGCGGCGGTCAGCCGCGCAGCGCCGATGTGCGGATCATCGCCTGCGCGACGCACGACCTGCAGCGCGCGGTCCGTGAAGGCAGTTTTCGCACCGATCTCTATTACCGGCTGGGCATGCTGCCCATCCCGCTGCCTCCGCTGCGCGAACGGCGCGAGGAATTGCCCCGGTTGATCCGCCATTTCACGGACCATTTTGCCACGCGCCATGCGCGCCGCATTCAGGGCATGTCGATCGAGGCGATGGATTATCTGCTGAGCCACGATTATCCCGGCAACATCGTCGAACTCGAAGCGATGCTTGGCCGCGCGGTGATCATGGCGCCCGATGACGGCGTGATTCAGATCAGCCACCTGCTGTCTGCGGCCGATCCCAGCCCACCCTCGTTCTTTCGCCTGTCGGAAGGTGGCGCGCTGGTCCATCCCGAGGCACCCGACCCGCTGCTCGATCTCGATGCGCAGGCCCGGCACATGATCCGCGGCAATTTCAGCATCGAGGCATTCGAGGCCGAACTGGTCCGCCGCGCGGTCAGCCAGGCGCGCGGCAACCTGTCGCAAGCGGCGCGCCTGCTCGGCATAACCCGCGCACAACTCGCCTATCGCTATGCGCGGATCAAAGGGCCCGCCGCAGACGAATGACGCGGCGGGCACCCCTGCATTAAAAGCCGAAGCGGTAATCCAGCACAAAATTGTTTTGCGCATGCGACACCGCGATCGGTGCCGACGTATTGGGCAGGCTCGAATTGCCGAGCGTCGGGGCAAAGCCGTGCGAATAGGCGAAATTGATTTCGCCGCCCGACCCGACTCGCCGCGCCACCCCGAATGTCAGGTGTTTGTCGGGCGTGGCCGGGATGACCGCAAACAGCGTCGAGGCGGGCAGCGCCTCGTTGGCGATGCGAACCCCCGCGCGCAGCGTCCAGCGCGGATCGATCCGATAGGCCGCGCCCAGCGCGACGATCGTCTGGTTGTGATAGCCCTGCGGCAACTGGATATTCAGCGTGCCGCCATTGTCGGCGACAAAGCCGACATTGATGTTGGCCATCACCTGTTTCCAGAACAGTTCACTGACATCGAGCGCAACGCTGAGCGCCGGAGTGACCTGATGGCTGACCCCGAAATCGACGCGATGCGGCATCTGGAAATCGCGGATCGCGATTGTGCCGGTCAGCGGAATCTGCCCCGCCACGGCATCGATGGCGGTCAGCGTGGCGCCCCCCTTCATATCCGCCATCTGGGTACGCGGCGCCCAGGACAGGCCGAGCGTGGTGCCCTTTGCCGCATGCCAGATCAGGCCGATGCGTTCGCCCACGCCCAGCGAACGCACCCCGCCGCCGACGATCTGGTTGCGCGTCAGCGAAAACTGCGCGCCGCGCAAGGCGGGCAATCCGCCCAGCACCGGCAAGAGCGTGCCATCGACCCGCCCCGCCGCAATCAGGCTGCCGACCTGATCCGCGCCGAGCAGCAAGTCGAGATTGAGCGACTGCCAGCGTCCCTCGATACTGGCGCCGAGCACAAGCCGGGGCGTGATGGCATAGCTGACAGCCAGGGGCGCGGCGATTTCGAGCAGGCGGCTCGAGTTTTGCAGCCCCGTCGCCAGTCCGCCGGTCGCGCGCGAGAGGAACCCGGCATTGCCGTATTCGGTGCCCAGCCCCCCTTGCGCAAACACCCCGAGGCCGATCGCCAGCGGCCCCTTGTGCCAGGTATAGCCGATTTCCGGGGCGTAATAGGGGCCCCGGTTGGCGCCGTGGGTCGACGATTTGGCGACTTCGCCGGTGGCAAGGTTCGTGACCGCGATGTCGGTGGTGATAAGATCCACCCCCACCATCATCCGGTTGCCGTCAGGCGCCAGCGACAGGGCCGCCGGGTTGATCAGCATTCCGGCGGGACCGGTGTCCTGCGCGGTGGCGGCGCCGCCCATCGCCCGCGCGGTGGCACCGAACCCTTCGAGTTCGAACACGTCGGTCGCGTGCGCGGCGCCATGTATCAACAAGGCAGCCGCCATCGTCGCGCCCCTGTGCAGGGCGCTGATCCGCTTGTTTCTGGGCAAAGTCCCCTCCCTTAAAAAAACCTGTCAAAATGGATCTGCGCGAAAGGCACTTTGTGCTCGATCATCAGCAGTTCCTGGATCGCCTGGCTCATTGGCGGAGGCCCGGCGAAATAGAATTCATACTCGGCCAGCGGGCGCGGCAAGCCGGTGCCGAGGTGGGCATGGACATAGCCTTCCGCCCCGTCCCAGACTTCGCCTTGCGCCGGCGCGGTAACCACCGGGACAAACCGCCCCGCTTCGACAAAGCCCGGCAATTCGGCCAGTTCCGCCGCGCCGCAGATGTCGCGCACATGGCGTGCGCCAAACAGGAAATGCGCGCGCCGTTCGCCCAGCATCCCTTCCGCCGCCGCACCGCGCAGGATCGACAGCACCGGGGCAAAGCCCGATCCCCCCGCGACACAGACGATGTCGCGCGGCGATCGGCTGCGCAGATAGGCCGTGCCATAAGGCCCGTCGGCGCCGATTTCGTCGCCGATGCGCAATTCGTCAAACAGCACCCGCGTCGCCGCGCCGCCATCGACCCGGCGAATGATGAAATGCCATTCGCCCTGTGCATTGGCGATGTTCGAAAACGAATAGGCACGCGATCCGGCGATGCCCGGCAGATCGAGCAGCATGTATTGCCCCGGCAGAAAGTCCGCCGGACCATCGCCGGAAAAGCGGAATTCGCGCATGTCGTGCGTCACTTGCCGCGTACCGATCAGCCGCAGGCGGCGGCGGCGCGGTGCAATCGGCGGAACATAGTCGGCACTGGTCGAACAACGGATCACCGCATCGCCGCACGCGCGCGTCTGGCAACCGAGCATCCGCCCCTTGCGCCGGTCGCGCGGCGAAAGACCGGGCGCATCGGCCCACAGCGTTTCGAAATCACCGGAAACCGGATCGAACACACAGGCGCCGCACCCGCCCGCGCTGCATTCATAGGCCATGCCATGGCCCGAACGCAGCGCGGCGCGAAGGATGGTATCCCCGTCCGCCTGGACAAAGCTGGTGCCGTCCTTTTCGTTGACGATCACGGGCTCGTTGGCGATTGAGGGCATCGTCAAATCCCGATCAGAGGCCGAGCGACTGGCGGAAGGTGCGCGTCGCCGCCTTGCCGCGCGCGGCGGCGTCGACGACATCGGGCAGCTCCGCGCAGAAGGCATCGATCGCGCGATCGGCCTGCGGTTCCCACTTCGCGATCCAGCCCCGGATCGTTTCGGCATTTCCCTCGGTTTCCAGCGCCTGGGCAATGAACGCTGCCGTCCAGCGCCGATGCCGCGCGGCATCGACCAGCCAGGCATCGGTCAACATGCCCCGCAGCGTGTCGCCATTGTGGCGGCCGGATTCGCCAAGACCGCGCAACACCGCTTCCTCGACCGCGGGCTTGACCAGCAGGCTGAGCACGACGATCGCCTCACCCCAATCCCAGGTGGTGAGCGCGCGTTCGGTCAGTTCGCGAAAGCCCTGCCACGCCGCGTCGTTTTCCCAGTGCGCGCGTTCATCACGGCCAAACCCGGCATCGGGAAAGGCCCGGCCCAGTTCGACCGTGCGATAGGCCACATGGCTGAGCCAGCGAAAGCTGTCGGCCATCTGGAAATAGTTGCAATTGGTGATCGTGCTGGCCGGCGACATCTGCCCGACATAGGCCGATGCCATCTGCAGCGTGTGAAACAGATAGCGCGCCGGCGCGAACAGCGCGGCCAGCCGGTTTGCCCAGGCAGCATCGAGCGCGACGTCGTGTTCGCGCGCATTGAACTGGTCAAACAGGCCGAACACATAGGTTTCCTGCCCGTCCTGCATCAGGTTGTAGGTGCGGTAGATCACCTCGTCGGGATCGCGAAACGCGTTCCAGTCGGCATGGCGCAGCGCGGTGCCAAACGTGTTCTGCTTGTACCAGCGGTTCATGAACACGTCGGGCGAGGTTTCGTAGGGCGCCTCGGGATCGCGATTGTTGTAGTGCAGATTGGCGCTGACGATCTCGTATTCGCTCGGCTTGCGGCGGCGCTTGGCGAGATGGCTCCAGGTTTTCAGCGGCTGCAGGACTTGTGCCTCGGTCATGGTATCGCTCCCCCTCGGGCTCAGACGGTTTTCTGGAAGTAAAAGCGCACCGCGCCGGGCTGGCTCTCGATCTGGCCGGCGAACGACGACAGGTCGACTTCGAGATCGTTGATGTGGAACGGACGCCCCAGTTCCTCGGCAATGGTTTCCTCGCGCAGGATCATTTCCTGCTCGGTATGGATGCGGATATAGGCGCGCTTGTCATCGACGGTGACCTGCTTGCCCGGATTGTCGATCCGCGCCGCTTCGATAACCGCCATGGCGAGATCGCCCGCGCGCATGACCGGGCCGACCAGATTGTTGTGATAGGCGGATCCCGCCTTGTGCGTGCTCATTGCAGAAATTCCTTCGAATTGCGGGATGTCAGCTATGGGCGAAGAGGGCCGCGACGCCTTCGGTGCAGACCAGCACATCCTCACCGTCGATCTGCACCGGATATTTGGCGAGCGCGCAGTCGTCAGGGTTGATGCCCTTGCCGTCGGTCACGTCGAACTGCCACAAATGCGCCCGGCAAATCAGCGTCTTGCCGTCGAACTTGCCTTCGACCAGGGGGATGTCCTGATGCGGACAGATACCCTGAAACGCGCTGATCTCGCCGCCCGGCGCACAGACCAGCAGGATCTCGTGCCCGTTGACGGTAAAGGTTTCCATTTCGCCTTCCCACACGTCGTCAAGCGTGCAGACTTTGGTGAATGTACCGCTCATCGCACGGCCTCGAACATGATCTCCACGGTTTCGGTGGGGGCCAGCCCGCTGTCGGCGACTTTCAGATCGCGCGGAAAATAGTCCTTCGCCCCCTGGCGCCGCACCCGCAGGATCGTGCCGGGGCGCGGGGCAACGCGGCGATTGAGCGAATGGTGGGCGCAGGCCGCAGCCACTTCGTCCATGGTGTTTTCGGAATCGACGGCGACGAGTTGCAGGACGAAATCGCCTTCGAAATTCGAGCTGAGAGGAAACAGGGCCATGATCGGAATTCTCGCGAAAAGGGGATGAACCGGGGGCGCGACGGCAATCCATCGGCGATGCCGCCGCGCCGCTTCGTTGGGGTGGATCAGCTCGCCAGCTTGAGCTCGCGCATCGCGCGATAGGTCTCGGCCCAGGCATAGTTGTGCGCGTCATCGCCGCATTCGCCGGGTGCAATGTTCATGTATTGCAGAGCGCCCGACAGATCCATCGGCTGGATCATTCCGGCGAGGAAGCGGTCGACCAGATTGAGATGGCCGGCATAACGCGCCGGATCCTGCTGAAACACCCAGCGATCGACATCCGAACCGAAGTGATAGAGCCGACCGTTGTATTCAAGCGGATAGTCCTGAACATTCCAGCCGTTGCCCGGCGTGCCGATGATCGGCAGCTGGCACATGTTGCACACCATGGGCAGCGTTTCGGGAAAAGTCAGGGCCATGTTGCCGTCGACGACATTGTCGATGATCACGTCCCAGCACTTGCCCCAGGTGTCGTTCCAGCCGGGGTATTTCTGTTCCAGCCAGTTGCGCTCTTCGGGGGTGACGCCTGCCGCAGGGTTCCACCACACCGTCGGCCGCCAGTAATAAACGCCCATATGCATGCCGTGGTGCGTGTCGTTGAGATCGGCGATGAACTTGTCCCAGTACCACGGCAGATCGAGCCCGAGGTCGGTCAGCGCGCGTTCGAACTGCGCGACGATCCATTCCTCCATGAATTCCTTGAACGACTGCTTGCGGTGTTCGAGCGGGGTATAATAGTCCATGATCGGGCCGGTCAGTACCGAAAACAGCTTCCACGCCGTCCATACCGCGATG
>Ga0302198_10005120_pt1 | contig 12273 bp, 9 predicted proteins | sample II_Bog_N2_2_FD_193521 | JGI IMG/M metagenome (GOLD analysis project Ga0302198, IMG submission 193521) | Peat permafrost microbial communities from Stordalen Mire near Abisko, Sweden - II_Bog_N2_2 | ecosystem: Environmental > Terrestrial > Soil > Wetlands > Peat | place: Sweden: Abisko, Stordalen... | reverse complement strand
AGCCTTTTTTCAGCTGCGGAAATCCAAGTAGGAATTCCTTCTTTGCAACTTACCCGTCGGCCTGCCAATTCGGGAAAATCTCTTAGAGTTCATCCGCAGTTTGGTAGCGCCTACCTCCAGGTCGGCTGTCCTGTGGGTCTCCTGACCCACAGGAGACTTATAACAGCCCGGGCGCTGCCAGTAGTGCCTGTCTGGAGACCGGCTGTACACTCCGTTCTCAATTTACGGATAAGTTCTTAATGTAAATGCGCTCAGGCCGCCGGCCGCGTTACGCTCCAGCCCTCCGGCCGCCGTGTAAGTTCAAACTTGTAGCCGAATCCCCTGGCATTGTCGATGTAACGGAAAAACTCCGGTCGCAGCGAATACAAAACGCTCGTGTGAAGGGCCAGCCGAAAAACTCGCCCCAGCTTGAACCGCTCACAATATGCTTTGACCAGCTCGGCACGGCGCTCCGCGTCGGTAACTCCGCTCACTGCTCCGCGTAGTTGCACGCCGCAAATCTCCCTCCAGCTCTTGGCGCTGCGGTAGACGGTAGCGGCGGCCTGCGGAGTTCTTTTCAGGTTCAGGCTGTGCAAGCTGCTCTCGGAAGATATCCAGTACACCGAGAGCTCCTCATCGGCAATATAGAAAAGCGGCGCCACCGAGGCCTCGCCGTCATTGCCATTCGTGGCCAGCGAAAGAGTTGTCTCCGCTCGCAGTAGCGCGCCAATCAACTCCAGTTGTTTCGTCGCTTCCTTCATCGCGCTTTCAGATTCAAGAGGATTTCCGCAATCTGTAAAAACCCTAGCATCTCCGCCGCAAAAGAAGAAGAGGCAGCCCGAAGTGCAGGCTGCCTCTTGTCGTACTGCCGCTCTCGCAGGTTTGCGGTTTACGGCAGATAGTAGCGGAAGCTGGTCCAGAACATGTTGTCTATGCCCTTGGCGCCATTCAAAGGAGTGGAGAGAGCGCCTGCTGTGCCGGTGCCTGACCAGCCTTCGCGAACCGCATACCCGTATTGGATGCTCTGGCGCAAGCGGCCGCGGTCGCCCCTGTAAATGTCAAACCAGTAGCCGGTCGTGACTTCCTGCACGTTGCGGGTATTGTTTCCGCATCCGGAGCCCGCTGGCTGGTATCCCACCGAGCCAGAAGACAAGCCGGGGTTAGCCGCTGTGGCGCAGGTTGCGGAGACGCTGGCGTAGCGCGAGCCGTAGCCGATGGGGGTGATTGCGGGAGTTGCGGTGAAGTGCGAGCCCCAGTTGCCGCCGGCGGCGAACATTGCAGCGGTTGGCTTGGCCGAGCAATAGGTGGAGGCGTTGGCAACCGTTACACCGGTCTGGCAGAAGGTGGCCGTCGGATCAGATAGCGTAAGGGCCGAGGTTGCGTAGTCAGCGCGCGACGCGTAGTCGCCACCATAGTTGAGGTAGATAAGCAGGCGCGGGGTGGGCGTGGCTTCAAGCGTGAAGAGCCCCGAGGCGTTGTGGATCGGCTTCAGATCGCCGCTGGCGTCGTTCGTCACGTCAGACAGCGTCGAGTTGCCATAGCGGCCCATGCCAGGTCCGTAGAGACCCTTGGCGCCGAAAGTCAGCTTATCTTTGATGACCGGTATGCGAAGGCTGCCGCCAATGCCGCCCAGAACAATGCTGTTGCCGTAGTAGCCGGTAGTCGATGACTTGGCCAGGACAGCAGTATTCGGAGCCGCGCCATTGAAGCCCTCGACGTCGGCAATGCCGCCGTACTTGACCGAGTTCTGCGTGACGCCAGGGTAGACCGTCTCGTGCGCAAAGCCGGCGATACCGAAGACCTCATAATGTCCCCATCCCGGATCGAACGCCGCCTTCACGAGAATGTCCGGAGCCTGATTGAAGGAGATATTCGTGATGTTGCTGTTGGCGTACACGGTGTTGAGATTTTTTTGGTAGCCATAGACCGTGTTGCCGGCGCTGTCCACGGTGTTCACGCCGGTGTAGCTCTGGACGTAAGTGGTAAGGCCGCTCAACCCGCTGATGGCGGCGTTGTAGTTGCCGCCGTTGGCTCCGGCCGAGCCCAGCACGGCGTAAGGGGTGCTGCCGGCCAGCGCTGCCGAATAGAGCAACTGCGGATTCTCAGCCGCGATGCCGAAGGCAGCGTGGTTGAAGGTCTTCGTCACGCGAAAGCCGTACTGGCGGGTCCACACAAAGCCCGTAACGTAATTCGGGTCTATGGTCTGCGGTGTCATGATGTCGCCGGAGACGTTCGAGATGCCCTTCTTGTCTTCGGTGGCCAGCGACCACAACTGCCCGCCCGTGAAGGCCCAATGGTTGTTGGTCTCAGCCTGCGCCCAAATCACGCGCTGGCGCAGCACATAGCTGTTGCTCTGGTTGTTGTTGGAGGTGATGCCGGTACCCAACCAGTCAGCTTCGTAGTAGCCGCGCAGCGTGCCCCAGTTGGTCTTGCCCTCGGCCAGCATGGTGACGCGCGACTGGCGGGCCGTTCCGTAGAACTCGCTCAGCGAATACGCATCTGCACCCTCGTAGGGAATCGCGCTGAAAGCGGTGGGAATTTCGCCGCCCGTGGCCTTGGAGCGCCACACAGTTTCACCCGCCACGAAGCCGCCAGGCGTAATGTTGATGCCCTTGTAGTGAAGCGCGGCGGGCGCGGCAAGGTTCTTCTTGATAGCGGAGGTTTCGTCAGAGATCGTGGTCGCCAGCGAAGCCTGCGTGCCCTTCAGATCGGTGACAGCGGATTGCAGCGTGGTGACTGCGGCGTTATTCTCCGTCACCGCCTGCTGCTGAGTATTCGCGGCGGCTTCCGCTCTCGCTGCCGCTGCCTGTGCATCAGTGGCGGCCTGCTGGGCCTTCTGCAACTGCGCGTCCTTCACGGCCAGGTCGGTCTTCAGGCTGTTGATCTGGCCCTCCAACTCCTCTTTCAGCGCCTGAATCTGCTCTGCGACTGTCGGCGCGGGCGCCTTCGCCGTTTTGGATGCGACGTGCTTCTTCGCGGGAGGTGTAGCTTCGCTGGTCTGTCCATAGGAAGCAACAAAACTGGCCGACAGCATTGCCGCGGCAGCGATTCTGAGTCTCAAGTTCATGGGGCCTCTCATTTTTCCTTTCGAATCGGGTTGAATCGTGGCGGCACTCGCCTTCGCTACCGAGCGTCCTCAACACCCGCACCCTACGACTATCGGCATAAAACCAGATCTTGTTCCAACGGGCATGCGAGATATGCGCCTACGGCCAGGAAAATGGATCCGCGCAAACGGGACTTCACCGGGCCGCTTCCGTCTTCAAGACTCGCAAAGAAAGATGAACATTTGACTAACCCATGTAAATATTTGACTAATTCACGGAATTCTAACAAAGGTTGCTCTTGTCCCATGCCAGCCTGCTCGAAGTTGGAGAAGCAAGTACTTTAACCTTCCATTATCAAAGAAGCTTCTCCAGAGCGAGGAATCCCTGATTAAGTCAATGTCTTGAAAGGGCACGGATTTATCCGTGCCGCAAAAGGCTGCTAAATCAACGCGGCCTTCAGGCCCTGAGGCAGGCTTTTCGGGCGTTCGGATCAAGTCCACGCGTTTTTCCGCAGCCTGTTTAGCCCCGAGGGAATCTCTGTCTGACAGAATGTACTGAATCAGAGCTCGCCTAGTCAGGAGTTGCTCTTACCCCTATGGAATGAAGCAGGCTCCCATCCTCGCCGCAGGAATAAGAACGCGGCAAGAATGGAAGCCCGTTTCATAGCGCTACTTCGCCTGGGGTTGAGGAGGCGTTGCCGGAGCGGCTGGTGCCGGAGCAGTAGCAGGCGCGGCTGGCGTGGCAGGAGCTGCTGCGGGAACTGTCGGCGCCGCCGCCGGCGCCGCATTCGGAGTTGGCGCGGTCGGCGCAGTTGCCGGAGCAGGCGGCTTGGGCGGAGCGGCTGGCGCAGTAGGCATCGGCGGATGCGGGGCGCCACCGGGCATCGTGTGCATACCAGGCGTCATGCCGGGATGCCCAGGTGGCATCACGATGTCGCTCACGTCCACCAGTTCCACGTCAAAAATCAAATCGGACTTTTCCGGAATTCCGGGATGAGCGGCATCCGGACCGGGCCGTCCCTTCGCGCCGTAAGCCAGTTGCCACGGAATGAAGATGCGGCGTTGGCCGCCAACCTTCATGCCGGCAAATCCCTGGTCAAAGCCCGGAATCGCGCGCCCATAGCCCTGAGGGAAGCTGATCGGCTGGGGTGGGCCTTGCTTGGGTTTGCCGTCGTCGCCCAACACCGGCTTCCCATCCTTGTCCAGCACCGGCTGGCGCGGATGGTCGTCGGTCGAGTCGAACTTTTTCCAGTCGTCCGCGCGTCCGTTGACGCCAAACCGGCCGGTGTACAGAACTTTGTACAGCTTGGTCGGCTCAGCCTCTGCGCCTGTGCCGATCTTGATCTCCTGGTAGCGCAGCGAAAAGAGGGTCTTCTTGACGGTCTTGACCACGGGCACGCCCGGGGGCAGCTTTTCAGCGGCTGCGGCGGGTTTTACGGCCGCTGGCTTGGCGGCTATTGTGGCAGGTTTAGCGGCGCTCGCTGGCTTGGCTGGGGTTTGCGCGCTTGCGGCTATGGTGCTGGCCGCTAACAACAAAATCAAAGCTGCATATTTCATGGCGTTTTCTAACTCCGGGTCGTCCTTCTGGGAAGTTTATCAGGCGCTCCCGCACTGTTGCACCCGGCCAGCAATCCAGCCAGCAGAGCGGTTCTCACGGCCAAATGCTCCACCACGATCGATTCGTGCCGGGCGTGCGCGCCTTCGCCCACCGCGCCCATGCCGTCCAGTGTCGGAATGCCGAGCGCCGAGGTGAAGTTGCCGTCCGAGCCGCCGCCGCTCATCGCCTCTTCCAGGTTGAAATCCAGCTCACCGGCCAGCGCCTTCGCTTGCTGGTAGAGCTTTACCGTCCCGCGCGTGCGCATCATCGGCGGCCGGTTGATGCCGCCCGTGACGGTCAGCTTGCAACGCTTGTCCACTGGCTTGAGCGCCAAAAATTTTCTCTCCATGCGCGGGCCGTCCGCCCTGCGAACGATGCGCAGATCCACCTCTGCCCACGCCTGCGCGGCAATCACATTGCTCTTCGTCCCGCCGCCTACGACGCCCACGCTCACCGTGACTCCACGCTTGAGGTCCGTCCATCCGCTTACCGTTTCAATCACGCGCGCCAGCTCGCGGATTGCGCTCGCTCCTTTTTCGAAGTCCACCCCTGCGTGCGCGGCCACGCCAGTCACCTCGATGCGAAAGTCTCCGGTGCCTTTACGCGCTGTTTTGTAAGCCAGTCCCTGCGCCGGCTCCAAAACGAAAACTCGGCTGCATTCCGCCGCCACACGCTCAATCACAGGTCGCGACGCCGGGCTGCCCACTTCCTCATCGCCCGTCAGCAGCAACACGATCTCCCCATTCAGTTGCCCCGCTTCGGTCAGCATCTCAATCGCCGTAAAGGCCATCGCCAGGCCGGCCTTCATGTCCAGCGTGCCGGGACCCCACAACCGTCCTTCACTCAGCTTGCAGGGCATCGTCTTCAGCGTGCCGAGTGGCCAAACCGTGTCCAGATGGCCGAGCAGCAGCGTGCGTCCCGCGGCGCCAGTTTTGGACTTTCCTCCGAAGCGCGCCTCCATCAGATTGCCGAAGCCCTTTTGCCGATGAATCTTCACGTGCCCGCCGAGTCTCTTGGCGTGAGCCGCGGCCAGCGCCACGCAGCCATCCACAGCCGCTTTGTTGTCGGAAGGCGACTCAGCCTGCACCAGTTGCTCGATCAGATCAAGCAGGGCAGGCTCCTTGCGCCGCGCGCCAGCCAGCAGCGCGCGCATAGGGACAGGGGAATCGGTAGTAGGGGGCATTTCAAAGCCTTTCACGCTCATTCAGGTCTTCCAAAACCTAAGATTTCCTGATTCTACGACGGTTAACCAGGGACCGACAGCCGGTTTCCTGCCAATAAAATGGTCTATCCGTCGCAAAGTGTGGCAAAAATGCCACAGGACAGAGATTGCCTTTTGCACCTATTCTTGTGACTACGCGCGTTTTTTCACCACCGAAGAGGAAATTTCTGGCCAATCCGGCCCATCTGGAACAGACCATCGCCGCGCCCCTGGAGTTCGCCGGGGTCGGGCTGCACTCCGGCGCGCCCGTCACGATGCGCTTGCTCCCGGCTCCTGCCGGCTCGGGCATCGTCTTCCGCCGCACCGATCTCGATAACTTTGAGATTCCCGCCACCGGCCGCTACGTGGCCAAAGTCAGCTATGCCACCAGTTTGATGCGACAAGGCGTGCTGATCCAGACCACCGAACATCTGCTCTCCTCGCTCATCGGCATGGGCGTTGATAACGTGATTGCGGAGTTGGACAACCTGGAACTGCCCATCCTCGACGGCAGCGCCCTGCCCTACGTCGAGGCCTTTCAGCGCGTGGGCATTCGCACCCAGCGCCGCCGCCGCGAGACCATTCGCGTGATTAGCCCGATCGAGGTCCGTGAGGGCAACAAATTCATCGGCCTCTATCCCGGCCCCGGCTACAGCATTGAGTACTCCATCGATTTTCCCGCGCCTGTCGGCCATCAGACCGCCCGCATTGACCTGGCCGCCGAGACCTATGGGCAGCTCATCGCCCCGGCGCGAACCTTTGGTTACAAGGTTGACGAGCAGAAGCTACGCGACATGGGCCTCATCCGTGGCGCTGGACCGGAAAGCATCATCATTCTCGGTGCAAACGGTCCGGAAAACGGTCCGCTGCGCTTTCCGGACGAGTATGTGCGCCATAAAGTCCTTGACCTGATCGGGGACCTCGCTCTCGCCGGACGCCGCATCGAGGGCCACGTCGTAGCTGAGCGCGCCGGTCACGCCATGCACTCGGCGCTGGTTTCGCGTCTCATCAAGGACCGCTCCACATGGGAGATGGCCCATGTGCCGATGGAGACAGCTCCGTCCGAGGAGAGCGCGTCAGCCGAAACGACAATCCTCGAAAGCCCAGCCCTAATGAGCGCTTAACGCGCTAGCGTCTTCCAGTCATTCCGCCGGATAACAATCAATTGCCTTTGAGATGGGCGTCACTCGCACAGCACCTCCTGAATCCAACACAACCTCAACGTCATATGTAATTACGCTCGGATCGGCCCTCAAGCTCTTGTCATTCTCAGGAGACTTCTTCTCCTCGGCCTCGTACGCCGCCGCGCAATTCGGAGGTGCTGATTCCGTCAAACCTGTAATATTCCTGACAAGGCCCCAGCAATTTGTCTCGTCGGCCCACAACGAGCATGGTGCCCGGTACACTCTTCTGTAACGTAGCTCAAGTGCGGAGTCGTTATCATCTTTCGGGTGGTTCAATACCTCAAAAGTGGTGAATTCAGTTGAGTTCTTGGTCACCTTTTCGGCGTCGACAAAGATCTTCCATGCGTCCACAGCGTCGAAAACGGCAAAAGATGATCCGCCATCAGACCCGTCGGCGGATACGAAAAAGACAAAGTCGTCTTTAGCACCCTCGAAATAGCCGCCCCACTCCCTCGGGCCGATCACCATCTCGTCATTGGCATTGGCGCGAAGGCACGGCGGCTCTTTATTGTCTTTCATCCAATAAGGGAGAATCGAAAGCTGTTCCGCTCCCTTTTCTCCAAGATCAACCTGCTTGACCATGAAGTTCGGGTAATAAAAACAGGAGAGCATGGCCTTTCCTAGCGGGCTGTATGGATCAGGCGGCAGTGGTTTATGTGTTTCATGCAAAGGCTTGTCAAAGAGCGAAGCCGAACCGCTTGCCAACGCTATGGAAAAAGCGGGAACAAGCAAGAGTCCGCCGAGCAATACGATTCGCACCACACGCACATTCTGAAGTCGCCGGTAAATCGATAAGAAGCAACTCAAATTAATGTACGACGGCATGATGGAGCCTCCATTCTGACCCCTGACCCCTGGGCTTCATTCAAAACAAAATACACATCGGCTCGGCCACCGGAATGCTCTTGCCCTCAGCGGCCAGCGTGCCCGTCACCGGATTTCGCGCGAAGACGCTGATCTGGTTTGAGCTTTGATTAGCCACCAGCATCCAGCGCTCCGTCGGGTCCAGCACAAAATTGCGCGGAATCTTCCCGCCACAGTCGAAGCGTCCCTCCCGCGTCAGGCTGCCAGTCTTCTCATCTGCATGGAAAAAGTAAATCGAGTTATCGCCGCGATTCGCAAAGTAAACACACTTGCCGTCCTTTGAGATCACCGTGTCACACGCGTGTGTATCTCCCTTGTAACCGGCGGGCAGTAACTCAATGCGCTTCACCAGCGCCAAGCTTCCGTCGGTCTTTTTCCACTCCAGCACATCCACCGTCGAATCCAACTCGTTGATCGAGTACGCCGTGTGCCCGTTGGGATGAAAGCGCAGCGTCCTCGGCCCCGCGCCCGGTTTGGCCTTGTAACTTCCCGCGGCGGTCAGCGCAGCCGTCTCCGCGTTCAGCGAATAAATATGGATGCAATCTTCGCCCAGATCGTTGATATACGCAAATCGATTATCCGGCGAGAACGAAGCAAAATGCGCGTGCGCGCTTTCTTGCCGGCTGGCATTCGGCCCGTGGCCGGCATAGTGCTCGGTCCACACCGCAGGGCTCAGCCGCCCGTCGCCCACCAGAAAGCTCGCCGCCGCCCCGCCGCCGTAATCAGCCGCCAGCAGCACGTGCCCCGTCCGGTCCAGAGCTGCATGACAAGTCCCCTTGCTGGCCGAGTTCTGCGCCGAAAGCGGCTGCAGTTCGCCCTTCGCCACGCTAAAGCTAGCCACAGCGCCGGTCGGTTTGCCGTTGAACGAGTCAACCTCCGAAGCGGCGTATAGAAATTCGCGCCGTGGCGAGTACGTAATCCAATCCACATTAGCCAGCTTCGCGGCCACGCCCGCAGGCGTCAGTTCGCCCGTTGCCGGATCCCAGTCAAACGCCAGAATCCCCTCCGGCCTGTTGGAGCCAATGAAGACCCTCTTGCGGCCCGATGAAGCAAGAACAGGCGCGGCAAGCGAAGCGGAGGCGGCAGCGGCAAGTGTGGCGGCGGAAGCGGTCATCAGAAATTCCCGGCGAGTAAGTTTGGTCATCACGCAAGCGATTGTCGCCCATCAGGCCTCAGGTGCGCCAGTCCCGGCAAGCCGCAGGCTGTTGACTCCGCAAGTGGTTGGATACAGAACCTCAAAGGCTGGCGCGAGTGAATAGCCGTCACTTGGCCCCACCGCAGGTGGTGGTGCCCCATGTCACAGGACATTCACACTCCGCGTGTGATAGCATCCCCTTTTCTTAGCAAAAAGCGTCTGCGGGCTATCCTAAAACCCTCCGCAAGGCGCTGGCCCGAGACCCTCCCAATGATGGACGAGGTAGACGGCAGACCGGGACCTGTGGCCCTCCAATTCGGCCACCTGGACGCCCTCAAGCGCGTCCCACCGGCCTCCCTGTCCCTCCCTCTCGAATGCACTGTCATCCTGCCCCAACCGATAGGCGCCCTATCCTTGCGACGCCTTTGTCTTTGCCGCAAGGGTGAGAAACTGCGTCTCTCATTCATGCGGTTCGGCCCTGCCGCAACCGGTCCCGCAATTTTAGAAATACCCGCTAGAAATCACAGGAGAACACCATGAAAACGTACCAGGGAAGTGAGATCCGTAACGTAGCTGTAGTGGGGCATGCGCACAGTGGCAAAACCACCCTCGTCGCCGCTCTGCTGCATGCCGCCAAGATGACCCCAACCCAGGGCCGCGTGGAAGATGGCACGGCCGTAACCGCTTATGACGAGGAAGAAGTAGCCCGCGGCGCAACCATGCAGAACGCGGTCGCCTTTGCCGAGTGGCAGGGCGTAAAAATCAATCTCATCGATACTCCCGGCTTTCATATGTTCACCCACGAGGCGCGCGCGGCCCTGTTGCCTGTTGAATCCGCCATCGTTCTGGTGAACGCCCAGCATGGCATCGAGCCGGTCACCGAGCGTGTCTGGCGCTACGCCGACGAAGCCGGCATCCCCCGCATCGTCGTGATCAATCAGATGGACCACCCCAAAGCCGGCGGCGGCGGCGGCCTGAGCGCCCTCATCGACGATCTCGTTGACCGCTGGGGCCGCAACTGCGTGCCCGTCCAGCTTCCCATCTCCGACGCCCAGGGCTTTCACGGCGTAGTCGATCTCGTCACCATGCAGGCCTTCTATTACACCGCCGGCGGCGATGGCCGCGGCAAAGTCACCGGCGAAATTCCCGCCAGCGTCGCAGCCGACGCCAAGACCCGCCACGAGGCGCTGGTCGAGCTGGTTGCCGAAGGCAAAGACGAACTCATGGAAGAGTACTTCGAGAAGGGCACCATCCCCGAAGAGCACCTCATCGCCGCCCTCCACGAGGCCATCCGCGATGACCGCATCTTCCCCGTGCTCTTTTCCAGCGGCCTGGCCAACATGGCCCTCGATCACCTGCTCGATTTCATCAAGGCCTACACGCCCTCGCCCGTCGAGCGCGCGCCCATGGCCATCCGCACCCCCACCATCGAAACCGAGGCCGAGGCCAGCGCACCCACCCGCAAAATCGCTGACAGCGAGCCGCTAGCCATGATGGTCTTCAAGACTATGTCCGATCCATTCTCCGGCCGCATCAGCTTCTTCAAGGTCATCAGCGGCGTGGTCAAAAATGACGCCACCGTCGAAAACTACACCCGCCGCGGCCAGGAGCGCCTCGCGCATCTCAGCGTCATGCAAGGCCGCAAGGCCATCGACGTCCCTGAGCTGCACGCCGGTGACATTGGCGCCGTGGCCAAGCTCCGCGAAACCCTCACCGGCGACACTCTCGGCCAAAAGGGCGCGGAGATCCAAATCGATCTCCAGCCGCTCCCCGAGCCGGCCATGACCTACGCCATCGAGCCCAAGTCCCGCGCCGACGAAGACAAACTCGCCCCCGCCATACACAAGCTCATGGAAGAGGACCTGCTCATCAAGTTCTTCCGTGACCCGCAGACTAATGAGTTTTTGATAGCCGGCGCAGGCCAGCCGCACATCGAGGCCATCGTCAGCCGCCTCAAAAAGCGATACCACGCTGAAGTCACTCTCAAGGCGCCCAAGGTGCCCTATCGCGAAACCATCCGCGTCACGGTCGAGGCGCCGGGACGCCACAAAAAGCAAACCGGCGGCCACGGCCAGTTCGGCGACTGCAAAATCCGCATGGAGCCCATGCCTCGCGGCGCAGGCTTCGAGTTCGCAAGCGAAGTCTTCGGCGGCGCCATCCCCCGCAACTTCATTCCCGCCATCGAAAAAGGCATCGTCGAGTCAGCCGCCCGCGGCTATCTCGCCGGCTACCCGGTCGTCGACTTCCGCGCCGTCGTCTACGACGGCAGTTATCACGACGTTGACTCCAACGAGATGTCCTTCAAGATGGCTGGCCGCCTCGCCTTCCGCAAGGCCATGGAAACGGCCAAGCCCTGCCTCCTCGAACCCATCATGAAGGTCGAAATCGAATCGCCGGACGAATTCGCCGGAACCCTCATGGGCGACCTCAGCAGCCGCCGTGGCCGCGTGCAAGGAACCGATTCCAAGGGCCGCACGACAATCATCAACGCCCAGGTCCCCATGTCCGAGATGCTCACTTATGGAACCCTTCTAACTTCCATGACTCAGGGCAAGGGCAGTTACCGCATGGAGATGGACCACTACGACATAGTCCCGCAGTTAGTAGCCGACAAAATCCTAGCCAACGCCAAACGCCCTGTGGAGGAAGAGGAAGAATAAGCACCAATCATTGCTGTCATCTTGAGCGCCCCTGAACGCAGTGAAGGGGAGTCGAAGGACCTGCATTTCGTTCGCTCAGACAACTGGGTGCCCCGGTCTCAGGGCCGAGACCTAGGCACCCGCGCTCTTGCAAGTGAGGGGTTTTCATGTTGGAAAGCTGGAAGAAAATAGCGATCAAAGCTGCCGGGTTCGGAGCAGGGTTTGCTCTTCTAGCAGCTTTAATTATCTGGACATTTGCATGGTGGTCTGCGAGGCCAGTGAAGCCGAAGCCATGGAATACAAGCGCGATTACTGCATCATTCGAGGGGCTAGATGCGGAAGGGGACAAGAATACACTCGTTTTCGTCTACACTCTTCAAAACAATACTGATTTTGACTATCGAATTAGCGATGAAAACGAGATTCATCTGGCAGCAACGCTCAGAAAATCAAAATCTTTGAGCTTTGATACATCGAAATTCCTAAAAACTGACTATCCACTTTATATCCCAGCAAAACAGAGGGTTAGATTCATGCTTCATGTCAATTATCCATATGCGATAAAGGAAGACATGAGCGCCACGGACGATTTGAGACATGACTGGGAAACGACAGTTTGTCAGTATGT
>Ga0302198_10005117_pt1 | contig 12275 bp, 8 predicted proteins | sample II_Bog_N2_2_FD_193521 | JGI IMG/M metagenome (GOLD analysis project Ga0302198, IMG submission 193521) | Peat permafrost microbial communities from Stordalen Mire near Abisko, Sweden - II_Bog_N2_2 | ecosystem: Environmental > Terrestrial > Soil > Wetlands > Peat | place: Sweden: Abisko, Stordalen... | reverse complement strand
CGCTTCAACACAGACACGACGATTTCGCCGCATCAAACTTTGCTCACAGCATACTAGGTCAGGCCGAGTTCGAACGCACACCGCAGATGAGATGAACAGAATGAGAGTGCGCATTCCGTCGATACCTCCGCCCTTGTGAGTTTCCTCGGGAAGAGATGAAAAGTCCGTAAGTTACAAAGTCGGTGAGTCATCCCCCAACATTGCCGCGCGCACAATCTTGACGGGCGGAAATCCCTGGCGAAGGAAGTTATTGTGGAACTCCTCCAGCGAGAAGGCTGCGCCCTGCTTCTTCTTCATATCTTCACGCAGCTTCATGATCTCCAGTTTGCCCAGCGTGTAGTAGAGATACGTGGGGTCGCCGGTGCCGCGCTTGGTCTCCACCATCGCAGTTTCCTTTGATTGGTAACCTTCCTTCTGGAAGAATGCAACGGCTTCGTCAAAGCTCATCTTGCCCGAGTGCATCTGGATTCCCACGATGAAGCGCGCATTCCTCAGCAGCGCATCCTGCAGTTGTCCCAGTCGCAGAAACTTCGATTCGCGCTCGTCTTTGGCCCCGGCTCCTGGCTGTCCATAACCTTCGTCCAGCATCATCTGTTCGGTGTAGTGCGCCCAGCCCTCGACGTTGGTGTTCGCGCCCAAGAGCTTGCGCACGCGGCTGGGCGCCTGCGGGACCCACAAGAACTGGATGTAGTGGCCCGGATACGCTTCGTGTACCGCTGTTGAAATCACCGTACCCACATTGAACGAATGCATGTAGCCCTCAACTTCTGCCGGCTTCATTGAGGGGTCGGGCAGCGTCACGTTGAAATACGCTTCAGTCGCATGGGTCTCAAACGGCCCCGGCGTGTCCATAGAAGCAAATGTGGTGGCGCGCATGAAGGGCGGCGTTTCTTCCACGATGGGCCTCACATCCGAGGGAATCGTTACGATGTGGTGCGAGCGAATGAAGCTCACCAACCCATCGAAGGTGCCGCGAAACGTGTCTAACAGATGATCGGGCGCGGGATGATTCTCTCCTAGTTCCTCCACCACCGCGCTGGGCTCCTTGGTCGGTTCCAGTTCCTTCGCAATCTGGTTGAAGTGTGCCTGATTCTTGCGTAGATCGGCCCAGCCGATTTCCAACAGTTTATCCAGCGGCAGGTCCACCATCTCGTCGTATTGCAGTTTCTTCGCAAAGGTCTCGGCACCGATGCGGAAGTCACCGTTCGACCTGGGAAGAAGATCGGTCTTCAACCAGCCGAGATAACTATTAAGAGCGGCAATCACGGCCGTGTTGGTCTGGGTGAACTCGGCCTTCAGAGCAGGATCCTTGGCGTCGGCAAATGCCAGCGGCACATCGTGCTGAAAGAAGCTCACGATGCCCGGCAACTGCTCAATGGCGATCTCGGTGTAGACGCGCGGGGGATTCTTGAGGTTCACGCGCGCATCGGCAAACAGCGCCGGCATCTGTTTCTCGCGCGCAATCAGCGAGCGCAGACGGTCGTCGGGCGAAGCGAACTTGCGCTCCATCAGCGTAAACGCGCCATTGGCAGCAGTGCCCGAGTAGTTATCCGCATTCTTCTCCCAGGGACGAATGGTTTCCAGGGTCAGCAGCGAGGAGCGGATATTTCCCAACACTATTTCGCGATCGCTGCGCGGCACAAAATCGGCAGCGGCATCGTCCGGGTGAATCGCCTCGACCCGCTTCTCGAAAACCTTCAGCACGGCAATCTCGGCATCGATGTTCTTGCGCGAATAGTCCTCGAGCTGCGCGTCGTACTGGTGATAACCGGCCAGCGTACCGCCGGTGGGGCCGTAGTGAAAGTACACCTGGTCGAAGTACTCGTCGGAGACCTTCTGAAATTGCTGCTTCCAGTTTTCATTCGCGGCATAGCCGGTGATCGCAGAAGACATACAGGCTCCCATCGCAAGCAACGTGATAACTCTTTTCATTGTGCCTCTCTCGGTCGAGGTTAAATTTTTACGCTTCTACCGGCGCAGGCGCCAGGTTGGCAATCAACTCGTGAATTTCAAGCAGCACTTCATCGGAGCGCGTGGCAGCTAGAGGATACTTCAACAGCCCCTGCGGCGTGAACTGTGCGCCGCGTTTCGCGCTACGCGCCACCAGGCGCATCAGGGGCTGCGGATCGATCGCAGCCTTCTCCATGAATCGAATGTGCAGTTCGGTGCGCTTACGGTCCACCTGCGCGATGCCGATTCGCTCGCACTCCAGCCGCACCAGCGCAGCCTCTAACAGGAACACCGTGGCGTCTGGAGGAGGTCCGTAGCGGTCCTCCATCTCCGCGCGCACTTCGGCCACCGCCGCTTCGGTCGTAGCTCCGGCAATCTTCTTGTAGAGCCGCAGGCGCTGGTTTTCTTCGGGCACATAACTCTCGTCGATGCGCAACGCGATCCCCAGGTTAAGCTGCGTGGCCGGCCGCTCCTCGCTGGTCTCGCCCCTCATCTCCTTGACCGTGGCTTCGAGCATCGAGGTATATAACTCGAAGCCCACGGCCTCGATGTGGCCGCTCTGCTCGCCGCCCAGCATGTTGCCCGCGCCGCGCAACTCCAGGTCAAGCGCCGCGATTTTGAAGCCTGCGCCCAGGTCGCTGAATTCCTTCAGCGCGGCGAGACGCCTGCGCGCTATCTCCGTCAGTTCCTGCTCCGGAGGGATCAGCAAGTACGCATAAGCGCGCCGGTTCGAACGCCCCACGCGGCCGCGCAACTGGTATAACTCGCTCAGCCCGTGCCGGTCCGCGCGATTGATCAGGATAGTATTTGCCAGCGGAATATCGAGCCCGTTTTCGATGATGGTGGTGGCCACCAGCACGTCGTATTCGTGCCGCATGAAAGCCAGCATTACTCTTTCAAGTTCCGCCTCGCTCATCTGTCCGTGGCCCACCGCAACCCGCGCCGCAGGCACCAGTTCCTGAATGCGCGCAGCCAACTGGTAGATCGATTCCACGCGGTTGTGCACGAAATAGACCTGCCCGCCGCGCTCCAGTTCCACCTCGACCGCGGAGCGCACAATCTTCTCGTCAAACTTGGCCACCACGGTCTGAATCGCCATGCGATCCTTGGGCGGCGTCTCGATCACGCTCATGTCGCGCAGGCCGACCAGCGACATATGCAGGGTGCGCGGAATCGGCGTGGCGCTCATGGCCAGCACGTCGATCTGCTTGCGCATCTGCTTCAGGCGCTCCTTGTGGCGCACGCCGAAGCGTTGCTCCTCATCGACAATCAACAAGCCCAAATCCTGAAACTTGACATCTTTTGAGAGCAGCCGGTGGGTGCCGATCAGAATGTCCACCTTGCCCGTTTCCACCCGCTCGACAATGGTCTTCTGTTCCTTCGCCGTGCGAAAGCGGGAGATCATTTCGATGTTGATGGGAAACTGCGCGAACCTTTTCTTGAACGTCTCGAAATGTTGAAAGCTGAGAATGGTGGTGGGGGTCAGCACGGCCACCTGCTTGCCGTCCTGCACCGCCTTGAAGGCGGCGCGCATGGCCACTTCCGTTTTACCGTAACCTACATCGCCGCAGAGCAGGCGATCCATAGGCCGCGTCGATTCCATGTCGTACTTGATGGCGCGGATCGCCGATAGCTGGTCCTCAGTTTCGCTATAGTCGAACGAGTCTTCAAACTCGCGCTGGAATGCGTTGTCCTTGGTGAAGGCCACGCCCTCCGCGGTGGTCCGCTCGGCATATAACTTGAGCAGTTCGGCGGTCATGTCCTGCATGGCCTTGCGGACGCGCGCCTTGGTCTTGGCCCACTGCTGCGAGCCGAGGCGATTCAACACCGGCGCGGGTCCCGCATCGGTCGAGCGGTACTTCTGAATCAGGTCGAGCCGGGTGAGGGGCACATATAACTTGGCCTGTTCGGCGAATTCCAGGATCATGAATTCGACCGCGAAGCCGTCCTGCACAATCTCTTTCAGGCCCTGGTATTGCGCGATGCCGTGCTCGACATGCACCACGTAATCGCCAATGGTCAGATCGCGAAAATCTGAAACAAAGGCCGCCGTCTTTGACCGTTTGGGCTCCGGCCGGGCCGCCACATCCGCATCGTCGGATAAGTCATTGGCGCCGAAAAGAATCAGGTTGATTTCCGAGAAGCTGACGCCCGCGGCGAGCGGGGAGCGCACAATGATCGGCACACGCAGATCGCCGGCCATGTAACTGGCCTCTTCCAGCACCATTTCACCGCCGGGGTGCGCAACGCGGCTGCCCAACCGGTAGGGAATCTGGTACTCGCGCATCACCGTGGCCAGCCGCTCCACGTCGCCCTGGTTCGGCGCGGCCAGCACGATATGAGTCTCCGCGGCAATCAACGTGCGCAGTTGCTCGGTTAGCGCCGGGATCGAGCCATGAAACCTGAGCGTCGGCCGCGTGGGCACTTCGATTTCGCCCAGCGTATTGTCTGCGTCAATTACATCTACCGCGCCCAACTGATCGAGGTCCAGGCCCATGTGCGATGCAAGCTGCGCCTTCAGCATCTCCGGGTGCAGATAGATGTCTTCCGGCGTGATCAGCGAGCCGATGCCCGAGCGCTCGTGGCGCTGCTCGACCTTGGTCCACCAGCGGTCGATCTGGTTCAACACCATTCCCGGTTCCACCACAAAGAGCGCGCACCTGGGCGGGAGCGTGAGCAGCGACTTCTCAGCACCGGCCACCGCCGAGAAAAACTCCCAGCCCGGAAAGACGCTGACTCCGCCGGCCGCCGCAAACTCGGCCGCCATCTCCTCGTCTTCGCCTTCCACCCGCTGCCGGCTGAGCCGCCCATGCACCGCGGCCAACAGCCGCTCCGTTACCGGCGTCTCGGTCAGGGGCAGCAACTCGGTCTCGTCCAGTCCGCTCTGCGAGCGCTGCGTCTCCGGATCGAATTTGCGAATGGTCTCAATCTCGTCGCCGAAGAATTCGATACGCACCGGCCGGTCGGACTCGGGCGAGTAGACATCCAGAATTCCGCCCCTGCGCGTGAATTGGCCCGGCATCTCCACCAGGTCGATCTGGGTATAGCCCACCGAGGCGAGGTGTGCGGTCAGCACCTCCACGTCCACCTCTTCGCCGCGCTTCAGCGTCACGGTCAGGCCGGCATAGTAGTCGCGGTCAAAGAGCTTGAGCGCCGCCGCTTCCACGGGCGCAATCAGGATGGAGACAGCTCCGGTGGCCAGCTTCCACAGCGCTGCGGCTCTTTGTTCCTGCACATCCGGATGGGGAGAAAGATTTTCGAAGGGCAGCACGTCGTGGGCTGGCAGCCGCACCACTTGCGCGGGGTCCACAGCGCCGGTCAACTCGCATCCGGCGCGCAACATGGGTTCCAGGGCCTCGGCAGCCTTGTTGTCGGCCACCACCACGATGACGGGCTGCTGCGCCGCACGCGCCATCAGCGGAAGGTAAAGCGCACGCGCCGTCGCGGTGAGACCGGACACACGTCTACGCCCCGCAGCCAGGCTCAGATGCCTTCGTACGCGCTCAAATCCCGGAGAGTGCTCCAGCTCCGCAAATACCTCGCGGACAAACGGGAGAATCATGAGTCTTCAGTTTAGCAGCGCCGATGCCTGTGAAATTTAATTCTGAGGCAACTCCGACCACGGAGACCGGGAATGTTGCAGCAGAAAATCCCAGGTCTCTGCTGCCACGGCGGGAGACCTGGGATCGCTTTCAGCTTTCAACCAGCAAGACCTTTCCAGCGCTGGACCGGACTATCTTTCTCTTTTCTGTGTCGCCAGGCGGTTCTCCGCTGTCACGGCAAAGAATGCGTGTCCAAACTCGGTCGGATGGTGCGTATCCCAGAAATAAGTGTGATCCGGATCGGCACAAACCTTGGTCGTCAGGCAGGGGTCCGTAATGTCGACAAACCCAAAATGGCTGGGATCCGTCTCAATGGAATTCATCAGGCTGAAGACGTCGATGCGAAGGATGGTGGCGTTCTCCTGCGGCTCAAACGCAAGCAAGATGTCGATGGCCTCGTTGGCCGCATAGCTGGCCGACTTGGCAAACGCAACATTCCCCGCCGCCGCAGGTAACAGCCCGACATTGAAGAGATTGGGAATCAGGAAGTTTTTTGCGCCCGCCTGCCGCAGGATCCGCTCACTGTCCGTAATGCCGAGGGCAATCTCGAATCCCAGCCACTCCGGAGAGCCGGTGGTGGTGTTCAGAATGTCATTTCCGCCGCCCTCCAGGATGTAGAGCGCATTGGGGTCCGCCTTGTTTCCATGCTGGCTCAGGTAGAGCAGAACCTGCTCCGGCACACTGGGAATCGTTCCGCCGGCAAATGTCTGGGGAGCCGTCACCCAGGCTCCGCCGAAAGCGTAGTTCGTTCCTCCCGCCAGCGCCGGCTTCATGGGCAGGCCCAGAAATCCTGCCACGTGGTCCACCCAGAGGGGGCCATTTGAGAAGCGGCCGTTGAAGTAGTAAGGTCCAGGTTCGACGCCCTGCGTGGCGATGGAAAGATTGCCCACATCGCAGTAGCTGTCGCCAAAGACGTAGAGGTTATCGTAGGTGGGGATAGCGGCCCGCAGTGCCTGCGGAACCACTGCGAGAACTGCCAAAAACAATAGACCCGACAGTACCTTGCGCATACTCTCTCCATTTCTTGAGTTGAGGGGAAGTGTTGTACGGGCAGCTCAGCTTGCGGGAGGTCGATCAACTGAATGACCCCGGACACGGTTACCATGCCTAGAATCGATTGCTGCCCGCGGGCGATTTCACGCGAGGTTCATCGCGTACCGCTCATGCTACAACCTACTCTGGAGTCGGCGCTACGATTTTTTTGCTGTCGCCGAGGTCTTTCAGCACGGCGATCTCACTGGGCCGGGGCGCACGGAACCGCAATCGGCTTGGGAGCCAAATCCTGAAACTCCGGCCCCAGCTTGGCCAGATGGGTACGCAACTTTTTGTCGTCTCCGTCGCCGTCATAAGTAATCTGGCCCTCGGCGTCAACCAGCACCAGGCGCGGAATTCCGGTCGATCCCATGAGCTTCTCTATCTCGCCGCTGCCGTCATGAAACTCAGGCCAGGTGTAACCCTTCTTCGCAAAGAAGTTGGTTGCAGTAGCTGCGTCCTCGTCCCGATCGATCGAGATCAGCACCAGTCCCTTGTCCTTTGCTTCCTCGTAGACCTTCGCTAACTGGGGGAAACCGGCCACGCAAGGACCGCACCAAGTCGCCCAGAAATCAAGCAGCACCGGCTTGCCGCGATACGAGTCGATGGTAACAACCTTGCCATCTGCACCTTTGAATTTCAACGCCGGAATCGGATCGCCTGTCATGCCTCCCCCACTCATGCTCTCCACGGGGTCGGGAAACTGCAGAATCTGATGCGCGTCTGCCGGGGGAACGAAGGTGAACAGGCTCTCGCGCACCGGACCGTCCAGTACCGTATTTTCGTACGAAGTTTTCGTTTCCCGGTCCACGTGCATGTAGGTAGCAGGGCTTGTCCAGATGGGATGATCGTGCTCGACAATCTTCAAAATAATTTCATGCTGCTTATCAATCCAGATTGTCTTTTCGGACACGTAACTGGTCGGGCGCTTCTGATCGGTGTTTCGCACCCGCACCACTTGGCATACGACCGGCAGGTCATTCACTGTGAGCGTTGCTTCCGGAAGAAACTCCGCCGACTTGAGAGGCTTGGCGAGGTTTCCCAGCACTCTCCGCAGGTTCTGCGCGTTCATGATGGCCACTTCCGACATGGCGCTTATTTCGGGCTTGCCGGAATTCAGCGCCGATACGGGTTTGACGGTGTAGCGATGTTCCCCAATGTGGTATTTCCAAACCGTCTTGCCATCGGTGACTATGATGGCGCCGCCCATGTTTCCGCGCCCCTCGAAGTAGGAGCGATTCCCCTCAGCTTCCGCAGCGGTCCGCACCGTCTTCTCCCAGATACGGCTGTATTCGCCGGTGGCCGACACCTCTTCTGTCGATTCGATGTAGTAGGACTTGGCGTCGGCGTAGTGTTGGGCGACTCGCTGGAGCAAGTCGAGAGCATCGGAAGAAGGAGCTGTTGGAGTGGTTTGAGCGATAAGTGTCGCTGAGCTCAAGATGGCCAGCGCGGCAGATGCCAAAAGTGAGAATTTCATACGTCACCAAACCTCCGGGAATCATTTTATCCCTGTCGATTTGAGCCGGCAATTCCCGCCCGCCTGGCGCGCGAAGCTTCAATGCCAGTTAGTGCCTGTCCAAGCTATGAATAAGTTCGCCCGCCCAGTATCAATTCTTTGGGGGTGCCGATCCATCCGTCGCGGGCGCCCAGTTTATAACCTTTCAGCTCTTTGCACGCAGTAACATGAAACTTTTTTGTAAGATAGATGGCGGCCACCACCTGCGGCGACCTATGTGAAAGACGCTCCCTTGTTATCCTCAAGGAAGCCGATCAGCGCGGAATGCACCCGTACGTTGCCGTTATAGTCGATAAGTCCGAGTTTGCGAAACCGGTTCATGAAGTAACTCACTCTGGAGCGCGTAGTACCCACCATTTCCGCAAGTGTCTCCTGGCTTACCTTCAGAAGCGCGGTCTCCGATTCCTTTTCCCCGGAAAATCCGGCCATCAGCAACAGTACCCGGGCCAGGCGCTTTTCGCTGGAGCTGAATATCTGATCCACGTAGTCGACCTGGATGCGTTCGATGCGAAGGATCAGGCTTGAGATGAGAAGCTTGGCGAAAGCGGGCTGTTGATGAATAATGCGTTCCACGTCGAGCCTCGTCACCCGGGCAATGCTCGATGCCTCGATCGCCGTGGCCGTGGACATCCGAAATGACCGTTTGGTCAGGCATCCCTCCCCGAAGAAATCGCCCTGGTGCAGGATGGCGGTGATCGCTTTCTTGCCGCTCTTCGATCTGGCTGTCAGCTTCACATTTCCCTGGCGGATGTAGAACAAAGCATCAGCTTTGTCGCCTTGGGCGTAGATCACCTCTTTGTCCAGGTATTCACGCGTGGTCGCGTGTGTGTCGATGCGCTTGAAGAGGTCAGGAGGCGTAAGAGGGTTGTACGGATTGTCTACCATCGTGGTCACCCCGAGGCCGGAGCCTTGTCTGACCGCTTGAGTCTACGGTCAGGGCCGCCCGCACGCTGGTCAAAACCGCACAGCGCCTTTTCTGGTTGCGCAGGGAATGGAAATCGATGAGATGAAGATCGGCATTTTGCGCATCTTTGCACAGACGCTGACGATCATAACTGCCAATGTGCAGTGAAGGCGATACGCCGCACGATTGGGTCCTGCGAACCAACTGCGGCGTAGCGGAACCGCGGCTGTCCACTTTACATCTGTGAGGGCTCATCATCGCCATGCCGCGAAGCCGCCGCCATGAAGTGGCATTCTGCTCTGGCGGGCTCCAACCACCGACAGATTTTACCGATTGACTCCAATGCAAGCTACACCTTGCACAATGCCGGAAAGACACATAAATTGTGCCGCCGCTCCAAGGCAGGTTCTCCACGCAAAGCCTCTATGCAGAAACGTAAGAAGCCGATATCTCTTGGAACCTAGAATTGCTGCAGGGCAAATTGGACCAATTCAACTGGGCATTCCTCGCCGTGATTGTGTTGCTTCACCTCGGAGCCGTCGCGGCGCGCTTCCGCTTCCATTGGTCTGGTCTTTGCTCGCCGTCTTCGGTGCGATGTGGTTGCCGGGACAGAACCTGGGCGTTGGCATAGGTTACCATCGCGAACTCACTCATCGCAGCTTCCCCGCGCGCAAGTGGCTGGAACGTGCCATGGCGACCTGCGGCGCGATGGCGATCCAGGGAGGTCCAACTTACTGGGTCGCTGTCCATCGCCTTCACCACAGTACGCCGACAGGCTGGGCGATCCGCACTCACCTGGTGACGGCAGGTGGTGGGCTTACATGGGCTGGATCCTGCGCGGAGCATTGCCCAACGAAACCGTAATGCTCTCCCGCTACGTTCCCGATCTCGAGCGCGACCGATTCTACCGCCGGTTCGCAGTCTGGTATTGGCTGCCAATTGCTCTGGCCGCCTTTGTGCTGCGAGGATGCGGCGCCGCTGCGGGGGGGAGGCTGGGCTTTCGTGGGTGCTGTGGGGAGTGTTTCTCAGGCCCACTGCCGGCGCTCACGTTTCCTGGCTCCTCAACTCAGTAACCCACCTGTGGGGTGCGCTCCGCATGAACACGCACAACGATTTGACCAATAACTGGTGGGTGGCTTTGTTGACCAGCGACGAGGGATGGCATCACAGCCATAATTCTGATCCGGCTACTGCAACGCGCGGCATGACTTGGCAGGCGGGTAATGCAAAAGTTTTGCGTCTCGACGCGGGACCTAAATGGATCACAGTTTCCCCGGGAGGGATTCAGTTAGTCGTGCAGCACCACGCTGACTAGAGAGCTATGCACCTTTATGCCGCCACCGTTGTACTCGATGAATCCCAAGTCGCGAAACCGGTTGAGGAAGAAGCTGACGCGGGAGCGGGTTGTGCCGATCATTTCAGCAAGCGTCTCCTGGCTGATCTTGGCGATCACCGGGGTGGGCTTCGACTCCTGGCCAAAGTTGGCCATCAGCAACAGCAACCGGGCAAGGCGCTTCTCACTGGAATTGAAAAGATGATCCACCAGGTCAGCTTCCATGCGAAGGTTGCGGGTAAGCAGGTGCAACAGGAATTGCTCGGCGAACTCCGGCTCGCGATGGAGCAAGCTGAGCATCGCCAGCTTCTCTACCCGCACAATCACGCTGCGTTGCAGCGCGCTCGCGGTAGCCATGCGTACCGGCTGACCAGCCAGACAACCCTCACCGAAGAAGCTGCTCTCCGGAAGAATGGCAATCACGGCTTCCTTTCCGCTCTTCGACACGACGGTCAACTTCACTTTGCCACTCTGAATGTAATAGACCGAATTGGCCGGGTCGCCTTGCGAGTAGACTGGCTCTTCCGGGGCGTACTCGCGCCTGGACTTTCCAGCCGTAACCTCAGTCAGCAGAAACCGCGGATCGAATACGCTAGCCAACTCCGGCGCCCCACCAATCTTTTCTTGAACAGCAGGCGGTGGATGAGCTGCAGTCCCTGTCCGTGGCGAGAACCCTGGCGGGCCGTGGTCCGTGCCTCGTATTCCCTCCGGTCTGGCGGAGTGTTCCATCCTCATGGGGACCTCCCTTCTGAGCCAGCTCTCCCCTGGACCGCTCTTGGTGGGCCAATTCTATCTCCCCCCAAAAATCCGAGGTGTTCACTTTTGCTCACATTCCGGAATTCGTCGCACTCTTCCCGGTAAAGACACACTTTCCACCCGGCTTTGCAGACTCGCAGCCCGGAATATTGTTTCGCTTCTCGTTCACATGTCTATATGGATCATCAACCTAACATCTGGATGCCTGTCAATTCCCTCCGTTGCAACACCCGAGCTCCATTGTTTCGACAGCTCTTTTGCGCCAGCTCACGGATGGGATCACCCCAGGCGGGGGGATTCCAGTTAGACATGGTGGTCCTGAACTTCGACATCGTAATGAGCGGACGGCGAGGTTTTTCGCGCGATATAAGAACAGTTGCCGTATGACTATCGCGGGTGAGCGCACCTGTCTTTTCTTTATGTATCGGCTCTGGGACCGCAAATGGCGGCCTGCGCGACTCAAAAGCCACGACAATGGAGTGAGATCGGACCGCGCTTCTTTGCCCGCTCCACTTCTGCAACACTTGTCCCCGGGAAGGTCACTGTGCAGGAGGCGCAAATGCCGGTTGTTCGCTCATATTTCTCGCACCACGCAAAAGGGCCATGCCGTAGTGGCATGGCCCTTCTGTTCAGATATAATTGCCGGCGATCACCTAATCTCCCACACAGTCACCCGTGCAGTACCATCGGCCCAGCGAGGCTTAACTTCCGTGTTCGAGATGGGAACGGGTGATCCCTCGCAGTATGGTCACCGGCAAACTTGATGGCGCTTGGCGGGTGGTTGCCCGCAGCCTGTCGCGGCATCTACTTTGTTCCGGATGGTTTCTCCCGGAGGCCCGTAGGAACGCGACTGCAATCTGGCGCCAAAAATTTTGCGCGTTAGAGCTGATAACAACGAAATTGATTGGTTATTACAAGGCTTGTCAAGAAGAATGTCCGCGAACTGCGCGGAGTTAATTCTATGGACAAGCCGAACGGGCGATTAGTACTGGTAAGCTACGTGCATCACTGCACTTCCACCTCCAGCCTATCAACCAGATGGTCTTTCTGGGCCCTTCAGGGAGATCTAATCTTGGGGCGTGCTTCCCGCTTATATGCATTCAGCGGTTATCACAACCGAACTTCGCTACCCAGCCGTGCCCTTGGCAGGACAACTGGAACACAAGAGGTTCGTCCATCCCG
>Ga0302198_10005111_pt1 | contig 12281 bp, 14 predicted proteins | sample II_Bog_N2_2_FD_193521 | JGI IMG/M metagenome (GOLD analysis project Ga0302198, IMG submission 193521) | Peat permafrost microbial communities from Stordalen Mire near Abisko, Sweden - II_Bog_N2_2 | ecosystem: Environmental > Terrestrial > Soil > Wetlands > Peat | place: Sweden: Abisko... | reverse complement strand
TAGTCCTTGCCCATGGCGATCTCATTGAGACCAGTGCGAGGCAAAAAGTCGAACAAGCCTGGAAAATCCCGCTGAACAATGTGCCGGCCATTCATGGGTCAATCGGACAATCGACCTGACGGCGAATGATCCAGGTTGGCGCCGAACCGAACGGTCAGCCCATAGTGCCCACTCCATGGTGTACCTGGCGACGCGGTACCGGGAGCTTATGCCGGGCCTGCACGCATCCGACACCGCCGTCCGTGTCGCCAGCTACGAGGCCTTTCTAGTTACGCGCGCTGTCGGCCATGGGGATCACTTCGACCGCCGCCGATTTTTGCTTTCGCTCCGACAGCGATCTGGCGCAGTTGGGAGCGATCCGCGCCGGGATCGGCGTCGGCATGATGCAAACTAAGATCGCCGAGCGAGACGCCAACCTTCAACGCATTCTCCCAGCCTTCCAGTTTCCGATGGAGATCTGGCTAGCGGTTCAGGCCAGCAACCGCTCGGTGGCGCGGGTGCGCGTGGTATTCGACGGATTAGCGCAGGCGCTGAAGACTTACGGGTCGGCAAGCGTACCGCCGGGCGCATCCCGAGGCATCCTATAATTGCGTTCAGCCGATGCACGCTGTCGGCCGTGCCCAATCGGCGGCGTTTCGCGTAAAGCTCCGCCGGAGATAAGGGAACGCGGTCAGGACGGGGGCTGTGCCATGCTGAAGATCATCATCGGGTTGTGCCTAACGCTGGCGTCCACGACATTTGCGTCCGCAGCCGTCAGGGTCGATGGCGGGGAGATCCAAGGCGTCGCGGCCTCCGGGCTCACCGTCTACAAGGGCATACCGTTCGCCGCCCCGCCGATCGGAAATCTGCGATGGAGACCTCCAGCGCCGGTGATCCCTTGGGCGGGCGTAAAGCGCGCCGACGCCTTTGCCTCCGCCTGCATGCAGTCAGGCGTCTCCATGCCGGGAGAGACGCCGCCCCAAGTCAGCGAGGACTGTCTTTACCTGAACCTCTGGGCACCCGCGAAAAACGCATCAGCCCCCCTGCCGGTGATGGTGTTCATCTACGGTGGAGGGTTCACCAACGGTAGCGCCGCCATGCCCCTTTACTGGGGCGACAAGCTTGCCCGACGCGGCGTCATCGTCGTCAGCTTCGGCTACCGGGTCGGCGCCCTCGGCTTCCTGGCCACCTCGGAACTGAGCCAAGAATCGCCGAACCACGCCTCCGGCGACTACGCCCTGCAAGATCAAATCGCGGCCCTTCGCTGGGTGAGGGCCAACATCGGCGCATTTGGCGGCGATCCGTCTCGCGTGACCATCTTCGGACAGTCCGCCGGGGCCATGTCGGTGAGCATGCTTCTGGCCTCGCCTTTGGCGAAAGGCCTGATCAGCAGCGCCATCGGAGAAAGCGGCGGCGTGTTCGAACCTTTGCAACTGGCGCCGAGCTGGCTGCTCAGGAACGCGGAGAAGGATGGCGATACTTATGCCGCCTCGCTCGGCGCTCACTCCCTCGCCGAGCTTCGCCAGTTGCCTGCCGAGCGGCTACTCGGTGGGAATGTCTCCCATCCGGTCGTCGATGGATACGTGCTGCCGCGCTCACCCTACGAGGTGTTCGCCGCCGGCCAACAGGCTGACGTGCCGATGCTGGTCGGCTCCAACGAAGAGGAAGCCCGATCCCTGGTGGACCTCACCAAGGTCAAGGCTGCGAGCTTCGACGCCGATATCGCCAAGGCTTGGGGCGCCTTGCCGCCGCAGCTTCTACAAGCCTATCCGCATGCGACGGACGAGGAGGCGCAAGCAGCCCGCGGCGGGTTCGAACGGGATCTCCGGTTCGGGTGGGACATGTGGACTTGGGCGCGCCTTCAGGCCGCGACCGGCAAGTCGCCCGTCTACTACTATCATTTCGCCCAGAAGCCGCCGTTCCCCGGTGGGTCGGTCTACGCCGGCTGGGGCGCCAGCCACTTCGCCGAACTCTGGTATGTGTTCGACCACCTGGACCAGGAGCGCTGGCGCTGGACGCGAGCAGACCGAGCGCTCGCCAACACCATGGCAAGCTATTGGACCAATTTCGCGAAGACGGGGGATCCCAACGGCGACGGGGTTGGAAGCTGGACGCCATTCAAAGCCGATCACTACAGAGCACGCTATTTCGGCGGCCCGACTGAGGTGGGGCCTGTGGCGGACCTCGCCGGCCTACGCGTTTTCGATGCCGTTTACGCGCAAGTCCGCGGAAGCACCGTTCCGTAGCTCCAGCGGAACGACCAAAGCCGAAAGCACATTAATGAGCTTATTCACTCACTCCGGTCCTGGACACTGGCTCAGGCAACCCGGGTCTAAATTAGACCTACCTACAGTTCAGTCACCTTTCCGGTGGCGAATGTACTTTTTTGCGGGCTGCGGGGCACCCGTTCCCTCATCTGATGCTTGCGACGCGGCAACCATCCGAGCCCATTCCTGCGGATTGGCGTTTTCCATGAGCCGCGCGCCGGCCTCCCACCTATCCAGCCGAAGGGTCGCAGCGGCCATCCGCTCGGGTACCCCCCATGCCATCGGGAGAGCGCGGGCGATCGGCCCCGACAAACCCACCCACACGATGACGCCGGCGACGGCGCCCACGGCGGTCATGATCGCCACCTGGCGGACCTGGTCCCGCCCTGTGCGCTGACGCTCAGCCAGGCGCTCCAGCCCCGCACCGGCCGCGTCCATCCGCTGGATCGCCGCGCTCATATCCCGGCCGGCCCGCTGCTGGGCCGCATCGCGCGCCTGCCGGACCTGGTAGGCGAACGCCTCTGGCGTCAGTTGCAAAGCCGGGTGCGCCTCGATCTTGGCGAGGGTGGCGGCCATCTTGCCAAGCGTGGGCGCGTAGTCCGGCGCCGTCCGCCCGTCGCCGGCGCCCAAGCTGGCCCGCAACGCGGCCACCTCGGCGCGGAGCGCCTCGAACGCCGCCGCCGCATCGTCGCCTAAAGCCTCGTGATCCTCGTCCATAGGGCCTCGCTACCGTCCGAGCCCTATGGAACGCCCAAGGGTCAGGGATCGAACCAGGGCGTCGCCCATGCTGACGCCGGGGATGTCGCGGACCTTCCCAAGCCCCAACTCCAGCTTCTTGCCGCGAAGAATGGATTCCACCTGGGCGTCGCGGCCAAGGCCATCGGCCATCGCCTTCATGCGCCCCTCAGTGGCTTTGCGCGCGTCGGCGGTCTGGTAGCCGACGCCAAGTTCGGCCCGTTTCGCCTGTAGCCCGCGCCAATCCTCCACGAACCGCTCGGCGCGGCCCACAACGCGTGAACATCGCGTAACGGCAAGCCGGCGAGATCAGGCGCCTCAGGCGAAGATCATGCCGACCCGGCGAGCGGCACGGACCAGCGGCAACATGGCAAGGGCGCCCAAGAGGAAACTGGCGCCGGCGAGTGTCCAACTTAGCAGCTCGGCCTCAATGAGCTTGGCGTAAATGAACAGGCCGCCGAACACCACGAGCGGCAATGCCGTCGCCACGCCAAGCGTATACTTTCGCGCGCGCCAGCCCATGTAGAGATGAACAAATCCATGGGCCGTATAGCCGCCCAATAAGACCGCGAAGGCGTAAACCGCCGCACGGGGCGTGCCCGGTGTCGCGGCCCAGGCCGCCGCGGCCATGAAGGCCGTCAGCTCGAATCCGATCGCCGTGAGTGTCTGCGGCACATCGAGGGTCACATAAGAGATGGAGTTATGCAGGCTGCCCTTCATCCAGACGAAATAAGCTTCCTCGGAGTCGTGGAGCAGGAACAGCAGCGGAAAAAGCCAAAACCATCCGGCGCTAAGATGTGATGGAGCGGATTCAAAGAGGCTCGTCCATATTGCCGACATCGCAAACTAATTCCTGCGCCTAGCGCTTGCCGGAGTATGGTTGTTTTACCCGCTGATCCAGCGAAGTGCGTCGTCGGCTTGGGCCTTGTCGAACGCCTTGACCTCGGGGTGCACGAACAGTTTGACCGAGCCAATCAGCCAGGTCTGCCACTCATGCCCGGTGATCAGCGCGATGCGGGTGACCTTCGCCTCGTGATCCTTCACGAATGCCATGTGCTTCTCGAACGCGCCCATGGTCTCCCACCCTTCCAGGTGGGTGGCGTCGATCAGAAGCCTAATCGTGCCGTAACGCTTCAGGGTCTCGTCGAACTCCGGGGCGATCTTTGCGAAATCATCCGCCTTGAGTTTTTGCGGGGCCACGATCTTCATAATATCGGGCGCTATGAATTCCACCTTCAGCATGGGATGCCTCCTGAAATCGCCGTGCAAAATCGCGCCGCGGTCGAGCCGAAGAACAGTTTGCCCGTGATCCTAGGCTCCGGCCCCCCGCGCGGACAGGTTCGGAAAGTACCTAGGAATACCGTGCTGGCCGCCGCCAGACACGTCCTGATTCATGAGTATTTTCCGAGGCTAGGCGCGCCACGCTGAGCGGCCCAGGGTGACGATAGTCGCCGCGCCACGGGTGGCCCCCACCCTGAAGGCTCCGTCCCATGAAACCGATTGCAACCGCCGTCGCCATGCTTCTCTCAGCGCTTCTTCCCGCTGCCGCCGGCGCGGTCGACGTCAGCGCCGGCGATCTTGCGCCCTTGCCCCCCGGAACCAATCTGGCCTTCCTCTACGGCCTCTACACCGACAGCAACCAGTACGACCTCCCCGGCGGCGGGACGGTGGCGGGCTCAAACCACCTAGAGTCGGCTACCGCGATAGCGCGCTACGTCCACTACCTGTCGATCTTCGGCCTCACGGTCGCACCGCAGATTCTCGTGCCGTACGGCGCCCTCTACAACGGCGAGTTGGGAGGTCAGTCCATGGCCTCCGCCCACGGCATCGGCGACATCACCCTGGCCGCGCCGGTCTGGCTGGTGAACAAACCCAGCGCCACGCATGCGACCTATGTCTCCGTCACGCCGTGGCTCTTTCTGCCCACCGGAAGCTACGACGCCACCACCGCGCTCAGCATGGGATCAAACCGAACCGCCTTCGCCCTTCAGGGCGCCCTCATCCAGGGGGTCAGCAGCCGGGTGACCGTCGATCTGGTCGGCGACGTCACCTGGTATGGCGACAACGACGACAGCGGCCCCTTCCACCAGACCATAAGCCAGAGCGCCACCAGTCAGATCCAGGCCATGGCGCAGTACAAGATCAATCCCGCAAATACCGTTTGGGCAGGCTGGTCGGGCATCTGGGGCGGCCAGCAGCATCTCGATGGCGTCGACACCGCCGTCGCCACCCAGACCCAGCAGATTCGCGTTGCCTGGCAGACCTGGCCGATCAAGACCCTTGAGCTCGAAACCTTGGTGGGCCGGGATATCCATTCAGAAGGCGGCTTCAAGGAAGCCGTCCGGGTCCAGCTGCGACTGATGAAAGTGTTCTGAGCGTTCGCCTGTGCGTCAACGCCCGTGATTTTTGAGAACCCAACGGAGACATCATGACCCACCCTATCTGGAACGACTGGTACTTCGGCTGGGGATGGGTTCTCTGGTTTGGATTTCTGATGCTGATTTTCTCTGGCATCGGAAGCTGGGGCTACACCTACAACGTCCATCAGAAGTACGCTGGCGGCCTGACCAAAGACGCCCTCGACATTCTTAACGAGCGCTATGCCCGGGGCGATATCACCCGGGATGAATATTCTCAGTTGAAAGCCGATATTTCACGAAGCTGATCAGGCCGGGATCGCAAGCACCTCATCGGGCAGCCCGAGCGCCGATCTAAGCGTTTCCAGCCCCTGCGCCACGGAGTCGTCGAGGCTTTTCATTTGCTGCGTGTAACCCTCAAAGAGCGCCCCGCGCTCCAGCGCAGGCGCGGCGCGAACCGCGCGTTCGAGGTTGGCGTAGACCTCCGCCGCCGTGGCCAGAGCGCCGGGAAAACGCGAGAACGCCACCATGGCCGGCGCGTCCCCGAGCGACTGGATGGGGAAAGCGATCAGCATATTCTCGGTCACAAGCAGGTTGCGGCTGGCCGAGACCCGGGTCACCCGGCCGCGCCAGGCCTCATCCCTCAGGCGAACATGCATATCGTGAATCTGGGTCGCCGCCAGGATGGCCAGGTTCAGCGCCGCGGTCTTGGTGGATCGCATCCCGCGCTGCTCGCGCAGCCTGGCGTCGGCCGCCAGCCGCTCTTCCCGCCGGCGCGTCGCGCGACTCTCGCGCGCCGAGACCCAGGCCGCGCCGACCACCGCCGCGATAGCCCCGATGGCCTCGACCCAGGCCGCGACCTGCGAGGAGAGACTTTCAGCGGGCGGCATCAGGGACGCCGCCTCAGGGCCGACCGCCCAGGGCGGTCGTCAAGCCGACAAGGCTTGTGCACCGAGGGTCAGGAGCTGCGGCGCGGTGAGGTTGGGAATGTCGGCGGTAAGCGTCCGCGCGATCCGACGGTAAGTCTCATTGTGGTGCGATTTGAGGTAGGCGCCCAGCTGGTCGGCCATATTGCTCTCCCCCTTGCCATGACCGATCATCACGATCTGGCCGCCTGAAGCGATGGCGGCGGCGATCTTGTCAAAAAAGGCGTAGTCTTCGGCGCCCAGCCGCTGGTCCTCCAGCCGGTGATCCTTTTGCCGGAGGTGATGCAGGAAGTGATGCTCGCCCCAGGGCGCGATCGCATGCCGGGCCGGCTCGTCCGACGAGACGTCGATGTGATAGACCCGCGCTTCGGCATGATCGATTACTACGATCAGGCTCGGCGCCTCGGTTGGCGCCCCTTCTGCGGATCCCGGGGCCGATATCCCGGCGCGCGTCAGGAAGTGGCGAAGCGCGGTCACGTCCGCCTGGGTCAAATCCTTCGTGTGGGGTTTGCGGGCATGCAGCGTCTCGCCGGCCGCAGTGAAGACGAAGTCGTCGTTGCGGCGCTCCTCCACCGACCCGACCGCGCCGACCAGGCGCACCACATCGCGCCATTCCAGATTGTGTGGCGCCGGGTGACGGAAAACCGCCTCAAGGGTCCGATGCTCATGCGTGGAGAGCCGGCCGGCGGCGGGATCTGAGTCAAGGGTGTTCATGGAACTGGGATAGAACCGGAAACTCGGCCCGTCACGCCTCGGAAACTACCTAGCCCCGCCGAGATCGCGCAACACCGCTGGCAACAGGTCGGGCAAATCCTCCGCAAGAAGCCCTGGGCCGAAAGCGCTGGCCGCGGCGCCATGGAGCCAGACGCCCGCGGCCGCCGCGAGGAAGGCGTCCATGCCCTGGGTGAGGAGGCCCAGGATGATGCCGCTCAGGACATCGCCCGATCCGGCTGTGGCCAGGCTCGCCGGCGCATTGGCGTTGATGATCGCACGTCCGTCCGGCGCCGCGATCACGGTGTCCGCGCCCTTGAGAACGATGATCGCCCCGCTGCGGCGCGCGGCGGCCCGGGTCTTCGTCAGCTTGTCACGGCTATCGTCGAAAACCCGCCGGAATTCTCCCTCATGGGGGGTCATGACGCACGGACCCACGACGGCCGACTCCAGCGCTTCGGGGCTCTTCGAAAACGCGGTGATCGCGTCCGCGTCGACCACGGTTGGCCTGCCGGTTCGTAGAATGGAGAGAACCCGGGCGCGGGTCGGCTCTCCAGTCCCGGCGCCAGGGCCGATCAGAAAGCCCGACAGCCGGCGATCCTCGAGCAACGCGTCGAAATCCTCTGCCGCCGCAAGGGGCGCGACCATGATGCTCAGTAAGGATGTCGCGTAGATCGGCAGGGCCGCCTGCGGAACCGCAATGGTGGTGAGGCCCGCGCCGATCCGAGCCGCCGCCCGCGCCGCCATGCGCGCGGCTCCGGTCATGGGATAGCCCCCGGAGATCAGGGCGTGACCGCGGCCGTATTTGTTGCCGCCAGCCGCTGCTCGTGGCAACGCGCCCAGCCAGAGCGCTGGATCGTTCTCGAACGCGTCGGGCGCCACCGCCTCGACCACACCTGGCGGGGCGCCGATGTCCGCGACAGAGACCTCGCCGCAAAGCGTACGTCCAGGCAGCAGAAGATGCCCGGGTTTCTTGCGCAGATAGGTGACGGTGAGCGCGCAGGTTACCGCGCCCAGGTCGGCGCCGGTGTCGCCCATCACGCCGCTGGGGACATCAATGGCGACGATCGGCGCGCCCGTCGCGGCGGCCGAGGTGAGCGTGGCTTCCGCTTCGCCGGACAGCGGCCGCGAGAGTCCGGATCCGAAGAGCGCGTCCACGATCAGGGTCGCGCCCTCCAGCACCGCCGCCGAGAGCGCCTCGACGGCGCCGGTCCAGAGTTCGGCATGGTGTCGCGCGTCGCCCTTCAGATGTTCGACGGTTCCCAGAAGGCCGAGCCGAACCGTCCAGCCATCCTGCGCCAGGCGCCGGGCGACAACAAAGCCGTCGCCGCCGTTGGCCCCGGGCCCGCAGAGCACCGCCGCCGCGCCCCTTGGCCACCGCGAACGGATCGCCTCGAAGACCGCGCCGCCGGCGTTGTCCATCAGAACGTCGCCGGCAACGCCTGACGCGATCGTCAGGCGATCCGCCTCCCCCATGCGGCGAACGTCGAGCAGGGCGAACCTTAGATCCATCACGCTCCGGTGGTCGCCATTGCGCGTTCGGCGACCTGGCGTTTGGTCGTCGCGGGCTCGAAGTCCAGGACCACCCGCCCGGCGACCTTGCCGTGCTCAAGCCTGTTGAGGACGTCGTTGATCTTTGCCAGGGCCTGCAGCTCGATATCGGCCTTCACCCGGCCGTCGGCCGAGAAGGCAAGGCACTCGGCCATGTCCTCGCGGGTGCCGACGAAGGATCCCCGGATGGTGATGCAATCGGCCACCACGTCAAACAGCGGCACCGGGAAATCGCCTGGCGGCAGACCGACAAGAACGCAGGTTCCGAGCTTGCGGGTCATGCCCACCCCCTGCTTGAAGGCGCTGAGCGACGGCGCTGTGATCAGAACCCCGTGCGCGCCGCCGCCGGTCGCCTTCTTGAGCGCCGCCGCCGGATCGCCGTGCAGGGCGTTAAACACGAGGTCCGCCCCCAGAGTCTTGGCCAGGGCCAGCTTCTTGTCGTCCACATCGACGGCGCAGATCTGCAGACCCATGATCTTGGCGTACTGGATGGCCAAATGGCCCAGGCCCCCGACCCCGGAAATCGCGATCCAGTCGCCGGCCTTGGTCTTCGCTTCCTTGATTCCCTTGTAGGTGGTGATGCCGGCGCAGATCAGCGGGGCGGCCTCGGTCGGCGAGAGCCCTGCGGGGATGTGGGCCACATAGTTCGGATCGGCCAGGACGTATTCGGCAAAACCGCCGTTCTTGGTGTAGCCGCCGAACTGGGCTTCGCCGCAGACCGTCTCCCAGGCGCTCAGGCAATATTCGCAATGGCCGCAGGCCGAGTAGAGCCAGGGCACGCCCACCCGGTCACCTTCCTTTACGATGGTGACGCCCGCGCCAACCTCAACAACCCGCCCGATGGCCTCGTGGCCCGGAATGAAAGGCAAGGTCGGCTTCAGCGGCCAGTCGCCATTGGCGGCGTGCAGGTCTGTGTGACAGACGCCGCAGGCTTCTGTCTTGACGAGGATCTGGCCCGGCCCCGCCTTGGGAACCGGCCACTCTCGAAGGACGAGCGGCTTGCCGAACGCTTCGACCACGGCGGCGTGCATGGTGCGGGTCATGACTCTTTCCTCCTGTTGAATAGGCGCTTAGGCAGCGGCCGCGCCGAGGCCGCGAACGGCTTCGATCATCTTGATCAGCACGGCCTGGGCGTCGCCGTAGACCATCTCGCAATTGGGTGAATAGAAGAGGGCGTTGACGATGCCCGAATAGCCCTTCCCCTGGCCACGCTTGACGACATAGACTTGGTGGGCCTTGTCGGCGTTGAGGATCGGCATGCCGAAGATGGGCGATGACTTGTCGGTGCGCGCCGCCGGGTTCACCACATCGTTGGCGCCGATCACCAGGGCGACATCCGTCGTGGCGAAATCGTCGTTGATGTCGTCGAGCTGGAAAATCATGTCGTATGGGACGCCGGCCTCGGCCAGCAGCACATCCATCTGGCCCGGCATACGGCCGGCCACAGGGTGGATCGCGAACTTGACAGAAACCTTCGCCGCCAGGAGCAGCTTGACGAATTCATAGAGCTTCTGCTGGGCGTGCGCCGCCGCCAGGCCATAGCCCGGCACGATGATCACGCTGGTCGCATAGCGCATCTTGATCGCCGCGTCGGACGCGTCTACCGGCCGCTCTGTCCCCTTGATCGCGCCGGGCTTCGTTTTGACCGGCGTGCCGAAGTTGGTGAAAAGCACATTGGCAATAGATCGGTTCATGGCCTTGGCCATGAGCAGGGTCAGGAGCAGGCCGGCGGCGCCGACCACCATGCCGGCGATCATCAGCGCCGGGTTCTGCAGCACGAATCCTTCCAGGCCCACCGCCAGGCCGGTGAAAGCGTTGTAGATCGAGATCACCACCGGCATGTCCGCCCCGCCGATCGGCAGGGTCATCAGGATTCCGAACAAGAGGGCGCAGGCGAAATACAGCCAGATCCAGGTCGCGGTGGGCAGCAGAAGGCCGCCGACGCCAAGGCCGGACGCGATGATCACGCCGGCCACGGCGATCGAGGCAATCATAGCCGCCGCGTTGACGAACTGCTGCCCCTTGAAACGCATGGGCTTCTTGATCACGCCGTCGAGTTTGGCCCAGGCGATGACGGAGCCAGACATGGAGACCGCCCCGATGCAGCCGCCCAGAAGGGTCACCGCCAGCTGGGTCGCTCCGTGCGTGCGGGCGCCGAAGAGTTCCACCGCGGCGATTGAGCCGGCGGCGCCGCCGCCCAGGCCATTGTAGATGGCCACCATCTGCGGCATGGCGGTCATCGGGACCTTGCGTCCGACAAACCAGGCGCCTGCCCCGCCGATGGCGAGGGCGGCCACGGCCAGGCCGATGTTGACCAGCATGTGGGGCCGGGCCGCGGCCTCGACCGTGAAGAGATAGAGGAAACTCGCCGCAACAGCGGCCACCATGCCGACACCGGCGATCTTGATCCCCCGCGGCGCCGTGGCCGGGGACGACATCTGCTTCAGGCCGTACATGAAGAGAAAGGCCGCGCAGAGATCGGCGAGACCGATCACAAGTTGCGAGATCTGGGTCAGCATGACGGGGTCTCAGCTTTTCTTCTTCAGGTGATGGACCCGGCCGTGATGGTGACCGTGAGCGTGCTCGGGTTTAGCGTCGCTGGTCTTGAACATGCCGAGCATCCGGTCGGTGACGGCGTAGCCGCCGGCCGCGTTGCCCGCGCCCAGCAGCACCGCGAAAAACCCGATCCCCTGCTCCAGAGGCGTGCTGGCGTTGAAAAGAGTGAAAAGGCCGCCCACCACCACGATGCCGTGGACGAAATTGGATCCGCTCATCAGCGGCGTGTGCAGGATCGCCGGCACATTGCCGATGATCACCCAGCCGGCGAAAGCCGCCAGCATGAAGACATAGAGGGCGACAAAGCCCGTCATATCGATGGCGAAGGTCATGGCGCGCGTCTCCAGGATATGGTCAGGCCGCCTTCGCGGGGGGTGTGGCGGCCTTGTGGCCGGCGTCCGGGTCACACAGCTTGCCGTCGTGGGTCAGGGCCGTCTTGGCGATCACTTCGTCGGTCCAGTCGATGGTGATGATGTTGTCCTTCAGCATCAGGGCCAGGAACGCGTACTGGTTCTTGGCGTAGAGTTCGCTGGCGTTCCGTCCGAGCAGCGACGGAACGTTCAGGGGCGCGACGATCGTCACGGCGCCGACCTCGGTGGTCTCACCGGGGGTTGTGTCCTCGCAGTTTCCGCCGCCGTCGGCGGAGAGATCGACGATGACCGCGCCGGACTTCATGCCTGCGACCTGCCTCTTGCTGATCAGCTTGGGCGACGCCTTGCCCGGGATCGCCGCGGTGGTGATGATCAGGTCCGAGTCCTGGATATGCTTCGTCAGGGCCGCATCGACCTTGGTCTTTTCCTCGACCGTCAGGGCGCGGGCGTAACCGCCCTTCCCCGTCGCATCGACGCCGGTGTCGACGAATGTGGCCCCAAGGGACAGGGCCTGCTCCTTCGTGGCCGGACGGATGTCATAGCCCTCGACCACGGCGCCAAGCCGCTGGGCGGTCGCGATGGCCTCGAGACCCGCGACGCCGAGTCCCATGACCAGAACCTTGGCCGGGCCGATGACTCCCGCCGCCGATGTGATCTTGGGGAGGACGCTGGTCATGTGGGTCATCCCCAAGGCGACCGCATAATAGCCCGCAAGGGCCGATTGGCTGGACAGGGCGTCCATGGACTGGGCCCGCGAGATGCGCGGGATGCGCTCCATGGCGAAGCACGTGATCTTCTTCTCCAGGAGCTGTTTGACCAGCTCCGGCT
>Ga0302198_10005101_pt1 | contig 12293 bp, 11 predicted proteins | sample II_Bog_N2_2_FD_193521 | JGI IMG/M metagenome (GOLD analysis project Ga0302198, IMG submission 193521) | Peat permafrost microbial communities from Stordalen Mire near Abisko, Sweden - II_Bog_N2_2 | ecosystem: Environmental > Terrestrial > Soil > Wetlands > Peat | place: Sweden: Abisko... | reverse complement strand
TTGTCGCGCAGGAAAAAATCGAGTTCCGCAGCGGCGCAGCGAAGTTCGAAGCCGGCACGCACAATCTCGTCGGCCTCGCCGGCCTGCTCACGGCGATGGAACTGGCGCTGGAAATCGGCGTGGAAAACATCGCCGCCGAACTGCTGCGCAAACGCACGTGGCTCGTGCCCGCGTTGCAAGCAAGGGGCTTTTTGGTGTTGAACGCAGAACCGAAAATAGAGAACGCCAGCGGCATCACCACCTTTTTTACTCCCGGCAAAGATCTCACACCGCTGCATCAAAAACTGGCGGATGCCGGCGTCATCGCCTCGCTGCGCACCGACCGCAAAGGGCAAAATTACCTCCGCCTCTCGCCGCACTTTTACAACACCGATGCCGAACTCCAGCGCGTGGTGAAGCTGCTTTAATTTTCCCGGTGGCTGAACTCGCGGATCATCGCGCGCCACCACGGCGCAAGCTTTTCCTCCGGCCGCAGCCATGCTTGCTGATGCAGCCACACCATGACGCGCTGGTCGGCCATCACGGTCACGCGCTCGGACGGATTTAATTTTTCCGGACCGCCGGCCAGAAGTTTTTCACCCAAATCACGCACTGCGTCCGTGCCCGCGCCGATCCGGGCGAGATGCTCGGCATAGACCGGGTTCAACTGTTTCTCGCGCAGCAGCGTGACGTGGATGGCGTTCACATATGGGTCCAGCACGGCGGCGGCGAGGCCGGCGTGGACGCGGCAGCGCGGCGTATCGTCCTCGGTCAGTTCGTGAATCTTCATCCGCGAACGCAGCGAGACAAGTTCCACCGGCGGCTTTGTTTCTTCCGGCGTCAAAAATAATCCGGCGCTCTTGGCGCGGGCACCGAGGCTGCGGCGGCTCGTCAGCACGCTCAACGGCACGGAAAAAACCATGCCGGCCAGCACCGGTGTAAACCACCAAAAAAGTCCCGGATCGAGCTTCCAAGTGAACCAGCCCCACGCGAGGCCGATGAGCGTGTGACCCCAGTGGCGCTGCGCCGCGTAAAGCCAGTCAGTGCCGTCGGCAGAACGCTTTTGCGTCGTCCAACTGACGCTGATGCCGGCGATGTTTGTCACCACGAACCGCGTGTGCCAGAGCATGAGCAGCGGCGCGTGCAACGTGGAGAAAATCGTTTCGCAGATCACGCCGCCGGTGGCGTTGAGCAGGCCGCCAAACTGCTTGCGACGCGGCCAGTCGTTGGCGAGGTCAATGAGCGAGAGAAATTTCGGCAGCATGATGACCGCCATGCAGATGATGAACACCAGCGAGGCGTGCGCCGTGCCGCTCCAGTCCTTGAGATACGGATTGAACGACTGCACGGTGATGTCCGAGAGACCGGTCAGTTTTTGAACGCAATAAATCCATTCGAACGTGATGAGGAAGGCGAGCCAGAGCGGGCTGGCGACATAGCCGAAAATGCCAAGGATCAAATGCATCCGGCTCACGCCACGCAAACCTTTTGCAAACAGCACGAGGCCGTGTTGCAAATTTCCTTGGCACCAGCGACGCTCGCGTTGCGCGTTTTCAATCAATGCTTGCGGGGCTTCCTCGTAGCTGCCTTCGAGATCGTAGGCGAGCCAGACCGTCCAGTTTTCGCGGAGCATCAGCGCGGCCTCGACAAAATCATGCGAAAGAATTTGTCCGCCGAACGGCTTGCGTCCGGGCAGCGATGGCAGGTCGCAAAACTGCATGAACGGCTCGGTGCGGATGATGGCGTTGTGCCCCCAGTAATTTCCAAAATCCAGCGCCCAGTAATTCAGCCCCGCGATGAACACCGGCGCGTAGAGGCGGTTCGCAAATTGCTGGATGCGGCCGAATAAACTTTCCGCATTGACCAGCGCCGGCACGGTCTGAATCAGGCCGGTGGTCGGATGCGCCTCCATCAGTTTCACCAGATCTACCAAGGTTTCGCCGCGCATCACGCTGTCGGCGTCGCAGCAGATGAAATAGCGGTAGCGCATGCCCCAGGTGTTGAGGAAGTCGCGGACGTTGCCGCTTTTGCGCGCCTCATTAAACAAACGGCGGCGATAATAAATTTTTCCGAGCGCATCGAGGTCGCGCACAAGCTCGGACCAGCGCGCTTCTTCCTCGACCCAGCAGTCGGGATTCGTCGAGTCGCTCAAAATAAAAAAATCGAAGCGATCAAGCTGGCCGGTGCGTTCGAGCGATTCGTAGGTCGCGCGCAGGCCTTCGAGCACGCGGACGGAATCCTCATTGTAAATCGGAAAAATGATGGCGGTGCTGACGCCGGCGATGTTCTGCTCCTTGAACGGTTTCAGCGCGGTGATGCGGCGGTTCGTGCCAAAAGTGCGGATGAAAAAACCATAGACGCCATGCATACAGCCGATGGACGTGAGCAGAAACAAAATGATGAACAGCACCAGCAGCACCGTGCGCGATGCGCTCCAGCCGGTGCGCCAGAGCAAATCGGCGAAGAGCATCGAAACCGCGCCGGTAAGCAGCACCGCCGAGGAAAAAAACAAAAACAGCCGCCAGCCGCGCCGGAGTCGCGGCGCGGAAACGACGGTGATGTTGGGCGCGTCAGCCATTTATTCGAACCATGATTTCACCTGCTCGAAACCGCCGTGCGTGAGCCAGAAAACCGCGATGAGCAGCAGCGCGAAAAATCCCCACGCCAGCGCCATGCGGACATACGGCAGCTTGCTGAAATTCGTCAGCGTGGTAAACGGGCCGAGGTCGAGCGGGCGCGGCGTCATCTTGGCCAGCTGGAAATCCGGGCCGGCGCGGAAGAAGCTTTCGCGCATGGCGTCCACAAATTCCTGCGGCCACGGGCCGGGGCGCAGAAACTGATCCTGCCATCTGCCGGGCATGTCGGCGAGCAGCAGCGCGAGGCGGCCGCGCGTCGAGAGCGTCTGTTCACTGCCAATCGGCGAGGTTTGCAGCACTTCGCCAAACCAGTCGGTGACGATGTGATCCATCTCCTCGGCGGCAATTTCGGTGGCGCTGCGGCCGGGCTCGGCGGGCGCGCGGCGCTGGGCGCGTTCGAGCACGCGCAGGACGAGCTGGCCGAGCAGCGGCTTGTTGCGGATGCGCAGCGCGTGGAAATAATTTTCCACCTTCACATACGCCGCATTCCACTCGTCCAGCGAACGGCCGGCGATCTCGCCGGAAATGTCCGGCAAAATTTTCAGGGCGGGCTCCATTGATAGACCCAGGTTTCGCCGACGACGTTCGTGCCCTGCTGCAACGAGCAGCGCAGGTCAATCGCATCCTTGCTGCCGGCGGGCGGAATCATTTTCAGAATCACGCGCCAGGTTCCGAGAAATTCGTTACGGAACACCGAGCAGTCGGCGATGCGCGCGCCGCCGCTGCAATTGGCCACGACCGTGGGCGGCTTGTTTTCAGGAATGGCATCCAGTTGCGGCCCGTCGAAATCAATGACGAACTGCCGCCCGCCAAACTGCGCGTCCGGCCCGATGCGCGTGGAAACGACGCGGTTTTCGGAACGCCTCACATCGGCGTCACCGCCTTCCCAGTAAAGCGTGTAACCGAAACGATACGGCTGGAGCGGCGCGGGCTTGTTCTTCGGATCCCAGAAAGCGACAATGTTATCGAGCCCTTCGTAGCTGGTGCTCAATTCGACGAGATGCAAATCGCCGTCGCCCCAGTTGCCGTCCGGCTCGACCCAGACACTGGGAACTTGGTGGTAGAGGTTGAACATATCCTGATACGCGGAGAAATTCCGTTCGCGTTGGAGCAAACCAAAACCTTTGATGCTGGGCGCGTGAAAAACCTGATGGCGCGTGGCGGGTGGGTTGTCGAGCGGCCGCCAGAAAGTTTCGCCGTTGCCCATGTGGACGAGCAGGCCATCGCTGTCGTGGACTTCGGTGCGATAGTCGTCAAATTTTCTTTCCGTGTCCTTGCCGAACCAGAACATACTCGTCAGCGGCGCGAGACCGATGGTCTTGGACGGTTTGCGGTTTTTGTCGGCGGCGATGACGTTGTTGGTTTCGCGAAAATACAAGACCGCGCGGATGCTGGCGGTGGTCGTGTCACCGGGCTTGATGAAAAATTCATACGCGCCGACGCAACTCACGCTGTCGAGGATGGCGTAAAGCCGCAGCTCGGTGTCTTCCGGCTGCGGCTTCCCGAGCCACCAATCGGTGAAGATGGGAAATTCCTCCGACCGGTCGCCTTCGCCGGAATCCAGCGCCAGACCGCGCGCGGATAGGCCGTAGCGCAAATTTTTCCCGAGCAGCCGGAAATAGCTCGCGCCCAGAAACGCGCCCAGCTCGTCCATCTGGTTCGTCTGGTTCAACGCATACAGCACGCGAAAACCAGCGTAGCCCGTCTTCGTCGGAATCTGGCTGGCGATGTCCAGCTTGCCGTAGTCAAAAAAATCCTGCACGAAGCGGATGGGCTGCGTGTGCGTCAGCGTGAATTCATTGACGTGCACCGGCTCCTGGTAGAGATAGCCGGGATGGAAAAATTCCACACGGAAAGGAAGCTGGTCCGCCGACCACAGCGCGCGGTCGCGGCGGAAACGGATTTCGCGGTATTTGTCGTAGTCGAGATTGTCCTGGCGCAGCACTTTGGGCAGGTCGGCGCGCGGCGAGTGGAAAGGCGATTGGGCGCGTTCGAGGGCGCGCTGCGCGACGTAATCGAGGTTCACCTCGGCGGACTCCGCGCCAAAACCGACCGACGCGGTCAGCAAACTTGCGATTAAAATCAGCAGGCCAAAGGGTCGCGACATCGCCAACATGAAAACCGAAAAAGGCGCAGTTTGCAAGTTCGGCGATGCCACGGGCAGCCCATCCGGACGCATTGGCAACGTCCGAACCGGTTTGGCACCGGCTGCCTGTCTCATTTTGGGTCCTGCCGTCAATTTTTGGGGCAATCCTTGGCAAAAAAAAGACGCTTTCAAGACAGCGTCTTTTCATGATTTCCCCTGACCAAATCAATTCAGCCGGTGCGACGGCGTCAGCGTGCTCAAGGTGCAGGTTGGATTCGTGCCAACCCCGCCGCAGGCATAGGTGCCGCCCGCCGGACACGGCGGGATGCTACCAGCGGAGTTTAGCTTAATGTAAGGCGCCAAATCCGTCGGATAGTTGATGGTCGCCCCGGTGGCCTTGTGCTGTTCCAAGGCCCACTGGTTGGCCGCCGCGTCAATCTGGCGAAGGTTGTTGATGCAGGCGTTGCACTGTGCGGAAGTGCGGGCCTTCACAAAGTTGGGAATCGCGATTGCCGCCAGAAGTCCAATGATGGACACGACAATCATGATTTCCACCAGCGTAAAACCCGCTTTGCGGATGGTTTTGGTCAGTTTCATTTTGTTAGCTTTCTTTTCACGCGGCGGAACGGCGCATCAGGCGGGTTATGATAATAACATTTTCGTTCCGATATTGCCTGACGCAACCGCGTTGCCTAAAGGTAGCAATCGCAAAACCAAAGCGAAGAAAATGGTCGTGTGAATCGGCCTAATTGTCTTGTAGGAATACGCCCTACAGACCGTAAAGGCTCCGGTTTCAGCGTGGCTGCTGGTTTTCATGCCAGCGGACGGCGTGAAAAATCAGTTCGTTGATGTTGGCGAGGTTGAGCTTTTCCTTGATGCGGGCGCAATAGGCCTGAACGGTCTTGAAACTGACCTTCATCTGCTCGGATATCTGGCGCGTGTTGTAGCCGCGACCCAGCAGTTGAAAGACTTCCAACTCGCGGTCGCTCAAAATCTCTATCGGCGTCGGCTTGCCGGCCGCGCCTTGCACCAGTTTTTGCGCGAGCAGCGCATTGACGGCGTTGCTGAAATAAAGTCCGCCAGCCAGCACGGCGCGCAGGGCGTCCAGCACCTTGCTGGTGGCCTCGCGTTTCATGATGTAACCGGCGGCACCGGCACGCATCGCCCGCTCGGCGTAAAGCGCCTCGTCGTGCATGGACAAAACCAGCGCGTCAATCTTCGGATGCTGCGCCTTGATGTCCTTGATCAGTTCCAGACCGGAACCGCCGTCGAGCGAAATATCCACCACCGCGATTCGCGGCGACAGCTTACCCATCAAATCCAGCGCCTCGCGCGCGTCGCCGGCCTGGCCGCAGACTTCAAAGTCCGGCTCCTCATTGATCAGGTTCGTAAGCCACTCGCGCACGAGCGGATGATCGTCCACCAGCAGAATTTTAGTTTTCATCGGCATCAGTTTCCGTGGGCGGCTGGCCGGGGTTCAAGACGCACACCGCACGCGTCCCGCCCGCCGGCAGGTTTTGAATGTCAAACGTCGCGCCAATCATTCCGGCGCGATATTCCATGATCCGCAAGCCCATGCCCGGTTTCGCGCGGGCGTCCGCCGCCAGCCCAGCGCCGTCGTCGGTGACGGCCAGCATGGTTTTTTCACCGACGGCATCCAGCGCAATAACCACGTTGCGGGCGCGGCCATGGCGGATGGCGTTGCTCACCGCCTCCTGCGCGATGCGATACAGATGGGTTTCCGCGTCGCGCCCGGCCAAAACGGCGCTGCCGGAAGTTTCAAAACGGCACGCCACGCCAAAGGCCTTGGAAATATTCGCCGCCAGGTTCTTGAGCGCGTCCGCCAGGCCGTGCGCCTGCAACTCGATGGGATGCAGGCTGCGCGCCAGCTTGCGCGTCAGCTCGATGGACTCCTCCACCATCGCCACCACGCGGTCGGCGGCGGCGGCTTCGGCGAGTGACTTGTCGGCCAGCTTCTTGGCCAGAACTTTGCCCGCCAGCGCCGTGGCCGTGAGCTGTTGTCCCAGGCTGTCGTGCAAATCATGCCCGATCCGGCGCTGCTCGCGTTCGCCGGCCTCGAGCAGTTCTTTTTCCAGGCGGATGCGTTCGCGAATTTCCTGCCGCAATTTCTCCGTCTGCTGCCGCACCTGCACCTTCAATTCATTCCGGGACGAAGCCAGGATGACCACCTGCAGAAAAATGGACATGCGGACCACCAGGTTCCAGGCCGGCGTCAGGACATCCGAATAATGATCCCCCGCCGCAATGTCTGCGACCAGCCAGACCACGGCCGCCAACATGGCCATGCCAAAGGCAAAACTTTGGCCCGCGCGATGCAGGACAAACAGGATGGGCACCAGATAAAAAACCAGCACCGTGATCCGGTAGCCGGTGATGTAGTCAATCCAGCCCACCACCAGCAGCAGGAACAGGCCGCCCAGCACGCCGGCGGTTTTCGTCTGGAGTTTGGCGGGAATGTTCATGCGCGGAAAATGTGGCGGGTTTGGCCGCCGGGAACAAGCGAAAGAATAAATCTCAATCCAAAGTTTGCCGGCTTATTTTTTTCGCGGGCATCCGCCGATTCCTGATCGGCCTTATTTTGGCATTCTTTTGAACAGAATTGCTAAAACACCGATTGCCGTTGACTTGGTTCCGTTAATGGCTGAAAAGTTGCGGGCAAATTCATGAAGCGTTTGTGGAACTGCGTTGAACGCGCCAGGGTGTCCGATTCGGAGGCCGCAAACTTTTCCGACCGCACATCCTTTCTCTCCGGCGGTGTTCCCGACCACGCCAGCGATACCCGCGCCGTCGCCGGGGACAGACCCGGCCAGACCCGGCGCAACCCCGGCCACCAAGACCGCATCCCCCGCGTTGCCCGGCGCATCCCCGCCCCCACCGGAGGCATATCCTTCCAGACCGGAGGCGTCCCCGGCCTGACCGGACGTGCGCCCGGCGTCTCCCGGCGCACCCCTGCCGTGAAAAGATGCGCCCCCGCCGCCGCCAGATGCGTTTCCGGCATCACCGGGGGCGTTTCCGGCGTGGACAGATGTATGGAAATGAAGGATTTATGCCATTTCACCCCTTTTACCATCTTCCCTTTCGGTGCAGTCAAACAAAACACTGAAAAACAACAAAAACACGACAAAACACAAAAATAAACAAACATCAAAATTATGGCTAAACAAGATTGTATTCCCAAAAAGGACACGGACTTTTTGACCCAGCTCAAATACCTCCGCGACAACGCCCCGGCGCAAAAGGCCGTTTTGAACATCAGCGACGCCGACCTCGCCACCCTCACGGCGGACGCCACCCTGTTTGAAGGCAAGCTCAACACCTTCAATACCGCCGACGCCGTCTATTCCCAAACCTCCACCGACAAGCAGGCCACCCGCACCGCCGTCGAAGGCCGCGAACGCGCCATCATCCGCCGCCTGAAAGCCGCCCCCGGCTATACCGACGCCATCGGCTATGCCCTTAAAATTGTCGGCTCCGATGACAACACCGACATGACCACCGCCAAGGTGGATCTGACCGCCACCGTGGAGGCCAACGACGTGGCGCTCGCCTTCACCAAGACCAAGAGCGACGGCATCAACATTTACAGCAAACGCGATGGCGACGCCGATTATGTGTATCTGGCGCACGACACCATCTCGCCCTACATAGACAACCGCGACCTGCTAGTGCCGGGCAAGCCGGAAGTGCGCCGCTACAAGGCCATCTATGTGGTGGGCGACGACGAGACCGGCTATTTCAGCGACGAGGTGGTCGTCACCGTCCAGCCGTAAATAAACATCCGCAAGCCAAACGGGGCTGGCGCACGCCGGCTCCGTTTTTCTTTTAACCGAGGCAAAGGCCGTTTGAATTTTTAGCCATAGATGAAACACGGATGAAACACAGATTTTCCCAAGCCCGTCAGGGCTGGCATATTTGTAGCCTCGTCATCCACCAACCGGCAAAGCTCCGTCAGGAGCGACATCATGGTGGCCGTCTGCAAAGACCGGACGATGTCGCCCCGACGGGGCTGAAAATTATTTTGGTTTGGGGTTCTACAAATATGCCGCGCCAACGGCGCTTTGGTAGGGACATTGCGCGGCGATGTCCCCGCTGGCGCTTTCCCATTTTTGGCCAGCGGAATTTCTGCCTGCCCGCCGGGGACAGGAAAGCGCGGGCCGGCGGACGGCGCAGCGCGCCATCCCTACCACGGTGGCCGGCGGCAAAGACGCGGCCAAAGGCAGTTTGGGGTGGACGAATGGGGCAAACGGCGTGGCGTGGAAAAATCCCAAAGGGATTTCATCATTCAGCCCGGCGTTGACGCGCAGCGGCTACGCCGGGTGATGATTGTAAAATGAATTTTACCCCAACGGGGTTTCATCAATTTTGGCGGGAGGTGATGCAACCCGTTCCGGGTAGGAAAATTTGTGGGATGATTACCCAAGGTAGCGCTATTGGCCTGTCCGGCATGGACCGCGCAACCTTGGGCTGAATGATTCAATCCCTTTGGGATTGGAAAACGGTTTTTGGCGCGACGGCGAAAACGGCCACCGGGACGGGCGCGCTCCCCAGCAATGTCCCAATTGGTGGCCGTGCGCCAGCACCGGCCAAAGGCAGTTTGGGGTGGACGAACGGGGCTTTGGTAGGGACATTGCGCGGCGATGTCCCCGCTGGCGCTTTCCCGTTTTGGCCAGCGGAATTTCTGCCGGCCCGCCGGGGACAGGAAAGCGCGGGCCGGCGGACGGCGCAGCGCACCATCCCTACCACGGCGCGACGCCGGAAACGGCCACCGGGACGGGCGCGCTCCCCAGCAATGTCCCAGCCGGGTGGCCAATGGCAGTTTAGGGTGGACGAACGAGGCAAAGGGCGGTTGAAATCGTTTCGTGCGAAGGGCGCGAAGGCGGCGAAGTCGCGGAGCGACGCGATGACAATAGCCCAGCCATTCATGGCTGGGTAAAGCGTCCACCAAATGAAAAAGTCCCGCGAGGGACGGCAGAAAAATTCTTTCGTCCCTGACGGGACTTGGAACATTCCCGAACCGTGAACCCAGCCATAAATGGCTGGGCTATTTTCAGCGGGGCGAAAGATCGAACAGGATTGACGCCGACGGGAAAACTGAAAGCATCCGCTTGAAACCGAATATGAAAACCACAGGGAACTCGCCGGCCTCGCGCCCCGCCTCCAGGCTTGCCGCGATTCTGCTCACGGCGGTCACGCTAATTTGTTGCCGGCTCGCCTTCGGCGGCGAGCTTCAAGACGCAGCTCAAAGTGGAGACATTGAAAAGTCGAAAGCTTTGATCAAGAAAAACCCTGCTTTGGTTTCCGACCAAGACAATGCAGGACAGAAAGCTTTGACCGTCGAATCGTTCAAGTTTATCGGGCCAAGCACAACGCTTCAGCAGGTGTTAGACAAAGTTGGCCCCAGTTCAGAGATAACCACGCCAATGGCTGCCTGGTATCCCTATCATTTGAGTGACGGGACAGAGACAGATGTTTTTGTTTTTTCTAATTGCATCGTGAGCGTCATCCATCGGGATGCGAAGGGTGTGGAGGACACACTTTATTGCCGCGCGCGATACCACCCAGAAGTCGGTGAATGGATTTTAATGGTGGACACCAAGACATTTACGAACCGGCTACAGCAACTTATGCCACCAAAACCCGGTGAGTCGGGTAGAGAGCTGCTGATTCGTTATCTCGACCAGCAGCACATAAAACTAACAAATCAGCCGGATGTTTTATTTGACGAGAAGACGGGTGAGTTGCGCATTTTTGCACCAACAAATGAATTGGACAAGATTGCGCGCTACATCTTTCCGCTTAAAGAAAATGGTCATTGATATAAAGACGTCAGCCATTTTTCATTGTGTTTCATCCGTGTGAATCTGTGGCTAAAACGGGTTTTAATCCAGCGTCTGCCGGTAGCGCTTGATGCCGATGAACAGCATCACCGCCACGAACAGCGCAATCGGCCACAGGTCCGGCGCGCATTCCGCCATTCCATTGCCCTTGAGCAAAATGCCGCGCACGACGCGCAGAAAATGCGTGAGCGGCAGGCATTCGCCGATGTCCTGCGCCCAGCCGGGCATCCCGCGAAATGGAAACATGTAGCCGGAGAGCAGCAGCGACGGCAGGAAAAAGAAAAACGCCATCTGCACCGCCTGCAACTGGTTCTTGGCGATGGTCGAGAACGTGATGCCCACCGCGAGGTTCGCCACGATGAACAAAAACGTCAGCCCCACCAGCAGCGGCACGCTGCCGATGAACGGCACGTCGAACAGGAATTTCGCCGCGAGCAGCACCAGCGCCACCTGCACATAACCGACCATGATATACGGCACGATTTTGCCCACGATGACTTCGCCCGGATGCACCGGCGTGGACAAAAGATTTTCCATCGTGCCGCGCTCGCGTTCGCGCGTGATGGCGAGGCCGGTGATGATGATCATGGTCATGGTCAGCATCACGCCCATCAGGCCGGGGACGATGTTGTATTGGCTGATGCTCTCGGGATTGTAATGCTGGTGCGAGACGATGTTGAACGGCGGCGCGGTGGACTGCAATTTTGCCAGCGGCCCGGTGAGGTCGCGGTTGATGACGGTGGTGGCGAGCTGGCTGACGGCCGCCTGCGCAAACCCGACGGCGGACGGATCGGTGGCGTCGGCTTCGAGGAGCAAATCCGGTTTTTCGCCGCGCAGAAGTTTCCGCGAAAAATCCACCGGGATGGTCACGGCGAACTGCACCTTGCCCTCGGCGAGCCAGTTCTGGATTTCCGCCGGGCCGTGCGCCTCGCGCGTGATGTCGAAGTAGCTGCTGTTGCGCAAACCCCAGATGAGCGTGCGCGAAAACACACTGTTGTCCGCCGCATAAACCGCCGTGGGCAGGTGCTTGGGATTCGAGTTGATGGCGTAGCCGAAGAGAATCAACTGGATCATCGGGATGCCGACCATCATGCCAAACGTCAGCCGGTCGCGCCGCATCTGGATGAACTCCTTCAGCACGATGGCGAAGAAACGCTGGAGACTGAAGGTCATCGGAAATACCTTTCCGAAACATTCAACGTCCAACATTCAACGCTCAACGGCCATTTAATGCCCAAAGCGAACGGACTTGGATGTTCGACGTTGAATGTTGAATGTTGGATGTTTTCCATTGTCTCAAGAGAAATTGTCCTTGGCCGTTTCCATCAGGCTGATGAACACGTCTTCCAGGCCCGAATCGATTTTCACCCAGCGGTGCGCGTTCGTCTGAAACGGCGCGATGCTGGCGTGCAGTTTTTCCGCGTTGCGCCCGCTGACGTGCAGCGTGGTGCCGAACGCCACGACCTGTTCCACGCCGGGCAGCTTGCGGATTTTGTCCGCGAGCGCCGCCAGATTTTCGCCGGAAATTTCCCAAGTCGTCAGCCCGCCGGCCTTCACGACCTCGGCCACCGTGCCGCTGGCGAGCAGATTTCCGTAGGCGATGTAGGCGAGCCGGTGGCAGCGCGACGCCTCGTCCATGTAATGCGTGGTGATGAGAAACGTCAGCCCTTCCGCCGCCAGTTTGTGAATCTCCTCCCAAAAATCGCGCCGCGCCTTCGGATCCACGCCCGCCGT
>Ga0302198_10005096_pt1 | contig 12297 bp, 12 predicted proteins | sample II_Bog_N2_2_FD_193521 | JGI IMG/M metagenome (GOLD analysis project Ga0302198, IMG submission 193521) | Peat permafrost microbial communities from Stordalen Mire near Abisko, Sweden - II_Bog_N2_2 | ecosystem: Environmental > Terrestrial > Soil > Wetlands > Peat | place: Sweden: Abisko... | reverse complement strand
GACCTTCTATGCGCCGATGGTCGCAGCGGACTGGGCGAAGGACGATGGCGTGGATGAGAGAACCTGGAGAGCGGCAGTCGAGGGCAAAGGTGTGTGGAGCGCGGGACCGGTCGATGGCCTGCGCGTCCTGCGCGAGGGTGAGGCGGAGGGACGGTTTCTCGGCGGTTGCCTCTCGATATTGGAGGCGGGGCTGGGAACTCCATGGGCGCTGCGTATCGACGAGCCGTGTGTGTTGTTCCTGGAAGACATTGGAGTGAAGCCCTATCAGTGGGACCGGATGCTGCAGCATCTGCGTTTCGCGGGGATGATGGAGAATGTGAAGGGTCTGGTCTTTGGCGATATGAGCGCGTGCGTCGCGGAGAGCGAGATGGAGATGCTGGAGGAGGCTTGCCTCCATGCGCTGGGTGGTTTTGCCGGACCTGTGGCGATGGGGTTGCAGAGCGGCCACATGGAGCGAGGGAACCGGTCTCTGCCGCTGGGCGCCTGGGTGAAGATGAAGGACGCGGAGTTGAGCGCGTGACGGGAAAGCACATACATCTGATTGGAATATGCGGCACGGCGATGGCGTCGCTGGCGGGAATGCTGCGCGCGCGGGGGCATCGCGTGACGGGCTCGGACGGCGCGGCCTATCCGCCGATGAGCGATCAACTGCGCGCGATGGGGATTGCGATTCTGGAGCCGTATCGAGCGGAGAATCTGGACCCTCGGCCGGACCTGGTGGTGGTAGGAAATGCGATCTCACGCGGCAATCCGGAGTTGGAACGGGTGCTGGATGAGCGGATCCCGATGACGAGCATGTCGGCTTTGATTCATGATGAGTTTCTCGTGGATCGAGAGAGACTGATCGTTTGTGGAACGCATGGCAAGACGACGACTACTTCGATGCTGGCGTGGATCTATGAGACGGCCGCGCAGAAGGATGCGCAGTGGAAGCCGTCGTTTCTGATTGGCGGCGTGGCGGAGAACTTTGGGACGAGTTTTCGCGTGGAAGAGGGGACGCGGCCCTTTCTGCTGGAGGGCGATGAGTATGACACCGCATTCTTCGATAAGGGACCAAAGTTTCTGCACTACTTTCCTGACGCCGCGATCCTGACTCATGTGGAGTTCGACCATGCGGACATCTATGCCGACCTGGCGGCTGTGAAGACGGCGTTCAAGCGCATGGTCAACCTGATTCCGCGGCGGGGACGGCTGGTGGCGTTCGACGGCAGCGAGAACGTGACCGAGTGCTGCATGAAGGCCTTCTGTCCGGTCGAGCGGTATGGGTTTGCGGAGGACTCGCACTGGCGTGTGGGGGAGATGCAACTGGGCGCAGAGACGAGTTGGACGCTTTTGCGTGACGGCATGGAGTATGCGCGGCTGACGCTGCCCATGGCCGGAGAGCACAATATGCTGAATGCGACGGCGGCGGCGGCGCTGGCCGCGGGACAGGGAGTTCCTGTGGAGGCGATCATCGCGGCGCTGCGGACGTTCAAGAGCGTGAAGCGGCGGCTGGAGGTGCGAGCTGAGGTCGCGGGAATTACCGTGATCGACGACTTCGCGCACCATCCAACGGCGATTCGCGAGACGCTGCGCGCGTTGCGGTCAGCGTATCCGGGGCGAAGGTTGTGGGCGGTGTTGGAGCCGCGCTCGAACACATTGCGGCGGAATGTGTTTGAGCGTGAACTGGTGGAGTCGCTGGCGCTGGCTGATGAGGTGGTACTCGCTGGGGTGTTCCAGAGCCACGCGATTCCCGTAGGCGAGCGGCTGGAGCCGGAGCGTGTCATTGCGGCGCTGCTGGCTCGCGGGGTGCCGGCGGTGCTGTGCGCGGATGCAGATGCGATCGTTGCACACAGCGCGCCGAGGATGCGTGCGGGAGATGTGGTGGCAATCCTATCGAATGGCGGGTTCGGCGGGATCTATGAGAAGTTGCCGCGTGCTCTGAAGGCATAGTGCAACTGCTCCTAAGTGGTTGATCCGCGCATGTCACGCTATTCTGGGGAAGTATGTTTTCTGCGTTGCGGATGCTATTGGTGTTTGTCGTGTTGGGGACCCCGGGGGCGATCATCGGAATTCCCTGGTCCATGTTGCGAGGGAACATCCGCACCATGTATGGCTGGGGGATGGGGATCATTCGGTTGGGCGTGCGGTTCGCGGGCATACGCGTGCGGCTGGAAGGCACGGAGAATATACCGGTAGAGACGTCGTGCATCTTCGTGAGCAATCATGTGTCCAACCTCGACCCGCCGGTGTTGTTGCCGGCGATTCCGGGCATGACGAGCGTGTTTCTGAAGAAGTCGCTGATGAAGATTCCGCTGCTGGGTACCGCGATGCGGTTGGGGAAGTTTGTCCCGGTAGCGCGGGGGCACCATCGCGAGGACGCGGAGAAGAGTGTGGAGGCGGCCGCCGCCGCGCTGCGCAGCGGATTGCACATCACCATCTTTCCGGAGGGGACGCGCTCGCTCGATGGCTGGCTACTGCCCTTCAAGCAGGGAGCGTTCTTTCTGGCCATGGAGACCGGAGCGCCGCTGGTGCCGATTGTCATCCGGGGCACCGCGCAGATGATGCGCAAGGGCAGCTTGAAGATCTATCCGGGCGAGGCCGTGGTGCGGTTTCTGCCGCCGCTATGGCCGGAGAACTTTGCGACTCGTCAAGATCTGATGGCTGCGGTGCGGGCGCGGATGGAGACGGCGCTGGCTACTTGATGATGGGGCTGTAGCCGTCGGCGGAGAGACGCTGGCGGATGGCTTCGGCGTCGTGCCGGTTGCCGAAGGGGCCGATCTGGATGCGAATGAACTTGTCCTGCCCCGGAAACGCGCCGGCGGCGTAGCCCTTGGCGCGTAGCGCGTTCAGGAGCAGGTCGGCGTCCTCCTGATGAGAGACGGCGGCGACCTGGACCGTGAACGATCCCTGCGGCGCGGCGGTGGCGATAGCCTCGGGATGAGTGGTCGTCGCAGGTGCCACTCGGACGATGGGTGCGGCTGCGTTCGCATTCCCGGAAGCCGCTGGTGGCACGCTGCTGACCGTCTTTGGAGCGGAGACAGGAGCGGTCGAGGCGGACGTCGTGGAACTCTGCGGCGCTACGGGGATGTTGTTGGTTGCGCCCTGGGGCAGACCTGCCGCCGGTTTGAAAGCATTGAAGTTGGTTGGAGCCGGCGCGTTCGTTGTGCTGTCTGCAGGAGGCTGCGGCGTCCGATGGTCGCCGACGCTGTAGCCAAAGCCGAAGAAGAGACCGCAGAGCAGCACCAGGCCGAAGAAGAGGCCGAGGATGGAGCCGGTGCTGAGGGTGAACTCGCGGTCTGTATGAGCAGCAACGTCGTCGTCGTCGAGAAGATAGTTCATAAGGCCTGTCAGTATGACACAGGATGGGAGCCCGGATTAGTAGCGCAGGTAGAAGCCGATTGCGGGTTCGTAGGTATTGGCGTGCTTCAGGATGGTGAGGTAGTTCAGGCCGTAGTCGGGGTCCAGGAAGAAGAGTTCGCGGAAGCCGGCCCGCACGCCAAAGTTTGGAGTGATGTCCTTCTCGACGCCGGCCGAGTAATAGTAGACAGCACGTGCATGGCTGCTGGCACCTTCGCCGCCGTGGGCGGTGGGTTTGAACTCAATGGAGCCGGCGCCCGCCCCCAGAAAGGGCTGGAAGCCAAAGATCGGATGCGGTGGGTGCGCGACATAACCCAGCGTGAACTCGTCTGCCTGGGTCTGAATCTGGAAGTTGTTGGTGGCGCAGCAGGTGACGCTGCCGGCACCGGTGTAGTTCTCGGTATAACGGGCGTAGCCGCCGTTGAACTCAAAGCCGATATAGGGCTTTGCCGTGTAGCCGATGGATATCAGTGCGCCGAGAGTGTTGGATCCGAACTGCGTAATGGACTGCCCGGTGTTGGAGGCGAGTGGAACTACTTTGCCGGTGACCGAGGAGTTGAACTCACCGACGCCGCTGATGCCGAGGTTGAGCCGCTCCAACTGGCGGGTGAGCGGGGTCTCGGGAGTAGAGGTCTGTGCGGCTGCAGAGGCGCTGCCGAGGCTGCAGGCGAGAAGGGCGGCGGCTAGGATGGGCGAGGCTTTGCGGATCAAGTCGTAATGGCTCCGGGCGCGAGATGGCGCTCTGTGTCTAGTCTAACGCTTTGTTGGCCCGGGCGCGGCGTGCGATGCGGGTGAGGACCGAGGTTCCGCCCCCGAGCAGCAGGCCGCAGGCGACCGCGGTTGCTGCGTGAACCTGCAAGGGAGCGGGTCCGAGGACCAGATGATCGAGGCTGAGGATGAGCGCGAGCGTGGCGGCCACCGCGACCAGCACCGGCGTTGCGCGCAGCAGATCGAGCACCAGCAGAGCGGCTGCCGTGGCCAGCAGAGCGACGGCCGCGAGGCTGAGGTCGAGCCGCAGCAGCGAGCCAACCGAAAGCAGCGCCAGCAGCAGGCCGCAGGCTCCGGGAACGATCCAGCCGGGCCGGTTGAGCTCAACGTAGATCAGCAGCACGCCGAGCGTCAGCAGGAGAATCGCCGAATCCGGAGCGAGGTCGATTGCTGCCCGGACGACGCTCATGGCAGGGTCTGGCCGCGCTGCTGCAAGGCCTGGCGCATGGCCTGAGCGGCGAAGTTGCCGGGCTCAATCAGCAGCGCGTGGGCCACGTCGTCCGCGCTGGCAGGCAGCTGATTGGCCGCCAGGTCGAGCCGCGCCAGCACCATCCATGCAGCGACGTTGGGCTGCAGTCGGAGGGACGTCGCTGCCTGGGCGCGTGCTTGCGCGGGGTCTCCGCTGTACTCGCGAACCTGCGCGAGACCGGCGTGCGCCTCCGCGGAACGCGGATCGGCGGCGAGCGCCCACTGGAACTGGTTTTCGGCCTCGGGCATCAGGCCCTCGGCGAGATAGTCGCGGCCCAGTTGCGAGTACTGCGCGGCGCGCTGTGCGGGCGGAAGCGTGGCCAGACGAGCGGCGCGCATCTGGTCGAGCAGGAAGGCGGCCTGGCGGAAGCCGGTCTCCGTATAGTTGCGGCGGACGCGCTCGACCGGGCTGAAGCCGCTGGACGCGTTCGGATTGAGGCGCGAACCAGCGGGCGCGGCCTGGAGCTGCTTGCGGAGTTCGACGGCCTCATTGTCCGCGGGAACCAGCTTGAGCGCGGCGTCGGTCTCGGCCAGCGCCTGGTCGATCACTCCCTCGCGAAAGAGCCCGATGGCGAGGTTGTAGTGATAGTCCTCGTCGGAGGGATCTGCGACGGAGGCACGGCGGAAGAGCACGACGCCGTCCTTGCCTTGGCGACTCATCGCGACGGCCTCATCGTTGACGACCTCGGGCAGCGGAAGCCGGGTCTCGACGAAGTTGAAGGCCTTCTGCGCAGCGGCGTAGTTGGCGGTGTTGAACATTGAGAGCCCACGATAAAAATTCGCTTCGAGCGCGAGTCGATCGGTAGCCGGCACCAGGGAGAGGGTCGCGGCGGCGGCGGCGTAGTCGCGGGCGGCGTACTGCTCCTTGCCCAGCGCGAGTAGCGCGGCCGCGTAGTCGGGAGCCAACTGCACGGCGGCCTGGAGGCGCTGGAGCCGCTCCTGCGCGGTGGGCGCGTTGGTACCGCGGATGTAGTCCTCGAACGCGGGCAGCGGCTCGGCTCCCGGCGCCGCGAGGAAGGTCTGCTCCGCGACGCTGAAGGCGGGGTCGATCTCGCGGGCGACCTTCCAGGCGATGGCGTTCTCGGCGTCGAAGAGGCGGTTGAGCTCAGCGCCGTCCTGCAGCGGCCGCGAGAGCGTGAGCGCATCAACCGAGAGCACCTGCGCCTGGATCGCGATGCGAGACTTCGCGACGGTGTAGCTGCCGACGACGACGAAGTTGGCGTCGAGTTGCTGCGCGATGCGGATCGTGGTGGCGCGCGAGGGCCGGAAGCCGGCAGGCAGGCCGAGGTGATCGAGCGCGTAGGCGCGGTCGTCGTGCGAGATGGTAAGGAAGCCCGCCGAGTTCAGGCGCTTGTTCAGCGTGTCCGGGAAGGAGTCGCCGATCCAGCTTACGGTTGGGTCGCCGGAGCGGTTTTCAAACGGCAGCACCAGCACGACGCGGCCGCCGGGCTGTGCGGCTGCCGGGGACTCCTGGGCGCGCACCGGGGGGACGATAGAGGCGAAGACGCCCAGGAGAGTGAGGTAGAGGGCGAGACGCTTCAACGGGGGCCGCATCCGGACGATTATAGGCGTTTGAGGCCTGTGGCTGGGACACCAGCGATTTCCAAACCCGCCCGCACTTGGGGGTACCCCCCTACTATGATTTTCTGGAGGATCTCTGGAATCAGCGGTTTAGCGGGTGACCACGGGGTCAAAATATTGATTCCAGAGATTTTAGAGGCAAAATATTCAAAAAACAGGGGTTAGGGAACAGGGAATAGCTTCGCGGATTGGCGTGGGCGACCTCCTTTTGGTGGATGGTTTAAATGCAAAGGCCGCAAGCGGCTTGTGCCGGTTGCAGCCATGGGGAGCTTCTCTTTCTTAAACCTATGTCTTAATTATAGCGAACTGAGAAGGGTAAATGTGTCATGTTTTGGAAAATAGTTTTATGAATGGATTCAATAAGTTAGGCGATTTTGGCGGCTCAAGGGGGCTTGACAAGAATTTGGGGGGATTGGCTGAGCCACCCCGCTCATGCCGCAAAAAACGCGTCATGAACGGGGCACCCATGGTGTGGGTAGGATCGAGCCACCCGCCTGGGCCGGAGAGACGAGCCCGGCCGGTGGCCGCGCTATCTTCTATGTCTGTCTGTCATTATAAAGGGCGTGTCAAGACCGAGTGGTTCGTTGGCGTCTCCGCCTGAAGCGGATTCAGCACGAGGAGAACCTGATGGCCAAGAATATTGCGTTCTGCTGCGACGGGACCTGGGATGACCCCAACGACAACTCCAATGTCTGCCAACTGTACTCGGCGCTGGAACAGGTGGAGGGCGCTCAGGTTGCGATGTACGACTCGGGCGTGGGCACCTCCGGCACACCGATTGAGAAGCTGCTGGGAGGCGCGGTCGGCGCGGGGCTGTTTCAGAAGATCCAGGATGGGTACTCCGCGATCGCCGGCGTGTATCAGCCCGGAGACCAGATCTTCATCTTCGGTTTCAGCCGCGGCGCGTACACGGCGCGCAGCCTCGCCGGGATGATCGCCATCTGCGGGCTGCCGACCAACTTTCAGGCGGGCTCGAACTGCGTACAGATGGCGTTCAACGCCTATCGCAACCAGAAGAACCGGACCGCGCTGCTGGCCAGCCTGAATGCCGCGTACAAGATGGATACGACGACGACGATCCAGTTGCTGGGCGTGTGGGACACGGTGGGGTCGCTGGGCATTCCCGGAATCTTCGGGGACACGGACATGATGCAGTACGGATTTCTTTCCACCACGCTGCATCCGAATGTGTTGAACGCGGTGCAGGCGCTGGCGATCGACGAGCAGCGGCAGCAGTTTCAGCCGTCGCTGTGGAGCAATGAGCCTTTGCCGACGCAGTCGATCACGCAGGCTTGGTTCAGCGGGGTGCATTGCGATGTGGGCGGAGGGTATCCGCCGGATGCCGGCGGGGCGACGCCGTCCAACATCACGCTGCTGTGGATGGCGAACTACGCGAGGGTGTTCGGATTGCAGTTCAATCCGGGAGCGATCTCGAGCGTGATGATCGCGGCGGATTCGGTGTCGGCGCTGCATGACTCGCGGACAGGCGCGTACCGGATCTTTCCGCCGCACATCCGAACGATCGCGCCGGATTCCATCCTGGGGAGCAGCGTTGGGGTGCGTTGCGCGACGGCGGCGGCTAAGTATGCTCCGGTGAACCTGACGCTTAGCGGCGGCCAGGTGGCGGCGTCGTACAACGTGGTGAATGTGGCGGATATTGTGATTTAGTGGGTGGTGCGGGTGCGGGGCATCCTGCGACCCCACATCTCGATCCTTCGACAAGCTCAGGATGCCGAGATGTGGGGCACCCAGAGTCGTGGTCAGATATGGGCCACCCGCCGCTTGTCCTTAGAAGGCAAGGAGTGCCTCGCGATTGGCGTTTTCGAGCGCGAAGTCGCGGAGGCCGCGGGTGGGGATGAGGTCGACTTCGGCCCTGAGGAGATCAGATATCTGGTTCTGGATGTGACAGAGCTTCAGGAGTGACATGCGGGACTGCTCGTCGAAGTCGGCGAGCAGGTCGATGTCGGAGGCCTGGGTCTGGTCTCCGCGGGCGATGGAGCCGAAGAGGCGCAGGTGGGCGATTCCGGTGGCCCTCAGCTCCGGCTCGTGCTCGCGCAAGATGGTCAGAACGCGCTCGCGGTCCATGATTTCTATTTTGGCATAGGGCAAGCGGACGGGTGACTAGGTAACCTTGTGCTTGCTCACCAGAGCGGGGCTACCGGGGCCTGTATGAAGACCGGTTTGGGACCGCCGGGGTTGGAGAGCCTGATGGTGGCCAGGTAGGGCTGGACGGAGGGGTCGTAGGTGACGGTGATGGGGCCGCCGCTGCCGTCAGAGCCGGAGGCGCCGTCTGAGCCGCTGTTGCCGGAGGTGCCGCTATTGCCTGGAGGCGAACCGCTGCCGCCGGCCCCGCCACTGCCTCCGCGTCCGCCCTTGCCGCCGACGCCGCCGGAGCCGCCGAGGGACTTGACCGTGAGCGAGCCGCCCGTGGGGTCGACCAGATAGAGGTGCTGGTGTTTGGCGCCGGCCGCAGTGACGCCGATCTGAAGCAGCGGATGATCGCCCGCTCGAAGGGTGGCGACGACCTGCACGGCGGGGCCGTTGTAGCCATCGCCGCCATTGCCGCCGTCGGATCCGTTGGTGCCGTTGCCGCCGTCGCCACCGGGTGTAGGGTTGTCGGGGTCGGTGGATCCGCTGATGCCGGCGGAGCCGTCCTGGCCGTTCGAGCCGCTGGATCCTGTGGAGCCGTCAGCGCCTGCGTAGGTGGAGACGAAGGCGTAGTTGTAGGTGACCGGGATGTCGAGGTCGGCGACGATGCCGGGGTGCGTGGGAACGGTGATGGTCACATGGGCCATCTTGCCGTCGCTGACGCGCGGGTCGTGGGCGAGCGTGAGGTTGCCCTTTTTGTCCGCGGTGACGAGCGTGGGCGTGACGGTGAGTTCCTTCCACAGGACCTTGCCTTTGCCTTTGCCCTCCGTGGTGAGGATCTGCCCGGTGGGCTCGGTGACGGTAACGATGAGCGGAGACTTCTCTCCGGGCGCGATGCCGGGGTCGTTGGCGAGGCGGGCCTCAATCGAAGTGACGGGCGTTTTGGAGAGGGAGACGCGAGTGCCGAGCTTGACCTCAATCGCACTGCAGCTGCTGAGCGCGAGAAGCGACGTGGCGGCGAGAATGATGGCTGTGGAGCGGAGACGGAGAACGGATTTCGTGTGCATAGTTGTGAGTGTCCGCTGCCTGCGCGGATTCCTGCATGAAGCTAACACAGGATTTTTCGAGATGTTGTCAGGCGAGGGCGCGTAGAATCTGGGCCAGCGGAGGCAGCCATGAGGGTTTCAGGGTGGAAGGTTGCGGGAGTGGCGCTGCTGTGCGGCGTGATGGTGGGCACGGTTCGTGCGCAGTTGGACGATCCGGCGGTAGCGAAGCAGAAGTATGAGACCTACAAGACGCGCGTGATGGCCGGCGACCTTGCGGTGGACTGGCGGGCGTTTCGGCTGGCGGCGATGGTGGGCGGGGTGGATGGCGGCTTCGACTGGCATCCGGTGCGCAACCAGGTGCTGCAGGATGCCGACGCCGGCAAGGACGACGCCGCGCTGGCCGGGGCGAACCAGATTATCGCGCACAACATGGCGAACCCCGAGGGGCACGTGCTGGCGATGCTGGTGCTGCGCAGGATGGGCAAGGACGATGCGGCGGACAAGGAGCGCGCGATCGTGGATGCGATTGTGAAGTCGATCCTGGCGTCGGGTGATGGGAAGTCGGCGAAGACGGCGTGGTTTACGGTGGACCCGAGCGAGGAGTACTTCGTGATCAATGTGGTGTTGGGAGCGCAGCCGAAGGGGCAGGCGCTGGTGCAGCAGGACGGTCACGCCTTCGACAAGATGACCGTGGTGGACGACAAGGGCGCGGAGCAGGTGCTGTGGTTCAACACGGATACCGATATGCAGATTATGGATGCGGCGATGAATCCGAAGAAGAAGTAGAGGCTGAGGTTCCCCGCTCATGCGCGATGAGGCCTGCGCATGAACGGGCCACCCGACCTGAAGCCTCGCCACCGAAGTTTCCTGTGGCCCCCAGACTCCCTTCGGGGATGACAGATATGCGACTTATTGCTACAGGGAAACTGCCATACGAGGAAGATGTTTCATCTGGTACAGTTTCATCGGTTTCCATTCACGGCCCAAAGGAGAAAAACAGGCCATGCCCAATCCAAATTGCAGTGCAAACGTCCTTGTGAAAAATAATGCAGCCACTATAGCGGACATCTCCATCTGCCATTACATCGGCGGAGATTCCGAGGTGACATTCAAGACATGGAAGGGCGTTCCACCTGGAGCGACGACCACCGATCCGTTTGTCGTCCATTACGTGCTCCACGACCGCAATCTCGATTGGTGGTATTGCGAGTTGACCACGAACGGCGTGCTGTATCACTCCGCGGGAAGCTGGTCGGCCCCGGACAAGGAATGTCTGCTGGAAGAGGCCGACAACGGACAGACCCTTATCTTCGGCGCAAGCACAACGGAGTTCGATACGAATATGCCGTCGGGCGGATGTTCCACGGGCATGGGAACCGGCGGCATCGTGGAGAAGCACGAGAAGAGGAAGCACGAGAAGAGATAGTTGCCCTTGTGACAGGGGCGGGCGGCGGGGTTACTTCTTGCCGAAGACTTCTCCCATCCTGCGGATTTGGGCGCCGACGCCGCGGAGTTTTTCTTCGAGGCGCTCGTAGCCGCGGTCCATGTGGTAGACGCGGTCGAGGATGCTTTCGCCATCGGCGACGAGCGCGGCGAGGACGAGCGCGGCGCTGGCGCGGAGGTCCGAGCACATGACGGCGGCGGATTGGAGTTTGGCGCCGCCGCGCACCGTAGCGGTGCGGCCGTTGACGGTGATGTTCGCGCCCATGCGGTTGAGCTCCTGCACGTGCATGAAGCGGTTTTCGAAGATGTTTTCGGTGACGGTGGAGGTGCCGTTGGCCTGGGTGAGCAGCGCCATGAACTGCGCCTGCATGTCAGTGGGGAAGCCGGGGTACTCTTCGGTGGTGATGTCGGTGGCGGCGAGTTGACTGCCGGAGCGCACGCGCACGTTCTCCTTGCCGACTTCGAGTTTGACGCCGCAGGCTTCAAGCTTGCCGAGCAGCGAGCCGAGGTGCTCGGGGTTGCAGCAGTCGACGTTGAGGTCGCCGCCGGTGATGGCGCCGGCGATGAGGAAGGTGCCGGCTTCGATGCGGTCGGGGTTGATGCGATGGCGCGCACCGTGGAGTTTGGCGACGCCTTTAATTTTGATGGTGGAAGTGCCCGCGCCTTCGATCTTGGCGCCCATGGCGTTGAGCAGCGCGGCGAGGTCGGTGACCTCGGGCTCGCGCGCGCAGTTTTCGAAGAGCGATTCGCCGTCGGCGAGGACGGCGGCCATCAGGAGGTCTTCGGTGCCGGTGACGGTGATCTTGTCGAAGACGATGTGCGCGCCTTTCAGGCGATCGGTTCGCGCTTCGAGGTAGCCGTGCTCCTGGGTGATGGTGGCGCCCATGGCCTCGAGGCCTTTGATGTGGAGGTCGATGGGGCGGCCGCCGATGGCGCAGCCGCCGGGCATGGCGACGCGGGCCATGCCGGTGCGCGCGATGAGGGGCCCCAGCACCAACGAACTGGCGCGCATGGTCTTGACGATCTCGTACTTGGCGACGGGGTCAGAGAGCACCGCGCAGCGGATGGAGGTGCGATGCTGCGCGCGGCCGTAGCCGAGCTCGACCTCGGCGCCCATGGAGACGAGAAGTTTGCGCTCGGTCTCGATGTCGCGGACCTGGGGAATGTTTTCGAGGATGACCTCGTCTTCGGTGAGGATGGCGGCGGCCATGCAGGGGAGCGCGGAGTTTTTTGCGCCGGAGACTTTGATGGTGCCGAGCAGCGGGTTGCCGCCGCGGATGACGAACTTGTCCATCTAATCAGAGTACGGCAGAGGGGTGAGGAAGGGTTGAGAAGGGTGAGGAAGGGAGTGGCAGGGAAGGAACAGGGAGAAGGACAGGGATAAGGGAATAGGGATAAGGGAGTTCGTGGTGGCCCACTCATGCCGCGATAAGGCCGCGGCATGAATGGGCCACCCGGAGGTCATGCTGGTGATGGATGGGCACGTTGATGTTCAGTGTGAGTCTAGACGCCCGAAGGAGGAGCGGGCGGCTGGCCGTGCCCCTGCCATTGGCCGGGGCCGTGC
>Ga0302198_10005062_pt1 | contig 12354 bp, 13 predicted proteins | sample II_Bog_N2_2_FD_193521 | JGI IMG/M metagenome (GOLD analysis project Ga0302198, IMG submission 193521) | Peat permafrost microbial communities from Stordalen Mire near Abisko, Sweden - II_Bog_N2_2 | ecosystem: Environmental > Terrestrial > Soil > Wetlands > Peat | place: Sweden: Abisko... | reverse complement strand
TTGTCTTGCCCGCACCCGCTTCACCGGTGACCAGGGTTGTGGTCGCCGCAGGAAAGCAGGCTGTGATGCTGCCAAGGATGACGCAACCGCGGATCACAACACCCACATCCCGGATTTCGATCATCTAGGTCTCCCTACTGTCTGAACCTAGAGACTATATGCATTACAACAGTCAAAGGACGATCATCCACAGGGTCCGTCGGCGCAGCGTTCGTAAACAGTGCTCGACCTGCCCGGTACTTCGGGAGTCCGGGTCAAAGGAATTCGTAGCTGACGTCGTCGGAAGGGTTGACCGCCGTCGGCACAATGCGATGCGGCCCCAGCGCGGCGGTCTTCGCCCGCAGCCGGGCGATCGTCAGCTCGTCCCGCAGTGCGAACTCGCGGCTCCGCGACGGCACCACCATGAGTTGGCTGGCCGGGCCGATTACCATGCTCGCGGTGATCTCCTCATCGTCGAAAATCACCGGGATGTCAACGACATCCGTCGAATGGTCAGCGATGAGGGCGCGTGCATAGTTGACGACGGCTTCTCCGACTCCGTCGGTCGTGAGGACCGACTCCCCCGAGTAGGACAGAATTCTCATATTTCCACGATGCGCTCGCAGTGGCGGTCCGTCTACTCGTTGCGCAACGGGAGCGACGCGCGTATCGTGGCCGCACCGCGAATCTGGCTACGCCCGCGAGGGCGGAACCGCGAGCCAGACCATACCCAGCGGCTCAAGCACCACATCCTCCACCAACGAGTACTCCGCTCGACTGATGAGGTCCACCGCGATCGGCGCCAGGGCGCCGAACCGCTCGAACTCGACCCGCTGCGGCGAGTCGGAGAAATTCGCGAGGACGAGCACCAGGCTGCCGTCAGGCGCAAAGCGCTGATAGCCGAGAACGTGCGGGTTATCGGTGTGAAAAATGACGAGCCGGTTCCCCGCAAGAGCCGTGGTCCCCTGCCTGATTTCGATCAGCGACATCAACCGGGTGTACAGGCGACCAGCGTCGCTCGTTTCGTCATGCCGGTGCAGGTACCCCTGCTCCGGGAATGGGGGGCGACCGACCCATCGGCTATCGTCTCGGCGCGCCGGGTCCTCGAGGGCCTCATAGTCGTTGAGCTGACCGACCTCATCGCCGAGGTACAGGAGCGGGATTCCGCCAGAACTCAGGATTATCGAGTGCGCCAGCACAATCCGTGAGACCGCGAGCGGGTCGCCGGCTTCCAGGCCCGCAAGCGAGGCGGTGGTGCCTGACACTCGCGAATCGCCCGTCTTCGGGTCGGTCTGGAAAGCCACCCCCCTCGCAAAACTTCCGGGAAACCGGTTGTTGTAGAAGTCGTTCAGAAACCGTCTATGCGCCCCCGGATCGATTCCGAGTTGCCGGGCATCCTCGTCAGCGAAAGTCCAGCCAATATCGTCATGGCTGCGGACATAGTTCACCCAAGAGGTCCCGGCCGGCAGCGTGTGACGGAATTCCAGCGCCTGCGAGAGCAGGCTCACCTCGCGGGTCGCCAGCGCACTCCAGATCAGGGCCATCTGCAGCGGGTTGTAGCTGAGCTGGCACTCACCCGGGTGAATATAACGAATCACCTCGTCGGGGTGCACGATCGCCTCCGACTTGAACAGCAGCGCCGGAGCGGCTATGCGGCAGACCGCGTTGAAGGCCTGCAGCAGCAGGTGCGCGGGTGGGAGGTTCTCGCTCGGCGTGCCGACCTGTTTCCAGATAAAGGCGACCGCATCCATCCGGAGAACCTCGATGCCCTGGTTGGCGAGAAACAGCATCTCGCGGGCCATGGCGCGAAACACTGCGGGATTGGAATAGTTGAGATCCCATTGGAACTCGTGAAAGGTCGCCCAGACCCATCTGCCGTCGGGGAGGGGAACGAAGCTTCCCGAATGGGCATCCGGGAAGATCTCACGGGTGGTCGCCTCATACACGTCGGGCATGGCGCGATCGGGGAAGATCCAGTAGTACTTTTCGAACTCGGGATCGCGTGCCAGCGCTTTACGCGCCCACTCGTGCTCGTCCGAGGTGTGGTTGAAGATGAAGTCCACGACCAGTGAAATACCCGACTCACGCAACTCGGCGGCGAGGGCTGCCAGCTCATCCATCGTGCCGATCGCCGGATTCAACTCGCGATAACTCGACACCGCGTAGCCGCCGTCGGAATTGGATTCCGGCGCCAGGAACATCGGCATCAGGTGAAGATACGTGAGGCCGAGCTCCCTGAAATACGGGATGCGCGAACGGATCCCGGCCAGGTTCCCGGCGTACAGGTCGACGTAGCAGACACCCCCCAGCATCCGGTTGGATTCAAACCAGTCCGGTTCCCTGGCTCGCTCGGAATCCAGCCGCCGCAGCGACGGCGAGCGCAGCACCCAGGACGCCTCCAGATCCCGGATCAATTCATCGAGTTGCTCCTCCACAGCCTCGGACGAGCCATAGATTTCCTGGAAGAGCTCTCGCAATCGCGGCAATTCGGCGTCGCGCCGAGCGACGAACTGCGCGCGCTCTGTGGCGGTCGATGGCGGGCGTCGATTAGCCAATGGGGGTAGTCCCGGTGACGACCATGAGCTTCACGTCGAGAGAGTATCAGGATCGCTCATTCTGGGCGCGAGTCGATGAAGAAATGCATCATCCCAGTTGCGTCCCCGTCGTCGAACAGCGGCGCCAGGAGTTAACTAAATTCACGTTCGCGTCGCGCGCAAATTGAGTAGGGACGTTAAGGCTGTAACGCTGGCCGAGTTCATCCCGTCATGACGAAATCATGACTCCCAGACTGAATTCACATCCTGCGAATGTCGAAGATGTCAGCGTCACCGGCGATTGTGGTGCGCCCCCCGGGACTTGAACCCGGAACCCACTGAATACGGGGTCAAGCCTCGCCATTGCTGGGGTGCAAAGGGGTCGGTGTCCGAAACTCCACGACTATTCAAGTAAAAAGGTGAACACCTATGGTCGCGTGTGCCGCACACTCGGGTTCCGCGGCACGCACTGATCGACGCTACCGCAACCAGTGGACAGCGCCTATGCCATACCGCGCAGGCGCGCTACGGTCTCCGCCATGACATCCAGAACGGAACCTTTGCCGGCGCGACCGTCACGCCACTGCCAAGCGCAGAGGTCTGCGAGAGCACGCCCTTAGACGGCACCGAACGTTGGCTTCAGCTTTAGGTTCAGCTGGTGGAGTCTTCCGCCGAGATGATCTCGCCGGATTTGTTGAAGACGACGGTGATGTGTTCGGCGAGGTTAACCGGTCGTCGTAACACCGGGTTGTGGGGACGAGCTTAGCTGCTCGTTGAACACCTTCGTGCGGCCTGTCAGTCGGCCGTAAGGCGCCAACTCTCAAAATATGGGCATTCGCTTTTGGGATTTTCCAGCTGTTCGCGCCCTGCTAGACCATTCCGACTTCGACTTGAAGTGGGGGAAGCAATTCGGGATCTGGATCGGTCCAGAGGTTGTTCTGATTGTCCCACCGTACCGCGCCGTCTTCGATTGCTTGAATCCACCACGTAACCAAGGTGCATAAGGACACCGCTTGATAGCTTCGTGGATCGTCGTCCCATTCGTCCACTATCAATCGCACGCGAGGGAGATACCTTGGCTCGCTTCGGCACGCAACCGCAAATCCGTAGTTGTCGTTGCAAAGGTTCAGCCAACCGAATCCAGTACCACCCGCCAACACGCGCGGGTCACCTCCGACAGGGCCCTCGGGCGGAACGACGAAGTCGAGCACAAGTGACCGGTACCGGCCAATAGCCTCGCTAAGGCTCGCAGGGATTAGGAAGGGCAACACTCGCGCGCCGATTCCGGCCGTGGCTGCGTGCCGAATACCGTTGTGCCAGCCAAACCACACGATCAACTCGTCGCTCGGGATTAACCCCACCGCTGAGAGCTGCGCTTCAACCTCGTCGGGAGCGATGCCATCTTCTAACCACTGACCGACCGGCGAGCCGACCGCGGAAACGGCATTTTCTAGCTTTTCGAGAAGCTCGCGCAGGAGTCCCGGTCCCGCGGCTTCGGCGGTTGGACCGAGAGGAGTCCGCCGAACCATGGGCAGGCTCACTGCACCACTCCGCCGGACCCGCAGTAATAATACGTGGGCACGGGCGGCGGCATAGGAATTACCAGAAACTTTCGCCCCGGAGAATAGCGCGTGAGAGTGACCACTGCCAATATCAGGGCGACTGCGCGCCGCAATCGAACGTTGTGACGCGCCCGGTTTTGGGTGCGAATGGCTGGGGACATGAAATCTCCGAAATTGGTTGATCGCGGACCAATTAGGCCGGTGGACGGCATCGCGACTCTATGTACCCACCTAGCGAAACCTATCGATCAATCTCCTGGCGGCGACAGTCGGCACTTCAGAGGACGCGACTAAGAGAACGCGAAAGCCCGCCATCCACTAACGAAGGCGGGCTTTTTCGTTGTTGTGGACCGGGTCTGGCTCCACGTTTATTCAACGTTTATTGGGGTGTAGTCCACTGAAATGAGATGAACTTAGATGAACTCGAACCGGCCGATTCCTTGCTGGCGACTGGGATTATGGTGCGCCCCCCGGGACTTGAACCCGGAACCCACTGATTAAGAGTCAGTTGCTCTGCCAATTGAGCTAGAGGCGCATCTGCCCGCGACTTCCGGACCGAGAAGCAAGATTAGCATGAGAGCTGGCAGCGAAATACAAGGAGACACCATGACCGGAACCCGCCTCGAAGTCGGCGACACAGCCCCCGCATTCACCCTCGAAGACCAGGATGGCGCGCCCGTATCGCTTGCAGATTTCGCCGGCCGCAACACGATCGTGTACTTCTACCCGGCCGCATCAACCCCAGGATGCACGACCGAAGCGTGCGACTTCCGCGACAACATCAACTCGCTGAAGTCGGCCGGGTACCAGGTGCTCGGTGTGTCGAAAGACAACCTGACAGACCTGCGGAAGTTCCGTGACGAGCAGGGGCTGAACTTTCCGCTGCTGAGCGACCCCGACCTCGTGGTACACAACGCGTACGGCGCGTACGGCGAGAAGTCCCTCTACGGAAAAACGGTGACGGGAACGCTTCGCTCGACCTTCGTCGTCGGCCCGGACGGAAAGGTCGTGCTCCCGCTGTACAACGTCAAAGCCACCGGACACGTCGCCAGCCTGCGCAAAAAGCTCGGGCTCGATTAGCAAGAAGCTCGGGCTGGCCCGCTCTCGCCGGACTAAAAGGTGCGCCCCTCTTCGCCGTCGTCCCGGGAGGGCCGAGCAGTCGCCTTCAACACCGGGCGCGCGAAGAGCAGCACCAGCAACGCGACCGCGGGAACCACAAGCACCCAGCCCACAGTCGGCTGGCTGGTGATGATGATGCTGTACGCCACGAGCAACTGCAGCACCGCGATGCACACAGTTGCCCCCCGTATCCAGGGACGAGCACGCAAGGCGGCGAGTCCCACAACAATCACGAGCGCTGATAGCACTGCGGCGGTCACCGCATACGCGACAGCCGTTGTGAGAAACTTTGCTTCACCCACAAATATCTCGATGACGAGATAGATCGTTCCCACCGCAAAAGCGGCTCCCTCCAGCAAAATCAGCGCGGCGAGTGCATAAAGAAGCACAGGCTTCGGCCCACTGTTCACAGCCACATCCCATACAAAGCTATTGATTTGACTTAGGTCATGTGAGAGCCTATGTGAGGTTGATTTGACGCTCACAGGGTTGTGAGCGAGTCCCAGATAAGTTTTCCCCTCCCCGCAATCTCAGGTCTTCGACCTTTGCACCACGGCGTTGCTATTTAAGCGCGCACCACTAAAGGAGCACCACTATGGATTGGCGTGACAAAGCCGCCTGTCTCACCGCAGACCCGGAGCTGTTTTTCCCGGTCGGCAACACAGGCCCGGCCGTCGACCAAATCGACAAGGCGAAAGCCGTTTGTGCGCGCTGCTCCGTGACCGAAATGTGCCTCCAGTACGCCCTGGAGACATCGCAGGACTCCGGCGTCTGGGGCGGGCTCAGCGAAGATGAGCGCCGTGCCCTGAAGCGTCGCGCCGCGCGCGCCCGCCGCGCCTCCTAGTCCCGTTCGACTGCCGCGGTTCCCGGCCTTGCGCCCCGACCGCGCCTCTGCGCCCCGACACGTTCAACAGGATGACGCCGGGCGAAACCGGTGGAGCGTCCTGCTGCCTGTGCTGGCGACCGCGTTCATCCTGTCGGACTTGACCCCTGCGGGCCGGCCGAGAGCCCCTCAGTCCTTCGCGAGCCAGGTCAGCGGGATGTCGATGGTAACCTCGGTGCCGCTCCCCACGAGCGTGTGCCAATCGATGGTGCCGCCCAATTCGCCCTGGATGAGCGTGCGCACGATCTGAGTGCCCAGGCCTGCGCCCACCTGCCCCTCGGGAAGACCGACCCCGTTGTCGCGCACGCGAACCCGCAGTTCCTTGTCGTTGCGTTTCGCACTGATCACGACCTCGCCGTTTCGACCGGCGAGCCCGTGCTCGACCGCGTTCGTCACCAGTTCGGTCAGGGCGAGAGCCAACGGGGTCGCATACTCGCTGGGAAGGATGCCGAAGCTGCCCGTGAACTTGGGATGCACCGTCGTGTTGTGGCTGGACGCGACCTCTGCAACCAGCAGCAACACTCGGTCGAATACCGCATCGAAATCCACATTCTGGCTGAGGCCCTCACTGAGAGTGTCGTGCACCACCGCGATAGCCGCGACCCGGCGCATGGCCTGGCCGAGCGCGTCCCGAGCGACATCGTTGTGGGTACGACGCGCCTGGATTCGCAGGAGCGAGGCCACCGTCTGCAGGTTGTTCTTGACCCGGTGGTGGATCTCGCGGATCGTCGCATCCTTGGTGATCAGCTCGCGCTCCTGGTGACGCATCTCCGTCACATCGCGGCACAGGATGATCGCGCCGATGCGCTCTCCCCGGTGACGAAGCGGGATCGCTCGCAGGGAAACTGTGACACCGCGAGCCTCAATGTCGGTGCGCCAGGGTGCGCGCCCGGTCACAACCAGTGGAAGCGATTCGTCGACGACATCCTTACGCGCCTCGAGCAGACCGGTTGTCACCTCGGCGAGCGACTCCCCCTCGAGTTCGCCGGCAAAACCCATCCGGTTGAAGGCCGAGAGCGCGTTGGGGCTTGCAAAGGTCGCGATGCCGTCGATGTCGAGGCGGATCAGCCCGTCCGACGCGCGCGGCGCCCCCCGGCGCGGTGAGGCGGGCGCGCCAAGATCCGGGAAGTCCCCCGACGCGATCATCTCGAACAAGTCGTTCGCGCACTCGTTGAATGTGAGTTCCTGCCGGGACGGCGTGCGCGCTTCGCTGAGGTTGGTGTGCCGCGTGATGACCGCGATCGGCATTTCGGTGGTCTGCTTGCCGGAGGGTGCGATTCGCCGCAGCACCGGCACCGCGCGCACTCGTGTTGGCGTCTCCTCGTACCACGTCGGCATGGTGGAGTCGTTGATCTTGGTCGTCTCGAACGCTGCGGTCACCTGCGCAGCCCACTCCGGTTTGATCGTCTGCCCCACGAAATCCCGATAGAACAGTGTCGCGGAGCTAGAGGGGCGAGCGTGGGCCACCGCGACGAAACTGTCATCGGCGCTCGGCACCCAGAGCACGATGTCGGCAAAGGCGAGGTCGGCCAGCAGCTGCCAATCACCGACCAGCAGGTGCAGCCACTCGACGTCGGCTTCGTCCGATCTACCCTGCGCGTGGACGAGATCGGAGAGCGTTGACACGACACTAGGCTAGCCGGTCGTCAGGTTCGCCCCGGTCGACGCCCGCGTAACCGAGCCGTGACCACAGGTGCGTCGAGCAGGTGAGACAAAGCCAGGTCACGGATGGCGAGCCGCGCGGTGGACTTCGGCGCCGTGTCTGCCAGGGTGCGACCAGCAAGAATCGCGGCATCCAGCGCTGCGGTGTCGGAAGGAATCATCGCGGCGGACTGGACTCCGCCGAACCGTGACAGCGTCTGCGCGACCTGCCCAATCGGATTGAGACCAATCGCACCGGCACGCAGCTTGTTCATGGCCACGAGGATGCGATCCCTGTCCACAATTTCTAGCAGCTCGACGTGGGCGCGTAAGAAACGAGACAGGCCGACCGGGTCTGCGGCGCCGACCGCAACGACGCGATCGGCTTCCCGGATCGCCGCGAGCCCGGCCGCGTTGCGCGCCGGCGCAAAAAGGTCATTTGAGGTCTCGTCATCGCGTTCGAGGCTGAACCCTATGTCGACGATTGTGATGTCCACCCACTCTCGGCAGGCCTTCAATGCACCAATGACCCGTGGTTTCGACAGCTCCGGCCAACGGCTGGGGCGACCGATTCCCGTCAGAACCCAGAAGCCGCCAGTGGACCCGTAGTAGTCACCGACCCGCTCAAGCTCGGCTCGATCGAGGGCACCCGCTGCGGCGAGCCGGCACGCGGCGGCAAAGCCGGGCGCTTCATCCAGCATCCCCAGTGCGGGCGCAACCGAGCCACTGTAGGTGTCGGCATCGGCAAGTGCAACCGACTTGCCGGTCGCCGCGAGCTCGGCCGCCAGGTTGATCGCAATCGTGGTGCGCCCTGGGGCACCCGCCGGACCCCACACAGCTACGACCATTCCCTGCCCTTCGCTTATCGAAACCGCCGGCGCCTCCACCGGAGACGAGTCCAGCGGGGTTGGCTCAGCCGGGGTCGGCGCGACCAACGTTGGTCCATCCAGTGGTGGCCCCGGAGCGGTAGGGCCGGCCGGGGTTCGCTCGGGCGCCGCCCGACCCGCGAGACGGTCGGGAATTACTATGAGTTCGCTCTCGAGGTCGGGCCAGCGCGCGTCCAGCGTCACGGTCTCGTGAAGCTCGAAGTCGTGTGCGCGCCGCCTGTCCTGCTCGGTGCCGGCCAGCACCACAATTCGCACACCCGACTCGTCGCAGGCCGAAACGAGGTCGCGGGTGAGATGACGTTCTGTCGCGGCAACAATTGCCACCTCTGGCGTGGTTGCGCCGATGCGGGACACGAGTTCGCGCGCGGTGGAGCAGTGAGCGACGATCTTGTGGCCGTGCCGTAACGCGTCGGTCGACAACCGCTCCTGGACCTCGAACGGCAACGAAAAAGCAATCCGCACGGCTACTCTCCAGCTGGGAGATCGACGGGAAGTGCGGTCAAGACGGCACGGTTGGCAATGGCGTCGAGCACGGTCGCTGTATCGGATTTCGGTATCAGTAACTCGACTGACGACTCGGTGGAAGCCACGAGGTTCTTCTGGTCGACGAGTCGAACCACGATCGCCGACGACACCAGCACCGTGGGTGCGGCGTACGCTCCGGAGTCGTGCGGTGCCCCTGGCTGGCCGCCCGCGCCATCCGCCGTGTCCTGTGACGGCTGCGAGGACCAGAGGTCGACCCGGGAGCCGGGACCGGTAGATGCGGCAAGCGCTGCGCTTACCGCCACGACCACCGAGGTCAGTGAGGTTCCGGCCGCGCTGCCAACCGCAGTATGCGCCACGAGTTCCCCTGCGGCGACCGTGCGCGTGACGACCAGTCCTGCTGCCGGCAGGTCGGACTCGTGGAGGTACAGCTGCGCTGTGCGGTCGGCACGCACGCTGGTCGGCACAAGGTCGGATGCGTGCACCTTCTGGCCGGGGGTCAGGGTGCCTCGGGCCGCCATTACTTCGACGGACGCATTGGCCGCGCCAACGAGTGCACTGACGCCCGCCACCGAGGCGATCACCAGCAGGATGCCGATCGCGAACCGCGGATCGAACCAGAGCGTGTGACGACGCCGAGACGCTGTGCCGGGGTGTGGTGCGCGAGTAGGCACTGTCTGCTCCTTCTGCCAAGTGGGATCTCCCCATGGTCACTTTCATCGCCAGCCGGGAGGGAAAGTTATCCACATGCCGGTTTGCGCACTCGGCCCTGGCTCATAATCGGACGCATGAACGAGCCAGACTCCCCCTCGGCACTCGGCCGATTCCTCACCGTTTCCGATACCGCAGACGTCCTGAATGTCTCGGTGTCGCAGGCGTACGCGCTCGTTCGGTCCGGCGAACTTCCCGCAATCAAGATCGGGGCACACGGGCACTGGCGCATCGAGCGGGATGTGCTCGAGTCCTACATCGAGGCGATGTATGAAGAGGCACGGCGCCTCAGCCTGTGGAACCAGTCCGACTACGCCAACCTCCCCGAGCTATCGGTCGGGTCACCCGGTCGCCATAGCCGTGGTTGAGGCTTTACAGGCGGACGAGCACGATCTGGGCCAGGCGCACGATGCGGTAGCTCGCAACCGCATTCTCCCGGCGCGAGACGCCGGGCTCCCGAGCGGCGAGATCGAGGTGGTCGCGGCCGACTCGATCAATGGTCCCGTGCATCCTGCGGTCGAGCAGGCGCAGTTCGACCGATTGCCGGCGACGGCAAAGATCTCGCAAGACGAACGGCAGTCCAAGACGGGCTGAGAGCGCGCTCGGCGCCTCGTCACCGCCACTCCCGTTGAGCCCGATCAGCACCTGGTCGCGGCTCAGCAGCACGCCGTCGATAGCGTCGAGGGGGACCACACACTGGGGTCGACGACGCGACTCGTCGAGCAGCTCGCCGGCCAACCAGTCGCGCCCGAAAGTAACGGGCAGGATAGCCACGGTAGACGCGTCTGCAAGCGCGAGCCGAACGATACGGTCTTCTGCTGTCGCGGCGTTCGCGAGGGATCGGAGCCGGTCCCGGATGCCCAGTCTCGCCAGCCGGAAACGCTCTTCCTCGGCTTGGAGGTCAATTTCTTCCGCGCTGAGTTCCTGCTCAAGCTGGCTCTCCAGGTCGTCGAAGAGGTTGTCCCATCGCATGCAGGAACGTTAGGCAGTCGCGTTCAATTGGGGGCAACTTATCCACAGCTGTGCTCGGCCTAAGAATTGCCTGCTTCTCCTCTGTGATCGACCAGGTGGAATATTACGAAGTTTTCCACCGACCCGGTAAAACGCCAGTGAGCGGATGGGGCCCTGGTTTAGTGTTGAGCCCTGCCCGCAGTGGGGGGCATACGGATCGATCGTGCTCATGGGTTAGGGGAGTGCACGTGACCTTTGCACACGCAACAAAGACGGCAGCAGCGCCGTCACGCACAACGCGGTCACGCACACTGCAGTCAGAGTGATGTGCTCCCGTTTCGATGGCGGCGATGCCTCCGGCGGTTTGGTCTTGTTTCCCGTGGGAGCCCTCCCATCCGTAGCTAGCTCCCGGGGTAGTGGTGTTGCCCGACAAATTGACCAAACGGCGCATGGTTGTTCTCTGAAAAAGTATCTGCACGGCGCCAAATTGCAACGGAGGCCGCGAGCTATTTCGAAAACGATCCCACCAGACCGCTAACTCCAGTGACTAGAAATCCGATTCCGATGATCACATACAAAACTGGGCTCAGGAGAAGCGATCTTATTCGTCGGACGTCGTAGAACACCAGAATCCATCGATAATTGAGCGTTGCAACTCGCCTACAGAACACGATGGTGACCAAGCCGAGCAAGGTAAACAGTGCCCCGAATCCGAACTGAGCCCAACTGTAGATCATTTCGAGCCCCTTACCACGTGTAGATGACGGAGTCGGAAGCGCCAAATTTTACGCTGGGCGTAAGGCCCAGGTTGATAACTTGACCATTGTCAGCATAATTATCTTCGGTGAATGACAGGAACAAGAAGCTGAACTGTCCCTCGCTGCCCCATCCCGTGGGGTTACCTTGGTGCCTGATCTGCCAGTCCAATCCGCCGGATTTGTCTGCCTTGGAGTCTCCCAAACCCGCAACGACTCCCACTCCGACTCCTACCGTCGAGTCGGTCCGCCAATGCCCGTCTGTTTCTGCGATTCCGCAGACGAAGAAGCAGATGCTCCCTCCTCCGCTGAGCTGGTCCAGTACCCACTGAATCGACTTCGCTTGTCGCGACAGGCATGCCTTCGAGGCGCAGGGCACCGCGTTCGAGTGTGTCGATGCGGCTCGGACCGAGGCCAACCTTGCCTGAGCCGCGCGAGTGATTTGAAGGCTGCCGTCAATCAGATTCCGGACACCCATATCGCCGCTCAAGTCTGTGCCGTTGATGGGGTCGTCGGGGTAGTTGTAGTCGTTCGAGTTTCCCCCAGCGATCGGGTCAACAGAGAGGAACCTGCCGAGCAGCGGCACGTATTGTCTGGCTCCCATTTCGATGGTGGCGATGTCGGCGGTGGTTTGGTCTTGTTTGAGGTGGGAGCCTTCCCACCCGTAGCTGGTGCCCGCGACGGTGGTGTTGGCGAGGGTGGTGGTGTTGGCGGTTTGGGTGCCGATCAGTCCCGTGGCCAGGTTGATCGGGTTGCCGAAGGGGTCATAGATCGCGATGCTGCCGGACCTAGCTCCGGTGCCGTCGGTGGTGACAATGTCGTCGCCGTGGAGGTTCGGGAATGACCACA
>Ga0302198_10005053_pt1 | contig 12363 bp, 12 predicted proteins | sample II_Bog_N2_2_FD_193521 | JGI IMG/M metagenome (GOLD analysis project Ga0302198, IMG submission 193521) | Peat permafrost microbial communities from Stordalen Mire near Abisko, Sweden - II_Bog_N2_2 | ecosystem: Environmental > Terrestrial > Soil > Wetlands > Peat | place: Sweden: Abisko... | reverse complement strand
CGACGTGGCCGTCTGCCACAACTCGTGCCAGTCGCCGTCGTCAGGCACCGCGCGCATCAGCGCCAGTGCCACCGTGCGCGCGTCTGCGCCGTGCCGTACCGCCGCGCAGGCGGCATGCCAGGTTGCCGTGGCGTCGATCCCGCCGGCGTCATCAACGTCATCATCTCCGTCGTCCGCTTTCGGCACGGCAAGGGCGGCCAGATCGGTGGCGCCGTGCGGCAGCGGCAGGTGATCTCCATCATTCGCCGTCGGCGCTTCCGCCGGCAAACCGTCGCCGGCGCGTTCGTAGGCGGCGAGCGCCGTTGCCAAGGGTGCGGTGATCGCTTCCAACTCGCCGCCGTCCCAGCGCCGGCCGTAGCATTCAACGTCGCCGGCGATCCCGATCAGGCCTTCGAACACCGCAAGGAGGCGCCCGGACAGCTCGCCCGCCTGCGGCGCCGCCAGCCGGCGCAGATGCAGTTCGGCGCGCACCAGCACCGGCAGGGCGGCCAGTGCGGCGTCGTGCACCGGCCAGGTCCGAACGTCCGCCAGCAGTGCGCTATCACCATGGCCGGCGAGCCGAATTCGCAAAGCCTCCCGAAACGACGGATCGTCCGCCGCCAGCCTCGCCACGAAACCTGCCAGCCGCTCCCGCCGTGTTTGTGCGTCGGTTGCCGGCTGGGCAACCGGCTTGTCCGGTTCCATTTCAGTTCCCTCCCCGGTATTTCTGCCTGACCGCCTGCCGGAGCGCCGTCCGGTCCGCGTCCGCCGCCGCACTGATCTGGCAGAAGGTCCGGCCGGTCACGCGGAGCAGCTGGTTCTCGAAACGGAACGCATCGTCGAGCAGGCGGCGCAGCAGGGCCTGCTGCCCCTCCTGCACGGCGATACGGCCGATCCGCATCGACGTCGCCAGATAGCTGCGCCAGGTGACATGCGCGTGCAGGGGATCGCCGGTTGGCAGCACGGCATTCTGGATTGGTGTCGTCATGGCTTTTTCCTCCTGGAATGCCCTCGCCACGCCGCTTCGCGGCGGCCGGGGCAAGGGCGCCGCAGGCGCGCGCGAAGCGCGGCACCCTTGCGGCGGCCGCCGCGCAAGCGGCAGCGTCTGTTTTCATGGTCTTTGTTGACTGTTCGGCTTTGCCTGCCCGGCTCTGTCCGCCGTTTGCGTCGATCCAGGCGGCGAGGTTTCCCGGCGGCCGGCTACGGGGTCACTTCGACGACCTCACCGAATGGCACAGGGCTGCCCTGCGTCGGCGTCAGCCAGATCACCTGGATGCCGGGATCGTCTGGCTGGTCGCTGGAGATCAGGTCGGTGGCGTAGACGATGACCTGCGGCCTGAAACCGCTGTCGGCGATCCAGGCGAAGGCCGGCTGGAACCGCGTGCCACCACGGCCGGCCACCTCGATGCGATCGACGGTCTCGCCCGGGCCAAGATACTCGACCCGCCGGACTTCGCTGTCGCACTGGATGACGGCGACCCGCTCGGGTCCGGTCTCCTCGATGATGCCGAGCAGGTTGGCGAGGTAAATCGCCAGTTCCCTGGCCGATATCGACCCAGACGTGTCCAGCACGAAGGCGATCCGGCCGGCGCCGGCGCGGCGCCAGCCCGGCAGATACAGCCCGTGCGGCAGCAGCCGGCGGTTGGGCCGCGCCCAGCTCGCCTCGCTGCGCAGCGTGCCGTCGAACAGCATGCGGAACCGGTCCCGCCAGTCGGCACGGTCGAGTGCCGCCTCGACCATTTCGGTCAACCCGGCGGTGAACCGCCCGGCCCGCTTCGCCGCCGCTGCCGCCTGGCGGATGCGGACATCGAGATCGTCCTCGGCCTGCCGCCGTGCCGCCTCGGTGAGCGGCGCGCCATTGGCGTCCGTCAGGTCGCGCACCTCACCCCAGTTGCCGGCGGGTGCGACTGTCCCGGTGTCCGCCGGGTCGGCAGGGCTGCCGGCGGAAGGCGGCGCGCCGTCGCTTCCCAGGTCGGGCGGTGACGGCCCGGGTTGCGGCGATGGCGGTCCCTGCTCCAGCAACCGCTGGTAGATCACCTCGACCGGCAAGCCGGCGAAGCGGTTGGCCGGATCGAAAATCCCCGAGCCGGGCAGTGCATAGTTGTCGGCCTGCAGGACGCGGTTGACGAACAGGTCGCAGGCGATGTTCCACAGCGGCGGATCGCGATCGCGCCGGCGCAGATGGTGCTTGTTGACCACATGCAGCACTTCATGAGCGATCACGCCCATGGTCTTCTCCGCCCCCTGGGCCTCGCACCAGGCGGGGTTGAACCACACCGCCCGTCCGTCGGTCGCCATGGTGCCGACCGACGGCGCGTCAATCCACTTCAGGCCCAGCGCGATCGAGCCGAAGAACGGCGCGCGGACCAGCAGCCGCGCCCGCGCCTTGGTGATGATGTCCGGCAGCATCGCGCCCTCCCTCAGGCGAAGGCGCCCTGCATGCGGAGAAGGATTTCCTCCGCCTGGGTGGCCACGTCCTCGCGAAGCCCGGCCGAATTGCGCAGCTGGTCGGGATCGTGGGCAGTGAGGTGCCGCTCAATGTCGGCGCAGATGTCGGCAATGCGCGGGTCGTCCATCAGGTTGAGCATCGGCGCGATCCTGACGATCTCCCGGACGTTCTCGACCAGCGTGTCGCGGAAGGGATGCTGGACGTGGCCCTTGGCATTGTGCCGGAACAGCCGCAGCCGCGTCGCCATGCGGGCGACCGGCTCGCGCAGCCGGTCCAGCAGCGTGCGCACTGCGTCGTTGACGCTGTCGCGCAACGCCTCCTCGGCATTGCGACGCACCACGGCGATTTCCTCGGCGGCCAGCGCCACCCGGAAATCGTCGCTGCTCGGCACTGGCAGATAGGTCAGCCTGACGCCGAAGCGGTCGCGCAGCGTCGCCTGCGACGGGAAGTCGCCTTCCGCGTAGGCGTCGCCAAGCCGGTGGCGGGCCTCGTATTTGATTTCCGGATAGGCGGCGATGAACGCCTCGACCGCCGCGTCGAAGTTGCGGACCGGCTCCGCCATGCTCTCGGTGAAAGCAAGGAAGGCCGATCCCTTCAGGATGCGGCAGCCGGTGTCGGTCCAGGGCAGGGTCCGCTCGGCGACCGCCGTGCGCACAATGTCCTCGGCCAGCTGCACCGGTTTGATCGCTTCGCCGAGCAGGCTCTTGTTGGCGCGCAGGGCATTGGTGTCGGCGTGCTTGAGACCGCAGATCTCGCGGGTGATGCCGCGGTCGAGCTTCTTGCCGCTCCAGCATCGGACGGTAACATTGACCAGCAGCGCGCGTTCGGTGATGTCCATGGCGGACCTCCGGGGGGACAGGCATTTCGGGAGAACGGGAAGCGCCGGCCGCGGCCGGCGGGCGCTGCTAATGGCCGCTGAGCATCGCCCCGTGGGCGGCGGCCCAGCGCTGGTAGGGAGCGGTCAGGGTAAGCCGCTCATCGCGGGCGGTGGCGTCGAGCACGCACACGACCGAGAATTCCTGCTCGGGCAGGCGGTCGAGATAGTCGATCACCGCACCTAAGTTGCGCGGCGTCGCCCGATGCGCCAGCGCGCCCATCAGCGCGTAGCTGGTCATCGGGTCCTCGGGCAGCGGCCCGGCGCCGGGGTTGAGCAGGATGGCGTCGATATCGGGCAGGCTGCGGAAGATCTGCTGGAACCCGGTGAAGTCCGCGCTCGCCGGGCCGCCGACGACACCGGTGACGCATTCCCGCTGCAACGCCTCCGGCAGACTCAGCTGCAGCACCCGATCGGCCATGGCCCAGCTGCGCGGCGACGGATAGGCGTTGTCCGTCGCCGAGAACCGGTGGTGATACTCGGCCGCGCGCAGGCGATTGTACGCAATCAGCATCGGGGCGACGCCGCGCCGGGCCGCCCAGGCGGCCCAGGCGTTGACATCGGCCTCGATGGAAAGGTGCAGCAGGCGGTTGCGCACCTGGCTTGGCATGGTCGTTGTGCCGGCACGGTTGTGCGCATGGTTTCCGGCGGCGACGACCATCCAGGTCGGCGGCAGCACGTGCTCGCCAATCCGGTGATCGCGGATCAGGCCGGCGGCGATGTTCATGTTGGCAACGCCGGCCTGTGGCAGTTCGTCGAGGAACAGAAGTCCCCTGCCCTGCGTCGGCAGCCAGTCCGGCCGGCAGCGGATGGCCCGGCCCTGCTCGATCCAGGGCAGGCCGCCGAGTTCGGCCGGATCGCGGGTCTGCAGATCGGCATAGGCGACCTGCCAGCCATGGTCATCGTCCTTGGCCGGCAGCAGGTCGCGGCCGAGATCGCCCAGCTCACCGGTGACGCTTTCGATGATCTCCGTCTTGCCAAGACCGGGATCGCCCCAGGCCATCGGCACCAGGTAGTCGCGCGGCGCGCCGCCGCCGCGCGCCACGGCGATGTTGTGGTGGATGACCGCGCCCACCACCCGCGCGAATTCTGGGATGTTCATGGTGTCTCCTTCTTTTTCGCTGAACACCCCGCCGCCGCCGCTTCCCGCCGCCCGGGGCAAGGGCGAAGCCGGCGCAGCCGGGCGCGCGCAGGGCGCGCGATCCTTGCGGCGGGTGGCGGGCAAGCGGCAGGTTTTCACCGCGTTGCTCTTTGTGTCTTCCTGGATGACTGCATTCAGGGCGCGGTCTCGACCCCGCTGTTGCCGGGGCAATCCGGAATTTCCGCCGGGTGGATTTCTCTTCCGGCACCGCCGTGGCGGCCGGTCGGCACGGCCGTGCCGTTGTGATCCTTGTCGACCACGGCAGCGTTTTCGCATGCCTTGCAGGGAGCGGATGGAAACGTTCAGAACAGGCTGGCTTGCCGAGCGTCGCCGAGCGCTGCCCTATCACCCGAGGACGGGCGGGTAACCCGACCTTCGCTGGCGTGAGAAAAGTCGGTCTCAGGTGTGGGAGCCCGTGCGGCACTCAGCTGTTTGTCGACGTCATTCTTGTGGACGAAGCAGGCCCATAGCGTTGAGCCAGTGTGGGATAACGGCGGACCGAAGCCGAACGAGGGATAGCGGCTGTTGCAGACGACGCAACGCCGCGCCTCGTAATCTGCCATGTTGGGTGACGGCGCGGCGGGCGCATCGCCCGGCGTGGCGACGCTGGTCTTCTGGTTGTGGAGCGGCACCAACTCAAACTCTTCGCGCCAGGGCGGCGTGGTGAACCGCCGTGTCGCCGCCGACGGTCCGTCGCAGCGGAACCGGCGTGCCGTTGCCGCGCAACCATCCGTCCACGCGATGCTCGGCGGGGATGTCGGTGACGAAGCCGCTCGGTGACGTGTAGCCGCGCCGGAACTCGCAATGGGTGATGGTCACACGACGCATGCCGCGCGTGATCGCCACGTATGCAAGGCGCCGTTCCTCCGCGGCGTCGCCATAGTCAGGCGGAAAAGTTCCAGCCTCCCAGGCAGGCAGGAAGACATGGCCGAATTCCAGCCCTTTGCCCTTGTGCAGCGTCATCAGCCGCACCCGTCCGTCAGCCTCCTCGTGCGGACCGCCGGTAGACAGCGCCGCGTGGTCGAGCAGTTCGCGCGCGGTATGGAAGCTGCCGGCGAGCTGGATCAGCTCCTGCACGTTCTCCAGCCGCCCTTCGGTCGTCTCCGCCCGGCTCTCCCGCAGCATGGCGCGGTAGCCGGTCGCGTCCAGCAGCAGCGAGATCTGGTCGGCAAGCGTCGCCCCCCGATCCCGGCCAACGCCGCGCACCGCATCGACGAAGCCCAGCCCGGTCGAGCGCGTCCTGGGTGGCAGGTCCGCGGTTTCCAGGGCAGCGAACAGCGACACTTGCCGCCACGCCGCCTCCGCCTCCAGCGTCCCCATCGCCTTGTCCCCGAACCCGCGCGCCGGAACATTGATCACCCGCCGCAGGGCCTCGTCGGACTGCGTGTCGTCCGGTGTCGCGGCCAGTCGCAGCAGCGCCAGCACGTCCTTGATCTCGGCACGCTGATAGAACCCGACGTCGCCGATCAGCACGTAGGGGATGCCTGCCCGCATCAGCGCCTCCTCGAAGCCGCGCGAGAGTTGATTGCTGCGGTAGAGCACCGCCATGTCGTCCCAGGAGATGCCTTCGGCGTGACGACACTGCATCTCGCCGACGATGCCGGCGGCTTCGGCGTCGGCGTTCCTGAAGCGGACCACCTCGATGCGATCGCCGTCCGGCTGGCAGGTAAACAGCGTCTTGCCGAGGCGCGCACGATCCTGCGCGATCACGGCATTGGCGGCGTCGAGGATGTGGCCGGTCGAGCGAAAATTCTCTTCCAGCTTGATCTGTGCCGCGCCAGGAAAGTCCCGCGCGAAGCGTCGGATGTAGGCCAGATCTGAACCGCGCCAGCTATACACTGACTGGTCGTCATCCCCGACCGCGAATATCTCTCGGTGCTCGCGCGCCAGCATGCGCAGCCAGACGTACTGCGCATGGTTTATGTCCTGATATTCGTCGGCGAGCACGGCGTCGAAACGTCCGGCCCAGCGCTCGCGGTAGGCCGCGTTGACCTGCATCGCACGCGCCGGCCACAGCAGCAAATCCCCGAAATCGGCCGCATTGGCGTCCCGCAGGGTGCGTTGATAGGCGGCGTAGACGCGTGCGCTCGCCCGTAGCCCGTCCGGATCGACCGGTGCACCGCGGCGCCCGGCCTCGGCGATCATGGCCTCGACATGAGCCGGGGCATCGTCCGGGGTGATCAAGCCGTCCTTGAACTTGGACAGCCGGCTGCAAATCGCCTTCAGCGGGTCGCGCCCGATCGTTATCGCCTCGTCGCCACCGGCGACATTCATCGCCTTCATGACCCGCTTGACCACGCGGCGGCTGTCGTCGGCGTCGAGGATGTCGAAGCCGGGCCGGAGGCCGGCCACCTCCGGCTCGATGCGCAGTTGGCGGGCGCCCAGGCCGTGGAACGTGCCAATCCAGTACGGCGCCGCCGCGTCGCCGAGCGTCGCCCGGATGCGCCCGGCCATCTCACCGGCGGCCTTGTTGGTGAAGGTGACCGCCAGGATGCGAGCAGCCTGAATGCCTCTGACCGCGATCCGGTGCCCGACCGCAGCGGTGAGCGTCTTGGTCTTGCCGGTGCCGGCCCCTGCCAGCACCAGGATCGGGCCGGACTGTTCCGCGGCTTGCGCCTGCTGCGGGGTCAGTCCCGCCAGGATGGGGTGGCACGCCATGTCAGGGGGCTCCTGCGTGGACAGCCGGCCGCACATTGCCTTCCCCCGCCTGCGTGCGCTCCCGTCTGCTGCGCCCGGCTTTGGCCGCCGCCAACAGCGCCTCCAGCTTGGTCAGGAACTGGCTCTGCGCCAGCCTGGGCGGCCAAGGCTGCCAGGGCCGCATGCCGGGCGGCGTCGCAAGTGGATCGACGGTGAGCGGCTGCAGCGTGATGCGAAGGTGCCGCTGCATGGCCGGCCGTGACCATCCCGCCACATGACGGGCCTCGCTGGCGGCAGCGAGTCGGTCAGCTTCCTTGTGGCGCGCGCGGCTCTCGGGCGTCCAGGCCGGGAGCGTGTAGCGCATGTCGACAGCGGCCTGGATCTGTTCGACGAGCTGGACGAACCCCTTGCCCAGATGTGGTTTGATCGGCGTGATCGGGTCCCAGCCGCCCATCAGCGCTTCAGTCGCGTCGTGCAGCAACTCGCGCAACTGCTCGGCCGACGTCAGGTCCGGGCCGTTCGAGCTCTCGCACAGTGTGAGCACCGTCAGGCTGTGCTGAGCCACCGAGAGCGGGAGGTCCCAAGCCGAGTAACCGGCCCATCGATAGGTGCGGGACAGGCCAATGGCGAGGTCGCGATCCGTCCAGGCGTGCGGATCGGGCGCGAACAGGTCGAGGCGCCGCCCTGAGGGCAACAGGATCCAGGCACGATCGTGGGTCATCTTCTCCTCCCCCTCAACGTGTCGTTCCAATCGACACCGACCGGCGGCGGCAGGCGCTGGAACACAACCCCAGCAGCCGCGGCCAACTCGGCATGGCGTTCGGCGAAGCGCTCGCCCGCGCGATTAGCGTCGGCGGCGCTCGCCAGCAGGGCGTCCGGTGAACCGGCGATGCCGACCAGCGCCCGCTCGATGGCCTGCAAGGTGCCAGGACCCATCCCGCCCCCGGTCGCTGCGTAGAGCGTGTCGGTCCGGATGCCCTCGATGGCGGCGAGGCTGAGCGCGTCGATCGGCGCTTCGGCCAGCACGATGCGGCAAACCGGCCCGCTCCCGGCCAGACGGAACAGCGTCTTGCGGCCCCCCGAAAGCGCGCCTTTGAACGCGTGGCCGCGGCTCTCGACGTGGCTGACCGCGCCAAGCTCATCGCGATGGGCAAACCAGGCGCTGCCCTTGAACCCTTGGCGCACCACGTCGGCGTCCGCAGCGGCGAGCAGCACCTCGGCCGTGAGCCGGCGGCCGGTCGAGAGATAGTCCCAGGCCGGCGAGCCCCGGCGCAGGCGCGGCTGGGCATTCCACCGCTGCGCGACCGAGCGGTCGCCCTCCGACGGCTGGCGCGCGCGCAGAACCTCGGGAAAGGTGGGCGACAGGTCCACGAAGGGCCGGAGGACCTGCCGCACCTGCCCGAAGCTGAGCGAGGGATCGAGGTGCTGCACGAGGTCGAACACGTCGCCCTTCGCCGCGCTCAGCGGATCCCACCAGCCGCGGCCGTCGTGATTGACGATCAGCACCTCGCCCTGGCCGCGCCGATATTTGAGGGCGCGCCTTGTGCTCTCCTGCTTGTCCAGAAACCACGGGGGCGGCAAGCGCTCCAGCAGCGCCGCGCAGCTCACACCAGCCCTGAATTGGTCCAGCTCGGCGTCATGGCCGGCCATGTCACGATGCTCCCGGGTTGAGGACCGGCCGGGTCCAGGGCGCGCCTCCGCGTTCCCCCTCACCCCGACCATCCCTTTCCGGCGACCGCGAAGCGGGCGCGGGGCAAGGGCGAAGCCGGCGAAGGCGGGCGCGCGCAGCGCGATCCTTGCGGCGCGCCCAGGCGCAAGCGGTAGCGATCTCTCCCGCTCTCTGCTTTGCCGTTTGCCCCTCCATACCGTCCGCTGGCCTTCGGCTTCCCGCGCGCCGGCCTCATGGCGCGCGCGCCGGCATGGCCAGCACGACCTCCGCGCTCACGGACACGATCATGTCCTGGCTCACCGCAGTTGCGTTCGGCGGTGGCATGGGCGCCATCACCGCCGCGACCCCTGCCGCCTCGGCGCGCGCCATGGGCGTCACGCCAGGAGGCGCGTCGTTAAGGCTGACGGACTGGAAGCGGTCCACCTCCATGCCGAGCACCCGCGCGCCCTCCGTCGCCTGCTTTCGCAAGATGACCAGCGCCTTCAGCGTGGCGTCTTGCCGGGTCTGCTCCGCCCGCTCCGGGGAGACCTCCCAACCCAGGCCTTCGAGCGCCAGGCCGAGCGCCTGCAGGCGCCCCACCAGGTCGAGCGCCACCTCGCCGTCCCCTCCCCTCACCTCAAGCGTCTGCTGCGCTGTCCAGTGCGGTGGCTTCTCCTCGCTGTAGAACACGGCGTAGCCCCGGAAGATCGTCCGCGCGCCAGGGGTGCCAGCGGCCGTCGTCCTCGCGTTGGCCATCATTTCGGTGACACGGCGCTGCGCCGCCGCGGCGGTTGGCGCGATGGCGATCGCGGCCAGGCACGCGACCAGGTCGTCGGGCGCTACCTTGATGGTCGCCTGCGCGGAGAGGTGCATGATCGACGGCCCAAGGCCGGCCGGCGCGGGCGGCGGGGTCGCCACCTGGGCGCAGGCCGCCCGGCCGAGCAACAACACGGCGCCCGTAAGACTGGCGGGAAAACGCATCGCGGCCTCCGTTCTTGACGGGAGACCGCTACCAGGCGAGCGCGCGAGTGGCGCACCGCACCGCCATCTGCTTTTGCGGTAGGCATCTACGTTGCGCGCCAGGCCCCGGGCCACCGACCAGAGCGCCCACGCCAATCCGGTGCAGCAGCAGCGCATGCGAGAGCAGCCGCGCGGTGCGGCCATTGCCATCGAAAAACGGTTGGTCCACCGCAGCCGGTGATGCAGCCCGGCGACCACAACAGGCCTGTCGGCCCGCCCGAAGCGCTCGGGCAAGCCCTCGTCCAGGCGAGCAAGCCAGCCCGGCAGCTCTTCAGGTGGGGGCGCCACATGCCGCCCCCCCCTTCGCGTGTCCTTGCCGCAACTGTCCGGGCGGCACTTCGATCCGCCGTTCGCTGTCGCGCTCCTCCACGAAACGCAGGGCCTCGGGCCGTCACTCGTGGAAGCAGCGATGGATATCGCGCGACAATCTGGGTGAGAAGACGGACCATGTTTGTCGTTGCGCTATCTCGGCGTCTTCCTGATCGCCTATCTCGATGAGGGTCCGCACACCGTGCGCGGGCTGGCCACCGAACTGGAGGTGGCAAAGCCCATCATCACCCGCGCGCTCGACAAGCTCGCCGCGCTCGACCTGGCCCGGCGCAAGGACGATCCGCGCGACCGCCGCAGCGTGCTGGTGGACCGGACCAAGGCCGGCCGGGCGATGCTCGCCAATCTGAAGGCCAGCGTGGCGGCAGCCGCCGTCCGGCTACCGTCCGATAACATCCCGAACGCTTCCCAGCGCCCGGCTTTCGTCCACCGCACGTCCAGATAGCGTCCGGCTCCGGCCAAAAACAGCGGGACAGACATTGCCGGGGTGTTCTTTTACCTACCAAAGCGCCCTTGGTGCTGCTGTTCGGGCCAGAACGAGGTCGCCCGCCAGGGAGTTTATACCAGCCTTGGGCCGGTTTCAGCGGCGCAGGACGAAAAACCAGAACAGCACGGCGAGGACCAGCAACAGGTGGGTCAGGGCCGGGCTGACCTCGTGCATAGCGGTTAGCTCGCCCGCCTCGGCCGCAGCCTTGTCACTGGCGCCGGCTGCACGGGGGGCGGTGTCCAGCCGGCGATGATGCGGGCGCATTCGCGGGCACGGGTGTTGTCGGTGATGCCGGGGAAATGGCGGCGCAGTTCGATCATGGCGGAAAGTTCTCCGTCCTGCTCGAACACGCGACGGATGGCGGCGGCCTCGGCTTCGGTGACAGCGAACATGGCGCCAGCATGGAGAGCGGGAGCGCAACGGGCAAGCACGGACAGACGGGCCAGCGCAAAAGGCCGGGCCGGGCAGCGTCACCCCCGCCGGCGCCAACCCAGCCAGGCACCATCAGCCGGGCAGACGCGGGGGCTGCTGGCGACCGGGCTCGGCTTCGCCCGCGACGGACGGTTAGACCTGCTGTCCGGCGCGGCCCGCTGACGGCGCCGGTGCCGGATGATCGACCCCGCCGCCGGTCGCGCTTGTCAGCCTGGCCCCAACGAACTGCCTCTCTGGTACGGGTTTCGCGCCGAAGAGACCGTCTGACAAGCACATTATCAATTCTTGATCAAATCAGGCCGCCAGCCAGTCCTCGCTGCGCAAGCCCTCGACCCGGCCGAATTCACCGAGGTTGCCGGTGACCACGACCAAGCCGCAGCTGCGGGCATGGCCTGCGATCAGCACGTCATAGCTACCGATCATTTGCCCCCAGCGTTCCAGGGTCGCCCTGATCTCAGCGGCATGAGCCGCTGCCCGGTCATCGAATGGCAGCACCTCCAGCCTGGCCGCGAAGCGCAACACTTCCTGCCGATTCTCCACCGGCTTGGCGGATTTCTCGGCGCCATACAAAAGCTCGGTGAGCACAATCGTCGAGATCGCCAGGCCGTCGGCCTCGGCATTGAAGCGCGGCCGCAGCTCCCGAGGGCGGTCGCGCAGGACACGGATGCAGAGATTGGTGTCCAGCATATAGCGCAGCACGTCAGAACGTCTCGCGGGCCTGCGCAGCGGGCTGCGAGCGGTCGCCGAGGTCGATTCCTGCCGCTTCGAAAAAGTCGTCCCAGATGGCATTGGCCGGCACGATGACCCGACGAGCCCCATCACGGAGCACCGCAACCTCGCGAACGCCGGCGGGGAACGCGACTTCCTTAGGAAGCCGGACCGCCTGAGAGCGATTTGTCTGGAACAACGTGGTGCGGGACATGCATCAGGACCTACTGACAGGATATACGAAGAGCATATCCCATCCACGAGGCAGGCGCCAGCAGGGCAATCGGGCGAAGGAAGTGCCTGACAAAGGGACCGCCTCAGTTTGGAGATGTAAACAGGCTCGCCGCCATTCTCCCGTCTCTGGAAAGCTGGCGGGGTACGGCATCGTGCGTTTCGTGCAAGCTGATGCGGCAAGATTCCGGGCGCGGGCTACTCCCTGATGGGACCCACCGGCACCGACCGCCAAGGGCGATCATTCTGATCCCCAATCTTGAGGCAGTCCTCATACATGGTGCTGAGTGCATTGAAATCGCAGTGGTCTGTGGTCCGCAAACGAGCGCGTCCCCGCTTTCATCCCCTCAACACGCGCCAGATCGCCGAGATTCGCCGACACAGGAGGCCCAGCGGAACGTGTCAATGACATTGAGACACCCGGCGGGCT
>Ga0302198_10005048_pt1 | contig 12375 bp, 12 predicted proteins | sample II_Bog_N2_2_FD_193521 | JGI IMG/M metagenome (GOLD analysis project Ga0302198, IMG submission 193521) | Peat permafrost microbial communities from Stordalen Mire near Abisko, Sweden - II_Bog_N2_2 | ecosystem: Environmental > Terrestrial > Soil > Wetlands > Peat | place: Sweden: Abisko... | reverse complement strand
ACCTCCGGTTTCCGGCGGAGAACGGGGTTGAGGCGGTGATCCGGGCCACATAATCCGTCAGAGCGAAGAGAGCCAGTTGAGCAGCGACTGGTCATCGCGCCAGACGGGACGTCGGCGGGACCCCTCCGAAGTATCCAGAGGTTCGGTGGCGCGTAAGGCCTCGAGCTTGACTCGCGTGCTGATCTCGGCGTAGCGGTTCGTCGTCGTCAGATCCGCGTGCCCGAGCCAACCTCGGATCACGTTGACCTCGACCCCAGCCTCCAAGAGGTGGACGGCGGCCGTATGGCGGAAGATGTGGGGACTGACGCTGCGGCCGGTCCGTGCATCGTCGAGGTCACCGCCATGGCGGCGGATGACTTTGTAGATGCCGAAGCGGGTCAGGGCCCGCCCGTTGGCACTGAACACCGCCGACTCGAGTCGGCCGGACGCGCCGGTGGAGTCGAGGAGCTCGGCCAGGAGCTCGGCCGTCTGATGCCACAGTGGGCAGGTCCTCCACTTGTCGCCCTTGCCGTGCAGACGAACCAGCGGGTGGGGACCGAGGTCGAGATGGCCGACGCGAAGGTCGGCCACCTCTTGGGCCCGGGCCCCGGTGTTGTAGAGGAACAGCACCAGGGTCCGGTCCCGCAGGGCGAGGCGGCCCTCTCGGGGAAGTCCCCTCAGCAGAGCCTCGACCTCGTCGCGCTCAAGGAAGTGCGTCTCGGCCGGTGCAGCGCGCTTCATGGGTATGGCCGCCACCCGCTGGCAGACGCCCAACATGTCCGGCTCCCTGGTAGCGATGTAGTCGAAGAGGGTGTGCACCGCGGCCAGCCGCTGGTTCCGGGTCCGGACGTGGTTGCCCCGCTCCTCCTCCAAGTGACGCAGGAAACCCAACACTGCATCGAAGCTCAAATCATCGAGGCTGAGCCGGGTGATCTTGATGCCGCGCTCTTTGGCCACGAACAACAGCAACAGGCGGATGGTGTCGCGGTAGCTGTGCACCGTGGCTGGCCGCAGTCCCTTGACCGTCATCAGGTGGTCGATGAAGAAGGAGTGCATGAGGGGTCCCAAGGGACGGGCGTCACCCATCGGATGGCTCCCCCGCGAGGGCGTAGCTCTCGAATCTCGAGTTGGCCTCGTCCAGCAGTGCCGGGGTGATGGTCAGGTACACAGCGGTCGAGGCTGGGCTGACGTGACCCATGAAGGTCGACAACCGCAACAGACGCTCACCGGGATCGACGCCTTCTCGATACCAGCGCAGGAGACACCCAACGGCGAAGGAATGTCTCAGGCTGTGCAAACATGGGGACGAGACGCCGTCGGGGACCGGAAAGCCGAGGTCGATGACCAGCCGGTGGAAGACCTGGCTGGCCGTCATCGGGTTCAGGCACGATCTCGCGCGGCCGAAGTGGAACAGCGGGTCTTCACCCGAACCCCCGGCCCGCTCGAGCTGAGCAACCAACAGCGCGCCGATGCGGGGACCGTGGGGAACCAGCCGGATCTTGCCGAACTTGCCACCCCGGACGATGAGCTGCTGGCGGCTGGTATCGACATCGCCGATCCGCAGTGCGCAGGCCTCCCCGGCCCGCAGTCCCAGGCCATAGCAGAGGGCAAAGAGGCAGTGATAGCTCGGACCCCGCGCCTGGGCCCGGGAGTTGTCAGGAAGTGCGGCAGCTGCCCCCAAGAGCACCCGGGCTTGGTCCCGATCGAACAGGAAGGGAATCCGGGCCGAGCTCTGGTGCCGTCTGGCGGTGCGCAACGGTGAGGTCGACAGCAGTTCCTGGGCGATCGCCCAGTCGAAGAAGCAGTCGACGATGCCGACCAAGTTGTTGAAGCTGCGCGGTCGGGACCTCGGCCTGGAGGCGAAGAAGGCATCCAGCAACTCGGGGTCGAACTGGTCGAGTCGCCCCAGGGCGTGCTCGTCAGCGAAGGCCAGGAGAAGGCGCAGACTCGCCTCCTCGGAGGCGTACTTGCGTCCGAGAGCTCGCTTGTGGGCAAGGTAGTCCGCGACGGCGGAGGCGAGGTCGCCGGTCATGCCAGCACCGCCTCTCCGTCGCCCAGGGCGACCTCGCGCAGCGCCTCGACTGCCACCTTGGCGTAGATCTGAGTGGAGTCGGCTGAACGGTGCCCGATGAAGTCACCGATCGTCTTCAGGTCGAAGTCGGCGTCCACCAGGCGCTGGACAGTCGTATGGCGCAAGGTGTGGGAGCCCGGTCGGGGCACGTCGATGCCCGCTTTGAGCAAATAGTGACGGGCCCGGCCCGAGATGGCCGCCGGCCCGATGGGCCTCACGGGGGCAAGGGCCCGGAAGAAGAGGTGGCGATCGGAGGTCTCGGGGCGCCCGTCCTTCAGATAGGCCAACAACGCCTCGCCCACCGTGGCGGTGAGGGGAAAGGCTGTCGCGTGTCCGGCCTTGCGCTCCGGCACGGACAAGCGCTCCCGGCGCCAGTCAACGTCGTCCAGGCGCAGCTCGGCCACCTCTCGGCCCCGCAGGCCATAGACGACCAGCAGCACCAAGATGGCGTAGTCGCGCTTCCCACACGGGGTGCGCCGGTCGACGCCGGCCAGGACCTTGTTCACGTCCTCCCAGGAGATCGAGCGTGGCAGGTTGGCCAGCCGATAGGCCTGGGGCCAGCCAACGGCCTCGGACAGGTCACGTGTGATCGCCTCCTCCCGATGTGCGTAGCGCAAGAAGACCCGCAAGATCCCGGCGCCCTCACGGACGGTGGAGCGGGCCAGCCCGGCACCGGCGCGCTCGACCACGAAGGCGGAAAGGATGGACGGTGACAGTTCTTCCAGACTCGTGACGCCGATGCGATCGAGATAGGCGCTGAAGCGGTCCAGGTGGAACCGGTACTGCTCGAGGGTGGCGGGCCGCAGTCCGCGCTCGGCCACCAGGTGGTCGAAAAAGCCAGGAACCTCGGTGGTGAACGGCGTCGGATGGTGCCGCCGGCCACTGCGGTCGAATCCGGGCAGGGCGACGGCGAGCATTGCCTCGATCGAGACACGGAGATCCTTGGCCAACGTCGGGCCCGTGCGGCCGTCGGCTCGCAGGCTGGCCCGCTCGGCCACTCGGTGGGCGATGAAGGCATCGACGTGGTCCGGCAGGTCCTCCAGGGCCTGCGCCCCGGCCTCATGAGCAAAGTCGCCGAACCTGACCAGGATCGGAACGCGGCCGCGGACGACTGCCGCCGAGTAGTCGTGCTCGGCGAGCCATCCGACGTGGGCCTCGATCGCTGAGGCGATCCAGGAGGTCCTGATCCGTTCGACCGTGGACGGCTTGACGAAGTAGTGCTCCAACATGACAACTTCCTCTCTGTGGGTGGATAGGAGGAAACACGTTGGCGCAGGTCAGCGGATTATGTGGCCCGGATCACCGCCTCAACCCCGTTCTCCGCCGGAAACCGGAGGTCATCGGGCCCCGCGCCACATAACGGGCCAGGGAACAGAATCCCGACAACCTGACGCCGGTCATCACCAAGGTCGAGCCCACCGAGCCGAGGATCAACGACACGTTCTTGGAGTACGCGCAGGACCGGGGGTTCCTCATCGACGCCGCCCGGGTGCGCCACCCGAAGGACAAGCCACGGGTGGAACGCCAGGTGCCGTTCGTGCGCGGCCGGTTCTTCAAGGGCGAGGCGTTCGTCGACCTGGCCGACGCCCAGCGTCGGGCTGAGGAGTGGTGTGCGACCGGTGCCGGTCTGCGCATCCACGGAACCACGAGGCGTCGACCGGCCGAGGAGTTCGTGACGGGCGAACAGGGGCTCCTGCTGCCGGCACCTCAGGCCCCCTACGACGTCCCGGTGTTCTCGACACCCAAGGTCCACCGGGACCACCACGTGGAGGTGGCACGAGCGATCTACTCGGTCCCCGGCAACCTGATCGGGACGACACTCACCGCCCGGGCCGACCGCGCCACGGTGAAGCTCTATGCCAAGGGACAGCTGGTCAAAGTCCACCCCCGCCAGGCTCCCGGCGGCCGGAAGACCGATCCCGAGGACCTTCCCTCCGAGCGCTCCGTCTACGCCCTGCGTGACATCGATCACCTGATTGCGATCGCCCGCTCCCACGGGGAGGCGATCGGGATCTACGTCGAGCGGGTGCTCGACAACCCGCTGCCGTGGACCAAGATGCGCCAGGCCTACCGACTGCTCGGCCTGGTGAAGAAGTGGGGGCCCGAGCGGGTCGAGCGGGCGTGCACCCGGGCCCTCGAGGCAGAGGCGGTCAACGTCAACCTGATCGTCCGGATGATCGAGCGGGCGACCGAGGCCGAACAGACGGAACACCTGCCGGCGCCCACACCGATCGAGAGCCGGTTCGCCCGTGACAAGTCCGAATTCCAAGCGACGAAGGAGGCGACCAAGTGAGCGCGCCGACACCGTCGGTCTCGGCCGGGCTCCGGTCCATCCTCACCACGTTGCGGCTCGGCCAGATGACCGACACCCTGCCCGAGCGACTGGCCACGGCACGGGAGTGCTCGATGCCCCACGTCGACTTCTTGGAGATGGTGCTGGCCGACGAGGTGGCCCGCCGGGAGAAGCGGTCGGCCGGAGTGCGGGCCAAGACGGCCCATCTCGACCCGTCGATGGTCGCCGACGCGTGGGACGACACGGCTGCGGTCACCTACGACCGGGCGATCTGGGCCGAACTCACCACGTTGCGCTTCGTCGACGACAACCACAACGCGCTGATCCTGGGGCCGGTCGGCGTGGGCAAGACGTTCCTCGCCACCGCCCTCGGGCACATCGCCTGTCGCCGCCGCTACCGCGTCCACTTCGAACGGGCGGACAAGATGTTCAAGCGGCTGAAGGCCGCCCGGCTCGACAACAGTGCAGAGGCAGAACTGCGGAAGCTCATCTCGGTCGACCTCCTCGTGATCGACGACTTCGCCCTGCATCCGCTCGACGCGACCGAGACGAACGACTTCTACGAGTTGGTCGTGGAGCGCCACCGCAAAGGGGCGACGGTGATCACGTCGAACCGGGACCCGAGTGAGTTCCTCGCCCAGATGGCCGATCCGCTGTTGGCCCAGTCCGCCGTCGACCGGCTCCAGAGTGCGGCCTACGAACTGGTCGTCGAAGGTGAGTCCTACCGGAAGCGGCAGAAGCCGAAGACTGGTGCAGGCGACGTCGTGAGCGGGACATCGCGGACCCGCACAAGGCCCACCGGTTGACACCTGGGTGTGCTCATCTGATCTGGCCCCACCTGGGCGGGTAGTGCTCATCTGATTTGGCCCCACCTGCTGGGGGTCCACCAGCTGGGTCCTGTCAGCCTCGACCGTGGGTGCATGCCCAAGAGGTCGAAGGTGAGCGTGTACGAGCAGATCAGGAAGGCCCACGAGCGCGAGGGTCTCGGCATCAGGGCCCTGGCCAGGAGATTCGGGGTCCACCGGCGTGACGTCCGCCAGGCACTGGCCTCGGCGTTGCCGCCGCCTCGCAAGCCCCCGCCGCCCCGGCCGGCACCCAGGCTGGACCCCTGGAAGCGAACGATCGAGGAGTGGCTCGAAGAGGACCGCTCCGCGCCGCGAAAGCAACGCCACACGGCACGGCGGGTCTACCAGCGCCTGGTCGAAGAGCACAGAGCCGACGTCGGAGAGTCGACCGTGCGCCGCTACGTGGCGGATGTGCGGGCCCGCCAGGACTTCCCCCTGGTCGAGGTGTCCGTCCCCCAACACCATCCCCTCGGTGCTCATTCCGAGGTCGACTTCGGCGCGGCCTCGGTCTACCTGGCCGGGGTCCTCACCGAGGTGCACCTGTTCTTGATGCGGCTCTCGGCGTCGGGCCGCAGCTACGTCCGTGCCTACCTGAACGAGGCCCAGGAGGTCTTCTTGGACGGCCAGGCGGCATCGAGACCGGCGATCACGTCACTCGTCGTCTGTCCGAAGGTCAACCAGACGAACATGTGCCGGGACCACACGGCCACGACGATGAGGGCATGGACGACCCGACGCCGTTCGGTGTGGGGATCGAACAGGATCCCCATCCGGCCGAAGTCGGTCTGGAGCTCGTTGCCCGGATCACCGTCGGCCACCCGGACGGTCCGCTTGGGCTTGCCGGATCCGCACCGCTCGACGCAGAACCGCTGCAGGGTGCGCTCGGGGACCTCGATGCCACGGCGCACGAGGAAGTCGCCGATCTTGGCCACGGTGTGGTCCTGGTCCACCCACGCCTTGATCTCATCCCGGTGGGACTCGAGCAGCTCCCAGGCAGCACCGTGGCCGTTCGGGCGGGCCGGACGGACGGCCTCACAGACCGCTCCGATCAGCTCGTCGGTGAGTTGGTCCTCACCGCCACTGCGATCGAGCCCGAGGGCCACCGCCGCTTCCACGTAGCGACGTGCCGTCTTGCGATCGACACCGGCGGCGGGACCGATGATCCGGAGCCCCTCCTCGTCGCGAAGCCACCGTCTGAGCACTTCCCTGATCTGCGTCACTGATACCTCCCTGAATGCCATGGGGCACGCCCTCCGTTGCGGAATGAGGCGCCCAGCCGAGTTGATTACCGGCCGGCATTGGTGGATTCAGGGGTGGTCCCATGACTGGCGGAAGGGTGGTCCCATGACGGTGGCGGAAACCTCCGTCAAGTGGTCCCATGATCGTGGCGGCTGACAGCCTCGAGGATGGTCCGCTGCAGCGGAGTCGGCCGGTTGACCAGTTCGATCGACCGCCCGGCCTCCAGTTTGTGGAGCCGGATCATGGAGAGCTCGGCCAGGGCCCGTCGTGGGGTCATGACCTGATCGTCGATCTCGGGATCCCGCACGTCGGCCCGGGCCAGATCCTCGGTGATCACCGCCTCGATGACCGCGGCGGTGACGCACAGGGCGATGTGGGCTCGTACCCGTTCCTCGGTCCGGTGGTGCACCTGTCCATGGCCACGAGAAAGTCCGCACTGGTGGCCACCAGAAGTCCGCAGTTGTGGCCACGAGATGTCCGCACCCCTCGCTGACCGGAGTTCAGCGGGGGTTCCGTGAAAGTCCTGGTAGACGGGGCGCGACGCGAACGTGTTTCCCCCACACGATCCAAGAACGCCCAGGTCAGGCGATTGCGGCGCGATTCCAATTCGAGGTGTCCACCGACAGGGCCTCGAGGATGGTCCGCTGCAGCGGAGTCGGCCGGTCGACCAGTTCGATCGACCGCCCGGCCTCCAGTTTGTGGAGCCGGATCATGGAGAGCTCGGCCAGGGCCCGTCGTGGGGTCATGACCTGATCGTCGATCTCGGGATCCCGCACGTCGGCCCGGGCCAGATCCTCGGTGATCACCGCTTCGATGACCGCGACGGTGACGCACAGGGCGATGTGGGCTCGTACCAGAGTTCGGCGGGTCAGGGCTGATTTTCGACGATTCTGGAGCGGTTCAGGTCCTTGACCAGGAAGTTCGTGGTGCTCAGGTGGGATCGGCGGCGAAAATGTAGGGGCGACAAATGCCGTCGCATTCGGCGTAATGTGGTTGTGATGACGCTTGATGTACGTCAAGCGGACAGTCCGACGGTGTGGCGACAAGGAGTACACCTACCTGTCTCTTGTCGAGGCGGTGCGGGTGGACGGCAAGAACCGACAACGAGAGTTGCTGCGCCTGGGCGAGATCGGTGATCTGGAACGGACCGGCCAGCTCGACCGGGTGATCCAGGCGCTCACCAAGTACGCGAACGGCACCTGGGTCGACGCTTCCTCGATCGACGGTGCCGGTGCACCCTCGTTCGGTTCGGTGGCCGCGATCACCTCGATCTTCGACCGGTGCGGTCTGCGTGAGCACTTCGACGCCGTCGGCGAAGATCGGGGTTCGCTCCACCTGGCCGACACCGTGCTCACCATGGTGGCCAACCGGTTGTGCGACCCGGCTTCCAAGCGGCGGACGGTCGTGGAGTGGCTGGAGACCATCCAGTTCCCCAACGGACACGAAGTGCCATCCCTCGAGCAGTGCTACCGGGCCCTCGACGCACTTGCCGATGTGAAGGAGCAGACCGAAGAGGCGCTCTACGCACGACTCACCGATCTCACGAACCTGGATCTGCGGCTCGTCCTCTACGACCTGACGTCGACCTACTTCGAGACGGCCAACGCCAAGCCGGAGGACTTCCCCTCCCTCGCCTACGGCTACTCCAGAGACAAGCGGTCGGACCGTCCCCAGGTGGTGATCGGCCTGCTGGTCACCGGCAACGGGATCCCGATCGCCCACTACGTGTTCCCCGGCAACACGCGTGACTCGACGACCTTGACCACGGTGATGGAGGACTACCAACAGCGCTTCGGCATCGGGAGGATCGCGCTTGTCGCCGACCGGGGACTGATCAGCGAACAGAACGTCTCCGACCTCGCCACCCACGGCTTCGACCACGTGCTCGCCACCCGGCTCCACGGGAGCGAGACGGTGGCTGCCGTGTTGGAGGCAGCCGTGGCGGACACCTCGGGCTGGGTGCCGGTCAACGCCACGACCACCGCGGTCGAGGTACTGCGAGATGGCACCCGCTACGTGGTGGTCTCCTCTTCGGCCCGCAAGGCGAGAGACGATCACCGACGAGAGGAACTTCTCGGCCGCACCGAGGACAAGCTCATCGCGCTCGCCGAGCGGGTGGCCAGAGGACGCTTCGGCGATCCGGTCAAGATCGGGGCCGCCGCCGACCGGATCCTCCGGGACTCCGGCGTCGGGCGTTGCTTCACGACAGCCATCCACGAAGGATCGTTCTCCTGGAGCCACGACCAAGCGGCGCTCATCTTCGAGGAGCGCCTCCTTGCCGGCCGCTACGTCATCACCACGTCGCTGACGGCCGAACAAGCGTCGACGGTGGACGTCGTCCGGCACTACAAGATGCTCCAGAACGTGGAGCGTCGGTTCCGGGTGATGAAGGACTTCTTGGCCCTCCGTCCCGTCTTCCACCGCACCGAAGACCGGGTCCGCGGCCACATCGCACTCTGCGTCATCGCCGCCACCGTCGAAGCGGTGATCGGCGAGCAGCTCCGCCAGCACCAGGTCATGGACCCCGATGAGACCGACCAGGTCATGACCCTCCGTCGGGCGCTGCACAACCTCGCCCAGCTCCGTCGTCACCGTCTCCACGCCGGACGGGAGATCGACGTCATCGACCGACCAACTGCACTCCAGCGCCAGATTCTCGACGCGCTCGACGTTGACACCGCCGGCTGGAACCGCGCCCGGATCAGCTGACTCCGCTCTTCACGACGCGTAGGGGAAACACCGCTTCGCCGCGCCCCCGTGACCAGGACTTTCGCGAGACCCCCGCCGAACTCCGGGCTGAAACCGGAAGAGCCGCTGAAGTCCGGGCTGGCCTGGGTGGCCAATGTCAACACCCGCCTCTACCGGGCCTACGTCATGAAGGAACAGCTCCGGATCGCCATCCGCACCAAGGGGATCCTGGCGCTCACCATGCTCGACGAATGGTTGGCATGGGCATCTCGTTATCGCATGTCGGCCTTCGTCACCCTCGGGCGCAAGATCTGAAAGAACATCGCCGGCATCGAAGCCGCCATGCTCAACAACCTGTCGAACGCGTTGATCCAAAGCACGAACACCAAGCTGCGCGTCCTACACCGCATGGCCTTCGGCTTCGCCAAGCCGGAGCACCTGATCGCTCTCGCTCTACTCGACCGCGGCGGCTACTGCCCGCCGCTACCCGGTCGTCATGCCGCCTGATCGACCCACGGATAGGTCAGGAGAGCCTTCTTTAGCAGGTCGATCCTCGAAAGTTATATCCCTCCCCACAGTGTCCGATCTGCTGGACACACGCCGCTTGAACTCGCCCTGCTATACCATCAATCGGTGGGTCTAATCAAGCAGCGAGTCGTGGATTAAAAGTTCTGCCGTCAATGGTGACGTTCGAGATGACGGCAGATGAAGGCGCTATGAGATGACCAATATAGACACCCTCTTTCCCAACTCCAAAGTAGCCCGGGGGGATCCTCGCAGCTCCACCCTGCAATATGCTCCCCCAGTGTGGTTTAGAATCGTTCTGCTTCCAAACAATGAATTCAACCGTGTCTCCAGCGGCTCTGGCGCAGAAGTTAAGTGGATAGATTGCAGACGTGGAGGTGGTGAGATAGCCAGCAAGATTTACCCCACTGAGGATTGTAAATGGCACTGCACTTTCCGAATTCCACGATACGAAATTGATGTAATAAAACTTATCCCCCCAGATGTTTCGCATAACCGTAATAGCACGAAATACACCGTTTGCCACCTTCAATCGCAAGACAGCACCCTCCTGATCAACAAGTCCTCCTGATGACCATTGCATGCAAACGGTTGTATTCGCCTCCGTGGGTGCGGTGTTCACCCAAAGGAACTCGCGTTCATTCTCTCCCGTGTATGAGGAGGCATGTACCTCAATTGCTCCATTCGCCAATGGAGACAGCGAATACGGGCTCCCGTCTTTCGTAACAGGTAGTTGACTCCAACTCGCTGGAGTGGCAGATCCTGCCCCATCTAGCGAGATCGGCATTGCAACCAAGGCCAGAGCGACAGCGACAATAAGTGACGCCTTCCACCGGTTGCTGGGCTTCATGGGATCAAGTATTGCACCTTGAGACGGCCATGCAGCCCGGAGATCAACTCTCATATGGCCAACGATCTTAACTAGGAGAAAGTCGCACCCGTACGGGCGGTATTCGAACGACCCATGCCTCGTGGCTAACGATAGGCACTGAGGAGTCTTGCAGCGCTACCGTCACCTGAATGTCTAGCATCTCAATCAGGGCCTCAGTCTCTGGCACTCCCAGCCTGCAAAGTCGCTCACCAATGAAAGCACTCATCTTTGCGTCAACAAGAAGGGTGTGAGGCTCTTCGCGTTCAGGCGTGGGGCGGGGCCGTCCAGGTGACCCGCCGATAGGTATCCACCAGTAGGGCCCCGTGGCCCCCGATTCTTGCGGTAGCTGACACCCAAGGATCGAAGGGACACGGGACATGACGGAACGTAGTTGCGATGCGGCCGCTCTGCTGGGAATGGGCGGATTCGTGGTCCTGGCGACCACCGAGGAGGACGGCGAGATCTTCGTCCTCGTGGAGACGACGGCCCGGCTGGGCTGTCCGGGCTGCGGGTGCGTGGCGGTGGGACATGGTCGTTCGGTCGTCCAGGTCCGGGACCTTCCCATCGGTGGCCGTCCCGTCCGGCTCGTCTGAAAGAAGCGTCGTGGGCTCTGTCGGGATCCTGACTGCGGGGTGCGGACCTTCACCGAGACGAGTGAGCTGATCGAGGGATCGCTGACCCGGCGGGCGGCCAAGGAGGTCTGTCGGATGGTAGGCGAAGACGGCACCTTGAAAGAGTAGAGGTTATTGGATCGCGACCCGAGGCTCCCGGCGAGATCACGGCAGACTCCGAAGCTGACGGGCCGGCGCCAGGCGGAGGGCAAGCGGTCACGAAGTGGCCGTGCGGCAGCACATCAAGGTCACGTCGTCTTCGAATGACCTGTTGCTGACCGGTCACGGTCACCACTGGAGGCGACCGGTGCCCGTGTAGGCCCCCCGGGGCCGGAGCGGGCACTGGTCGCCAGCCATTTGGAGGTCGTGTCCTCGTCGTGCAGCGTGGTCGATCGGATGCCGTCGAGATCCTCGAGGGCATGGCGCACGTCCCGTTCGTCACCGGCTCGCCGGCCGGCTGAACGACGTTCCCGAAGGATCGGATGGCTGGCGATGTCGCGCCCGACGATGTTCAGCGCGCACCTCTTCTGACCTGGGTGTTGTCCAAAACGGGGTTCCGAGAATCCCCATTTGTATATGAGGGCGGAAATTCCTCCCTCGTCTGCGAATGGAGGAACCATGCGACTCGTCGTCGGCACCACGGCTGCCGCGGCCGGACGACCCGACACCCGGAACCGTGCTTCCCAGCTGGTGACCATCCAGTGCGCCAACGGCGTGATCGCTTCCCGGACGGCGCCGCCTCGGACTGGCGGCCGGAGTTGAGCGGGGAGCGGGCGAGACTCCAACGACAGCTCGCCGAGCTCGACCGGGCCGGTTCGTGTGCACACCCCATCCGCATCGCCGCAGTGCATGAGGGAGCCGCCGACAAGGACCGCGTGCTCCTGGTCTCCTGCAAGGACCGGAGGTCATCGGTGTGCCCGGCGTGCTCGTACACCTACAAGGGTGATGCCTGGCAGGTGGTGGCCACCGGTATGCGGGGTGGTAAGGGGGTGACGTCGGACGTCGGAATTCGGCCCCGGGTGTTTCTGACGCTCACCGCCCCGTCGTTCGGTCCGGTGCACACCTGCGGTCCTCACGGAGCGCTGAGCCGGCCGTGCCGCCGGAGCCACCAGACTGGCTGTCGCCACGGGGTGTCGGCCGAATGTCGGGCCCACCACGACGTGGACGATCCGCTCCTCGGACAGCCGATCTGTGCGGCGTGCTTCGACTACGTCGGCGCCGTGCAGTGGAACGCCACTGTCTTGGCTTTATGG
>Ga0302198_10005028_pt1 | contig 12422 bp, 5 predicted proteins | sample II_Bog_N2_2_FD_193521 | JGI IMG/M metagenome (GOLD analysis project Ga0302198, IMG submission 193521) | Peat permafrost microbial communities from Stordalen Mire near Abisko, Sweden - II_Bog_N2_2 | ecosystem: Environmental > Terrestrial > Soil > Wetlands > Peat | place: Sweden: Abisko, Stordalen... | reverse complement strand
TTTGTACATGCGGTCCATGTCGGCGTGCATAATCGCGTGGCCGTTCACCGTGGCCACCACGTCCGCGCCGTGCGTGCGGTTGCATCCGCTCAGCAGAAGCAGTGCCACCGGCAACACCCCCACAGCGACCTTCGAGCCCACCCTTGCCATGCCGCAAACCACGGTCCCATTCGCCGCGGCCGTTCTTGTTGTGCTAATCATGTTTCGCCATTCCAATTTGCTGTCCGTCCGGACCGCGCTATCTGTTTAGCCTTCTCAACGTTCTGCAATTCTGCTGCTAAATCCCTGGCTTGGTCGCTGTCGGCGCAGGCTGCGTAGCTGGCGCGGCAGGCTTGGGCGGCGCCGGAGGCGGAGTCTGCCCCGCCGCAATCAACGCCTCATCAATCACCTGATAAATAGCCTCCACCGGAACCAGGCCCACTATCTTCTCGCCGTTGATATACAGCACCGGCGTGGAATCGATGCTCAGCGGGTCCTTCAACGCCTCGTCCACCGACGCCTTAACCTTGCTCGTGTCCTGCTTCAGCACGCACGCTACCAGGTCCGGCTGGTTCACCTTCTGCCGCGCACCCTCGTCCAGCGTCAGCTTGTCCAGCGTCTCGTTCGCCTTAGCGATGGTCTTCTCGTCGTACGGAATGTCCGCCGAGTGCACATGCACGTAGTCGACAAAGTTCCAGTAGCCAGCTGTGGTGGTTGCCGCCAGGCAATTTGCATCCACCGCCGCATGCATCGCCCAGGGATGCTGGTCCAGTGGAAAGTCGCGGTACACAATCCGCACCTGATCTTTATACCGGTTCAGGATCGCCGGAAACAGCTCCTCATTCATCTTCGCGCAGAACGGGCACTCCAGGTCGTCGAAGCCCACAATCACTACCGGCGCATTCGGCCCTCCGCCGCGTGCCGGCCGGCCTGCCGGCGAAACCTTGTCCTTCAGGTCCCCACTCAGGTCCAGCTTGTTGAACTGTGCCAGCGTCTTGCCGTCCGTCGACAGCAGAAACGTCGCTGTCTTCGGCGAACCACCCTCCGCCGAGAACGTCGCCACCACCTGGTCGTAGCCCGGAACCTCGCTCACCGTCGGCAAGCCAAACGTAATCGCATATTCCAGCGAAATCGTCGACTTGTTCCGGATCATCACCTCGGCCTTGCGCGCCATCTCCGGCGACAGCTTCACCCCTACCTGCACGGCGGCTGTGGCCGTCAGCACAGCCGCAACGTTAACCGCCGGCGCGGCGGCTACAGGCGCCTGGGCATGGCAGCCGAACGAGGCCAGCACAACCACCCACGCGAGACGACCCAACGGCCTGACACCAATCAACACAATCCCGATTATCTCACGCAAACGGCCCATTTTCCCCATCCGGTTGCCCCTCCGACCCGTCTACCGGGCGCTCGCAACCGTGTCGCCATCCAGGCTTTTCACTATCAACTCACAACTGAGAACTCACAACTGTCCTTCAAAACACCTGGTCCTGGTGCCGCAGATTCCCCGCGCTCCCAATGTTCGCCAGCGTGAAGTTGAACTTGTAGCCATTGTCGTTGCGCGCTGTGCCCAGCTCGTACTTCCGGTACTCCACGCTCACCCCGCAGCAGTTCCAGTTGTACGAGGTCTGGATCGCCCCATATTGCACCGTGCCCAGGTCCAGGTCGATGCCCGCGCTCGTCGCCGCGCTGAAGCCCGGCATATTCGGCTTGCCGAAGCCCAGCCACACCCGCATCTGGGTAAAGTTCGCCACCGACGACAGCGCCCCCTCCACGTACGAACGCGCCGGCGCATTTAGCCGCCCAATAATCGTGCCCGCCGAGACATTGCCCTGATGCACATCCACATACAGGTTGTTCGCCGTAAACTTCCGGTTGCAGCCGGTCGCCGACGTCACCGCACTGGTGGCCGAGGACGCCGAACAGGTGTCGTAGTCGAAATCCCACTCCACATCGGTCTTCGCCGACGTACGCACACGCAGCCGCGAGATAATCGGCGAGATATTGCGCGGCCGCGTCATAAACGATATCCCCGAGAAGTCCAGCGTGGTGTCCAGAATCGCACGCGGGCCGACCGTCACCGCGCCTCCGAAGGTCTGGTCGAAAAAGTATTTCTGCGCCACGGTCCAGCTTATCCATTCGCGATTGCCGCACAGCGGCTCGCCCGCCTCGTCCCGCCCCAGCGCTTCGCCCGGGTCTTCCACCGCATCGTCGCTCCGGCCCGCCGACCCCAGAATCTCGTTCGCGTCCGCGCTCGCGCCTGCTGCTTGGCAGGGCTTGTCCCCCTTCTCGCGCAGAAACAGCCGCTGCGTCAGGCCGTATTCCAGCTCGTTCGTGTTGCTGGCGATATCCACCAGGTCGAACCGCAGCACGTCCGGAAAACTGTTGATCCCGGTAATGTACCGGTAGGTCACCTCCGGCTCAATGGTGTGCCGGACGTCGTGGCGCAGCAGCTTCTTAATCACGCCCGAGTCGAACGTCCGCTCCAGCACTGGCGCGCGCAGGTCTACCTCCACGTCCAAGGCGGCGCGGTTCAGCGCTGCCAGGTTCTCCTTCGGCGGCCCACCCACCCCTGGACCCGCCGGGAAACGGCTGCGGCTGTAAAGTGTCTCTCGCCCCGCAATCGAGGGCCGTACGCTCCATCCACCAAAGTGCAGCGGGTACGCAACCTCCGGCCGCAAGTCCAACCGCTCAATCATGCCTCCCGTGGCGAAGCCCGGTTGCGTCCGCTTCAGAGCCGTCGCCGAACTGTCCAGGTTCCACTCCAGCCCCGTCCCTCCCAGCGCGTGGTCCGTTGTCGTGAACTCTAGCGCGGGCGCGTGGAAAATGTGAACCTGCTCCTCGGCCTGCAGCGGCACGGTCGTCGCAATCCTCTTTTCGCCCTGGTACCGGTCGCCTTCCAGCGAAGCCGCCGTGCCGCCTCGCTCGCGCGTCAAGTAAACGGTCGAGACTACGTCGCTCGATACCGCCTGGTTGAAATTCGTCGAAAACGCCTCGCGGTACGGAAACGAGCTCAGATACTCGACATCTGCCACCGCCCGCTCCTGCACTGGCGGACCCGCAGCCGGCGCAGCGCCCGCGCCTGCCGACTCGTCCGCAGGAATCAAATCGTAGCGCCCGGAGAAGGTCACATCCGTGCCGCTTTGGTTCACCAGCACTCCGCCAGGATAGTAGCCCCGGTCATGCAACGCGCTGTAGTGCACCCGCAGAAAGTCCTGCCCCAGCCCGCGATACCGCAGGCTCCCTGTCTGCTCCCAGCCCCGCGCCGAGTAATAGATCACCCCCACCGTCAGGTCGGTGCTGCGGTTGATCGCCCAGTAGAACTGATCGCCGATGGTCTCGCCCTTGCTCGCCGAGTTGATTCCAATCTCCGGAATCAGAATCCCCGTCTGGCGTTCGTTCGCATCTACCGGGTGCGTCACATACGGCAGCCACAGCACCGGCAGGCCAATCAGATGGAAGACGCTCTTCGTCGACCGCGCCTGGGTGGCGTTCACATCGAACTTCGCCGCGGACAGCAGCCAGTCCGGATTCGGCAACTGGCACGACGTGATCGTCCCGTCGTAGACCGCATATTGACGCGGCCCTGTCTTCACCACCATCCTGCCGGTAAATAAAAACGGATTGCCGTTGTTATAACGCTCGGTAGCAGCCGTCTTGGCCGCTACCGAGCTCGTCGCCGTTCCCAGTTCCTTGTTCCCCGCTCCCTGTTCCCTCACCCTGCGAGTGCTCCCCACCGAACCCACCACATCGAAGAACCGCCCCGTCTGCGTCTTTATATTGATGGTCCCGTGGCTCGCCTCCACGCGCTCCGACGTCTCCCCGATCGTCACCACCACGTGCCCCGTCATGTCCACGTCGCCCGTATCGCTGTTGTATTCGATGTGGTCCGCCTGCAGCACGCGATCCCGGTAGGTGATCACCACGTGGCAATCGGCAACATACAGGTGGCCGTCGCTCGACTCCTTCCCGCAAATCTTATCGGTCGCAATCGAGACATCCGTCCCCGGCGCTGGAATCGGTACTGCGTCCGGATACTCGACCGCCCCCGGCGCATCGGGAAGCGCATTTTCCACCGCTGGCGCCGGAGGTGCCACACTCGTCACCTCTTGCGCTAAGAGTTGTGCATGGTTTGCCGCGAGCCCCGTGATACTTATGAAGAAGCAGACGCTCCTGAGAATCTGCGCAAGTGAGAGACGGCCGTCGCGTGGGCGCCGGTCGACACTAGACAGCGATCCTGGGAGCGCCAGCCAAATGGCGGCGGATGAGGATTTGAGCCCGATAAGCCCTCGCCGCCGCCCGGCGGGATCGGCCTCGGCAGCCGGCCCCAATCGCTGCCTGAACTCTCGCCGCCGGTCGTTCAGATTTGTCACACGCACCACCATTTAGAGGTTAATTGATTTCGCGGAAGTGAGTTTGAGTTTGAGCAAAATGGGCTCCGCACTGCTAAACACCGAAACCGCCGATTCCACCTTCGCCCCGCTACCCCGCGAGTCCGCGGCAGCCCGGCCGGATGCCGCAGCGCTTCCGGGATCGGCCGCCGCGCTCCGCCTCCAGGCCGCTGAGCGCCTCGCCGCCCACCGCAGCCGCCGCGGCACAGCGCAAACCCGACCCGCTCCGGAGCCCGCTCGCCCCGCCACCACCCGCACCGCCCGCATCGCCGCCACTGTGGCCGAGCGCTATGCCCACACCCAGACCTACCGCGCCTTTCTGGCCGCCGAAGCCGAACGCGCCGTCCAGCAGGCCCGCGCCGCGGCCGAAATCGCTGCCCTCAACGCCCAGGCCGTCGCCGCCGCCCAGCAATCCCTGCTAGACACCTTCGACCAGAATACCCTCGAAGACGCAGCCGACCTGCTCGAGAGCAACGACCACAATCAGCCAGCTCCCCAGATAGAATTCAGCAACGCCGAGCCACACCCCGTCGAACTCAACCTCTGGCCCGACGTCGACCCTGCACCCCTACGCAATAAACAAGCCGTCATGCTGAGCGAAGTCGTTCGCAACGCGAAGCGCGTAGTCGAAGAACCTGCAACTCTGTTACACCGCCCGGGCCGCTCGCACCATTCCGCCAACGAACCCGCCTCGAACCTTGAACCTCGAGCTTTGAACCCGCCGCTCACGGTCCGCCTCTACGAAGACGCCACCATCCCCCACGTCGACCTCGACCCCGCACATCGCACCGCACCCATTCGGCGCCCCGGCCGTACCCTCGACCGCAACGATCCCGAAGCCCGCGCCCTCGACGAAGAGATCGCCTTCCGCCAGGCCCCTGTATTCGAAGAGCCTGCCGGCCCGCCCATGCCCTTGCCCGCCAACCTCATTGAGTTCCCGCGCCAGCTGATTGCCTCGCGTAAAGCCCGTCCGCGCCTCGCCGAAGGCCCACTGCGCGACGACCCCGGCGCCATCCCGGCCGACAACCAGCTCCGGATCTTCGAAGTCGATCCCGACCAGATCTCCATTACGCCCGCCGCCGACTCCGCCGACGATGCCCAATCCGCCGCTGCTGCCCCGCAATGGACCTCCATCTGGCTCGACACTCCAAGCGTACCCGCGCGAGCGGAAGCACCCGACACGCAAACCGCCCCCAACGCCTCGCCGCAGACCGCCCCGCTGCCGCAGGTAGCCAGCTTCGGCCGCCGTATGCTCGCCGCCGCGATCAATGGCGCCATCGTCTTCAGCGGACTGTCCGCCTTCGCCGCCGCCTTCGTTGCGGTCGCGGACCACGTCCTGCCCTGGCATCCGGGGCCGCTCGAAACGCTGCTCGCCCGCACCGGGCTTGAGCTCACCCAGCTTCCCGCGGCCATCGCCATTGCCGGCGGGCTCCTGCTTCTGCTGTACCAGGCGCTCTTTTTCTGGTTCGGGACGGCCACGCCCGGAATGCGTTGCGCCCGCATCGCGCTCTGCACCTTCGACGACGAGAACCCCACCCGCAAGGCCCTGCGCCGCCGCATCCTCGCCGTGCTGCTCTCCGCCTTCCCCCTCGGCCTCGGCTTCCTCTGGGCCGCGCTCGACGAAGACCGCCTCGCCTGGCACGACCGCCTCTCCCGCACCTATCAGCGCAGCTACTAGCGGCAGTTGCAGGTTGTCAGTTGAGAACGGTGCTGCCTTTGATCTGATTCACCCCTGCCCCCAATAGAAAACGGCTGCCATCTTCGGCAGCCGCCTCTTAAATTTCCCCTTCTTCACCCGGTCGTATTTCCCAACTGACAACCTGCAACTAACAACTGTTCCTAGAACGTCGTGCCCACCGTAAACCGGAACGTCTTCCGCGGTTCGCGCAACTGGTACGACGCCCCATACAGTTGCAGCGCCTGCTGGAAGCTGTATTGCCCCGCGCCCGAGTTCGGGAACATCGTGCGGAACACCGAATTAGACACCGCCAGTTGCTGCGGAACATCCTCATACAGCCGCAGCGGGTTATACGCGTAGTAGATCCGCATCGGCGCGTTGATAATCGGCATCAGCACCTGCAACTCGATGCCGTTGGACATGCGCGGAACAAAATTCGTATGCGGCACCGTAGCCAGTTGCCGCGGCGAGAATCCGGGCACCTCCTGCCCGCCGTAGCATGCGCCGTTCACAAACGTCGGGCAGCCATACAGCGGGCTCGAGAGCACCGACGCCCCGCCAACGCTCTGTAGCAGTTGGCCCTTCTCCAGGTCGCCCGTCAGCCCAAAGTCGGTGAAGAAGTTGAAGCTCATCTGGCTGATCGGCAGCGGAATCTGGTACTGCAGGTTCACCGTCAGTTGCGTGTCGCCGCCCACTGACACCAGCCGGTTGATCGGCAGCGGAATCTGGATATTCCCCAGGCTCGGGTTGGTCGGGTCGCGCGGCACCAATGTCCCATCCGGATTGGTCAGGTTGTACTGCACCTTCACCGGCACAAACGTATAAGGCGAGGCCGAGCGGATGTCGAACCCGCGCAGTTCCGTCTCGCCACCGCCATAGATGCGGTCCGTCGGTGGAGCCACTTCGCCGCCAAACCCATTGATATGCGCAAACACCATGCGGAGGCCCACAACGTTGCGTCCATCGCGCCGGAACCTCAGCCCCTGGATCGGGTAATATTGCCGGAAGCTGGCCACCGGCTGGATGTACTTCACATTGCCGCCCGCGCCCGCGATCGCCACCGTCACGTTGAAGTCGCGCCCTGAGTGCGGCCCAACCGCGCGGTCCAAAGACGAGTAGCTGAAGCTCGGCGAGATCACCGAAGTCACAATTCCGTTCAGCTGGTTCGGCCCTTCCACTCCCGACCGGAACGCCAGCGACTGGAACACATTGCGCGTATTGTCGTTGAACGTCGTAATCGACTGCCGTGACAGCGCGTAGGTTAGACCCAGGCGGGATACGCCGCGCCCTATCCACAGATGCTTCAGCGGCTCGCTGATGGATGCCGTGAATCCCGTGGTCGCGGTGTTGTAGTTGGTTAGCAGCGACTGCTCGGCATTGGAAATGTTCGCGGGCGAGTTGTTCGAAATCGAATACGCCTTCGCCGGGTTGTAGTCGAACTTCCGGGAGAATACCTCAAAGCCTAACGAGATCGGCTTGTTGCGCAGGTACGGCTCGTTGAACCCAAGGCTTATGTTGCGCGAGAGGTCGCCGATATTCGCGTTCGCCGACAGCGTCTCGCCCAGCCCCAGAAAGTTGTTCGTCTGGTAGTTCAACCCTACAAACGTCCCCGACAGTCCGCTGATGCCGCCGTTCACGCCAATCGAGTTCTTGCCCTTCTCCTTCACCTTCAGCAGCAGGTCCACCGTTCCGTCGTCCTGGTTCGGATGCGTCTCGGTGTCGTCCTCCGTCTTCAGGTTGTCGAAGTAGCCCAACTGGTTCAGCCGCAGGACCGAGATGTCCCAGCGCTCCTGGCTGTAGACCTGACCCTCTTCCAGCAGCAACTCGCGCCGGATCACCTTGTCGCGCGTCACGCTGTTGCCGCTGAACTCAATCCGCGAAACGATGAACTGCTTGTCCTGGCTGATGTCGATGGTCCAGTTGATCTGCTTCTTGGCCTCGTCGAAATGCGGAATGGGCGAGGCCACCATGTTGATGTAGCCGCGGCTGCCATACGCCTTCTGCAGCTCCTTCAAACCTTTGCGGAACAGGTTCGAGTCGAACCATTCGCCGTCCTTCTGCGTAAACACGCCCCGCAGACCCTTCGCATTCCACTCCGCCGTCACCCCGGTGAACGTGATGCTGCCCAGCTTGTAGCGATCGCCCTCTTCCACTGGCATCAGGATGTCGATGCGTTTGCCGGTTGCCGGGCGCAGCGTAAACCAGTTCAGCCCGCCCTCATCGCGCACGTGGGTCTGCGCCTCGCTGGTCTCCGCCTTGAAGTAGCCCTTGTCCTGGTACGCCTGGCGGACCCGCTCCGTGTCCTCGTCGAGCTTGCTCGCGTCAAACGTCCGGGCAAACAGGTTCTCCAGAATGATCGAGTGCGGAATCCCGATCGGCCGCGAGTTCACCATCGCGTAACGCAACTCCCGGCTGGTCAGGTTGTAGTTGCCGTCGAAGGCGATCTTGCCCACCTTCACCGTCGGCCCTTCCTTCATCTTGAACGTGATCCCCACCGAATATGGCGGAATCGTTTTGATCTCCGTCTTAATTGTCGCAAACTGGTGCCCGTGCTCGGCCAGCAGGTCCTTCAGAACATCCTCGGCCCGCTTCACCCGCGTCTCGTCGAACTGACTCTCAACCGTCAGCCCGACCTTCGCCTTCTTGAACCGCTCCTGCACATCCGACAACGTCACCGAGTTCAGCCCGGTGTAGTCGATCGACCGGATCGTCGGCTTCTCCCGCACGATGATTACCAGTTGCACGCACGCCGGCGTGTCCACCTTTTCAATCCGCAGGTTCTCAAAATATCCCGTGTTCCAGATCGAGTTGAAGTCCCGCTCCACCTCCGCGGGATCGTACGGATCACCCTGGTGCGACGAGAGACGCGCAAGAATCGAGTCCTTGGGAATTCTGCGGTTGTTGATCACCTGCAGTTCGCATAGCGCCTGCGATCCAACAGCGGTCTGGCCTGCCAGCGCCGGCGTGTCCTGCAATCCCGTCTGCGCCCACAACCCCCGCCCCGGCATGCCGCAAACCACTGCCACCCCGGCCAATACCGCAACCCTGCGAGCAATGCAAAAACGCCAGCGCATAGACTTAATCTTGCTGCCCAGAAGACTTCCGCTCACTCGCTTTACGGTAAAGATACGCACACCCTCATTGCTGTCCAAAATCGCGCCCCGGCTGCTCTCCTGGGGAAACTTCGATTATATGGGAGCAAGACCGCTCCACGCGAGTTTAGGCCCACCCCAAAATCGCACCGCACACCTGAAGTAGGCGTGATAAGGCCTTGCACCCCTACGCCTTCCGCACGTCCACTAAAGTCGAGTAGAACGTCGCGCCCGCGCCAATGTCCGTCACAATCTCGCTGGTCAGCGCATTCACGTTGCGAGCAGTCCCATTCCCGCCGCTCAGCTTGTTCCAGTTCAGCCGAGCAGCCACCACCCCCGGCGGCACCGAATCGCCTACCTGCGCCCGCAATCCTACCCGCCCGCGTCCGTTGAACACCTCCACCGCGTTGCCCGTAGTAATCCCGCGCGCCGCCGCGTCCTCCGTGTGCATCTCGAGCAGCCCCGTCGTCTTCGCCTCCATCCGCTGATGCCGCGGAATATTTGCGAACGTCGAGTTCATATAGTTGTCCGCCTTCCTCGGCAGAAACTCCAGCGGGTAATCGCCCCCACGCGCCGCGCTGCCCCCGCGCGATTCGGTCGGCGCCACAAACACCGGCACCGGCGTCAGCTCGCCCCGCCCGCTCTCCGTTCTGAACCACTCGGCCGTCGAGAACGGCAGCACGTCGCCCTCCGCGTTCACCGGTAGTTGTAGCGGCACATGCCCTTCGCGCTCCAGCCGCTCCCGCGTGATCCCCGCAAACCACGGGTCGTCGGTCGTCAGCGCCTGGTCGATCAACTTATCGTCCGTGTCCCTAAAGCACGCCTCCGCAAATCCCATCCGCTGCGCCAACTCGCCGAACAGCTTTACGTTGCTCCACGCCTCGCCCAACGGCGCAATCGCCCGCTCGTTGATCTGCGCGAACGTGTGCCCATATGCGCCCTGCACATCCTTCACTTCGAGAAACGTCGGCGCCGGCAGCACCACATCCGCATAGTCCGCCGTATCGGTGAAGAACTGTTCATGCACCACCGTAAACAGATCGTCGCGCAGCATCCCGCGCAACACTGCATTCTGGTTCGGCGCGATCGCCGCCGGATTCGAGTTGTACACAAACAGCGCCTTGACCGGAGGATCATCAATCTCCGTCAGCGCCTCGCCCAGGCGGCTCATGTTAACAGTCCGCGCCAATCTCCCCAACGGACTCGCCTTCGCCAACTCCGGCATGTGCAGCGCATTCGAGTTGAACGGAAACGCCCCGCTCGTCGACAACTGCAACCCGCCGCCCTTCTGTTTCCACGAGCCCGTAATCAGCGGCAACATCGCCACCGCGCGCACCGCCGTCCCACCGTTCTCGCTCCGCTGAATCCCATAGTTCAGCCGGATCACCGCCGGCTTTTCTCTCAGCACCTGGCACAGCGCGTACTCCCGAGCCAGGGCTACAATCGTCTCCGCAGCAATCCCCGTCGCCTCCGCCGCCCGTTCTGGCGAGTGTTCCGGCAGCAGCGCATGGGCCCGCAACTCCGGCCCGCCAACCGTGCACGCGGCCATATACTCAGCGTCCTCCAAACCTTCGCGGAAGATCACCTGCATCATTGCCAGCGCCAGCAGCGTATCGGTGCCGGGCAGGATCGCCAGGTGCTCGTCCGCTACCGCCGCCGTGCGCGTTCGATACGGATCGATCACCACCAGCCGCGCGCCCTTCCGCCGAGCCTCCTCCACAAACGGCCACAGATGAATATTGTTGCCATGGATATTCGCGCCCCATGCAATGATCAGTCCGGCGTGCGCGAAGTCCTCCGGCGGCGTCCCCAGCTTCACGCCGTAGACCTGCTTTAGCGCTACGCCGCCCGCCTCCGAGCAGATCGTCCGCGCCAGTTGCGACGCGCCCATCCGATGGAAAAACCGCCGGTCCATCGACCCGAAGCCGAGCTGCCCAATCGTCCCCGCATAGCTGTACGGCAGAACACTCTCCGGGCCAAACTCGGCACATATCTTGTTTAGCTTTTCGGAAATCCAGCCCAGCGCGTCTTCCCAGGAAATGCGCTCAAACGCATCCGCCTCGCGACCTTTGATTCCGCCATAGCCGGCAGGCCCTTTCGCCGCGCCATGCTTCCGCCGCATCGGGTACAGCAGCCGGTCAGGCGAGTACACCCGCTCCAGATACTGCGCCACTTTCCCACATAGAAATCCCTGCGTCACCGGATGCGTTGGATCGCCCGCAACCTTCACTGCGCGCTCGATCGTCCGCCCATCCGCGCCCGTCAGCGACTCCACCGTCACCAGCACGCCGCATGAGTCCGGACAGTCATGCGAGCACACCGCATGGACAATCTTCGTCTCGACGTTAGCGGCTGCCATTGGTCAATTTTAGCCTCCGCAGCGTCTCCATCTCACTGCGGTGGCTTCTGATTCGCCGTGAAATACACAAAATAGGCAAACGAATCTGCGTTCTGCATCGGCGTCTCAGGTTTGGCCGGAGGCAGATCGGGGTAAAAGAAAGGGACGATTAGTTTCCCGAGAGGATCGGCGGTAGAACTCACAGAAAGACCCTCACATTGCTTCTGGCCATACACCACGTCTGTCTTTAATCCGCCCTCAAGTTCATGGGACAGCTCGTGCACCACGGTAAATGCCTGTGCCAAAGGTGTCTCATTCCAGAACGGCGGCAGGACGTAGATCAGGGCCTGCCCGAACGGCGTCTCAAAGGGCACAGCATAGGCCGCGTAGGCTTTCCCTTTTGGAGGGGGCGGCAATCTGCTGGCATCGCCCGGGAACATGTTGTCGCCTACATTCTTGATATTCTGCGCCAGTGCAAGGGCACCGTTGACGTCTTTCCGAGTCTGGCTCTGCGTCGCCGCCGAAGCATTGCCCAAATAGGTGGTGCCGAGATCCTGGGTTGGACCGTCCCATGTAGGTTTGTCGGTGTATGCCTTGGCCTTCTGCAGCAGTGCGATCGCGCCGTTCAGCGCCGTCTTCAGTTTGGCAGCTTGATCGGGCGTCCATTTGGGAAGGCTCTTGAGAGACTTTCCAGTGCAACCTGCGTTGGCCAGCGGATAGTTGACCGGCAGAATCGACACGTTGGCCGAACCTGGCGGCAGATCGACGAGTTGGCCGCAGATGCACTGTGCCTCCTGCGCGGCGGAGTTCTGGGTAGTCTCGACTACCGGGACGCTGGCCTGCAGGGTGACGGTCTTGCAGACCTCCAGGTCCGGATTGTGCGCGCAACGTTCCCCATTGCATGCGGCCGCGTCCTTCGCTGCATTTGCCTGCATCGCCGCCTG
>Ga0302198_10005026_pt1 | contig 12424 bp, 14 predicted proteins | sample II_Bog_N2_2_FD_193521 | JGI IMG/M metagenome (GOLD analysis project Ga0302198, IMG submission 193521) | Peat permafrost microbial communities from Stordalen Mire near Abisko, Sweden - II_Bog_N2_2 | ecosystem: Environmental > Terrestrial > Soil > Wetlands > Peat | place: Sweden: Abisko... | reverse complement strand
GGGAGCAGGGGGTTTCAACCCCCGGAACGAGAGCAAGATTGCGCGGCCTTTAGGCGCGGGCCATTGCCCTTTTTCTGCAACAAGGAACAAGTACAACTGTAGTACTAGCCCCTGAAGCATGCGTCCTTCCGTGATCGCCCCGCACTCGAGATTCACAAGAAGCCGGAAAAGCCATCTTGTGGTGTTTGCTTGCTCCAGGTGACATCCAGACCCAAAACGGCCCCCGCTTAAAGCGGGGGCCGTTGGATGTTCCGGATTTGCAACCGGCAGCTACTTCAGGTTGCCGCTCGAATCCATGGTGATGCCGCCAGGACCCGCGTTCTTCTTCTCTTCATTTGCCTTGCGCGTTCCCAGCGCCTTGGAGGTGAAGTCCTTGGCTGCGGCAATGTCGGCGCTGACCGCGGCTGCATCGCCGTAGTCCACATCCGCCTTGCGCCGATAGATAAGATTGAGGTAAACCATGGCCTCGTCATAATTGGGACGGTTGGCCACTGCCTGGTTCAGGTACTGCAAGCCCTCGTCCACCAGAGCGGCGTTCTCCGTCTTGATCTCTTCCATGATCTTCTTGGGCGCCTTCACGTTGCCTTCGCCGTCATCGTTAATACCGGCCGGCGCCAGCGCCTTCAGCGTATTCTCGTGCGCTAGGGTCCAGTCGATGGCGCCGATGGTGTAGGCCGCCTCGGGGTCCTTTGGATCGACCGCCAGGACCTTTTTCTGCCAGGCCTTCGCGTCGTCGAACTTCTTGATGCTGAAATAAATGCCCGCAATCTGCTTCAAACTGTTCACATCGTTGGGATCCTTGGCAAGAACCTCCTGGAAGATGTCGATGGCCTGCTTGGCCGTCTGCAGGTTGTCCGGCGTATCCAGGCCGGGAACCACATTCTGCGCCAGCGCCGTGGCCAGATAGGTCTTGGCCATGGGCAGGCTGGGGTCCAGTTGCGTGGCTTTCTGGAAGTGCCCGATCGCCTCTTCATACCGGGCGCTCTTGTAAGCTTCCACTCCCTTGTTCAACTGGTCACGGGCAGCGAGGCGGTTGCACCCGCTCATGGAAAGCACCATGCCGGCCAAGACCACCGCGAGCGCCGTAGTACGTGCGGGTCCATTCATGTTCGTATCCTTCTCCTTCAGGTGAGCGCTTTGCTGCGCGCCCTCAAAATCTCTTGCGTCTGGCGGCGGGCGGGAGGAACCACAGCCGGAACTGAAAATTGTACACCTGTTGCCGTCCGCAACAACTTTCCCCGCACGGAACCCGCAACGTCAAAAATCAGGGGAGCATTTCTCTCGCCCTCAAATCCTCACTGGCCCGCCAAAACCTTTGGCGTCATCAAGCCTATGTGATCCACACCCGCCGCATGGCTCATGTCGATCGCCTCTGCGATCTGGGTGAAGCTCAGCTGGCCGTTGCCTTTCAGGAACAGAACCCGCTGGGCGCGATTGGCGTAGATAGAAGCCAGGCGGGCAGGAAGATCTTCCTTGGAAACGGACTGCTGGTTGATCCGAAAAGCAGGTTCTCCGGCCGTGCCATGAAGCACTTCCAGAACAACGGCCTCGGGGGTCATCCGGATCTCACCTCGCGCCGAACCCGGCAACTGCGCACTTTCCCCTCTGGGAATGGCGGGAACGATCACCATGAAAATGATCAGCAAAACCAGCAGCACATCGATCCTCGGTGTCACGTTGATCGCGGGAGTGATGCCGCCTGTGTTGCCGTTGCTCATCGCCATGGCAGGGTTCCCCCTTTCTCTCAGTCTTGGAAAAGAAGCGGTCGGCTACTGCCCAGCCTGGATCTTGGGCGTCATCAGTCCGATGTGATCCACGCTGGCCGCACGGCCAATGTCGATGACCTCGGCGATGTACGCAAAATTGACATCGTCGTCGCCACGGACAAACATGATACGTTCCGCGCGGTTGGCGTAGATCTCGGTGAGCCTGGGCAGCAGATCCGCCTTGGCCACGTCGGTCTCGTTGATCTTGTACGTTGGAGGCGCGCCCGGGTGGTACCCAACCTGCACCACAATGGTGCGGTCCGTCGGCGGCGGCGTCTTGGTGGGATCTTTGGGCGGCTGGGGAACCAGCGCATCCAGCCCCTTGGGCACCACCGGCACGATCACCATGAAGATGATGAGCAAAACCAGAAGAATGTCGATCATCGGCGTAACGTTGATATCCGACGAGTAGCCGCCGCTGCCGCCAGTTGTCATTGACATGGCTTCAAACTCCTTGTTTCCTTGAAATCGTTAAACACGGCGCGCATGAAAGATTACTCGCCGCCTGGCCCGGCCGGGGCTTCGCGCTTCTGCGTCAGCAAGCCTACGTCGTCCACGCCGGCGGTACGCACGGCATCGATGGCGTCTTCGACCGCCTTGAATTGTGCGCGCGCATCGGCGCGAACGTAGATCGTCTTGCCCGGTTTGTCGGAAAGCTTGTCGCGCACCAGACCGCCAAGTTCGCTGAGTGCGACTTTGTTCTGCCCCAGGAAGACACCGCCGTCGCGTGTGATGGCGACCACGATCGCATCTTCCTTGTCTGCGTCCGGCATGTTCTCGGGGTTACTCACCTGGGCCATGTCGATTTGCACCTTGTTCTGGAGCATGGGGGTGATGACCATGAAGATGATCAACAGAACCAGCATCACGTCCACCATCGGCGTGACGTTGATATTGGAGTTGACGTTGCTGCCTTCGTTGCGAACCGCGATTCCCATTGCTTGGGCTCCGTCCTATGATTTTTGTTCCGGATCGTCTCCGGCGCCGTGCAGGAACCAGATGGCCATTGCGAGGCTGAAACAGGCGGGCAGAGAAGAGAAGAGATCCTCTCCTCTGCCCCCGCAAATTCCCGCTCGCAGCTTCAGACGCCTCGCTTAGCGCTTATGGCTCTGCTTGATGAAGTAGTCCACCAGCTCGCTGGAGGAGTTATCCATCTCCACGTCGAATGATTCGACACGTCCGGTGAAATAGTTGAACGTCATAACCGCCGGGATGGCGACTAGCAGCCCGAATGCGGTGGTGACCAGCGCTTCAGAAATACCGCCGGCTACCGCGCCGATGCCCGAAGTCTTCTGGGTGGCGATCTGCTGGAAGGCGTGCAGAATGCCGATGACAGTGCCGAGCAGGCCGACGAACGGAGCCGTTGCGCCGATGGTGGCCAGAACGGAAAGGCCCCTCTTCAGCTTGGCGTGGACAATGGCCTCGGCCCGCTCCAGTGCGCGGCCGGAGCTCTCGATGGTTTCTTCGGTCGGCGCGCCGCCCGAGGAACGGAACTCCTGCAGGCCGGCCGTTACAACTTCGGCCAGATGCGATTTCTTGTTGCGGTCGGCGATCTTGATCGCCTCCTCCAGTTTGCTGTCCTTCAGCGCGCCGGCAACCTTGGGAGCGAAATCGCGCGACTGCTTGCGTGCTGCCGAGAAGTACAGGTAACGGTCGATCATCACGGCCAGCGACCAGATCGACTCAATGAACAGGACGATGGCGATGGCGCGAACTGCCCATCCCATGTGGTCCCACAGTTCCATGGGGCTGAAGCCAACGGCACCCTCATCCTGGAAGAGGGCAAGGCTGCTGACCGTGTGCGAAGCGAAATGTGTGAGCTGAGCGAGAATCACTGAATCGTTCCTCCTAAGGAGTTTCTTGTGAACTGGAACCCGCCGGGGCGGGCGATTGCTGGAGAATGCGCCTCTTGCCAGATGCGCATTCAGGCCAAAGAGAAGGCCCCTGCCCGAAACGCCGGAGAGGGGCCGAAGATAAAATCATCCGCCGAGCGTGAACACTACGTTGACCGTCGTTTCCACTTCGACAGGATCGCCGTTAAGCAGGTAAGGCCGGTAGCGCCATGTCTTCACGGCGTCCATGGCGGACTGCTGCAACATGGCCGGTCCGGTGACCACGCGAAGGTTCTCGATAGTGCCAGTCTTGGAGATGATCGCCTGCAGCACCACAGTGCCGGAGACACGCGCGGCCTTGGCGATCGGCGGATACGTCGGTTGGGTCTTGTTCAGCAACATGCCCTGCGCCACGCCGCCGGAGATGTTGATCTTCTTGGGCGCTTCCGCCTTCACCTTGGGACCGGTGTTGCCGCTGCCGAACACACTGCCGATCACGCCTGTCCCGCTGCCGCCCAGGCCTTCCATGCCCGCTACGCCAAAGCCGGAACTCGGCGGCGCTTCCCTTTCGGCCACAATCTTGATGTCGTGCGGAATCCGGGTCGGCGCCGTCAGCTGATTGTTCATCATCTCCGACTGCACGTGAACCACATGGACCACCTCAGGAGGCGGAGGAGGCGGAGGAGGCGGTGGCGGAGGAGGTGGCGCCGTCAAGACGGTCAGCATCATGTTATGAGGCAGCGCCTCAGGATAGATCAGCGGGATAAGGATAAGCAGAACGAGAATCGAACCGTTGGTGATGAACGTCACCATCATCCAGTACCTGCTCTTGCTCTTGATTCTTCCCGCGGACTCAAATGTGGAATCTTCAAACATGGCCAGCCTCGAATCGGGGTATTGGTTACCTCTAATTAGACACCGCCGGGACCGCAAATGTTCCCGGCTTCAAAACGGTACCACAGAAGTGTGTTCCCCTTGTACCAGATCAATGCGACTCATGCAAAACATGCTGCGAAAACGGTGCAGTTTCGATGGAGAAATTTTATCCGCGCGGTTTTTTCGCCGCCGGCAAGACCACCGTTTTCCCCTGCTCCGCGCGCCACTGCTGCCAGGCCACCAGCATGGGAGCGGCAACCGCAATCGAGGAGTAGGTGCCGATGAGAATGCCCACCACCAGTGCGAACGAAAATCCATTCAACACCGCGCCGCCGAAAATGTAAAGCGAGAGCACCGTAAGGAAGGTCAGGCCCGAGGTCAGCACCGTCCGGCTCAGCGTCTGGTTGATGCTGCGATTGACCACGTCTGGAAGCGACTCGCGCCGGCTGAGACGGAGATTTTCGCGGATGCGATCGAACACAACAATGGTGTCGTTCATCGAGTAGCCGACCAGCGTCAGGATGGCCGCGATCACCGTCAGGCTGATCTCCTTGTTGAGCAGCGCGAAGGCGCCCACGGTGATGAGCGTGTCGTGGAAGCAGGCCACCACCGCCGCCACTCCATAAATAAACTGAAAGCGAAACCAGAGGTAGACCAGCATGCCGAGCAGCGAATAGAGCGTGGCCAGCAGGGCCTGCTTCTCGAGCTGATGGCCCACCGTTGGCCCCACCACGTCGACCTTGGTGCCGGAGGGAACAATGGGGTTCGCATAGGAAGCGTGCAGCGCATCGAGAACCTGCTTCTGGCCGGCCTCGAGCGAGCTCTCGTCCTGCTGCTCGGGCAGCCCGATGAGCACCTCGTTGAGGCGGGCTTCGTCGTAGGTCTCCACGGTGGAATCCTTCACGCCCGAGGCCGCCATAGCCTGGCGGATGGCGCCGATATCCGGCGGCTGCACAAACTGCACCTGCACCTCGGTGCCGCCGCGGAAGTCCACGCCCAGCGGAACCGGGCTGCCTATGGTGTGCATATGCCACGCCATTGAGGCTATGCCGGAGATGCTGAAGATCAATGAGAAGCCGAGGAAGTACCACTTCAGCCTCAGCCAGTCCACATTCACGCCGCGAAACAATTCCACTGGTTCTACCCTTCCTGTTTCTACTCTTCCCGGTGGCTCTAACCTTGCCGGGAACTGAAGCCGCTGGGCTTCAGCGTTCAAAAGATGCCTTTGGCCGCAGGATGAGATCTCTGTTGATGGAGACTCCATCCGGCAGGGTTGCAACCAACCGCTAAATCGAAACCGGCTCCCCTGACTTCAACCGGCCTACATGCCAATCGAAGATGACCCGCGAGACATACACCGCGGTGATCAGGTTGGCCGCCAGGCCGACCGTGAGCGTGACCGCAAAGCCCTTCACCGGCCCGCTGCCGAACAGGAACAGGATGGCCGCCGAAACGATGGTGGTGACGTGGGTATCGAAGATGGTCGTCCATGCGTGGGCAAAGCCCTGATCCACGGCCGCCGCCGGCGCCTTGCCGGCGCGCATCTCTTCCCGGATCCGCTCGAAGATCAGCACGTTCGAGTCCACGCCCATGCCGATGGTCAGAATCACGCCGGCAATGCCTGGCAATGTTAAGGTCGCGCCCGAGTAGCCCATGAAGCCCAGCAGGATGACCAGGTTCAGAAACAGCGCCAAGTCCGCGTTGATGCCCGAGCCCTTGTAATAGAAGAGCATGAAGGCCATCACCACCAGCACGCCCACAACGGCCGCCGTTACACCCTGGCGAATCGAGTCCGCGCCTAGCGATGCGCCCACCGTGCGGTCCTCAATCGGAGTGAGCGAGGCCGGCAGCGCGCCGGTGCGCAGCATCTTCGAGAGGATTTCAACCTCCGTCGGCGTAAAGCTGCCCACAATCTCGCCGGTGTCGCGAATGGCGCTCTGGATGACCGCCACTTCCTTCACCCGGCCTTCCATCACCACCGCCATGCTCTGGCCCACGTTCTTGCTGGTGTAGTCGTAGAACTTGTCGCCCGCCTCGTTGGTCAGCGTAAAGTGGACCGCCTGGCGTCCATTCTGATCGGTGCCTGGATCAGCGGAACGGAATTGGTTGCCGGCCACCACCGGAATGCGTTTCAGCACATACACGGCGTCCGTATCGGAGCCGGTGGCCAGCGTGCCCGAACCATGCACCATCATCTCGTCCGGCGGAGTTGAGCCGCTGGTGCTGCTCTGCGCCTCCTGCTCATCCTTGTACGGGCCGCCCACCACGGCGTGAATCTCAAGCCGCGCCGTGGACTGAATTATGCTCTTCACCTGCTCCAGGTCGGAGATGCCGGGCAGCTCCACCAGGATCTCGTTCTTGCCCAATCCATACGGCGAAACCACCGGCTCGCTCACGCCCAGCGCGTTCACGCGGTCGGTGATCGTCTCAATGGCCTGGTCCACGGTCTTCTGTTCCAGCGCCGTCTCCACGCTCGGCTTCATGGTCAGCGTCCAGGTGTTGTCCGCGCCGCCTCCGCCCAGGTCGTACTCAGTCGAGAACTTGTCGTCGAGCGTCGAGCGCACGGTGCCGGAGCTGGCCGGAGCTGTCCCCTCCACCCGAATCACTTCCGGCTGCTTCACCGGATCGGGCTTGTAGACCTGCGTAAACGTCATGTTGGCCGTCTTCAAATCCTGTTCCACGCGCTGCACCGCGTCGTCGGTCTCCGCGCTCACCGCTTCCGACACCACCACCTGCAAAATCAGGTGAGCGCCGCCGCGCAAATCCAATCCAAGATGAATCCGCTTGGTGATGGAATCACCCAGTGCCTTGCCGGTGAACCCCGATGGCACCCCGGTGATGCCGTAGACGCAGATTGCCAGGAAGGCAACAATCAGGGCAATCTTCTTGTTGAGATTCTTATTCATCGTCCCGTTTCTCTAGTTGGAAAAATCAAAAAATTGAAAACCTTGGTTGCCCCATCCTTGCGAGGTTCTTGTTTTTCTCGCAAAGGTCGGAAAGCACAAACCCATGCATCCTGCCCCGTCACGACCCCGCAGCCGTGTCCTGCGTCGTCACCGAAGCTATGGCGCTCTTGGCCACTTCCAGTTTGATATTATCCGGCGCCACGCGAATGATATACGTGTCGTCCTTGATGGAAAGGATAATGCCGCGGATGCCGCCGGCGGTGGTAATGCGGTCGCCCGTCTTGATGCTCGCCAGCATCTCCTGCCACTGCTTTTGCTTCTTCTGCTGCGGACGGATCATCACCAGGTAAAGCACCGGGATCAACAACAACATGGGGAGAAAACCGATCAGCCCTCCACCCGGAGCGCCTCCCGCCAACAATGCCAAACTCGTTGCCACGCTCATCCTTTGCTCACCCTGCGGGGCGCAAACCGCCGGCCCCGTCCAAGGCACAGGCAAACCCGGCTTGAAACCGGCAGCCTGAGAAAATTTGTCTCCGGGAATGGACCTGGCTTGATCCGGGCCGCTTGAAGACGCCCTGCCCAGGCACTGGCCAGACCTTGCGAGAAGTTCGGCGCCTCAGGATTTGCCGCCCGGCTGAACCTCAGCCCCGCGCCCGCCTGCCGCTCTCGAACCCAACTGCCGTCTGCTTCCTGTTCGACACGGCTTTCCCCTGGAACCCAACCCCGGCAATCCAACTTCTTGAGGCCGCACTACCCAGACAGTGCTTACCCCGCCAGGATTCCAGAAGAATGCCTGGATACGATAAGAAACGCGCGGACTGTCGCGTGTCAAGGTGCCCGGTCACGGCCGTGACCCCGAACTGCAGGAAAATGCGACCCTGTCCGGCCATCGGGCGCGCTGGCGTAGCTCCGGGGAACCTGAATCGAGGGTCGGCGGTGAGACTCCGAGTCGCAGCCAGGCAGCTATCGCCGGTGGCTCGGCCGCCTGAAGCTTTGCAGGCATAGGTTCCAGAAGACCCACAACAGGAAGGTGACGGCCAGGGCTGCGGGGATGAGATAGGCGAGCAGAACCAGAAGGCTGCGCATCGGGACGCTCCTGCCCCGCTCTCCGCGTTGCGCACTGCGCCAACACCCGGGCGCGGGCGGAAAACGTTGCATATCCAGAAGACATCAGCAGCAGTAAGGATGAGATAGACCTTCCGTAAGGGTTTAATAAGTTGAGTGATTCGAGATTTGTTGGCGCCAAAGCGTCTCGTTCGAGTTACGCTTCACTCTGCCAGTAGCGCAAGGCCGGATCGGCGCAACTCATGCAGAGCCGCTGGCCGCCCGCTTCCACAAAGCGGCCAAAGTTCACGCCCTCGCCGCAACGGTTGCAGGCGACGCGCTCTCCCTTGGTCCCCGGCAGTTCCGCGGCATCTACATTCACGCGAACCTCCTGCTCGCGAAACAGCTGTCCATCCGCAAGTTCGCGATAGGCGAGCATCTGCTGGCGGCTCTTCGGCTCCACATGCGGGTAGAGCGCACGCGCCAGTTCGCGCGAATCTTCCCGAGCCACAATGCGCACGCCGCGCCCCGAGGCCAGGTCGACAAACGTGGCAGCCATCTTGCCCCAGTCGCGGAATTTGAGCGACCGCTTGCCCAGCCGGCAGCCGGTCACCATCCCGATCGCATCCGTCGCGCAGCGGTCGATCTCCACATACGTCACCAGCCGCTTGCGGTCCGCCCCGCGCGGGTCGGCGATGCACAGCCGCTCCAGACCGAGCAGCGCCATCCGCACGCCCAGAATCTGCCCCGCGCACAGGTGCCCGTGCGCCGCCTCCGCCTTCACCAGCAGCTCATCGATCGATTCCATAGCCAACCCGCAGTCCAGGACACCTGAGGAATCCAGCGCCTGCCCTCCAGGGTAATAGCCCTCGCACCCAGGCCCGCTGCCTCGCCAACTCGCCAACTCGCCACCCCGCCAACTTGCCAACTCGCAAACTCGATAGCTCGCAGACCCGCCGACCCGCTACTTCGGCTTCGCCGCCGCCGCATCCGAGTCATCCCCCGCATCCTCCACCAGCACCGCCGATCCCGGTACAACGTCAAAGCTCACCGCATCCTTCGCCGCTGGATGAAACGTCACCCGCAGCGGCTCCCGCTGCCACTCCGCCGCCCCGCACGCCGGCTCCGCACGGCCCTCCACGTCGAAACCCTCCAGCTTCTTCGCCAGCACCGGCTTGCGCGCCGCCACCTGCGCCACCACCGCATACAGGCTCTTGCCGCTCGCTGTCACCCCGCAATACGCCGCGTAGTCGCGAAACCAGCTCACCTGGCTCACCCCCGGGTCATAGTCCGGCAGCTTCAGCGCCGTCACCCGCCCCGTCACCCGGTCCACCAGCAGCCACGGCCCCCGCTGCCACACCCACCGGCCGGCCGCAGCCGCTGGCTTCTCCGTCGCGTTGTCCGTCGGCAGCGCATCATTCAGCCGCATCACCCGCCGCACCGCGAAGCTGCGATCGGTCACGTCATGCGCGTCCCCGGTCGTCCACTCCTTCACCACCCCATCCACCACCAGCGCCCGAATCCTGAGCGAGTCCTCGCCCGCCGCCGCCCCGCCCGGGTCCCCCGTCTTCGAGTACGCAACCTTCCGCGCCGCCCCCAGCACCACCACATGCCCCTTCCGCGGAGCAGCCGCGAGATTCTGCGCAGCTCCCAGCAACGCCATTGTCATCAGGATTGGAATCGTCCCATATATCTTCATCCCGCCAGCTCCTTGTGAGTCGGCGCAGATCCAAAGGGAGTTCAAAGCCGCGGGCGAACGCCCCGGCAAGGAAAATTCAAATCGTCCGGCGCGGGATTTCACCATCCCCTGCGCCCGCATTGGAAAATCTCATATCCCCGCCGCCTCCACCGCCCGCGCCACGCGGAACGCCGTTCCCTCCTGCAGATGCGCGGCCAGCACCTGCATCCCCACCGGCAAGCCGGCCTGCGTCTTTCCGCAGGGCACGTTGACGCCGCAAATCCCCGCCAGGCTGCCAGTGACCGTGTAGATGTCGGCAAGATACATCGCCAGGGGGTCGCCTGTCTTCTCCCCCAGTTTGAAAGCCGGCGTGGGCGCTGTTGGCGTGACGATTGCGTCCACTTCCGCAAACGCCCGCACAAACTCCTCGGCCAGCAGCCGTCGCACCTGCTGCGCCTTGCCGTAGTACGCGTCGTAGTAGCCGGCGGAAAGTGCATACGTCCCGAGCAGAATTCGCCGCTTCACCTCGGCGCCAAATCCCTCGTCGCGTGAGTGGCTATACATGTCGCCCAGTGTGTCTGAAGACGGCGAGCGATAACCGTAGCGCACGCCGTCAAAGCGCGCCAGGTTGGCGCTGGCCTCCGCCGTCGCCACCAGGTAGTAAACCGGAACAGCGTATTTCGTCGAGGGCAATGAGATCGGCTTCACGGTGCATCCGGCAGCCCTGAGCGCTGCGATGCCCGCCTCGATGGCGGCCCTGACTTCAGGGTCAAGCCCCTCGGCAAAGTACTCGGCGGGAATGCCAATGCGCAGCCCTTCCACTGGCCTGTCGCTCTCGGCGGCAAAGTCCGGCACCGGCGCGGCGGAACTGGTCGCGTCCTTCGGATCGTAGCCGGCAATCACCCCCAGCATGGTGGCGGCGTCGCGCACGTTGGCGGCGAAGGGCCCCACCCGGTCCAGCGACGAAGCGAACGCAATCAGCCCGTAGCGCGACACCCGGCTCCACGTCGGCAGCACCCCCACCACCCCGCAAAAGCTGGCCGGCTGGCGGATCGAGCCGCCCGTGTCCGTGCCCAGCGTCGCCGCCGCCAGGTTGGCAGCAACCGCGGCAGCCGAACCCCCGCTCGACCCGCCCGGAACCCGCTCCGTGTCCACCGGGTTGCGCACCGGCCCATACGCCGAGTTCTCGTTCGACGACCCCATCGCAAACTCATCGCAGTTCAGCTTGCCCAGCAGCACCGCGCCCGCGGCCTCCAGTCGCGCCACGGCCGTCGCGTCATACGGCGGATGATAGCCCTTCAAAATCTTCGACCCCGCCGTCGCCGCCGCGCCCTGCATCACCAGCACGTCCTTGATCCCCACCGGAATCCCCGCCAGCACCGGCAGCGGATCGCCCTTCGCCGCCAGCGCATCCACCCGCTCCGCCTGCGCCAGGGCGCGCTCTCTGGTCAGGCTCAGGTACACATTCAGCCGCGGATTCTTCTCGGCAATGCGGTCATAGTAGCCGCGCGCCAGCTCTTGAGCCGTCGTCGACCCGGCCTCAATCCCCGCCCGCAGCTCCGCAAAGCTCTTCGGCTTTTCTACGTAGCTCTCCACGGATTTCGCTTCACTCCCCAATCAACTTTCCTTTCAGCCGCGCCTTGTTTGCGGCCTTTTCCAAACTGCGCTAATACCTGCGTTGCAGACAGCCTTTGTGGAGGGAGCAGGGGGTTTCAACCCCCTGAAAACAAGCCCAAATGACGCGGCCTTCAGGCCCGGACTAGCCCGGCGCCCCATCCATCGAGCGTCCTTTGCCCGATGGGTGGGAGACCGCAATCCCCCCTCGGCCCGGGCAATCACCGCTCAATCACCTTCGGCACCTTGAAGAAGGCCCCGTTCGTCTCCGGCGCCTCCGCCATCACCGCCTCCCGGTCCAGCGACGCCGCCAGCACATCTCCGCGCAGCCCGCCCCCCGCCGCATCCAGCAGCTCCGTCACCTGCGCCAGCGGCATCACCCCCGTCGTATCCAGCTCGTTCAGCTCAGCCACGTAGTCCAAGATTGCGTTCAGGTCGTGGAGCATCGCCCCGGTCTCTTCATCGGTCAGCTTCAGGTGCGCCAGCTCGGCCACCCGCTCCACTTCGTCCACTGTCACTCTGGCAGTCATGCATCGTCCCGTTGTGCGATGGATTTGAGGTCCCGCCGCATCCCGTCCTGCGCCGCGGCAACCCCGAAAATTGAGTATACGGCGTTTTCCCTCCCCAGACGGAAGCTCCTGCCCTCCGCCGAAAGCCCACAACGCCTCCCAGCGGGACCTATGCACTTCCTCCCGTAGGGAGGAA
>Ga0302198_10005011_pt1 | contig 12447 bp, 13 predicted proteins | sample II_Bog_N2_2_FD_193521 | JGI IMG/M metagenome (GOLD analysis project Ga0302198, IMG submission 193521) | Peat permafrost microbial communities from Stordalen Mire near Abisko, Sweden - II_Bog_N2_2 | ecosystem: Environmental > Terrestrial > Soil > Wetlands > Peat | place: Sweden: Abisko... | reverse complement strand
GACTTCGAGGGTCACCGGCTTCCTGTCGCGCATGATGCCGATCTTCAGGTTGCTGCCGATGGGGCTGTCGGCCACGATATCGATCAGATCCTGACCCTTCTGAATGACTTTTCCGTTGATGGAAACGACGACATCCTTTTCCTTCATGCCTGCCCGTTCCGCCGGACCGCCTGTGGTCACATCCTGGACGAAAATGCCCTGTTTTACGCCGCCATAAACGTCGATCAGGGAGGTATTTTCGGCTTCGTCGGACGGGAACGAGATGCCGATCGAGCCGCGCGTCATCTTCCCCTCTCTGATGATTGAGTTGTAAACCTTCACGGCCGTATTGCTGGGCATGGCGAAACCGATACCCTGGTAACCGCCGCTTTCCGACGCGATCATCGTATTGATGCCGATCACTTCGCCATTGATATCGACCAGCGGTCCGCCGCTGTTGCCTGGATTGATGGCGGCATCGGTTTGAATAAAGTGCTGGAAGCTGTTGCGGGTACGCCGCGGCGCCGCGCCCTCGGTGGGCTCAGGCACGTCGCGCGATAGTGCGCTGACGATGCCTGCAGTTACCGTGGCTTCGAAGCCGAGCGGCGAGCCGATAGCCATGGTCCAGTCGCCAACCTGCATGGAATCGGAATTACCCATTTTCGCGGGGACCAGATCATGGCGGTCGATATGGATAACGGCCAGATCGGTTTCCGTATCGGTGCCGATGACTTTGGCCGGGTATTCGGTGGCGTCGTTGGTGAATTTGACCGTGATCTTCGTAGCCTTCTCGACTACGTGATTATTCGTGATGATATAGCCGTTCTTGTCAACGACAACCCCGGAGCCGAGAGCCTTTTCAGGCATAGCCTCGCCCCCGCCACCGAACGGATTGATCTGTATGCCACCGCCGCCGTTGCCGCCACCGAAGCCGAAGAACCGGCGGAAAAGATCGTCGGGACTGCCGCCGCTGTCGTCGCCGCTATCGGGATTGGATGGCTGAACGCGCTGACGCCGTCCGCCACCGCGATTGGAAGCCTGGGGGCTGGGCGTCGGAGCGCCAAATTCGACGGAAATATTCACCACGGACGGATCAAGTGCCTTCGCGATCTTCGCGAAAGTGCTCTGCATCTCGCTGCGCGGCGGGATGGTGAGCGGTGTCGCGTCCGGCGCGGCGCTCTGTTCCTTAGCCTTGACGCCGGTCTGCATCACGGTGCCCAGCAGGACGCCGACCGCCAGTGTGAAAACGATTAAAGTGAACGAAAGGAACTTCTGTTTCCGTGCCTTATCGTAAATACTCATATATTTGTTGTCTCCGGTTTGCTGCGTTTCAACTCGACCAGCAGAACGCCTGCGAGGATCAATCCTGCTCCCATTTTACCGCGAAGGGCCAATACTTCTCCGGTCACCACGTACGACGTGAACCATGCCACCGCCGGTTCCAGCGTTAAAATTACCGCGATCCGCATGGCCGTGGTGTATTGCTGAGCCCAGGCCATGGTGGTAAATGCCAGTGCCGTAGCCAGCAATCCCATGGCCAGAATGGCCGCACCCAGCGCCGGGGTTGCGTGAAAACGGACCGGACCGAACGCGAAGGCACAGAAGAATCCCAGCACCGCTGCCACCCCTACCTGGACCACGGCGAGTGTCTCGAAACCCACGATTGGAGAAAAATGAGCAATCACGACAAAATGCAAAGCAAAAGTCACCGCGCAAAGCAAACTGAGAAAATCACCGGCGCTCATGACCAGCCTTCCGGTTGGCAGCGTCATGAGCGCCATGCCGGAGGAAGCGATCAGAATCCCGATGACCTCATATTTCTTCGGTCTCACACGATAGACGAGCGAGTTAATGAAAGGTACCAGGGGAATGGAAAGTCCGGTCAGAAAAGCCGATTTTGAGGGCGTGGTGAGGGCCAGACCCTCGATCTGGAATACGAAAGCGGTAAAAAGCAGGCCACCGGCCAGTAAACCGGCGCCCAGCGCGGAGGGGCGAAGTTGCCTGCGGTAGATAGCGGCCAGCACCACGGCGGCCAGGCTAAACCGCGCGGCGAGGAACAGAACCGGCGAAATATCGTCGAGCGCGGTCTTGATGACAACGAACGACGTACCCCAGATAACGGTCATGCCGAGCATGGCCAGTTCGGCGCGCGCGGCTTTGGGGCTCACCTGCCGCGTCACGACAAAAGCGCCGCAGCCGTGAGTAAAGCCCGTTTCAGGCCCAGATCGCGCCCCGTGGGCCGGTACCATTCCGCGGTCGTATGGGCTCCGCCGCCATGGCCGCCAGCGCCGATCGAGACCGCCTGAATCCCCATGGAAAGCGGGATATTCGCGTCGGTAGAGGCGCAGTCGGGCCGGGCGCGGATTCCCAGATGCGCGTCCACCGCCCGCAACGCCAGCAGCAGAGGCGCGTCGTTTTCCAGTTTGCCGGCCGGGCGGCGGCCAATCTCACGCACCCGGGCGGAAATCTTACCGCCCAGTGCGCGCGCGTTTTCGATTTCTTCCGACCGCACAACGGCGGCCTGCAGGGCTTCGGCCAAGGTCTCGATACGCCTGTCGTCCTCGGATCGAATATCCACTTTGACGCGCGCCATTGCCGGAATCGCGTTGATTCCGGAGCCGCCTTCTATGAGCCCCGCGTTGACGGAAACGCGCGGTATCGCCCTGGGGTCTACCGGGTTCCGATCCACAAAATCCGCCACCGCGCGGGTGAGAGCATGCACCGGATTGCCGATGCCGAAGTCGCTCCAGCTATGGCCGCCGGGACCTGTGAAGGTGACTTCGAAGCGGCGGCTGCCAAGCGCATGCGTCGTGATGTGATCGAGCGCGGCGCCATCCAGAATCAGAAACGCGGAAATCTGGGCGATCAGCGAAGGCTGGCCGCAGATGTGCCGCATGCCGCGCAGATTGCCCTCGCCCTCTTCGCCCACATTGGCGATGAGGAGCAACCGCCGCCAGCGGCTCTCATCTTCCGTCGACGATGCCTCGGGCGTTAGTTGAATCGCGCGCGCAATGGCCAGCAGCGCGGCCAGGCCGGCGCCGTTATCGGAAACGCCAGGGCCTAGCAGAACGCCTTCGGGATCGAGCGAAATATCGTCCTTCATGCGCGGCGCAAGGACGGTATCCAGATGCGCGGTAATGGCGACGAGCGAACCTTCGGGATGGGGGTCCAGCGAAGCGAGGACGTTGCCCTCGCTATCGATACCGGCATGCCAGCCGAGCGAGCGAAACTGCGCCGCCATCCATTCCGCGCGCGGCAGTTCATGAAAGGTAGGAGCGGCTACGCGGCAAAGCTGCAGGTGGATATCGTTGACCCATTGCTTTTCCTTCGTGAAGTGCTGCAGTACCTCACGGACGCCGCGGCGTTCCGCAAGTTCGCCGATAGTATTGGCGGCATTCAGAGCCTGTGTTGCCACAGACTTCAGTGTAGCGGGCCGACCCCTGGCGTCCCGCTAATCGATTTCTGTTATTGAACGACAGCGTTGAGTCGGCCATGATGGCACAAAGCACCCAGACGGAATCGGAGGAAGAAAGATGATGGATGTTCGACGGACGAACGCGCCCTTGAGCGTGGTTTTGATTTAGGCGCGTCTCATGGCAAAGCGTCTTGTGACAAGTGAGGGGCGCCGAAACTTTCTTCGGTAATTTGGTGGTTTCGCCGCTGCCAGCGCGGCGGCGGCATCGCATTCGGATCCGCTGTGGGGCACCGACGACTCGCTGACGCGCATACGCCCGATGAGTACGCGAGGCAGGAATACGTTATTCCTGCGACAGACCGCGGCTTTGACTCAGAGCCTGCGGCCGCCCGCCAGCACCGCGAACAACGGCGATGAAGCTCTCTATCCGAATCTGATCGGAACCTACGGCAAGGGCCTGCTCCACTCCCAGGTGGGCGAGGTCGACCTGCCGTCCTACCGTTCGATGCTCCACGCATTAACTACGCAGAATCACGCGGATTTTACCAATATCCTGCTCGGGTACGGACGAAAACTGGTCAACCCCGGGGCATCATTTGCCTACGATCTGGTGGGCGGCGATCCCCACACGTTCTCGATACCCCTTCCGCCGGCGTTCAGCAGCGCGCGGGCGGCGGCCGACATGGTGGAGTTGTACTGGCAGGCTCTCGCGCGCGATGCCCCGTTCGCTCAATGGTCCACCTCGACGATCATGGCCAACGCAGCGGCGGAACTGAACAAACTTTCCGGATACCAGGGGCCGCGCGACGCCAACGGCCAGGTCACTGCGGCGAACGTGTTTCGCGGGACAGCATCGGGGTGCCTGAGCGGCCCCTATATGTCGCGTACTGGGTATGCACTTGACTCAGGTAGCCCCTACCGGTAGTATGGTCGCCGGATGGAAGATTACCCGCGGACTCTTCAGGAATTCGAGGCCCGGTTCTCGACCGAAGAAGGTTGTCGCGATTACCTCTTTCGGTTGCGGTGGCCAGAGGGGTTTCGGTGTCCACGTTGCGGATGTGGCAAGGCGTGGCCGGTGCGTGCCACCTTGTTCCAGTGTTCGAGGTGCAACTGTCAGACGTCGGTGACGGCGGGCACCGTGTTTCAGGATATGCGGACGCCCCTCTCCGTCTGGTTTCGGGCGATGTGGTTTGTGACCAGCCAGACGAACGGCGCCAGCGCCCTGGGCTTGCAACGGGTCCTCGGGCCTGGCAGTTATCGAACCGCCTGGTAGTGGCTGCACAAGTTGCGGCGCGCGATGGTTCGATCCCGTCGCGATCGGCTGGGTGGCTGGGTTGAGGTGGACGAGACCTGCCTGGGAGCTGCCGAGGAAGGCGTTGTAGGCAGGGGAGTTCAGGACAAGGCTTTGATTGTCATAGCGGCGCAGGCCGACGGAAAGGGCATCGGTCGAATTCGCATTGAGGGTCATCCAACACCCCTCCGCCGCCAGCCTGCATCCTTTCGTTGAAGATTGCATCGAGCCCGGCAGCACAGTGCATACCGACGGCTGGCAAGGCTATGCAGGACTGAAGAAGAAGGGATACGATCACGAGGTGACGTCGGTCCAGAGACGACGACCCAAAGAAGTTTCTACTCTCCTGCCTCGGGTACACCTGGTCGTTTCGCTTCTGAAGCGGTGGCTGGCCGGTACGCACCAAGGCGGAGTGTCACACGAGCATCTGCCGTACTGCCTCGATGAGTTTACTTTTCGCTTTAACCGGCGGAAATCCAAGAGCCGCGGCAAGCTGTTTTTCCGTCTCGCACAACAGGCGGTCGATACCGGCCCGACGACTAACGCCCCGATCGCCAACCCCTCGAAGGCCCGCTCCGTACCGAAACACAATCTGTAGGGGCTACCTGAGTCAAGTGCATACCCAGTTGTCGCAATATCAGCTGAAGACCATCTATTTCGGTACTACTCCGCGCGAGCAGATGTACCGCACCGGCGTCATCGGCGCCGATTACCTCAACAGTTACAGAGAGTGGCTGGTTATGCAGTCCGGACTCCCGCCGTACCGGACTGAGGTCTTGAATCCCATGTTTCTCTACACTCGCAGCCCACGGGAACTGGCGCAGTATGTCCACTATGATTTTCTATCGCAGGCATTCCTGCAAGCGGCGCTGATTATTCTGGATCAGCATCCGAGACGGTGCTGCTTTACAACGAATACCAGCTGAACAACACCAATCCTTATGGAACGGCGTTCACCGCGGCGGCACGGATTCAGACCGGCTTCTCCACCTGGGGAATTCACCATATCACCGACTGGATCGTGCGTGTGGCCAATCTTTCCTGCAAGGCCAGCTGGTTTCAGAAATGGGCCGTGCACCGCAGGCTCCGCCCCGAAGAGTTTGGCGGCAGAGTCTATAACAATCTGGCGGGGCTGACCAGCTATCCCATCCATTCCGATCTGATGAACTCGCAGGCCCTGCAGACCGCGCTTCAGACCAATGGAAATGCGCTCCTGCCGCAGGCTTTCGTGGAAGGCTGTCCGCTGCACCCTTCGTATCCCGGCGGCCATGCGGCGGCGGCCGCCTGCGCTACCGTTTGCAAGGCTCTGTTCGAGGAGACTGCTCTCATTACCAACGCAGTGGATTCAAGCGCCGACGGTCTGTCGCTCGTGCCCTATACGGATACCGTTCTCACCCAGGGCGGCGAACTTAACAAGCTGGCATTCCTGATGGGCTACGGGCGCGACGGGGCCGGAATCCACTATCGCACCGATATCACGGCCGGACTGGAACTCGGCGAGGAAGTGGCGATTTGCTTCCTTCAGGATCAGGTCAATACTTTCACGGAGACGTTTCCCGGCTTCTCTTTTACCCGATTCGATGGCACTCCGGTTGTCATAACGCCGGGAGTCGGACCCTATGCGGGTATGAACCTGCTCACGCCGGGTTCCTGAGGGCGAAGGGCTGTCCACGCGATAATGGGAGCTGCAACCGCCCCATACCTTTCGTGCCCGAAATACCTCCTTCTCCCGCCAGCGCGCCTGCCGCGCTCGACATTCTCGAATGGCTCGCCGCCGATCACGACCGGCTGCAGCAACTGACGCCCGGTGATCGCGAACGGCTTCATAAGGCCGTCGCGCAGCTCTATAATCCGGACCCCAAAGGCCGCCGCGAAATGCTCAAAGCGGCTGAGCGCGAACGATCGGCGAAGAGAACCGAACGCGCGGATTCCGTGCTCCACGAAACCGGTATCCGCACGCTGCGTCGAAAAGCTGTTTTCACGACGCCCAATTTCTTTCCGCCATCGGACCAGGAAAACGCGGAACCCTGCGATACAGGCGCTCCCGAATTGCACCATTGTTACGTTTGCAAGCGGCACTATTCGGTGATTCATCATTTCTACGACCAGCTTTGCCCCGAGTGCGCGGAGTTTAATTTTCAGAAGCGTTCGGAACTGGCGGATCTGAGCGGACGCGTCGCGCTGCTGACCGGCGGCCGCGTCAAAATTGGCTATCAGGCCGGTATCAAGCTGCTGCGCGCCGGGGCCACGCTGCTTGTCACAACCCGCTTCCCGCGCGATTCGGCGCGCCGTTATGCGCGCGAAGCCGATTTCTCCGAATGGGGCCACCGCCTGCGCATCTTCGGACTGGACCTGCGCCACACGCCCAGCGTGGAGGCCCTCTGTCGTCACCTGCTCGCCACGCTGCCGCGCCTCGACTTCATCGTCAACAACGCCTGCCAGACCGTGCGCCGTCCGCCGGATTTTTACGCGCACATGATGCAGGGAGAACGCGCCGCGCTCGACAACATGCCGGAAGCGACTCATAAACTGCTGGGCGAATACGACGGTGTGCCGGGCGAATACGAAGATGTGCGAGGCGAAGCGCTGGCCGTTCGCGAAGGCATTGCAAAAGCCGCGGAACTCTCGCAGATCCCGCTCACAGCCGAAGATTTCGAGGCGGCCCACCATCTGTTCCCGGCGGGCGCTCTCGATCAGGATCTGCAGCAGGTGGATCTGCGCGGGCGAAATTCCTGGCGTTTGCTGATGGATGAAGTGCCGACGGTGGAATTGCTCGAAGTGCAGCTCATCAATGCGATCGCGCCGTATATTCTCAACGCCCGTCTGAAGCCGCTCATGATGCGCACGCCCGAACGGGACAAGCACATCGTCAATGTATCCGCGGTGGAAGGGCAGTTTTACCGGAAGTCGAAGACCACGCGACATCCGCATACAAATATGGCAAAGGCCGCGCTGAATATGATGACGCGGACGGCTGCGGCGGATTATCAGGCCGACGGCATCCACATGAACGCGGTGGATACGGGGTGGGTTACGGATGAAGACCCGGTGGAGATCGCCTCGAAGAAAACGGCGGAGCAGAGATTCCATCCGCCGCTCGATATCGTGGATGGCGCGGCGCGAATCCTCGATCCGATTATCGCCGGCATCAATACGGGGCAGCACATCTGGGGGCAGTTTCTGAAGGATTATAAGCCGACAGACTGGTAGCCACGCTTGCTGAACGTTTTCCTCCTTCACGCCGCCGAAGACGCCGCTTTCGCCGCCGAGCTGAGCGCATTTCTGGAAGCTGGCTGCGACGGCATCGCCATCGCGTCCGACTCGGCCATTCGTGCTGGCCAGGATCTGCTGTCGACGGCCGAGATGGTGGACGCCTCGGACGCACTGGTGCTGCTTCTTTCACCTGCCTCCAATCCACCGCGATGGCCGCGCGCGATCTGGCAACCCCTGCTGGCAGACCGTACACGACTGGCGTCTTTCCTGCTGGAGGAATGCACTTTCCCTTTGCTGCTACGGCGCGGCTCGGGCTTTTTCGATGGCGCCAACGCGCGCCTGCATGCCATGCGACAGCTGAAGCGCTGGGTCTGGGGAATACGACACGGCACCTCGCCCGCCATGTCTCTTTCGCCAGATCTGGAGCCGCTTTATCTCGCGCTCGCCGACCGCCCAGGCACGCTGACAACTTCAGGGCCGATGGCTAAGCGTTTCGCGCACCAGGCTATTCGCGATTTCGAAGCCGTCTTTTGGGTCGCGGCGCACGGCCTGGCGCTGACACAAATCGCCGGCGACCTCGGCTGGCAGCTTCAAATGACGCTTGATGGACCCATCCTCGATGGACCAATCGAGGACAACTGCCGTCGCATCCGCGAGGTGCTGGCAGCCCGACGCTGCCTTGTGGTGTTCGACGCGCCGGAGGTGCCAGTTGATGCGATTCTGCCGGCAGGCCGCACTTCTTTCTTATTCACCCGCGAGCCGGTGCGAATTGTCGAAGCTCCGCGTACCTTCGTCGCGGCCCGTGCGCTCGTAATGGCGAGAAGATTTGCCGAAGCCTACGAGATCCTTTCTGAACTCTTCCATGCCGGCGTTGAAACCGAGGCTTGTGCGCGCGAGCTGGTCTGGATTTGCGAACACTGGGATCGTGTGGAGGAGGCCAACGCGCTGCGCTTCCGTTTTCGCCCGGCTTCGGCGGAGCAGATGCGGCTATTCTAAGTTCGCGCCTTTGGCGGCTTCACAGCTTTGGCATTTTCCTGAGCTTGAACTGCAGGGTCTGAACCGTCATGGACTTCCGAAGCACCTCCTGGCTCGAGCATCGGAAACACATCGAACCGTCGGATGCGGCAAACGCGCGCAAGCCAGCGGCATCGGGAGTGACGTAACCGCTAAACTCCTTGCGGCGTATGCCGGTTCCCCGCACGAGTTCCCCCTCCAGCTTCACCGTCATCTCGTAATCCGCATGGACGAACCAGCGGGCGATACCCGCTGCCACCGTGGTACCGTCGCCGCCGACGATGGCGGCATCGCCGATATGCCCGCTAATTGTGTACTCGCCAATACAGATCTCAATCTGCAGCCAGGCATGCGGCAGCAGCCCGGACGGGAATTGGATGAAGCAACGCCCTGGGAGCTTCGATTACCAGCTGACCGTTCTCCAGCGTCGCCTGAACGTTGCGCGCATCGATAGGCGCACCAAGATCGAAGCGGCGGTAAAGGCTCTTGACTTCCACCCCCGTCTCTCCGCGTTTTGCGTCCTTCGCTTCCACAATGACCGCGCGCGATAGAACGACCACTTCCATGTCGGCCGCCGCAAAACCCGGCGTTTCGATTTTCATCGTGAAACCCTGGTCGTCTTCGGTCGTCTCCGCCGCTGGAATGAAGAAGAGTTCCTGCTCGGCCTGGAGCCAGTCTTCCAGATCCCCGCCCGGCGCGCCGCCACGTTTCCCGAACAACTCGAAGGCGAGTCCGCGGACCGCCTCCAGTGTCTTTTCCGCTTTGTCGAGAAATGGATTTACCACCGCCGCCATGCCGCCTTCCGCCTGGTGTACCGCGATTTTTGTCATATCCAACTCCTTTTGTTTCACGACACGCGAATGGCGATTTTCAGGACATTATCGTGCCGCGATTCGAACAACTCATACGCTCTTCCGATTTCCTCCAGCAAGAACATGTGAGTGATCAGTGGAGTCAGATCCACGCGACCCGATTCCACCAGCCGCATCAGACGATGCATGCGTTCCTTGCCGCCGGGGCACAGCGTGGTCACGATCGTCTGATCTTCCAGCCCCGCGCCGATGGCTTCCAGCGGCATTTTCAGATGGCCGGAATAGACTCCTACGCTTGAAAGCGTGCCGCCCGGCCGCAACACGCGCAACGCATTCTCGAAGGTTTCCTGCAGCCCCAGCGCCTCAATCGCACGATCGACGCCCGCGCCTTTTGTCAGGGCGCGAATCTTTTCCACCACGTCCGGTCCCGATTGCATGGTAAGGGTGGCACCGAGTTGTCTGGCCATCTTCAGGCGCGCTGGATCGGGATCGACCGCAATGATATCGGCCGCGCCCGATAGCCTGGCGCCAATGGTGGCACAAAGCCCGATCGGCCCCTGGGCGAAGATCGCAACCACATCACCTAGCCGTATGTTGGCGCGCTCGGCGGCCGCAAATCCCGTCGAAGCAATATCGGCGAGCAGAAGCACCTGCTCATCGGACAGCGAATCGGGAATGCGTGCCAGGTTCGCCTGCGCATGAGGGATCAGGACGTACTCCGCCTGCGTTCCGTCGATGATATTCCCGAGCTGCCATCCGCCGAGCGGACCTCCACATTGCGATCTGTCGCCACCAAGACAGGCTTCGCACTGACCACACGGAGTAATGGCGCCCACCAGTACCCGTTGTCCAATTTGGTAGCCTTCCAGGCCATCGCCCAGTTCATGAACGACACCGACGGCTTCATGACCGATCGTCAGACCTTCCTTTATGGGATATTCGCCGCGAACGATATGGATATCGGTGCCGCAGATGGTGGTCAGGCGAACCTGTATCACCGCCTGGCCGGTACCTGCACGCGGAATCGTCTTTTCTTCGAGCCCGAATTTTCCCGGACCGCGAAACACGTTGGCATGCATCGCGCCGCGCGGAAGCTGTTTGGTTTTTCGTTGTTCGAGTTCCAGAAGCATGGCCGTGGCCTCCCTGGCTGCACTGGTTTACAGCAAGCGGTAGACCGCAGCGTCAACCAGAGATATCAACCAGTTAGCCGCGGGGAATACACCTCACATGCGCGGCTTCGCCCGACTGCTGCACGTCTGCGTCAGGTCGCACAGGAGCCAATTCGCCGGTTCGGTATACTGACCCTGTCTGGCTCGCCATTCATTCCGCCCCCATGAACTCCAATCTGCTTGCCTTCGGCTTCCTCGAATACGTCGTATTTCTGCTTTCGACGACCTGCCATGAGGCGGCGCATGCGCTGGTGGCGAAACTGGGCGGCGACCCCACCGCCTCCGAGGGTGGCCAGGTTTCGCTGAACCCGATTCCACACATGAGGCGCGAACTTTTCGGCATGGTCATCCTCCCGCTGCTGGGAATCCTGATGGGAACCGGCCTGATCGGATATGCCAGCGCACCGTATAATCCGGCGTGGTCGATTCAGTATCCGAAGCGCTCGGGCCTGATGTCGCTGGCCGGTCCCGCGGCCAATTTCCTGCTGGCGATTCTGGCCGGGATTGCCATGGCGATAGGGCTCAGCACCGGTGCTTTCCAGCCCGATTCGGGCGCTGGCGGCAGCATTGTGACTGCGGCATCGTCCGACCTGATGGCCGGCGCAGCCACCATTCTCAGCGTTTTTTTCACGCTGAACCTGCTGCTCGGCTGTTTCAATCTTCTGCCAATTCCTCCGCTCGATGGCTTTGGAGTGCTCGGCCTGTTCACCAACTCGGAAGGGCAACTGCGCCTACAGCGATTACGCATGCAACTTCGCGGACCGTGGATGCTCGCCGGCATTCTGCTTGCATCGCGCTTGCTCGGTTACCTGTACGATCCGCTGCGCGAATTGGGCGTGCGGACGATTTATGGTTTCTACCGGGGTTAGGAACTGTCAGGTAAATAGCCCGGCCGGATTTGTGGGGCAGGTGCAGGCGCTCTGCGAAGTCAGGCCAAATATGGCGGCTATCGACGCAGTCCGCGCAGGGAACGGTCCAGCACAAATGGCGATATGCGAATACCCTCGCCATGAACGTGTCGGGTTAAGGGGTGACGTGCGACGCGGGTGACCCATTGGTAGCCATAGTCCAGCCCCCCGGCATTAAACCAATCTTGTGGGTATATAGCCGATAAGTGGATTGACGAGGACGGGCCACCAGTACGGCCAGATTGCTTCCCTGCGAACCGAGCGTTTCGATTCCCGACGTATGGCACAGTATAAGCAATTCGTTGGTCGATCGAAGCTGTTCCGGGTATTCCGCATGGAGTTCATCCACAGCGTTGGTGGTCGCCAGACTCATCTCTGCAGAGGCGGCGCCTCCGATAATAATCGGCACGTCCCGGCTCATTCGTTCAAATAGTGAATCGGGATTTTCGCCGAGAGGCGATAAATCCTTGGGTTGGACGATCAGCAGTCTTACCGGCTCGGAGGGCCCGGCTTGAGTCGATCTCTGGTGCCAGATCAAGAGCGAGGACTCGTCCAGCGGCATCACGTAGTTGTAGAAGTTCAGGATCGCAACCGGCCCATTCGCGCCCACAAGGAGCGTCTTGCCCCATGAATGGGCGCCATCGTC
>Ga0302198_10004996_pt1 | contig 12476 bp, 5 predicted proteins | sample II_Bog_N2_2_FD_193521 | JGI IMG/M metagenome (GOLD analysis project Ga0302198, IMG submission 193521) | Peat permafrost microbial communities from Stordalen Mire near Abisko, Sweden - II_Bog_N2_2 | ecosystem: Environmental > Terrestrial > Soil > Wetlands > Peat | place: Sweden: Abisko, Stordalen... | reverse complement strand
CGGCGTGATTGAAGACGTGCTGGGCGGCGGCACCAAGACAGTGGCCTTGAACGTGAATTCTTCCGGCATCCTGACCTTGACGGCGGCCAACACCTACAGCGGCGGCACGGTAATCAACAGCGGCCAAGTGACGCTGACTGGCAGCGGCAGCCTCGGCGGCGGTCTAGTCACGCTCAATAACAGCAGCACTCTGTATGAAAACGGCACCGTCATTAACAACACCATCAGCAATGCGCCCAGCGCGACCAGCACCTTGACTTTCTATAACAATACGGGCGGTGGCTATGGCCCGACCCTGACCGTGGTTGGCGGCGGAACCTTGAACATGAACATCACCGGCGGCGGCACTCCCGGCGTGTTCACCCCCGGCGGAACCATGAGCGGTTTTAACGGCATCGTCAATCTCAGCGGCGGCATCCGGGCCAGCGGCTCATCCGGGGCCACCACTTTTGTCGCCGCGAATTCTCTCTGGAACTTGGGCACGACCGGCGGCTTCTACAACAAATACGGCAACGAGAAAATCTATCTCGGCGGGCTGACGGGCAGCACGGGATCGTCGCTCTCCGGTGGCGGCACGGCCAATGGCACCGCGGCCACCATCTACATTGTCGGCAACCTGAACACGACCAAAACCTATGGCGGCAACATCACCGACGGCTCGGCGGATTATACCGGCTTGACCAAGGTGGGCAGCGGCGTGCTGATCCTGACCGGTGCAAATAGTTATACCAGCCCGACAATTGTGAGCAACGGCACGCTGGAAGTGGACGGCACGATGGGCGATTATGGTGTTACGACCAATTATGCCGGCGCAACGTTAGCCGGCAGCGGCACCTTCACCGGGCCGGTGGACATGGAATCCGGCAGCACGCTCGCCCCGGGTGGCTACGGTGCCGGCAATGTCGGCACGCTGACATTTGCCGACGACGGTTCGACTGCGGGCAGCGGCCTGTCCGAGAATAGCTGCACCAACCTGATTGACTTCGCGAGCTCCACCAGCTTTGATGTGATCAATGTTACCGGCGGAGGCTTGTCCCTGGCCGGTGCCAACGTGGTTAAATTGAACATTACCGGCACGCTGCCCGATGGCAATTATACGCTCATCAACTATAATGGTGGCAGCCTTATCAGCGGCAGCGTGGTTGCCAACATGACCGTGACTCCGGCCCAGGTGGGCAACCAGTTTTTCACACTGGTGGATGATAACGCCGGTCATATTAAACTCAATGTGCTGACGCTGGGCACGGCAAGCCTGACCTGGATTGGCGACGGAATGAACAACTTCTGGGACACGAGCAGTCCCAACTGGACTAACTATGTCGGCGTGGATGACGAAGCCTTCACGAACGGCGACAGCGTCACCTTTAATGCTGTCGGCGTGGCGAATTCCCCGGTGGACTTGCAGTTGCCGGTGTCTCCCAGCGGCGTCACAGTGAGCGGTTCGGCCAGTTATACTTTCAAGAGTTCTAACGGCCTGGGCAAGATCACCGGGTCCATTACCAACGGCCTGACCATGAGCAGCACCGGCACGTTGACGATTCTCACCACGAACGACTTTACCGGCCCGCTGACCATCAGCGCCGGCACGGTGCAGGTCGGCGACGGCAACACCCTGAACACCGGCCTCGGTGCTGGCGTCATTACCAACAACGCTCTCTTGGTCTTTGACCAGACGAACAACAACTATACGGTGGTGACCAATCTTACCGGCACCGGCAGCCTGGTTCAAGAGGGAGGTTCGAACACGGTGACTTTGGCGGGCAACACCACCTACTCGGGCACGACCCTGGTGGACGGCGCTAACGCCGGCACCCTCCAATTTGGCAACGGCGGCGCGACGGCGTTCCCGACCAACACCATCAGCCTGATCAATAACGGAACGATCAACTTTGATCTGGCCGGCACCTATGCCGTGTCCAATGGCATCACCGGCCTCGGCACGGTGGTCTTCAATGGCCCGGGCACCAACACCTTTGGCGGCGTCAACACTTATATCAATAACACCTACATCAAGAGCGGCATGGTTCAACTGGCCGGCCCGGCGGTGCTCCCCGTTGGCAGCGGCATAACGGGCTGGACGATTCTGGACGGCGGAGCCAGCGCGGCGGGCACGCTGGGCTTGAACGGCCATGACCAGACGCTGAACGGCCTGTCTGGTCTTACCGGCACGGTGCCCGGCAAGATCGTCAACAATGGTGGCACCGGTATCAACACGCTCACCATCAGCAACGTTTTTAATCCGACTTATGCCGGCCAGATTTTGGATACCAATGTCGGCGGCAGCAGTGGTAAGATCGCGCTGGTCATCGCGGGCGCCGGCACCCAGACCCTAACCGGGGCCAACACCTACAGCGGCGGGACTACGATTTACGGCACGCTGGCCATCAGCCAGGCCGCCAGCATCGGCACGAACATGATCACGCTGATCGGCGGCACGCTAACGAACACGGCCAATTTGAACCTGAACGCGATCGGCCTGACCGTGTCGTCGGCAAACTCCGGCACGATTGATATGCCATACGCTATGAAGTTGCCCATACTATACGGTTCGGGGACTCTGGCGCTCAATGTCAACAACCAGATACCGGCAGATAGCTCTTCAATCATTGGTGACTGTCTTTCCACCTGCGCCAATTTCACCGGCACCCTGAATGCCACTGGTGCGGTGGCCAACGCCATCCTGGTTTGCAATTTCAACAACGTCGGTGGCGGCTCTTTCGACGGCAACTTGAGCGGCGCGACTGTCAATCTTATCACGGGTGCCGGCGGGGTCAGCCTAGTGGGCATGAACAATTCCAGCGGTAACACCGCCCAGTTTGGCGCGCTCAACGTGGATGCGTCGTCATCTCTGGGCGGCGCGTTTTACGCCGGCTCTCAAACCTACCAGATTGGTGCGCTGGGCACGCAGAGCGACATCGAGGGGGTTGTTACCAACGGCCCCGGTGGCGCAAGTGCCATCACCAAGGTCGGCATCGGCACGTTGATTCTGGGTAACGTCGGCAACACTTACACCGGCAAGACCACCGTCAATGCCGGCACGCTGCTGGTCAACGGCCAGATCACGGCCAGCCCGGTCACGGTCAACACCGGCGGCGCGCTGGCCGGCGTGGGCACGATTGGCAGTGTGGTGACGAACAATGCCGGAGCGATTCTCTATCCCGGCAACGGTGGCATCGGCACGCTGACCCTCAGCAGCAACCTGACCTTGAATGTCACGTCCACCAACCGGTTTGTGGTGACCACCGGCGGCGTGGTCAGCAACAGCGTGGCGGTTACCGGCCAGTTGTCGCCGAATGGCAGCGTGGTTGAAATCAACACCGCCGGCACGCAGTTGGCGGCGGGCACTTACTATCACCTGTTCACCTACGGGACGACCAATGGCACCCAGTTCACCGCCACGCCGGTATTTGACACGGCGCAAAGCGGCCTCGTCGGCACCATCACCAATGACGGTGCTGGGAATGTCAATCTGGTGGTCAGCGCGGCCAGCACGGACGCGAGCCTGCTCAACTTAGTGGTGAACTCGTCGGAAGCGATGTTCCCGACGTTCAGCTCCGGCACGACGAACTACACGGCGACGAACGTCAACGCGAGCACCACGGTGACGGTGCTGGTGACGAACAACTCCGCCTTTGCGACAAACGTGCTGTATTTGAACGGCTCGTCGCTGGGTCGGCTGACCAACGAGGTGACTAGCGTGGCACTACCGGTGGGTGTGGGCTCGACGAACGTCATCCGGGTGCAGGTGACGGCGCAGGACGGTTTGACGGTGAGCAACTATTTTGTGACGGTGACGCGGCAGCCGAGTTCGGACGCAAGCCTGTTCAACCTAGTGGTGAACGCCTCGGTCTCGCCGACCTTCATTTCCGGCACGACGAATTATTACGCGACGAACATCAACGCAAGCACCACGGTAACGGTGCTGGTGACGAACAACTCGGCGTTTGCAACGAACGTGCTGTATTTGAACGGCACGTCCTATGGGCTGCTGACCAACAAACTGGTAAGCCTGCCGCTGGCGGTGGGCGTGGGCTCGACGAACGTCATCCGGGTGCAGGTGACAGCGCAGGACGGCTTGACGGTGAGCAACTACTTTGTGACGGTGACGCGGCTGGGCAGCACGAACGACTGGCTGGCGAACTTGGTGATCAGCAACGGCGGAGGCGCGCTGACCTTCTATCCGTCCGCCTTCACGACGAACAACACGGGCACATATTTCGCGACGAACGCCTCCGGCGCCGGCCCGGTGACCGTGCTGGTGACGAACGTGGATGCGACGGCGACGAACACGCTGTTATTAGGCGGCAATTCGCAAGGGTTGCTGACCAACGAAATCGCCAGCGCGCCGCTGACTCTGGCCGTCGGAACGACCAACGTGACGGTGCAGGTGGTGTCGCAGGATTTGTCGCAGACGAACAATTATATTGTGGCGGTGACGCAGTTGGGATCGTCGGCCAGCCCGACCACCTATCTGACGTCACTGGTGGTGAGCAATGCGGCGAACGCGGCGCTTGGCTTTAATCCGACATTCCAAACCAACACCGTATTGAGCGAGATCTACGCGGCGACCAACAGCCTGGCGAGCACACCGCTGACGGTGACGGTGACCAACATTGACGGGACGGCGACGAACACGCTACTCATCAACGGAACACAGTTTCAGTTGCTGACCAATGGCCTCACCAGCAGCCCGCTGACGAGTTTGGTCGAAGGGTCGAACAATGTGACGGTGCAGACGGTGTCGCAGGATTTGACGGTGACGAACAATTACACGGTGAATGTGACGTTGCTGGGCACTAACTCGCTGCTGTCCTACTTGAGCCTTACGCCGGCGGGGACGCTGTCGCCGACGTTTAACGCTGCCACGAACAGCTACAATGCGACGAACACCTATGTGAACAATCCGGTGACGGTGGCGGCGACCAGCGCGGATGCGAACGCGACGCTGGCATTGAACCTCAACGGCGCCGGCTATGGTGCGGCGGTGACAAACAGCCTGTCCATCGGCGGCAACACCTTGGTGCTGCCGGCGAACACGGTGGTGGTGCAGGTGGTGTCGCAGGACTTGTCGCAGACGAACACCTATGTGGTGAATGTCTTGTTGCAGCCGAGCCAGACGGTGCCGAAGCTGACGAACAGCGTGAGCGGGAACAACCTGGTGCTGGCGTGGCCGGCGGATCACCTGGGCTACCGGCTGCTGGTGCAGACGGGCAACCTGAACAAGGGCGTGAGCGGCAACATCAACGACTGGACGACGGTGGCGGGCTCGCAGTCCATTACCTCGACGAACATCGCGATCATCAAGGCCGGCGTCACCAACGAGTATTACAAGCTGGTCTATCCATAAAGGCATTGGACAAATCTTCGTGACGGTATTGGGTTGCCGTCACAAAGACCGGATTGGGTTCCGGTTTGGGGTGGGTGGCGGCGTTAATGGGGTGACGCCGCCACCAGTAAAAAATGACCTCGCGGTCGCCGCCACTTTACAATTTTGGCTCATCCAACTGGTTTAACTTTGTTTCCAACTGCCCCACCGTTCGGTTGGCGGCTAGAAGTTGATTAAAAAACGACTTTCGTTCCTTGTTCAGTTCACCAATCAAGTAATCCTTGCCCCGGTTGGCAATTTTCAAATCCATGATTTCCCGTTCCATTTCTTGAATATTCCGCTCATCAGCGGCTTTTGCCATAGCGGTTGTCGGCGAATGTTTCACGTGTGCCACAGAACTTCCGAAGGCTTCCGAAGCGGGTGCCTCGCTTGATTTGTTCGCCCGCTGAATTTCCTCTTGGATCACCGCCTCGACGCTCTGCGGCGTGATGAAGTATTTGCGCTCGTTCGGATCAAAATAACTGTCCAGCCGAGTAATTCCCTGACGATTCGGTTGACACCAATTAATGATGCTGCGTTCCGTCCGCGCCACACCCGCCGCTTCAAACATCCGCGCTGTTTCCCGCACCGTCAGCGTGTGATTTTCTTTACGTTCCGAAATCTGCGGAATCTTGCCGAATGCTTCCGAGTCATTCGGTAACGTGCGGAACTCTACCGAAGATTGCGGAACATCAAATGGTGCTTCCGCATTTTGCGGAATGTGGCCGGGCGGTTTCGGTAGTTGTCGTGATTCATTTTCCGTCGTCATGGTTAGTCTCATTTTATCATGCCATGAATTTTTTGTGAACCCGACCTGTGGATTGGCGGGGATTGAAAATCTTTGCTATGATGCTAGACATGGAGAAACCTTCGCGCGACTTCAAGGGCATCTGGATTCCGAAGGAGATTTGGGAGTCCGAACAACTTTCCATCATGGAAAAAGTTTTGTTCGTGGAAATTCATTCGCTCGACAACGAGCGCGGTTGTTAGAGCCTGTCTGAAAAAGCATGAAGCGTGAGTATTCAAGCAAGTCTGCGGAGTTGGATGCGGATCATGGCGATGTAAATCCAAGCTTCGGCGCTGGCCTCGGTGGTTTCGTAATCGCGCACCAGCCGCCGCTGGTGCATCAGCCAGCCGAAGGTGCGCTCGACGACCCAGCGGCGGGGCAAGACTTTGAAACCGCTGGTGTCGTCGGAGCGTTTGATCACTGCGACCGCCAGCTTGGGGCGGAGCCCCTTGACCCATTGGGCGAAGGCCGCGCCGGTGTAGCCGCCGTCCACCCACAAAATGCGGAGCCAGGTGAACCAGCCCAGCACGCGGCCCAGCAGCAGTTGGGCACCCGCGCGTTCAGTGGTGCTGGCCGGGGTCACGACCACGCCGAGCACCAGCCCCAAAGTATCCACCAACAGATGGCGTTTGCGCCCTTTGATGCGTTTGCCGGCATCGTAACCCACCGCGCCACCGTGACCGGCGGACTTCACGCTTTGACTGTCGAGAACGGCCGCCGTGGGGCGACTGCGCTTGCCCTGACTGCGCCGCACCAGCACACGCAAGGTGTCGTTGAGCACGGCCCATTGATGGTGGTGAATCCATTGCCGGAAGACATGGTAAACGGTTTGCCAGCGGGGAAAGTCAGCGGGCAGATAGCGCCATGGACAGCCACACTTGGCCAGATAGAGAATGGCTTCAATGATCCGGCGGCGGTCTTTGGGTGGGCGTCCGCGTTTGGCGGGTTTGGGGAGCAGCGGTTGGAGGTAAGCCCATTGGGCGGCGGTGAGGTTGGTATCGTAAGTAGCGATTTTCATCGCCTGACTGGCGCTACCGCGAAAATAAATTCAAAAAACACCCATTCAAATCAAGCACTTTATACGCTTTTCTTTCACCGCGCCGCCGCCAAACCAATCCGTCCGCTTTTTCAGACAGGCTCTAACCTAATCTGCATATTTTCAGTGACTCCTGTGGTCTGAGACACATTTCGGGGCAATGACACTGGAAGTTATCGAACAATGAAATTTAACTTTATCTTCATAGCCGTAATTTCGCTATGTGCAGCGTCAATCGCGGGCACCGCCGGGCTGGTTGCAGACTGGCCGCCGACGCTGGACGCTGGGAATATAACGACACGAGCGCTTGATGGGCGAATCATTGAGCGATATGTTCACGGGGCACGCGAGCAGTGGGGATATGGGACGAACGCCAGCGGTGAGTGGGACTATCCCAAGGGGGAAGAAACTGGTCCCAAGCAGCAAAATCACAATAGCTTTTATGTGGTCGCACCCAAGGTGCCGCGCGCGCAGGCACCGCTTTGCGTGGTGTTGCATTCGGCCAACCGAACGGCCTATGACTACCTGGGATTTGCTTGTCTTGCACGGAAAACGGAGCCTGGCGATGACCCGCCGACAGCAATGACGAATCCGCCGGATGACGCTTACGCCCTTTATCTCAACTCGATGAATTCCGAATGGTGGGGATGGAGCCAGGTGCGCCAGAGCCCAAACTTCACGAAGCACATCAATGCGCCCGCGCCTGCGGAACGGCGGGTGCTGGACACCATTGAATGGGTGGTCACGCACTATAAAATTGATCGCAACCGGATTTATCTCAGCGGCGTGTCAATGGGCGGATGTGGCGCGCTGGGCATTGGCATGCCCCATGGCGATATTTTTGCCGCCGTGCGGGTAAGTGTGCCGGCCGGAACCGGCTACGCCGCGTATCGGATGGGCGGATTGGCCCCGTCCCCGGCGGTGGATGCTCCCCAAACCGAGCGCGACGCCTGGATGAAGCGAGCAGCCGGCGTCGGCCTGCCTGATCCTCCGGTCGTGGTTGATTTTTCATCCCAGTCAGATACATGGGCTACGACGCAGCCCGCGCTCGTGCAGGCAGCGCAAGCCGGGCATCTGCCTTTGGTGCTCAGTTGGGGAACATTCGGTCATGCTACCTTTGCCTCTCTCATCGCCAAGCATCCGCTCTGTGAGGTCGCGCTAGCCTACCCCTGGCTGGAGGTCCGTAAGAATGAAGCGTATCCTGTCTTCACCCATGCATCTTCGGACCAGCAACCTCCTTGGCTAAATGCCCCAGCGGATTACGATGATTCGGGGCAGATCAACGCCTATTTCCGCTGGAAGGGCGTGCAAGACACACCCTCTGAGTTCGCTTTCCAACTCTGGATCGCTCATCCGGCCATCAAGGGTTCGCCACCGCAGATGCCCAATGACGCCGTGGCGGATGTGACGTTGCGCCGGACCCAGCAATTCACGGTGCGGCCGGGTTCTATTTACACATGGGTGTTGAAGCGCGCAGACCAGATATTAGGCTCTGGCCAGATAACCCCCGACGCCGCTAATCTGCTGACCATTCCACGAGTAACCATGACCAGAGAACCGGTCGAGTTGAGAGTCAAGGCCGGTGGGTGAAACGGCGGCGTCTGACGTTTGTCATATTGCGCGGGGGTGAATTTCACGGAGAATAGCCAGCACATTCCACGCGAATAACAGCCTGCAAAGAAAAAAGGTCAAAGAAAGATGATGCTTGGATGAATGGTGTCATTGCTGCCAGCGTTAAAATCAGCAATTCCAGGTCGGTTTAGAAATCCATATGCTAAATGAAATTCTGCTCTCCTTCGCGCTGACCCGTGCTGGCGGCGAACGTGCAGGTTACAGGCAAAGATCAAGTGAAGAGTGGGCGACCTCAAGGCTGCCCGCGCCGGACGCAATTCCATCTGGGGCTAAATTCTTAGCGAATGGAATGCAAAACGGCGAATTTCGCCTGCGCGCGATTATTCTGAAGATTTTCAAACAAATGTTGAATAAATTAATTGCAGTCCTCGCCACGGTAGTAATTGTATTTAGCCTCGTTTTTCAAACGAAGGCACAGGTTATTTCAGCGGCGGGGAGCGACAACGCTGGAAACTTGAGCAATGCGCCGGATTTCAGGATCAGCCGCAGGGTGACCATCTCGGTTCCAGACAAAACCATTATGGATTCGTTTTTTATCGCCGCCAAACTCACCGTTGATATGCGCCGGAAAGCGTATCAACATTTCCAGAAGGACGGCTGGCTGTCGGTCGCCGACGGCACGAATAATCCAGCGGCGAGTTATGACCCCCGGGATTTTCATTTCGGCCCGAAGTGCGCCGCCTACTTGTGGGGAGACGATCCCGGAGTGATGTCTGAAATGGGCAAACGCATTTTCTTTGACGAGCATGACCCGGACGGGCATCTAATCTGGGATTACACCCGGTTGCAGAGCGCAATTCACATTGCGCAAGTGGCAAAGCATTTTTCCGAATATCTCCGTTACGCCGACCGGGATGAGTTGGTCACCAACAACTGGGATCGCCTGCTCACCATCGTCAAAACGTCCCTAGCCGAGTATGACCCGCACGACAACGGCCTGATTGAGAATGGCCGCCGACTACAGAATCGGCTTTGGGGTTACTTAGTTGGCGAGCCTGAGCATGGTTTTATCGCGGAAAAAACTGGGAGCGACGTGGTGGTGGTGGCCAGCATGGAAGTGTGCGAGTGGCTGCAACTAATGGCCGACTACGGGTCGGCCCACCACCTGCCCGAAACAGTCTGGCTACAGGCCAGGGCGGCCCAGATGCACCAAGCCATCGAGACACAGGCATACGATTCCGACGCCGGCTACTACTATCTCCTCTGCCGAGCCGGTGAAAAAAAGTGGTATCACAGTGGCAATGGCATTGATGAGAGCACCCGAGAACTGGACGCCACGCCTTACTATGCGGCTTTCATTGCCGGCAATGACTCCCGCGGTCTGAAGGTTGCCGAATACGCCCGGCACGTCCTGATGGACAACGGTGTGTTTCCGATGCCGCTCACTTATCCCGTTTACTATTGGGAATGCCCCGATTTTCCTTTTCAAGGCTTCATTCCGGGCGGTTGTTGGGAGGAGTCGTATTACAATTGTGTCCGTGCTTTTTCCAAGTATGACATGCTGGACGCGGTCTATGCGGCCGTCAAGCAACGCAGCGACGCCATTGCCAGAGAAGGCGGTTGTATGGAATGGTATACGCTGAAGGAGGGAAAGGGCAGCGGGCGCGACCGATACGGTATCTCCGCCGCCGGACATTTGAGCGCCATAATTGAGGGGTTGTTCGGCATCACGCCCGCCGGGTTTGGTTTCAACGAGGTCAACATCTGGCCGGCCATGCCGGCGAGTTGGGCGGACAAGCCTGCGACCATCGCGGTGACACTGCCGGACGGTGGCTATCTGAAATACACCTATTTGTATGAATCAAAGAAAAAATCCGTCACTCTGACAGTCGAGACCGACAAGCAACGACAGGGTTATTTTCGGGTTCCGGTGCCCGGCTTGGTTAAGTCGCACGTCTATCCGTATGATTCACAACACCGATCGCACAGTTCAATCCGGTGGAATGGCGAGGAGATTTGGGGTAACATTGGTAAACGGGCCGATGGGCGGTGGGAGCTGGTGATGCTGGACCGGCCCTTTACAAAGGCCGTCCTAAATATCCAATTGGAATGATTAACAACCTTCAAAGAAGTGAGGGTATAATTTCTTTAATTCCCGAGAAATCGCGATTTCTATTATCATCCTCAGAGTTGAATGTTATGCGAGCACACACTATTGTTGTGGCGATCCTCGCAGTGCTTGGATCCACCGCATTGTTTGGCGAGCCAGTTTCCAACCGCGGCACCAGCGGAGCGGCATGGAGTGAACGAATCCTCAACCGCGACGGCACTATTAACTGGACGGAGTATAAAAACGTCGCCTTGCACGCCGGCGAATTAACGGTGCGCGATTATCTGCTGGGCCCGAAATATGAGCATTACCATCCGCAACCGGAGATCTTTCCTACACTGGCCCTGCAAGGCGATACTGATGGGTGGGAAGGACCAGTTGATCACAAGCAGTATTTGGCTGGAAGCCGCGCGCCAGATGGAAAAGATTGGTATGCGCAAGCGGGCCCGCTGGTATATGTCGCCGACGATCCGAACAATGCGGGCGTCATTGAGGCGGGGAATGGTGAATGTTTTCTCTATCGCAACGCGACCCCGCCGTATGGCTTTTGGAACAAGGTGAGTTGGGACGTTCGGCGCGCCGGAGGGCGGGATTATTATAGGTATCGTTATCCCATTCCGCCCGAACTGGCCGAGCCCGATTGGCACTCTCCCAAAAAACCCATCGCCGTGGGAACGGCAACGGGGATCGCGGCGAACCAGGCGATCTACGTGGCTTTCGAGAATGGCTTTATCGGAACGGTGCCCGTGGATCCGTATGAATACACCTACATCAACAACGGCGTTGGCAATCACGGCGGGGAACAGAATTATGCGCAGGCTTATGCCGCAGGCCCGAACAAGAGCATCTTTCCATCCGTGCAACTGCCTGCGGGCAAGGTGCCGATGGCTCTGGCCGTGACGCCGTGCGGGGAGTTTGTCTTGGCGGCAGTATGGGATGTAACGAACCACAAGGGACAATTGGCAGTCATTGCGGTTCAGGGCCGGGTGCGTTGTTCTGAACTGGCTCACAATTGGAACAGCCTGATGGCGACCGGCACCTGGCTGTATGGGGTTCCCTGCTGGCCCACCACGAAGGGGCTCAAGCTACTGGGCTTTGTTGACTTGCCCATAGCCGCGCCCACGGCGATCAAGGCCGGAACGAGCATGGGCTGGCAAAACAGCGGCCGCGGCGAAAAGTTGATCAACGCCAACATCGCCACGCTGCTGGACAGCCAGGCGGAGCGCGATATCTGGCACGACAGCGACCCAACAGTGTATCCCAATCACAAGGCGACGGCCTATGCGGGCTATGTCATTCTGGCTTCACGCAGTGAGAACAAGGTTGTATTAGTGGACTTGCAGCCGCTGCTGCAATTCTACCGGAAGATGTATTTCACGACCCAGGCGCGGTATGATGAAACCAAGAATGTCGGCCTGGCGGCAAACCAATGGCCCTATACGTTCGACCACAGCAAGGAGCAAATGCCGGTGGTGGCCTCGACGCTGGAGGTGCAGGCTCCGACGGCGGTCGCGGCAGGCCTTGGCGCCGGCCATGCCGCGAGTCCCAACTGCCCTTCCGCCAACCCCGGTTGGCAAAGTGTCAAGTTGTGGCGTGTCACGCCCGC
>Ga0302198_10004983_pt1 | contig 12489 bp, 12 predicted proteins | sample II_Bog_N2_2_FD_193521 | JGI IMG/M metagenome (GOLD analysis project Ga0302198, IMG submission 193521) | Peat permafrost microbial communities from Stordalen Mire near Abisko, Sweden - II_Bog_N2_2 | ecosystem: Environmental > Terrestrial > Soil > Wetlands > Peat | place: Sweden: Abisko... | reverse complement strand
AGCATCTTCCGGTTTGAAGGCCAGGCCAGCGTCTTCGCCACCGACGATGGCCCCTGCTACCGCTGCCTCTACCCCGAGCCGCCGCCGCCGGGCCTCGTGCCAAGCTGCGCGGAGGGCGGCGTCCTCGGCATCCTGCCCGGCTTAGTCGGGGTGATTCAAGCCACCGAAGTCATCAAGCTCATCCTCGGCATCGGCGAGCCCCTCATCGGCCGCCTTCTGCTCATCGACGCGCTTGGCATGAACTTCCGCACCCTCAAGCTGCGCAAGAACCCCGAGTGCCCCGCCTGCGGCACCCACGAGATCAAAGAGCTGATCGACTACGACCAGTTCTGCGGCATCGCGCCGCCCGCCGCGGTCGGCCCGCTTGAGGTAAGCTCGCACGGTATGACGGACGCCAACGCCAACCTCGTCGACGGCATCCCGCAGATCACCGTCGAAGAACTCAAGTCCCGCATGAACGCCGGCACCGCGCCCTTCATCCTCGATGTCCGCGAGCCCCACGAGTACGCCATCGTGAACCTCGGCGTCCCGCAGATTCCCGTCGGCCAGCTCCCCGACCGCATCTCTGAAATCCCAGTCGCCAAAGACGCCGAGATCGTCACCCACTGCAAGACCGGGGGCCGCAGCCAAAAGGCCGCGCTGGCGCTCAAAGCCGCGGGCTTCACCAACGTCAAGAACCTTGCCGGGGGCATCACCGCCTGGGCCGAGCGCATCGACCCGTCTCTACCGAAGTATTAATCCGTATCCTTGTCATCCACCACAAGAATCTGCAAACACAGCGGCGGCTCGACCATAAACTTCATCTTCGCCATCTCGGCGACGGCCTTCTCCAGCGTAGAGCTCAGGCACGGTTCCGTGGTTACCACGAACGGCAGCCGCGCGTTCGGATGGCCGCGATGCTGCAGCAGCGAGTCGATATTCACCTCGTGCTTCGCCAGTGCGCCCGCGATCGCCGCTACAATCCCCGGCTCGTCGGCGACGATAAACCGCAGGTAGAACGGCGCCGTCACATCACCCGACACCGCGACCTTCTTCGCCGGCAGCCGCACCTGCACGCTGCCCTCAGCGATCGCCCGCACATCGCTCATCACCGCAACCGCCGTCGGATGCCCGCCCGCGCCGTGGCCGCTGAAGACTACGTCGCCGCCAAATCTTCCCGAAGTCACCACCATATTCTGCGTGCCGTGCGAGAACGCAATCGGCGAGGTCTTCGGCACCAGCATCGGCCCCACGCGCGCCGTCACTCCGTCTCCCGCCAGCGAAGCCTGCGCCACCTGCCGCACCGTGCATCCCAGTTCCTTGGCGTAGGCAAAATCAATCGCAGAAACAGTCTTAATCGTCTGCGCCGGAACCTTCTCTGGATCGATCTCCGCATGTAAGGCCAGCCGCGCCAGCACGCACAGCTTCGCCCGCGCGTCGAAGCCGTCCACATCCGCCGACGGATCGGCCTCCGCGTAGCCAGCTGCCTGCGCCTTCTTCAGGACCTCGGAATAATCTGCCCCGCCCTCCATCGAACTCAGGATGAAGTTGCACGTCCCATTCACAATGCCGCTAATGCGGCGAATCTCGTCCCCGCTAAGCCCCTGCGCGATGCCCGGAATCACCGGCACGCCCCCCGCCACGGCCGCACCATACAGCAGTTGCACTCCCTTGCTCGCCGCCAGCGCAAATAACTCCGCGCCGCGATAGGCGATCAACTGCTTGTTGGCCGTGACCACATGCTTGCCCGCGCCCAGCGCGGTGCGCAGCCATCCCTCCACCGGATCCAGCCCGCCCATCAGCTCCACGACGACATCCACATCCTTCGCCGCCAGCACATCGTCAACGTTGTCGGTCCACTTCGCGTTGGCAGGCACAAACGTCGCCCGCGGATGGCCCTTCTTCCGCGCCACATTCCGGTTGAACACGTGCGTAATCGCCGCGTCCGCGCCGGACGCCGCCAGCACCTCGGCAAACGCACTGCCCACCGTCCCGAACCCCAGCAGACCAATCTTCAGCGGCATCAGTACTCCACCTTCTTCGGGCTGTCCAACCACGCTGCAAAAGCCTGCCACGCCTCTTCGCCGCACAGGTTCACAATCGGCAGCGCGCGCTCGCCCAGCGGCTTCTTCATCTCGTCATACAGAAACGCATCATCAAATCCAGCCTTCGCCGCGTCCGCCGCATTGCATCCGTAGAAGATTCCCTTGCACCGCGCCCAGTAGATCGCCGCCAGGCACATCGGGCAGGGCTCGCAGCTGGTATAGACCTCGCAGCCATCCAGCGAGAAGCTCCCCAGCGCCTGGCAGGCCGCGCGGATCGCCGTTACCTCCGCATGCGCAGTGGGGTCATTGGTCGCCGTCACTTGATTCGCACCCGTAGCGATGACCTTGCCGTCCCGCACCACCACGGCGCCGAACGGACCGCCGCGGCCGCTGGTCACATTCTCCGTGGCTAGCCGGATAGCCTGCTGCATGAATGCCGGATTTCCCTGCATCTTCCCTGCTCCCTATTCCCTATTGCCTATTCCCTGCTTTAATCAGCTTCATGGTACACGCTCTCCGCTCGCGCCGCGTGGTCACGCCGCAGGGCGAACTCGACGCCACCGTCGTCATCGAAGACGAGATCATCACCGCGGTGCACAAAAACTCGAACCTGGAACCTGGAACCTCGAACCTCCCTACAGAAGACCTCGGCTCGCTCGCGCTGCTGCCCGGCCTGATCGACGCGCACACCCACATTAATGAGCCCGGCCGCACCGAGTGGGAGGGCTTTCGCACGGCCACGCTCGCCGCTGCCGCCGGCGGCTTCACCACGCTCCTAGACATGCCGCTCAACTGCCTGCCTGAGACCACCGACCCCGCCGCGCTCGAGCTCAAGCGCGACGCCGCTCGCGGCCAGTGCATGGTCGACGTCGCCTTCTGGGGCGGCTGCGTTGACGGCAACCAGCACCAGATCGAACCGCTCGCGCTCGCCGGTGTCGCCGGCTTCAAGAGTTTCCTCATCTACCCCGGCTGCGACGGCTTCACCGCCATCGACCGCGAAAACCTCCGCCGCGCGCTGCCGCACATCGTCCGCACCGGGCTGCCGCTGCTGGTGCACGCCGAACTCGAACCCTCCATCACCGCTGCCGTCGCGCACCTCAACGCCACCGGCGCCGACTGGCGCAGGTACTCGACGTACCTCACCTCGCGGCCCGATCAGGCCGAGCTCGAAGCCATCGCCATGCTCATCGAACTCTGTCGCGAGTTCCGCTTCCGCCTCCACATCGTTCACCTCTCCACCGCACAGGCGCTGCCCATGCTCGCGGCCGCAAAGAAAGAAGGCCTGCCCCTCAGCGTCGAAACCTGCCCGCACTTCCTGCACTGCTGCGCGGAGGAGATCCCCGACAGCACCACGCTCTTCAAATGCGCGCCCGCCATCCGCAGCCGCGCCAACCGCGACCAGCTCTGGGACGCACTGCAATCCGGCCTCATCGACCTCATCGCCACCGACCACTCGCCGTGCCCGCCGGACCTCAAGCGCATGCGCCTGCTCGACATCGGCCCGCCCAAACCCGGCGAGGAGCCCGGCCGCTTCGACCAGGCCTGGGGCGGCATCGCCTCGCTCTCCGTCGCGCTCTCCGTGATCTGGACGCAGGCCCACGCCCGCGGCTGCACCCTGAACCAGATCGCCCGGTGGACCTCTTCCGCTCCCGCCGCGCTCGCCGGTCTCTGCTCCCACAGCGGCGCCATCGCACCCGGCATGAACGCCAACCTCGTCGCCTTCGACCCCGACGCCCATCTCACCGTTACGCCGGAGATCCTCCACTACCGCCACAAGATCTCGCCCTACATGGGCCAGCGGCTGCGCGGCGTGGTGCGCGGAACCTGGCTGCGCGGCGAAAAGGTCTTTACCCGTTCCGACGAAGGCGATGTGTTCGCGGTCACACCGCACGGCCGCGAGGCCACGCTATCCTGTTCTCTCTGACATCTGAGAACTGACAACTGTATGCCGTCCACGAACTCCACCCTCGCCGACTGGAACCGCCTTGACCCCGCCGCCGCCGCGCAGGCCATCCTGCCCTGCAACGGCTCGCTCGCCTGGGCCGAAGGCGTCTCCGCCCTGCGCCCTCTGCACAACACCAACCAACTCCTCGCCGCCTCGGACAAGGTCTGGCTGGGCCTCTCTCACAAGGCCTGGCAGCACGCCTTCAACTCCCACCCGCGCATCGGCGAGCAGCAGGCCAAATCCGCCACCGCCGCCTCGCTCGCCATGTCCGCACACGAGCAATCCGCCGCACAGCTCACCGACGACATCCAGCAGCAACTCGCCTCCGCCAACCGCGAGTACGAAGCCAAATTCGGCCGCATCTTCCTCGTCTGCGCCAGCGGCAAGACCGCCACCGAGATGCTCGCCATCCTCCGCGCCCGCCTGCGCAACGACCCCGTCACCGAACTCCACGAGGCCGCCGAGCAGCAACGCCAGATCACGCAGCTCCGCCTCCACAAGTGGCTGGCTTCACCGGTCTCATAATCTGTCATCCTGAGCGAAGCCTCGCAGTTTCATCGCGAGGCGAAGTCGAAGGACCCCAACGTATGGAGTTCCACCCGTACCGCTTAAACCTTTTCAACCACGATTCCAACTCGCCGCTACTATAGAGACCACATGGGACTTTCAACACACATTCTTGATACCGCACTCGGCAAGCCGGCGGCAGACGTCGAAATTCTGCTTTCAAAGAACCGCGGCGGTACTTGGCGACCTCTGGCAAGAGGCCGCACCGATAGCGATGGCCGATGCAAGACCCTGCTCGGAGAGCATGAGCTCGAAGCCACGACATATCGGCTAACATTTTTCACGGCACAGTATTACAAGACTCACAACCTTGTCGGTCTTTACCCTCAAGTCGATATCACGTTTGAAGTGATCGAACCGGGTGCTCACTACCACATCCCGCTTCTGCTCACCGCCAACGGCTACACCACCTATAGAGGCAGTTGAACTGGCAACTGGAACACTGGCAACTGATCTCCGCAAACCGAACCACCTCCGCAACCCCAAGGAGCCCACCATGCCCGTCCAACTCGTCTCCGACCGCTACGGCAAGTCCCGCGTCCGCGTCATGCGCGTGACCAAGCACTTCGAGCATCACGACATCGACGAGTGGGACGTCCAGATCCTGCTCTCCGGCGACTTCGAGACCGCGCACACCCTCGGCGACAACTCCAAGATCCTGCCCACCGACACCATGAAGAACACCGTCTACTCCGTCGCGCGCGACTCCAAGGCCGCCAGCATGGAGGACTTTGCGAAGGAACTCATCGACTTCCTGCTCGGCCGCAACCCGCAGGTCAGCGCAGCGGAGGTCGTCATCGAGTCCGTCCTCTGGAAGCGCCTCACCGTCGACGGCAAACCCTTCCCCACCGCCTTCATGCGCGGCTCGGACGAGCGCCAGACCGCGACCGTCTCTCGCCATCAGGGCAAGCCCTTCACTATCACTGCTGGCCTGAACAACCTTACCGTGCTCAAGTCCGCCAACTCCGCCTTCGTGGGCTACATCAAGGACTCGCTCACCACGCTGCCCGAGACCCACGATCGCATCTTCTGTACCGCGCTCAAGGCCGAGTGGACTTACACACCTGCAGCCATTGCTGCCTGCATCGACTTCACCAAGGTCCGCACCCACCTCCGCGAGGCCCTGATCGCCGCCTTCGCCAAACACGACTCGCTCTCCGTCCAGCAGACGCTCTACGCCATGGCCGAGGCCGCGCTCGATCACACCGACGTCATCGACCATGTCTACATGCGCATGCCCAACAAGCACTGCCTGCTGATCGACCTCAAACGCTTCGGCCAGGAGAACCCCAACCACATCTTCGTCCCCACCGACGAACCCCACGGCACCATCGAAGCCACCATCCGCCGCGCCTGATACAGTCTCCTCTGCGCCCTCCGCGTTCTTCCTCCGCGACCTCCGCGTTAAAGCTTTGCCGTTGCTTCTTCTTGACCATGCCTGAATCGCCCGAGACAACCCGCGCCGCCCGCATCATCGCCCGCTGCCGCGAGCTCGCGCGCATCACCGACGTCCCCGGCGAGACCACGCGGCTCTTCCTCTCGCCCGCCACCCGCGACGCCCACACCCTGCTCACCTGGTGGCTGCGCCAGGCTGGACTCGAATCCCGCACCGACGACGCCGGCAACCTCCGCGCCGTTCGTCCCGCATCCAAGCCGGGCGCGCCCACACTCGTCCTCTTCTCGCACATCGACACCGTCCCCAACGCCGGCGCCTTCGACGGCCCGCTCGGCGTCATCCTCGCGCTCGCCGCCCTCGAAGAACTGCACCAGACGCCGCTTCCCTTTGCAATCGAACTCATCGCCTTCTCGGAAGAAGAAGGCGTGCGCTTCGGCTTTCCGTTTCTCTCCTCGCTCGCGGTCACCGGCAAGCTCGCGCCAGAGCTCCTCACCCGCACCGACGCCAACGGCGTCACCGTCGCCCAGGCCATCAAGGACTTCGGCCTCAACCCCGATAACATTGCCGCCACCTGCCCGCTCGCGCCGCACACCTTCGCCGCGATCGAGGTCCACATCGAGCAAGGCCCCGTGCTCGAAGCGCAGGACGCCTCCATCGCCGTCGTCGAATCCATCATCGGCCAGTCGCGTCTGCACCTCACCTTCACCGGGCAGTCCAATCACGCCGGCACCACGCCCATGGCGCTGCGTCGCGACGCACTCGCGGCCGCCGCGCAGTGGGTCACCGAGGTTGAGCGCTACGCCGCCAGCTACACCCAGCTCGTTGCCACCGTCGGCCGGCTGGAAGTCGCGCCCGGCGCCATCAACGTCGTCCCCGGCTCCGTCCGCGCCACGCTCGACGTCCGCCATCCCAAGGACGAGTCCCGCCACGCCGCCGTCGCGCACCTGCTCACCAAGGCCGAGTCCGCCGCCGCTCTCCGCGGCGTCACCGTCAGCGCCACGCTCGACTCCGAGCAGAAGGCCGTGCCCATGAACCGCGAGCTCACCGTCAAGCTCCACCAGGCCGCCGAGCGCGCGGGCTTCGACGCGCAGTCCATCTTCTCCGGCGCCGGACACGACGCCATGATCCTCGCTCCCGCCGTTCCCACCGCGATGCTCTTCCTCCGCTCTCCCGGAGGCCTCTCCCACCACCCCGACGAGTCCGTCCGCGAAGAAGACGTTGAAGCCGCTCTCGCCACGCTCCTCAACCTCCTCCTCCACCTGCACCCGCACGCGTAGTTGTAAGTCTTAAGTTGTAAGTTATGAGTCCCCTCCGCGCCCTCTGCGCCTTTACTCTGCGTACTCTGCGTTAAAGCTTTTGCAGTTGCTCTTGCCCTTCCTGTTCGCTCTTAACTGTTCGCTGTTCGCTCCTCCCTGCCCTACAATCAATGCCTATGCACCACTTGGGCCACACCCGTAGCGCCAACCGGCGCGACCACCTCCTCCACACGCCGGACGCCTTCATCCGCACGCCGCTCCCCGGCCTGACCGGCGGCCTCGCCATCGTGCATATCGCGCCCGCCGCCGGCGCGGCCTTCACGCAGATGACCCTCGAGCTCGAACCCAAGGCCACGCTCATCCAGGGCCCCACGCAGCGCTTCCTCTACGTGCTCGAAGGTGAACTCGACCTGAACGAGCCCGGCAAGCCCACACCGCACAACCTCGACCCCGGCAGCTACGCCTACTTCCCCACGGACTACCCGCACACGCTCACCGCCGTCACCAAATCCCGCGTCGCCGTCATTGATAAGCCCTACCTGCCGCTCGATCCGCTCTACGAGCCCAACCTCGACCCCCACATCACCACCAAAGCCTCCCCATGGTTCCTCACCGGCCGCGAGTTCGAGGTCCCCGCCGTCCCGCTCAACGGCGACCCCAACCTGCTCGTCCGCCCGCTGCTGCCCGACTCCCTCGCCTTCGACTTCGCCGTCAACACCATGGCCTACGCCCCCGGTGCCTCGCTCGCGCAGGTCGAGGTCCACTACATGGAGCACGGCCTGCTGATGCTCGAAGGCGGCGGCATCTACCGTTTGAGCGAAAACTGGTACCCCACCACCGCCGGCGACTTCATCTGGATGGCGCCCTTCTGCCCACAGTGGTTCGGCGCCATCGGCACCCAGCCTGCAAAATATCTCATCTACAAAGACTTCAACCGGCACACGTTGACCTAGGCGTTGACATTGAGGCGAGCCGTTCCGATACTTAGGGCATGAGTATGACTCTCAATCCCGAGCAGGAAGCTCTCGTCGAGCAAGCCGTTCATCGCGGACGCTACGGCACATCTGCGGAAGCCCTCGAAGCGGCGATCTCGACCCTCAAGCCCAATCGCAGTCCACTCCTGGCTCCGAGACCACGAACGGGGCCAATCCGTTCGAAAAACCTCGCCGATTTGCTCTCTGAAGAGCCCTGGGCAGGTTCCGATTTGGATATCACGCGAGACCAATCGCCAGGCCGTGACATAGACCTGTGAACGGCTACCTTCTGGACACAAATATACCGTCGGAGATGAGCAAGCCGCGGCCTGAACCGCAAGTCTCCGCCTGGCTTCGCGAAGCGAACCAGGACAATATCTTCCTCAGCGTCATCACGATCACGGAGCTTGTCCGGGGCATTACACGCCACAAAGATCCCGTGCAACAGAAACGATTGCAAACCTGGTTCGACACTCAGATCCGTGAGTGGTTTGAACTTGAAATCCTCCCCGTCACCGGGCCCATCGCTGACCTGACAGGCCGTCTCATCGGCAGGCGCGATCTCGCCGGCCGGCCTCTTGCCCTCGGAGACGCACTGATTGCGGCAACAGCCCTGGAATACGATCTAACCCTGGTCACGCGTAACACGCGCGACTTCATCGACATTGGTCTCCGGCTCATCAACCCTTGGGAAACTTGAAGCCATGACCCAGACCATCCATCCCGTCGTCGATCAAGCCCGCCTCCTCCGCGAGCTCCACCACCTCGCCTCGCTCACCGACTGCCCTCCCACCGAGGACGCATCCCTCCCCGCGCCCACGCAGGCCGTCACGCGCATCGTCTTCACCCCGCGCGACCTCGAAGCCCGCGCCTGGCTCACCTCGCTCGCGCGCGATGCCGGCTTCACCGTGCGCACGGACGCCGTCGGCAACACGTTCCTGCGCTTTACCGGCAGCGACCCCAGCCTCCCCGCCGTCGGCACCGGCTCGCACACCGACGCCATCCCCCACGCCGGCATGTATGACGGCACGGTCGGCGTCCTCGGCGGCCTCGAGGCCATGCGCGCGCTCAAAGAGAGCGGCTTCCAACCCAAACGCTCCATCGAAACCCTGATGTTCACCAGCGAGGAGCCCACGCGCTTCGGCATCGGCTGCATCGGCTCGCGGCTGCTCGGCGGCGTCATCGACCCCGCCACTGCCGACAAACTCCCCGACCGCCTCCCCGAGACAGACCCGCAAGCCCCCGAAGGACTCACCCTCCAGCAGGTCCGCACCGCCGCTGGATTCACCGGCCCGCTCGCTGCCGTCAAGCTCGCGCCCGACTACTATTCCGCCTGGGTCGAACTCCACATCGAGCAGGGCCCGCTCCTCGAACGCGAAAAAATCCCGCTCGGCATCGTCACCAACATCGCCGCCCCGGCGAGCTACCGCTTCATCATCGAAGGCTTCGGCGGACACGCCGGCGCTCTGCTCATGCCCGACCGCCGCGACGCCCTCTGCGCCGCCGCTGAAATCATCCTCTCCGTCGAAAAACACACCCTCGACGCCAACGCCGCCGCCAAATCCTCCGGCCAGTCCGGCGTGGACTCCGTCGCTACCGTCGGCACCGTCCTTGTCCATCCCGGCGCGGTCAACTCCGTCCCCTCGCGCGTCGCGCTCGCACTCGACATACGCGACACCGACCCCGACCGCCGCGACCGCACCATGACCCTGCTCCGCGCCGACATCGCTGACATCGAGTCCCGCCGCCGCGTCAAGGTCACCGAAGAGCTCATCAACGCCGACATCCCCGCCGTCAGCGACCCGCACATCCTCGCCACGCTGGAGGCCGTCTGCGCCGCCGAAAAGGTCCCGTTCAAAAAAATGGTCTCCCGCGCCTACCACGACACCAGCTTCATGGCCCGCGTCGCGCCGGTCGCCATGATCTTCATCCCCTGCCGCAACGGCGTCTCCCACCGCCCCGACGAGTACGCCACACCGGAGTCCATCGCGCTCGGCACACGCGTCCTCGCACTCACGCTGGCCCAACTCTCCAGCGAGTAGCTGCCCTCAGTTTGCTCTCAGCAATCAGGGTGCGTAGCGCGTAAAGACAAGGTCGGTCGCCTTCGTCTTCTCATGGCACGGGAAGCAGGTCTTCATAAACGCCGCATCGCCATGCTTGCCGTCCGCAAAGTGACCGAATCCCCAACCGCCGGTTGCGGCGTATTTTTTGGAGTCCTTGATCATGAACTGAACGTTCGTCGGAGCCCCGGGAACGAAGGACTGGGCCTGGCCAAAGACTTTGTTGTTTTCATCGGATGGCACGTACTTGTAATGCACAGCAGCAATCATCGTGCCGTCCGGGAACGGAAGCTTCCCCTCCCGGTAGGCCTTGATCGCTATGTCGTTGCCCAGAACGGCGCCGATGCTGTTGAGATTGCCCGCCTCATGGGCCGAGGAGACCCATCTCCAGTCGCGGTATCCGTGAGGGATTTCGGTAACAAAGGCCGCGGTGGACTCCCCATCCGCGTGCCCGTGTGCGGGGGCAATAAGCGCGACAAGGCCGGACATGCTGGCAACTGCAACTACGAAGAATAGGAAGCGTCTCATAAGGGTTCCTCCATTCAACAGGCTCATATGTCTGGATCAACTGAAATCACCCGCCTGACTCCAGCCTTAAGAACGGATGTCGATGCCTTTTCGACCGTCAGTAACTCAGGCAGAACTCACGCGCAGAAAGAATACAAGAGAATCTGCCATCGCCGATTTCCCGCTACACTAATCCCACGCAGCGCGCCGAGCCGAACCCCGCTGCCGGACCCCCACGCATGCCCATACAGTCCGTCAACCCGGCCACCGGAACGCTGCTCCGCCGCTACGACCCGCTCACCCCCGACGCGCTCGAAGCCCGGCTCGCGATCGCCGCCTCTGCCGCCGCAACCTACCCCTCCGAGTCCCTCGACGACCGCGCCTTCTGGATGCGCCGCCTCGCCCTGCTGCTCGAAGACGACTGCGACGAACTCGCCGCCACCATCACCGCCGAGATGGGCAAGACCCTCGCCTCCGCCCGCGCTGAGGTCCAGAAGTGCGCCTCCGCCTGCCGCTACTTCGCCGCCAACGCCGCCGCTCTGCTCGAGTCCCAGCCCATCGCCACCGAGCACCCCTCCAGCTACGTCCGCTGGGACCCCATCGGCGTGGTGCTCGCCGTGATGCCGTGGAACTTCCCGCTGTGGCAGGTCTTCCGCTTTCTCGCGCCAGCGCTGATGGCCGGCAACGTCGGCCTGCTCAAGCACGCCTCCAACGTCCCGCAGTGCGCTCTCGCCATCGAAGCCCTCGTCCGCCGCGCCGGCTTCCCCCGCGGCGCCTTCCAGACCCTGCTCATCGAGGCCCATCAGGTCGAAACCGTCCTCGCCGACCCCCGCATCGCCGCCGTCACCGTCACCGGATCGGAGGCCGCCGGCCGCGCCGTCGCTGCGCAGGCCGGTTGGCTCATCAAGAAGTCCGTTCTCGAACTCGGCGGCTGCGACCCCTTCATCGTCCTGCCCTCCGCCAACCTGGACGCCGCCATCGACGCCGCCGTCACCGCTCGCACCCTCAACAACGGCCAGAGCTGCATCGCCGCCAAGCGCTTCCTCGTCCACGACTCCGTCTACGCCGAATTCGAAACCCGCTTCACCGCTGCCATGGCCGCCCTCCGCGTCGGCGACCCCACGCTCGACGACACCCAGATCGGCCCGCTCGCTACGCCACAGATCCTCTCCTCGCTGCTCGCGCAGGTCCACGCCGCCACCGACGCTGGCGGCCGCCTGCTCACCGGCGGCACGCACCTGCCCGGCCCAGGCAACTACTTCGCTCCGGCCGTCATCGCGGACGTCCCGCGCACCGCCCCCGTCGCCAAAGAGGAGACCTTCGGCCCCCTCGCTCTGCTCTTCCGCATCAGCTCGCTCGAAGACGCCATCTCATTGGCCAACGACACACCCTTCGGCCTCGCCGCCAGCGCCTGGACGCGCGACCTCACCGAGCAGCAAACGCTCGCCGCCGGCCTCCAGTGCGGCGTGGTCGTCTTCAACGCGCCAGTCGCCAGCGACCCGCGCCTGCCCTTCGGCGGCATCAAGCACAGCGGCTACGGCCGCGAGCTCGCCGGGCCCGGAATGAAGGAGTTCCTCAACGCCAAGACGGTCGTCGTCGGCTCGCCCGTCCCGCTGCCCACCCAGCCCACGCTCTTCGCAGCAGCAGCATCTGCCCCCGCAACCCCGGCCTTCGTCCCACCGCCCGCACCCGCTCCCATCCCACAGCCGGTCGCCGCCCGCACCCCGGTCATCGCCCCGCCCTCCGACTTGCGCCCGCCC
>Ga0302198_10004977_pt1 | contig 12501 bp, 6 predicted proteins | sample II_Bog_N2_2_FD_193521 | JGI IMG/M metagenome (GOLD analysis project Ga0302198, IMG submission 193521) | Peat permafrost microbial communities from Stordalen Mire near Abisko, Sweden - II_Bog_N2_2 | ecosystem: Environmental > Terrestrial > Soil > Wetlands > Peat | place: Sweden: Abisko, Stordalen... | reverse complement strand
GTGTTTATGAAGATGGGCGAGACGTTCTTTGCGCATCGGTTTGGGCAACTGCGGGACAGGTTTGGGACGAACTGGATGGTGATCCACGAGCGGCCGATGCCAGCCCAGGGCTAGCGCCATGTACTGGACCCTGAAATGGAGCGTGGGCGGGAGCGAAATGCGGGGATTCTTCCAACCCCACCCAGCGTCAGCAAAAGACAACAACAAAGGCAAAGACGCAATGCGGGGATTCTTCGCTGCGCTCAGAATGACAATCCTTTGTGGGGGCACGCCCCGGGGGCAGAATGACACGCGTTTGTGTGGGCCCGCCCACGTTGCCAGCCGTCAGTGCGTGGCGGCTGGCAACGTGACGTCGTAGAGGTTGTGATCCCGATACGAGTTATCCAGTTGACCGAGCAGGCGCAGTTGGGCGCCGTCGTCTTTGAGTTTGCGCAGCATCCAGTCTTCCGGGTAGTCATGGTCGCTTGCCAGCAGGTAGAAGTGGGGATGCTGGGCGAGGAATGCCTGGTAGGGTTGCGTGCGGCCCTGAAGGTGGAAGGATTCTAGCTCCTGCGGGATTCCTTCGAAGATGTTGGCATGGGTGTACTGGATGGCTATCGGTCCGCCGGTGAGGTAATACGTCCGGTTGAGCCGCTGCGCGGGTTCATGATTGTTCATCTCCATGAAGACGATGCCGGAGTTGATGACGATGGGGAGATCCGGCTGCGTGAGAGTCTCAGGGCGGTATGGAATCATCGGCGGGTCGGAGTGGCGGAAGATGTTGCCCTGGAGTGCAAATTTGAGGGCGTATTGCTCACGGCCACTGCCCGCGAGGAAGATGATGGCAACGAGGACCGCCGGGGTGGACGCCCGAGCGGTGAGGCTAACGACGAGGGTGGTAAACGCAATGGCGAGACCCAGCGTCGCGACATCTCCATATCGGTAGAAGAAGGCGCCGTGATGCCGGGCGAGATTCAGGATGAGAGGTACAGGCGCAAGCAGGAGGATGGTGATCGCAACCCACTCGGGAGAGGTGAAGACGAGCTGCCGAGTGGGTCGAATCCAGGCTCGACCGCCGAGGATCGCGAGGAATGCGAAGGACGCGGCCAGGCAGGCGATTTCGCGCTTGGTGCGATCGAAGTAGAAGTCGAAGATGGTCGAGATGTGGGCCTGAAAGGCGGGAGCGAAGGAACTGGCGGCGTGCGACCTGAAGAGGGGCAGGTAAAAGAAGGTGGCTGCCAGCGGCAGGATCAAAGCCACTATCCGGGAAGGCACCGGGCGCCTGGACTGGATGAGCCGTGTGCCCTCCGCGGCTACGATGGCGGCCCAGAAGAAGAGGCCGAAGATATGGGTGAGTAGAACGGCAGCGATTGCAAAGCCCAGAAGCAGATCCGCGGAGCGCATCCTCGAATTCGAATTAGCCCCGCGCTCCTGGGCCATGACAGCGGACTGCCATGCCACCAGGGCGAGCGACCCGAAGCCGAAGAGGAGGCCGTAGGGGCGGCCGTCGATGGCCGGTTCACAGGCCTTGCCGGAGAGCAGGATGGCTGCGGCGAGGATACCGAAGGAGTTTCCCGCTCTGCGCCGCACGAAGAGAAAGAGACAGACCATGGCAAGAGCGAAGCCGATGATCTCTGGCAGGCGAGTTTGCAGGGTCCCGACGCCGATCAGATGATAGGTCGCCCGGGTGATGAGGTACGAGAGCGGGGGATTGAAGTCGACGGTGCTGGTGAGGTGGAGGAGAGCGCGCAGGGAGGACGCCTGGGAGATGCACCAGGTAAAGACCTCATCGTGCCAGAGCGGGATACGCAGGGAGTAGCCCAGCTGGGTGACGAGGAGGATGGCAAGAAGGAGAGCCAGGGAGAGGAAGGCATGCGAGTCGACCCATGCGCCAACGCTGGAAAACGGTGCCGGCTGCCTGGTCCGGTCAGTCGACGAACCGGGCGGAGCTTGCGGCTGAGTGAGGGTGGCGGACATAGATTTGAGCGAGTATAGCCTGCGGCCGAGGGTATCCGAATAGCCCTTTTGGTGCATCGCGCGCACCAAAAGGGCCTTCGCCGTGCCGAAGCTTTGGATGCTATTGCGCTGGCAATTTTCCGAAGTACAGGCTGATGTGGCCGGTGTATTCTCCTTTGGCAACCGCAGGTTGTCCCATGGGACCGCTGGATTTAGCACCTACAAACTTGCTGCCGATTGCTGGGATCGCGTTCAGGAAGGAGACTCCGGCTTTCGGGAACGGTACGCCGGTTTGCCCCAGCAGGTTTGGGGGAGGGGTCTTCGGCGTGAAGATTTGCACGAAAACTGGAGAATCGTGGGGCTGGTCCACCATCGCGGTGATTGGGCCTTCGGAGGTATTGAGCTGGAGCCAGCGTACGCCGGCGTAGAACCCCTTGAAGATGGGGTAGTCGAAGTGCTCGCCGGGTTTCAGGTCGTCCGGATCTCCGACAATTGTGTTGTTGTAGTGCCTGTCCCAGACGTCGAGAGTGCCGCCGGCGAGGCGATTCTGATAGACGGGCGCGGGCCCTTGGCCAAGGAAGCGCATGCCCTTGACATTCGCTTCGGGGTAGTCGAACCCGACGCCAAAGTATTCCTGCTCGCCGCTGAGGATGTAGACGTAATCGATGGACAGCCAGCCATTGGGTTTGATGCGGTAGGTGAGCGACTTCATCGGGCCGTCAAAGGCCGCGGCGACGACGAGGTCGTTGCCGTCGGTCTTCTGGGTCAGCGATGTGAGCTTGGAGTCGGGCGCCAACGCGGGTGGCGGGGGCGGCGGGGGCGGCGCTCCCTGCTGCGTGCGAGCCGGAGGAGAGACCTTGGCTCCCATCGCCACGAAGCGCGGCCCATTGACCAGGGAGAAGGACTTGCCCTGCCGGGAGGCAGAGACGAGCAAGCCGGTAGTCTTGCTGATTTGCAGCGACAGGTTGCCTGCAGTCACGGTGAGTGTGTCGCCGGATTCGGCGGCGGCAGGCTTTGCAGCGCCAGCAGACCGATCGACCTGCTCCAGTTGATGTGCGAGATTGTCGGCGGGCCAGACATAGGTCTGGATCACGCGGCCGGTGGCGTCCTTAATGCGGAGCCGAGTGGCGTCGGGCATCCTCTTTGCGCCCGGACCGGTGGCAGCAGCAGGCGGCGCCCACCCATCCCAACTTGCCGAGCCGCCCGGGGCCAGTGAGCGGCCACGGTCGGTGCGCGATGCCAGCACTACGGAACCGGAGGCCGCGTCGTTGGGTTGACGAAAGGCGATCGTCTCCCATTCGAAGGTGCATCGATCGGCATTGAGGAAGGAATAACGGTTGGTTACGGTGAAGGAGTGCGAGGCACCGTCGGGCGGCGTCACGATGATCGGCGACCAAAGCTGTTTGACCGTGTAGAAGCTGCCTTCCCGCTCGCGATATGGGCCGACGATGCCATCCGGGGCCTGATTGTCGGCAGAGTCGAGGATGCCGCCCTTATCCACGCGCTTCACATCTTCATCGACAAACGCCCAGATGAACCCGCCCGCGCCGGCTTTGCTGCTGAGGATGGCATTCCAATACTCATTCATGCCTGCCCCTGCTCCCCCGTCGTAGAGGCCGTGCAGCATTTCGGTGGGGAAGTAGACGGGATCTGCGGCGAGCTTTTGCTGCAACACCTCATAGGTCGGGTAGTGCTTGGTATCGGCGATGCCCGGAGGATAGGCCGTCCACGGGTGGAGGACGACGCGCTTCTCTGGATCGTACTTTGAGAACTCGCCATCCAGCGCGGGATTAAAGCCGCCTTCGTTGCCATTGTCCCAGAAGATGATCGATGGATGGTTCACGTCATGCTCGACCATCTCCTTCACCAGCTTCTGGCCAACTTCAGTGTCGTAGTGTTGGTGCCAGCCGCCGAGTTCATCGAGTACGTATAGACCGAGCTCGTCGCAGGCATCGAGGAAGTGACGGTCCGGCGGGTAGTGGCTGGAGCGGACTGCGTTGCCGTTCAAGTCTTTTATGACGTTGATGTCGTCTCTGGATATCTGCTGGGACAGGGTGCGGCCGGAGTCGGGCCAGAATGAGTGGCGGGCGACACCCTTGAGGAAGACGCGGTTTCCGTTGACGAACAGGCCCTGGCCGGGGCGGACCTCGATCGTGCGGAATCCGAATTTCTGATGAACCGTGTGCACGACGGCATCGCCTAATTTCAGCCGCACTTCGAGCTGGTAGAGATTCGGCGTTTCGGCAGTCCAGAGTCGCGGATTGACGATCTGTCCGGCGAGATGGGTGGCTCCGTTGAAGGTGACATCTTTCACGACGATCGGATCGCCCACAGGCTTACCACTTAGGTCCAGCACCCGCATCTCGAGGGAGGCTGTGGGGACGCTGGTGGCGGCGGTGCGCAAGTCGGCGAGCGTGACGTCGACATCCAGGGAGCCGGTTGCGGTGGCGCCGATGGCCAGGTGATCGACGAATGTTTTGGGGACGGCTTCAAGATAAACGGGACGGAAGATGCCGGAGTAGTTCCAGTAATCGCCGCGGCGCTCGGCGTTGTTGACGGAGTTGTTCATGGAGTCGTCATCGACGTCGACCTGGATCTCGTTTTTCTGGCCGGTGGGCTTGAGGAGACGCGTGATGTCGTACTTGAAGGCGTAATAGCCGCCCTGGTGAACAGGGCCTGCGGATTGCCCGTTGATGGTGACCTGGGCATCGGTCATGACGCCTTCGAACTTGATGAAAACGGCCTTGTCCCGCCAGGTTGGAGGGGTGGTAAAGGTGCGCTTGTAGATGCCATGAGTCCGAGGCAAACCGCCCGCCGGCACGGGCCGGCCGTATTCGTAGATGCCGAACCCTTGCAGTTGCCAGTTAGAGGGGACGCCGATGGTGGACCACTTGTTGGCATTCATGCCCTTGTCGCACATGAACTCCCACTTGACCGGATCGTCCTTGCCCATGCCGGAGAGATACTGAGTTTCAGTCTCCGCAGCTCTTGCACCTGAAGTTAGAAGAAGGACGAATAAGGCAGCATAGCGAACGGAAGAAAACATCAAACCCCCCAACGGCCGTAATCTCGAAGCGATCCATTGTGACATGAGTGTCCCGACGGGTGCCCGAGCAGATCCACTCCGGGGTAACCAAATCTATTCCAGAGTCGGAAGGTCCGGTCTTTGATTGTCGGGTGGAGTGGGATAGGTTTTGCTGCCGTCGTTGAGCTCAAGACGGACGTAATCCCATACGACTCCGGTGGTGACATCTCCGGCGGGAACGGTGAAGGTCATTTCGTTGGCGCCGGGCTTCATCAGCGAGGCATCGAACTTCTGGATGTACTGGTACCAGGCACCCCTATCCGTGTTGTAGCGCAGTGCGTTGGTGGAGACCGGGTGAATGCTGCCGACGTCCTGCCCGTTGATGCCAATAGCCAAGCTGCCGCCGTCTGCCCCGGCCAGCGCCAGGCGCAGCACAGCCGTACCCTTGGAGGCCTTGGGCATGTTGAACTTGACGGTCCAGGTGGTGGCCCGGCCGCGACCCCAATCTCGCCACGGATCATCCTTGCTGGGCGGGGTGTTCACCCATCCGAAGCGCTGGTTGTAGGGATCGGTTGCGGCAGGGTTTAGCCAGGCGGTGGTGGTGGAGTGCGGCACCTCCTCGAAGAACCAGTCCTTGGCCGGATTGCTCTTGCCGATGGTGTAGGTAACGTCGTTGGGGAAGAGACCGGCATAGCGCAGCGGCCAGCCCCACAGCCAGTAGTTGGCGCCGTCGCCTTTCAGGAACTTGTCGCTGGTTCGGTCAGGCTGGCCGATCTCCCAGACCTGTTTGCCGAAGCGGACAGGCTTCCAGTCGAGCTTGCCGAGGTCGATCTTTTTGCCAGCTTCCACGGTGATGTCGGTCTTGGCGAACTCACCCAGCACTCCGTCGGCGAAGGCATGCAGCGTGTATTTGCCGGGGCGAACGTTGGGGATGGTGAATCGACCGTCCACGGCGCCGTCGACCCAGAACTGGTAGTAGTCGCCATCGTGCGCCCAGGTGACGATGTCGCCGTTACCGCCGCGCGCCTGGAACCCGGCTCCCGCCCCTTGGTAGTTTGGGTGGGCCAGGCCGATGGTCAGATGAGGAAGTGTCTTCTTGACTGCCTGGGGATCGTCGAGGACGAGTTGGCCTGTGACGGACGCGCGCCCGTCTTTGTGTGGGTAATCCACACCTTCCACCCAGCTGTAAGGCCATGCGGCCTTGACGGATTTTGATTTGGCGACCGCGTCGTCCCATAGAGCCATTGCGTTGTCATGCCATTCCGCGGGTACGGCTGGCATGCCACTGCCGGAGGTGGCTTTCAGCTTGTCCAGCTCGTCCTGGGACGGGTCCTTGGGATCGTCCAGCGAATTGAAGTAAACAAAGATAGGGCCGACGACGTGCTTCCAGTCCTCGCCGGCGGGGATGTGGTTCCCGGAGCCGCCGGCATAGTGGCCGGAGGTCCAATAGTCCAGCAGAGTTGCTCCCATGTGGGCAACCAGATCGAGCTTCTCCGGGCCGCCGCCAATGTACTCGTTGGACGGGTTGATGAAGTAGACGCCGATGTGGTCCTTGGTGCTGGACCAGCCCCAGGCGGTGAGCTTGTCCATCACTGCGCAGTAGCTGTACTTGTGCTCGACGGAGTTCTTATAGATCCCGTCGAGGAGGATGCTCTGCTCTTTGGCGTGAATAACGACGCCGGAGCGCTGGTCTCCGTTGGCGATCATCAGCTGGTTGCGGTCGTTGTCGACGGAGATCCAGTTGAAGGTGGGATTCATCTGCAGGATGAACCGGCTCTCGCCCTCGCCGGCCGGAGGATAGGAGGCCGGGTGGGTGTACTCGGCGTAGGTGTAGAAGCCACTGACGCCACGCTCCAGGGTGTAGCGAACTTCAATGTCCATGCCGCCACGACCTGCACCCGACGGAACGCCATAGCGGGCAGCATTCGTACCGGCTGCGACGCTGGCACCGCCCCCGCGAACGCCCGGAGTTCCGGGATTGACACCCTTCACGGAGACCTCCGCGCGTTCGCCTCCGTTGGTTGCCGGATCAATCGTCACCTTTGCGGTGACGGTGCCGGCGGGAGTCTGCTCCCAGTACTCGCTGCGGGCATTTGGGATGTCGATGCTGTGATAGTAGACGGTCGACATATTGCCGTTTTTCTTGAGGATGGTGGCCTTGACGATGCCATTGTCCAGGACCCAGCTGTCGCCGTTGTCGGTGAGGGTAACGGGATCGTTCACCGTGACTCTGGCGACCTTGGGCAGCACACTGGCGGCCCGCTGTGCCGCTGCGCCATATGTCAGTACAGCTGCCAGGGCAAGAAATGTGGACACGAAGAGGGGCTTTGCTTTGGTCATGGCGCAACCTTTCGGGAATGAACCTTTAGCTGGAGACGTATCCGGCCCGGATAGAGTCTCCGCTAAGTCGCTAAGAATGGTACATGGGGGTAGGTATTGCTGGCCTGACGCCGCAGACGCGGTCTTCGCATCGTCGACGGGCTGGGCTATTTGAGCGATTCCAGGGCCGCGCCGGATGTCCGTTATCGCAGGATGTGCGCTGATTTCGTGGACTTACCAGTCCGATAAGCCACGGAATCCCCTCTACTTAGGGGCGACGGCGATCCAGAGGAAGCGAAGTCAGCATTACTTCCAGCCCACAGCGCGGCCAGCAATGTCCGATCGAGTCTATGGCGGAGACTTGTTCAGAGTCTTCCTAGGTTCGGCTGAGGGCTGCGGCGTCTGCCGATGTGCCATGTTGCGCTGGGAACGTCAGCACTGCAAAGGTGAGAGGTGGAAGGTCGAGGACGCCGCCGGATGGTGCGAGGCCATGCCGCGAGATCAGGGTCAATGTCTCGCCCTCCAGAAGCTGGATCGTGTATGGCTTCTCTCCCAGGTTGGCCAGGATGCGTATGCCGTTGCGGCCCATCTCGAGCGATTTACGTTCGGAGTCTGTAGACACCTTCAACTCGTGCATCGATCCATCGTTGAGCACGATGTTGCCGCGGCGCAGATGGATCAGCGCTTTGGTCCAGGCGAGCATCTCCGCATGCTTGCCGCCGCGCAGCTCATCCCAGCTCAGCTTGGATCGCTCGAACGTCGCTTCCTCTTCAGGATTTGGGACGTCGCCCTCAAAGCCGAACAAGGCGAAGTCGCGCTTGCGTCCCTCGGCCACCTGCTTCCTCATCTCCTCGTCTTCATGGTCGGCGAAGTAAAGGAAGGGACTGGTGGCAGCGAACTCCTCGCCCATAAAGAGCATTGGAACATAGGGCGCAGTCAGCACGATTCCGATGGCGACCTTGGCCGCGTCGAGGCCGCAAAGATGCTCCAGCCGCTCGCCCTGGGCGCGATTGCCAACCTGATCGTGGTTCTGATCGAAATGGATGAAGTGATGCGCGGAGAGCGATTCGACGGGCCGCCCATGCCGGCGTTTGCGATAGTTCGAGTACTTTCCGTCATAGACGAACGCTTCCTTCAGCGCCTTATGCAGGTCATCCATCGACCCGAAGTCTCCGTAGTAGCCGCGGCCCGGTTCCTTGGTATACAGCAGCGTGAAGAGCGAGTGGTGGAAGTCGTCGCTCCATTGCGAGTCCATGCCATAGCCGAACGCCTCGCGCGGGCGGACCACGCGCGGATCGTTGAGGTCGCTCTCGGCGATAAGATAGAAATCCTTGCCCAGTGTTGCTCCGAGCCGTTCCACCTCAAGCGACAACTGCTCCATAAAGTTCACCGCGGAAAGATCGATAAACGCATGCACCGCATCGAAGCGCAAGCCGTCGCAGTGATAGTCCTTGAGCCACATCGTCGCATTGTCACAGAAGAATCGCCGCACTTCATCGCTTCCCGCCTGATCGAGATTGACCGCATCGCCCCAGGGTGTCCTGCGACTTTCTGTGAGATATGGGCCGAATTTGGTGGTGTAGTTTCCAACCGGGCCGAAGTGGTTATAGACGACGTCGAGGACGACGCCGATGCCTTTGCTGTGGCACGCGTCCACAAAGCGCTTGAAGCCGTCTGGGCCACCATAGGGCTCGTGCGTTGCAAAGAGGGAAACGCCATCGTATCCCCAGCCGCGATGGCCGGCAAACTCCGCGACCGGCATCACGTCGACGTGGGTGATGCCGAGATCGGCAAGATAATCGAGGTGTTGGATCGCGCCGTCGAATGTTCCTTCCTTGCTGAAGGTTCCAACGTGGAGTTCGTAGAGGATTGCGCCGGTCCTGGGCGGGGCACGCCACTCTTGATCGTGCCACCGAAACCGCGAGTGATCATACAGACGGGATGGCCCGTGTACGCCCTTGGGCTGGCGCCGGCTGCGCGGGTCAGGGTATGGCGTGGGGTCGTCCTCGATGAGGAATGCGTAGTCGTCGCCGACCTTTGCCCCCGCGACGTCCAGGGAATACCAACCGCGTGCGTCCGGGCCGTTCATGGCGATCGTGCGATCACCAAGCTGCAACTTCATCTTCTGTACACGTGGCGCCCAAACGCTAAAGCGGTGCATGGTTGTGTCTCCAGAACTCATACGTTATGCCTGATCGCGTGTGAGCAGCGCCACGGGAAACTTTTCCAGCAGGCCGCTCATCGATGTGTTCCCGCCTTCGAAGCGATCGTTGGTGAGTCGATTGGTCCATGAGCCCGAGGGCAGCGCGAGCGACGTCTCACGCCAGTCACCAGCGAGCATAAGCGAGTGTCGCGGCACAACAGTCACCAGGTTTTCGCCGCGGGCAAATGCAATGACGTGCGAGGTCTGGATTCCGTGCGCGTGGATCGGCTTGTAGGATGCCTCCGGGCCGAACCAGTCTGGATGCTCCCTGCGCAGGTGCAGCGCATGATAGATCGTCCAGAGCTTGGGCAGCCCTTCGTCCATGCGCTCCATCACGCATTGCGCGCACATCTTCTGCCGAATTTCATGCAGCAGCCGTTTGCGCAGATCGTAATCGACCGGCCGCCGGTTGTCGGGGTCGACGAGCGAGAGATCCCATAGCTCTCCGCCCTGATAGAGATCGGGCACTCCGGGAACGGTATGCTTCAGCAGGGTCTGCGCGAGCGAGTTGATCTGGCCGGCACGGCGAATCCGGCCGGAGAACTCCTCGACTTCGGAAACAAACCCGGCGTCGTCGAGCATTCCCTGGATGTATTCGTCCAGGGCCTTCTCGTAGTCGGCATTGTTCGCGACCCAGCTGGTACGCACCTTCGCTTCGCGCATCGCCTTTAGCATGTAATCGCGCAACCGCTCCGGGCTGATGGGCCACGCGCCGACAATGGTCTGGTACAGGAACCATTCGGTCCCCTTATCGATCAGTTTGCCGCGCCGGTAGCGAGCTCCGAGCGTGTGCCATCGCCGCACCGCCGTATAGAAGCCTTTGGGGTCCTCGGAGAGCACGGCCAGGCGCGCGCGCACATCGTCGCTGCGTTTCGTGTCGTGCGTGCTCAGCGTCACCATGGTGGCGGGGAAGGTCTGCATCATCTTCGCGTGATACTCGTGAAAGTATTCCAGGCTGAAGCCATTGCAGTCGGGATCGCCGCCGACCTCGTTCCTCGCGATGAGCGGGTTATAGCAGTAGAACGCGGTGTCTTCGACGCCTTTAGCCATCACCGGGCTGGTGAACTGCTGAAAGCGGTAGACGAATTCGCTCTCCTTGGCGCCTGTGATTTTGAGCGTCAACACATCGCGCATGAAGTCGAAGAGCAGGCCGTCGATGTCCTGGCGGTTGGCCTTGGCGCACTCGGTCGCGCGCTCAATGCGGATGCGGTCTTCCTCGGCGATTTCGTTACGGTCGGGCACGACGTAGGTGCGGTAAACGGAGAAACAGGCAGCCACTTCGCGAATGGCGCGACGCATCTCGGCGAGCGTGAAGTCACGCTCCTCGCGATGGGCTTCGCAGATTTCCACGAAGATGGACGTCAGCCGGTTTACGTCACTGCCGAGTGCCTCCTGCGTGACATTGATCTTCTTTTCATGCGCCACCACCGGGAACGGCTGCTGATCGCCCGTGAATGCCGCGTACATCTCGCCCAGCCGCTTCAAGCCGTCCTGATGCAGGAGCGTGCCCAGAGCGACATTCAGGAAGTCGTAGCCACTGGTGCCTTCGATGGGCCATTCGCCGCGCAGCCACTCGCCGGCCTCGAGGATCTTTTCGCCGATGATCCATGCCTCCGGCGCGCGCTCGCGCAGACGGCGAAAGTATCCGAGTGGATCGCGCAATCCGTCGGGATGGTCCACGCGCACCCCGTCGATGTTGCCTAGCTTCAGCCAGCGCATGATCAGCGCATGGGTCTCGTCGAAGACATACTCGCGCTCCACGCGCAGGCCGATCAGTGTATTGACATCGAAGAAGCGCCGGTAGCCGAGCTGCTGGTCGGCGGTCTTCCAGTAGGCCAGCCGATAATGCTGCTGTGAGAGCAGTTCATCCAGGGCATCGGCACTTGAATTGAGTTCCTTGACGACGCGATCGACGGCTTCGCACACCGTCGTGTCTTCGCGGCACAGGCGTTCGAGCAGGCCTTGCAGCACGACCTGGTCGCGATGCCGTGCCAGTACGGTTCTGCGGTCGGCGAAGTCCGGCGAAGGCAGCCGGGCGAAGCTTGTGGCCAGGAAGCTGAGCGTGTCGCTGCGCGCGTAGTCCGCGGCTTTGCCCAGGATCGGAGCCAGGCTCTGCGGGGTGACCGGCAGCGCCTGACTGGAGGCCTCCACGGTGAATCTGCTTCCCACACGCGCCAGCGCGATGCCGCCGGCCGCGATCACGCGGCCATACTGGTCGCTCAGAATCGGCACCAGCACCTTGTCTCGCAAGCGCTCTTCCGTTGAATTCCAGTCAATATCGAAGAAGCTGGCATAGCGGCTGCTGGCGCCATTCTCCAACACGTCCCACCAATAGCGGTTCTGCTCGCCGAGGCTCATGTGGTTGGGCACAATGTCCAACACCTGCCCAAGACCGGCCTCCGCCAGCGTGCGGCAGAGGCGGTCATGGCCTTGCACACCGCCCAGGTCTTCGCTGACACTGCGATGGTCCACGACGTCGTATCCATGCATACTGCCCGGAACAGCCTGGAGATACGGCGAACTATAAACGTGCGAGATGCCCAACTGCTTCAGGTAGTCTGCGATCGCCGCGGCATCGTAGAAGGTAAAGCCTTTGTGGAGCTGAAGGCGGTATGTAGAGCTTGGAATTCGTGCCATCGTCGTCGACTCCGTCGCCGTCCTTAGGATTCGGTGGTGGCATGTCCTGCTTCGATAGAGTCCTTTTTGTGCCTCTGCGGTTGCTTCCGGCTCCGTCTAGGCTCGATTGCTACTCCTTGGAATCCTTCTGCGTGGCCAAACATCGGGCCAGGAATTAGAGCAAATTCCCTTTTGCTGTGGAGTGGAGAGTTCTGTGCAGGACCGTTTCCCTGGAAGAAAACGGACATAAAGGGAACGCCCTCCTGTACACCTACAGGGAATTTGCTCTCGTGGGAGACTGGATCCTCAGTGTTCCCTCCAATCGCGGGAAGATCGTGCGCATTCTGCTCACATCGCGCTATGCGATGTGGATGGCGGCCGGCCCCGAACTGACCTTCCTCTA
>Ga0302198_10004973_pt1 | contig 12506 bp, 13 predicted proteins | sample II_Bog_N2_2_FD_193521 | JGI IMG/M metagenome (GOLD analysis project Ga0302198, IMG submission 193521) | Peat permafrost microbial communities from Stordalen Mire near Abisko, Sweden - II_Bog_N2_2 | ecosystem: Environmental > Terrestrial > Soil > Wetlands > Peat | place: Sweden: Abisko... | reverse complement strand
GTGACGGTCGTCAGGAAAATCGATGACCGCGACAGTGACGCATCGGCAAACGGCGAAAGCTCCGCTGCGACCCCAGCGGCTGCGCTGCCGGTCCCGGCGAACACGTAAAACCATGTCATTTTCATGCGAGCGCGTCTTGGAGAGTGAAGGCGATTGACGGGAGATGAAACGCGACGGCATACCGAACCATGACCGCGGTTCTCAGAGCACCTGCCCGGTGGCCAGGCGCGAACCGCCACTGACGCGGGACAGCCCCTGCGGCGCCCGCATCTTCGCCAGGAGAGCGGCAACGGCGGACGGCTGAGCGCGTGTCGACGCTCAATCCTCGAAGCCGGTCAGGCTGTCGAACGGCGACTCGAGTTGGATCGCCAGCGTCCTGTCCTGAAGGGCGACTTGAGGACGCACTTCGGGGACGTGTCCGCACCGGGACGGTTGAGATGCGGCCAGGGCGGGCGGCGTGGCGTCAGCGGCCGATGCCTTGCCGGCGACGACCGAAAGCGCCACCAGGGGAAAGGCGACGGCGAGTGCCGTACGCACAGGTCGAAAGCGCATCATCAACAGTCTCCGGAGACCGCCAGGAGTCCGACCGAAGGCGCATTCGCGCCGCCGGCCAGCGTTGCTCTTGGGAACTCAGGCGGAGGGAGGACCGCGGCTTCGCGGGCTGGCAGCTTCCGCGGCGACGCCGGCGCTTTCGATGGCAGGCGCAAAGTGGAAGGTCACGTCGGCCAGCAATACGGCTGCAGCCACCTCGGTCTTGGCGACGCCCGACAGATGGGCATATGCCAGACACAGCTGGCAATGATCGGAATCGACCGGCGCCTTTCTCTGGGATCCTGCCCGCGCTTCGTCGTAGTGGCTGTACTCGTGGCGCAACTCACCCTGCTGCGCGAACAGCAAGAAGAGGGGAAGGACCAGGGCCCAGTACAGCCTGCGCATGATCAGGAGGCGTCGAGGGAAAAGGGTGCCACGATTGCCGGGTGGTTTCGGGCGAGGGAGACCAGGGCGCACGGCCGAGGTCGCGCGGGTTGAAACCAGCAGCTTAACGCATCGCCGTCTCGGCGGCGCGGGCATCCAGGCCTCGAAATCGGGCGCCTGTCGCCTGGCTGGCGGTTGCCTGGCGGCAAGGTGGCGGCCCCTGGCGTAGGATTCCCGGATCGAAGACGCAAGACTGGTGGCTCCTCAACCAACGAGAGCCGCCATGGACAACCCGATGGCTGTATCAGGCGAGAAGATCAGGGCCTTGCGCGAGGCCCGAGCTTGGTCGCAGGCGCACCTGGCCGAGGCCGCGGCGCTGAGCCTGCGCACCGTGCAGCGCGTGGAGGCCGAAGGCACGGCCTCGGCCGAGACGCGGCTGGCGATCGCCGCGGCGCTGGGCGTGTCGGTGGATGAGCTGAACGCGCCGGCTCCCGTCGTCGAGCCGGAGCCGCGTCCCACGGGTCCCGACCCGGGGCCGTTCAACACGCTGCTGATGCTGTCGAACCTGGGAATCGCGATGGTCTACCTGCTGTGGATGGGTCGCGACCTGCCGCCGGAAGTGGCATCGCACTTCGGGATCGCCGGCGATGCCAACGGCACGATGTCGCGCGATGGCTTCGTCGCGAGCATGGCCGCGACCATGGTCGGCCTGCCGCTGGCAGTGTGGACCGCCGTGGGCTGGGCAATGAAACGGCGGAGGGTCAACATTCCCAACGCCGACTACTGGTTTGCCGAGCCGCGCCGCGCGGCCACAGAGCGCTACCTCTACCGGCACTTCACCTGGCTGTGCATCGGCATGACGGCGTTCATGGCCTGGATCTTCTGGCTGGTGGTGTCCGCCAATGCAGGGGCACCCGCACATCCGGTGCTGGATGCGCGACTCACCACCGTCGGCATGGGCGTGCTCCTGGCGGCCGTGACGGTCTGGGCCGTCACGCTGAGCTTTCGGTTCAGGCGCTTCGACGCCTGACCTGCAGGCTCATTGCTCGACGAACGCGCGCTCGATGACGTAGTCCCCGGGCTTGGTCGTGTTGCCTTCGTTGAAGCCCTTGGCCTCCATCATGGCCTTCAGGTCGCGCAGCATCTCGGGGCTGCCGCAGATCATCACGCGGTCTTCGGCCGGGTTCAGCGGCGGCAGGCCCAGGTCGGCGCCGATCTTGCCGTTCTCCAGCAGCGTGGTGACGCGGCCGGTGTGGCGGAAGTCCTCGCGCGTGACGGTGGGGTAGTACAGCAGCTTGCCGCTGAGCAGTTCGCCCAGGAACTCGTGCTTGGGCAGGTGCTCCTCGATGAAGTCGTGATACGCCAGCTCGTTGACCTGGCGCGTGCCGTGCACCAGGATCACCTGCTCGAAGCGCTCGTAGGTCTCGGGGTCGCGGATGATGCTCAGGAAGGGCGCCACGCCGGTGCCGGTGGACAGCAGGTACAGGCGCTTGGCGGGCAGCAGGTAGTCGATCAGCAGCGTGCCCGTGGGCTTGCGGCCGACGATGATGGTGTCGCCCACCTGGATGTGCTGCAGGCGCGACGTGAGCGGGCCGTCGGGCACCTTGATCGACAGGAACTCGAGGTGCTCCTCGTAGTTCGCGCTGGCGATCGAATACGCGCGCAGCAGCGGCTTGCCGTCTTCCTTGCGCAGCCCGATCATCGTGAAGTGGCCGTTCGAGAACCGCAGCGACGGGTCGCGCGTGGTGGTGAAGCTGAACAGGCGGTCGGTCCAGTGGTGCACGCTCAGCACGCGCTCTTCGTTGAAGGCACTCATGGTCGGGGTGATGGCAGGGTCGGGGAAACCCGCTATTGTCGCAGAGCAGTCAGGCGCTCCCGCCGATAAGCTCAGGCGGAAAGGGAATTACGCGGCGGCTTCTCGCTGCAGCCATGCGGAGAACGCCTGCAACGCCGGCAGCTCGGCCTTGTGCTCCGGGTAGATCAGCGAATAGGCGCGCTGTCCGCCCACCGGCCGCGGCGCGATGTCCACCAGCCTGCCCTGGGCCAGTTCCTCCTGCACGAAGAACGGCGGCGCCAGCGCCACGCCCATGCCGTGCACGGCGGCCTCCGTGAGCATCGAGAACAGCTCCATGCGGGGACCGGCCATGGCCTGCGGCACCACCAGGCCCAGGTCGTCGAAGAACTGGCGCCAGGCGTAGGGCCGCGTGGACTGCTGCAGCAGCGGCAGGCGGGCCCAGTCGGCCGCGGTGCGCGGGCGCCCGCTCGCCAGCGAGGGGCTGGCGACGGCGATCAGCGACTCGCTCATCAGGAAGCGTCGCTCGGTGCCGGGCCACGCGGCCGAGCCGGTCTCGCCGGCGTGGATGGCGGCGTCGAACGGCGTGTCCGAGAACAGGAACGGGCGCGTGCGCGCGCTCAGGTGCACCAGCACGTGCGGGTGCGCGCGCTGGAACGCGGGCAGGCGCGGCAGCAGCCAGCGCGTGCCGAAGGTGGGCACCACGGCCAGCTCCAGCGAGCTGCCGCGGCCGCCGCGCGCCATCAGCTCCAGCGTGTCGCGCTCCACCTCGTCGAGCCGGGCACCGACGCTGCGGCTGTAGTCGAGTCCGGCCTCGGTGAGCGTCACGCCGCGGCGCGTGCGGCGGAACAGGCGCACGTCCAGGAAGCTTTCCAGCGTGCCGACCTGCCGGCAGACGGCGCTCTGCGTCACCGACAGCTCCTCGGCCGCCTTGGTGAAGCTCTGGTGCCGGGCGGCGGCCTCGAAGGCCTCGAGGGCGCCGGTGGAGGGCAGCTTGCGTCGCATTCTGTGATTCTACAAGTGCGTCATGCGCACAGATTGGTGCGGATAAAGCGGTTGTTCGGGGCTTGCGTGCATCCTATAGTGACAGATCCATGCGAAAGACGCACGCCGTCGCCGCGCCAACCCCTCGAGAAAGTCCGTCATGAGTTCTTCACGCGCCAGCTTCCATTGGGACGACCCGCTGCTGCTGTCCGAGCAGCTCACCGACGACGAGCGCATGGTGGTGGACTCGGCGCGCGCCTATTCCCAGGACAAGCTCAAGCCGCGCGTGCTCGAGGCGTTCCGCCACGAGAAGATGGACGCGTCCATCTTCCCGGAGATGGGCGCGCTGGGCCTGCTGGGCCCGACCATTCCCGAGCAGTACGGCGGCGCCGGCCTCAACTACGTCAGCTACGGCCTGATCGCCCGCGAGGTGGAACGCGTGGACTCGGGCTACCGCTCGATGATGAGCGTGCAGAGCTCGCTCGTGATGGTGCCGATCCACGAGTTCGGCAACGAGGCCACGAAGCAGAAGTACCTGCCCAGGCTGGCCACCGGCGAGTGGATCGGCTGCTTCGGCCTGACCGAGCCCAACCACGGCTCCGACCCGGGCAGCATGGTCACGCGCGCGCGCAAGGTCGACGGCGGCTACTCGCTGGGCGGCGCCAAGATGTGGATCACCAACTCGCCGATCGCCGACGTGTTCGTGGTGTGGGCCAAGGACGACGAGGGCGCGATCCGCGGCTTCGTGCTGGAGAAAGGCTGGAAGGGCCTGTCGGCGCCCGCCATCCACGGCAAGGTGGGCCTGCGCGCGTCCATCACCGGCGAGATCGTGCTCGACGAGGTGTTCTGCCCCGAGGAGAACGCGTTCCCCGAGGTGCGCGGCCTCAAGGGCCCGTTCACCTGCCTGAACTCGGCCCGCTACGGCATCGCCTGGGGCGCGCTGGGCGCCGCGGAAGACTGCTGGCACACCGCGCGCCAGTACGTGCTCGATCGCAAGCAGTTCGGCAAGCCGCTCGCCGCCAACCAGCTGGTGCAGAAGAAGCTGGCCGACATGCAGACCGAGATCACGCTGGGCCTGCAGGGCTGCCTGCGCCTGGGCCGCATGAAGGACGAGGGTACGGCCGCCGTCGAGATCACGTCCATCATGAAGCGCAACTCCTGCGGCAAGTCGCTGGACATCGCCCGCGTGGCGCGCGACATGCTCGGCGGCAACGGCATTTCCGACGAGTTCGGCATCGCCCGCCACCTGGTCAACCTCGAGGTGGTCAACACCTACGAGGGCACGCACGACATCCACGCCCTCATCCTGGGCCGTGCGATGACGGGCATCGCCGCTTTCTGACCATGACGATCCCGCCGCGCGCCCTGCAAGGCGTCAAGGTGCTCGATCTCTCGCGCGTGCTCGCGGGCCCGTGGTGCGGCCAGCTGCTGGCCGACCTCGGCGCGGACGTCGTGAAGGTCGAGCGTCCCGGCGCCGGCGACGACACGCGCTCCTGGGGCCCGCCCTGGCTCAAGGACGCCAACGGCAAGCAGACGCGCGACGCGGCGTACTACTTCTGCGCCAACCGCAACAAGCGCTCGGTGACGATCGACATTGCCGTGCCCGAAGGCCAGGACCTGGTGCGCCGGCTCGCGATGCAGGCCGACGTGGTGCTGGAGAACTTCAAGGTCGGCGGCCTCGAGCAATACGGGCTCGACCACGCCAGCCTGCTGGAGCTGAAGCCGTCGCTGGTCTATTGCTCGATCACCGGCTTCGGCCAGACCGGCCCGTACGCGCAGCGCGCGGGCTACGACTTCCTGATCCAGGGCATGGGCGGGCTGATGAGCGTCACCGGCCGCGCCGAGGGCGAGGAGGGCGCGGGCCCGCAGAAGGTGGGCGTGGCGCTCACCGACGTGCTCACCGGCCTGTATGCCACCGTGGGCGTGCTGGCGGCGCTCGCGCACCGCGACCGCACCGGCCAGGGCCAGCACATCGACCTCGCGTTGCTGGACGTGCAGGTGGCCTGCCTGGCCAACCAGACGGCCAACCATCTGATCGGCGGGATGATCCCGGGCCGCATGGGCAACGCGCACCCGAACATCGTGCCGTACCAGGACTTCCCGACGGCCGACGGCGACATGATCCTGGCGGTGGGCAACGACGGCCAGTTCGCCAGGCTCTGCGCGGTGGTCGGCAAGTCCGGGTGGGCGACCGACGAACGCTTCGCCACCAACGCGGCGCGCGTGAAGCACCGCGCGGAATTGATCCCGCTGCTGCGCCAGGCGACCGTCATGCGCACGACGCACGAGTGGATCGCGGCGCTGGAGACGGCCGGCGTGCCCTGCGGCCCGATCAACCGCCTCGACGAGGTGTTCGCCGATCCCCAGGTGGTGGCGCGCGGCCTGCGCATCGACCTGCCGCACGCGGCGGCCGGCACCGTGCCGGGCGTGGCCAATCCGATCCGCATGTCGGCGTCGCCGGTGGCCTACGACCGCGGGCCGCCGGTGCTGGGCGAGCACACGGCGGAGGTGTTGAAGCAGTGGCTGGGCCTCGAGGGCTCACTCCCCTTCTGAATCCTGTTCCGCCGTCGGATCCGGCGCCGCCGCCACGCGATAGGACTCGGTGGCCCACGCGCCGAAGTCGCCGTTGCGGCAGCGCATGCTGCAGAACGGCCGCGCCTCGTTGGACGGGCCGTACTTGCAGGGTTTGCGGCAGGCCGGGCAGGTGATGTCGCGTTCGGGGCCTTGCAGGCCGGGCGGAATGGCGGACGCACTCATGTCTTCGTCTCTTCGTTCGCAGGTTCTCAGGCGCAAAGCGCCAGTTCGAACGCGCAGTCCTCGGCCAGCGGGCGCAGCCTGCCCTCGTCGTCGGCCCTCATCAGGCGGATCGACACCATCAGCCGGTGGCCGCTGATCTCGGGCACCAGGTCGGCCTCCAGCGGCAGCTTCACGCGCAGCAGGTGGTAGGTGCGCGCAGTGGGCAGGTTCTGCTGGTACTGGCCGCCGTTGGCCACCACCTTGTGCGGCACGCCGGACTCGCGCAGCAGGCCCAGCAGCAGGTGCAGCGCCACCGACAGCGGCGACACCGTGTCCGTCCAGCGCTGCAGGTCGGCACGGCGCTGCGCGGCCGGGTACTGTTGCCATGCGTAATAGGCGGGCAGGTCGAATGCGCAGGTGCCGCCGGGGATGCCGATGCGGCTGCGGATGCTCATCAGCCATTCGTTGGACGTCAGCGCCTGTCCGGCCTTGCCGGGCGACTCGTTCAAGTCCTTGAAGGCCGTGTCGATGCGGGCGATGACGTCGTCGAGCGCGGCCTCGGAAATGGCCGGGTTGCCGCGGTAGGCGTTCAACTGGACCTTGTGGCGATCCAGTTCCTTGAGCACATCCGACTTCAGGTCGGCGCGCGCGGCGACGTCCATGATCTCGAACATCGAGGCGAGCGCGTAGTGGTGGTCGACCGGGTCGTCGCGTGCGATGAGGCCGGCCATGCGGTCGAACAGGTGTTCGAGGCGAAGCATCGTGCGGATGCCTTCGTTGAACGGATATTCGTAAAGGACCAAGGCGTTCTTCAGATTCGGCGGTGACCGCGATTGTTTCACACGCGTTACGCCCTTCGCTCCCCCGAGGGTGCTCGCGCGCGCATTCTGCAGCTTTGTCCTACAAGAACACGACAGTCGAGGTCAGGCCCTGGCCCAGTCGGCCCAAAGTGCATCCACCTCGGCCTCCAGGCGGGCCAGCGTGAGCGCCTCGTTGACGATGACCGCGTCCGCGATCGCGCGGCGCTGCGCGCGCGAGGCCTGTTGGGCGATGGTGCGTTCCACGGCGTCGGCCGTCCAGCCCGAGCGTTGCACGACCCGCGCGACCTGCGTGGCCTCGGCGCAGTCGACCACCACCACCCGGTCCACCCGCGCGCGCCAGGTGCCCGATTCGGTGAGCAGCGGCACGTCGAACACCACCACCTGCCCCGCGACCGCGCGGGACGCCTGCGCGCGCGTGGCCGTGCCGATCATCGGGTGCAGGATGGCCTCCAGGCGTCGGCGCTCATCGGGTTGGGCGAAGACGAGCTCGCGCATCTTCGCGCGATCCATCGCGCCGTCGGGGCCGATCAGGTCGACACCGAACGCGGCGGCGATCGCGGCGACCGCGGCGCCTCCGGGAGCGGTCAGTGCATGGGCGAGGGCGTCGGTGTCCACGACCAGGGCGCCGAGGGCGGCGAAACGGCGCGCGACGGTGCTCTTGCCGCTGCCGATGCCGCCGGTCAACCCGATCCTGAGCCCCATGCTCGGGCCGATCCGGGGGCCGAGCGTCAGCCCGGTAGCTGGATGCCCGCCCATGCCAGCAAGTTGTCGGTGCCGACGAACATCACGAAGATGCCGCCGGCGGCCAGGAACGGGCCGAACGGGTATTGCTGGTGGCGGCCATGGTTTCCCGCCAGCATGCGCGGCACGTTGACGCACAGCCCGGCGATGGAGGCGATCAGGATGACGGGCAGGATGGCGTGCCAGCCCAGCCATGCGCCCAGCGCGGCCAGCAGCTTCAGGTCGCCGCCGCCCATGCCCTGGCGCTTCATGAGCAGCGCGAACCCGCTCGCGATGGCCCATAGCGGCACGTAGCCGGCCACCGCGCCCCAGATCGCGGCGGGCAGCGGGATCGTCCAGCCAAGCGCGGCGACGATCAGGCCCCCCCACAGCAGCGGGTACGTGAGGTCGTCGGGCAGGTACTTGGTGTCGAGGTCGATCAGTGACATCGCCACGAGCAGCGCCAGCGCGGCGCACCAGGCCAGCGCGGCCGGGTTCGGGCCGAACTTCCAGGCCGCGGCGGCGAACAGCACGCCGGTGGCGAGCTCGACCAGCGGATAGCGCACCGAGATGCGCGTGCCGCAGGACGAGCAGCGCGCGCGCAGCGCGAGCCAGCTCACGAGCGGGATGTTCTCGTACCAGGTGATCTGGTGCCCGCAGGCGCCGCAGCGCGAACGCGGCGTGGCCAGGCCCAGCGGGTCGAGGGTTTCGAGGTGTGCATCGATGGTCTTGCCGGCGTCGACGAGCTCGGCGGGCTGGGGCTTGGCGAACACCTTGTTCCAGACCTCGCCTTCGCCCAGCATGCCGCCGGTGTCCAGCAGCCATTCGCGCATCATGATGATCGGCTTGCGATGGATCACCACGTTCAGGAAACTGCCCACCAGGAGTCCGAAGACACCCAGCACGGCCGGGGAGCCGAACAGGCCCCAGGGGTCGGCGAGGATCGCGTCCACAGGTTGCAGGATCTCGACTTAGACGACCTGGCCGATCTTGAAGATGGGCAGGTACATCGACACGACGATGCCGCCGATCATCGTGCCCAGCACCACGATGATGATCGGCTCCATCAGCGTGGACAGGCCCTTGACCATCTCGTCGACTTCTTCCTCGTAGAACTCGGCGGCGCGCGCCAGCATGTCGTCGAGCGCGCCGGATTCCTCGCCGATGGCCGACATCTGCAGCACCATGGTGGGGAACACGTTGGCGCTGGTCATGGCGGTGGTCAGCGCCGAGCCGGCGGCGACGTCGCGCTGGATCTGCTGCGTGGCCTGCGTGAACACCAGGTTGCCGGCGGTGCCGCCGACGGAATCGAGGGCCTCCACCAGCGGCACGCCGGCGGCGAACATCGTCGACAACGTGCGCGTCCAGCGCGCGACGACCGACTTGAGCACCAGGTCGCCGAAAATGGGCAGGCGCAGCAGCAGGCGGTCCATGAAGAACTGCATCTTCTCGGAACGTTTCCACGACTGGATGAAGGTGTAGCCGCCCAGGAACAGGCTGCCGAAGATCAGCCACCAGTAGTGGATGAAGCCGTCGCTCATGGCCATGACGACCAGCGTGGGCGCGGGCAGCTCGGCACCGAACGAGGTGAACACTTCCTTGAACGACGGGATCACGAAGATCATGATGACCGTCAGCACGCCGAAGGCCACGACGATCACGGAGGTCGGATAGATCAGCGCGGACTTGACCTTCTGCTTGATGGCGATGGTCTTTTCCTGGTACAGCGCCAGGCGGGCCAGCAGTTCTTCCAGGATACCGCCGGACTCGCCGGCCTCGACCAGGTTGCAATACAGCGCGTCGAAGTACTGCGGATGCTTGCGGAACGCCGACGACAGGCTCGTGCCGGTCTCGACGTCGCCGCGGATTTCATTGAGCAGGCGCGTCATGCGCGGGTTGGTGGATCCACGACCGACGATGTCGAAGGCCTGCAGCAGCGGCACGCCGGCCTTCATCATGGTGGACAGCTGGCGCGTGAAGACGGCGATGTCCTTTCCCTTGATGGACTTGCCGCCGCTCATGCGACGCTTCTTCACCTTGGTGACCATGATGCCCTGGCGGCGCATGCTGGCGCTCACCGCGGCCTCGCCCCCGGCGCGCAACTCGCCGCGCACGAGCTTGCCGGTGCGGTCCTTGCCTTCCCATTCGAAAATGAAATCCGGGGCGCTCTTCGCCGCCATTGCAGTAGCCATCAGTCCTCCAACCGCCCTGTCGGGCTGGGTTGCGCGATTCTGCCTCGGGGGAGGCGCGATTTGAGATCGAGTTGTAAGCGACTCATTCGTTGGTGCAGGAAATGACTTCCTCGAGCGTCGTGACGCCCAGGCGCACCTTCACCAGGCCGGACTGGCGCAGGTCGCGCACACCGTCTTCCTTGGCGCACTTCGCGATCTCGGGGGCGTTGCCCAGCGCCAGGATGATCTGCTGCATCTTCTCGGTGATGGGCATCACCTGGTAGAGGCCGACGCGGCCGCGATAGCCGTTGTTGCAGTTGGCGCAACCGACCGCACGGTACGGACGCCAGGTGTCGTCCAGTTCCTGCTCGGTGTAGCCGGCGCGCAGGAGCGACGCGCGCGGGTAGTCGGCCGGCACCTTGCAGCTCTCGCACAGCCGGCGCGCCAGGCGTTGCGCGGTGATCAGCAGGATGGACGAGGCGATGTTGAACGGCGCCACGCCCATGTTCTGCAGGCGGGTGAGCGTGGTGGGCGCGTCGTTGGTGTGCAGCGTGGACAGCACCATGTGGCCCGTCTGCGCGGCCTTGATGGCGATGTCGGCGGTTTCCAGGTCGCGGATCTCGCCCACCATGATCACGTCGGGATCCTGGCGCAGGAATGATTTGAGCGCCGCCGCGAAATTCAGGCCGGCCTTGTCGTTGACATTGACCTGGTTGACGCCCGGCATGTTGATTTCGGCCGGATCCTCCACGGTCGAGATATTCACGCCCGGCTGGTTGAGCATGTTCAGGCAGGTATACAGCGACACCGTCTTGCCGCTACCCGTGGGGCCGGTGACCAGCACCATGCCGTACGGCCGGACGATGCACGCCATCAGGCGATCCTTTTCCTGCTGCTCGTAGCCCAGCGCCTCGATGCCCAGGCGCGCGCTGGACGGGTCGAGGATACGGATGACGATCTTCTCGCCATACAGCGTGGGCAGCGTGCTGACCCGGAAGTCGATGCTCTTGCTGCCGAACTTGAGCTTCATCCGGCCGTCCTGCGGGACGCGCTTCTCGGAGATGTCCAGCCGCGAGATGACCTTGATGCGCGACGCCAGCTTTTCCTTGATGGCGATCGGCGGCTGCGTGATCTCGCGCAGCTCGCCGTCGATGCGGAAGCGCACGCGGTAGTTGTATTCGTAGGGCTCGAAATGCAGGTCGGACGCGCGCAGGTTGATCGCGTCGATCAGCATCTTGTGCAGGAACTTGACGACCGGCGCGTCCTCGACCTCGGTGGAGTTCTCGGCCTTCTCGGCTGCGGCCTGCGGGTCCTCGTCGGTGACCTCGAATTCGAAGTCGGACGACACCAGCGCATCCATGGACTGCGTGGCGCTGGTCTGCTGGTCGGTGACCAGGCGCATCAGCTTGTCGTACTCGACGACGATCCACTCGGGCGCGAGCTGCGTGGCGAACTTGATGCGTTCGACGGCTTCCTGGTCGGTGGGATCGGCACAGGCGATGAACAGCCGCCCGCCCCGCTTGCCCAGCGGGAAGATGCGGTATTGGGAGACGAGCTTGGCGTCGACGATGCCTTGCGGCAGCTGCTTGGGGTCGACCGCGTCGAGATCGAGCAGCGGCACGGCCAGCGCGTTGGACAGCGCATGGGCCAGTGCGAGCGGCTTCATGGTGCCGCTCTCGATCAGCTGGGCCACGAACGAGCTGCGCTTCTCCGCGGCGGCCTTGCTCAGGTCATCGGCGGCCTTCGCGTCGATGCGACCCGCGCGCACCAGGATGCGCGCAACCCCCGAGAGGTTGGTTTGTGGTGCGTCGAGGAAAGAGTCAACTGCCATCGTCGAGTAGCCGCAGGGGTTGATGGGCGCGCCAGCAGCGCCGAATGTCAATCATCGCCGATGAATTAGCCGAAGTAAATCGTGAGAAGCCCACGATAACCCGCCCGTTTCGCGCCAGCGTCAAAAGTATCTTGAATCGTCAGTTAATTCGCGGAATGAAGAAAAAATAGATTCAGGAAGTAACTCGGCCACAGAAACGTCAATAGCGGGCTGGGTGCCAAATCACGCCTGTTCGGCAGGGCTCCAGCCAGAAAGTCTGACATGCCGGTGTGGTCCATCCGAAAGCGTGCGTTGGTCAGTGTGTCGTGGACCGTCCTGGAAGGTCTGCTCGCACGCGACCTTGACCTGGCGGACGAGCCTGGCGACCATTCGGTCGCGTCGAATGCGCCGGGCTGGGCCCGTTCCAGCTGCTGCGCAAGGCGCCTCGCGCGCAGGCATGAAAAAACCGCCTTCCGGCGGTTGGTTCACAAATCCTTGATCTACAAGGAAAATCTGGTCGGGGTGAGAGGATTCGAACCTCGCCGTTCCGTCCATTT
>Ga0302198_10004969_pt1 | contig 12511 bp, 9 predicted proteins | sample II_Bog_N2_2_FD_193521 | JGI IMG/M metagenome (GOLD analysis project Ga0302198, IMG submission 193521) | Peat permafrost microbial communities from Stordalen Mire near Abisko, Sweden - II_Bog_N2_2 | ecosystem: Environmental > Terrestrial > Soil > Wetlands > Peat | place: Sweden: Abisko, Stordalen... | reverse complement strand
TCTCGTCGCGCAAGAGGCAGGAGCGATCGTTACCGATGTGCGCGGAGCGCCATGGCGCTCCGGCGCTCGCAGCATTCTCGTGGCGGCGCCCGGCCTTCATCGGCGACTCCGTGAGGTCCTATTGCCCGATCGAGGCGCGGCCGACTCGGCGCCGGCGGCTTGAGCTGAGCGTACAATCCGCGCTTGCGGGCCACCGCCCCTTCCGTCCACTGGAGGAGCGACCACTGTGAGGGAGGCGGTCACGGCGACGACGAACCACGCGACCTTCATGTCGGGGATGTAGCACCCGCCGGCACCGTGGGTGACCGTCGAGATGATCCATGAGTAGGATGCCGCCCCAGTGAGCAACGACTTCTCCTCGCAGGTCTCCGAACGCGCTCGCGTACCACGGCGCGCACGCGTGGGTGACGAACGCGGGCGGGACGACCGGGCATGCTCCGCGTGAGCCCAGCGAGCATGCGATGCGCGAGGGCGCCCATTCGATGATCAACTGGAAGAGCGCCTGGGGTCAGGGGCCGAAGGCGGCGTCGAAGTTCCTGCCGAGCCTGCGCGCGGCGGTGACGAAGCAGCCGCTCGCCGGCAAGACGCGTGCGCCGTCGCTGCGTGATCCGCTGGTGCAGCTCATCATGAACACGAACAACGCCGCGCAAGGCTTCGACCGGGAAGATGCGCTGTTCGAGCAGCTGAAGGAGCAGTTCCGGGACGACACGGCGCGGCGGGCCCTCTTCTCGGCGCTCGCCGCGCAGATCGACGTGCCGCGGGCGGTCCAGGTCTCCGAGATGTGGGCTGTCCACGGGCCCGTCCACAGGCCCGCGAGCGAGACCGCCAAGCGTTGGGTGACGCCCTTCCATCCAGGCGTCGAGCTTGCCGTCTACGCGAGGCTCTTCGTCGAGCTTGGCGAGCCTGCGGCAGGGCGCGATCTCATGGGAGGTCTGCACCTCGCCCTGCAGTCGCTGGCGAATGGCGCGTACGCGAGCGCGGACAAGCGAGGGCGCAATCAGGTGCTCGTCGGATGGGAGAAGCTGCTCGCCTCCGAGACGACCGCGACGTTCGGCTTCGCCGAGGTGGAGACCTGGGCGATAGGGGCGCGCAAGCGATGCCTTGCTGGGAGGGCCCACGATCTGCCGCCCGGATTCGCCGACGCATACTGCGCGCTCGTCGGGGGGCTCGATCGTCGGTAGCTCCTGCCTTGAAGCTCGGCGAGCAGCCCCTCCGTGAACATCTTGGGCATGTGGATAACGCCGCCCTCCATCTCGGGCCCTCCCGAGGGACCACGGGGCACGACCCTCGTCGCCAGGCAGTCGAAGCGGTTGATGGTCCGCGACGCAGTCCTCGAGAGGTGCGTGCTCGACCGGCGGAGGGTAGACAGGAATGCCTTCTCGCGGTGCGTGAGCGCCCCCTCGGCGAGGAGGATGTCGACGACTGCCCGACCGTTCTCGTCGCCGCGGCGAGCGGTCGCGGCGTCAGTGAGGCCAATCAACGACGGGGACCGCGGAGTCACCCGTTGCCTCAATCATGGATAGGAAGGAGCAACGCTCTCGCGCATTCGAGCACCGCGTTCGGTCGGTCGATTCGTATGGCGTTGTCGAACGACGCGAAGACCACGGTGGTGATTGCACCGTCACCGTTCACATCGCCGACCGCAGAGACGATGTACCGACGACCAAAGTGGGGCTCAGCGATTGACGCGGCCGACGAGCCCCGCCACCGAGTCGGTGAAGTAGACGAATGTGGCGTCCTCCGCGAGCGCCTGCGGCGACGGGAGGTTCTGCGCGAGGGTGGACTGCACGGGGGAGAGCGACGACGCCCAGCGGTTGATGCTCCCGCCGTCCGCTTGACGGATCCAGTAGACTTCCTTCATCCCGACGGTGTTGCCCCCCAGCAGCGCAGTGATCTGCTCCTGCCCCGAGGCGAGTACCATGTTCGAAACGTTGGCCAGTACGATGTTGCCAAGACTGTCCGCGGCGTAGAGTTCGTTGGAGGCCCCCGTCGCGACCTCGAGCGTATCGTATGCAGGGAACGGGGCTCCGGTCTGGGGGAGTTGCACGATCCCGCCGGGCGTCGCAGCGTACACGTTCTCTGGCATCGCCTGCACGGCGAGGCTGGGTACGGCACCACCGTCCGTGGTGCCGAAGAGCCACCGGGGGGTGCACGCAGACGGCTGCGCGGTGCACGCGTAGACCCCGCCGCTGCTCGTAGAATAGACGATGACGTCGACCGTTACTCCCCCGACCCCGGCATCCGGATTCAACAGCGTGCCGGCCGTGATCGCTTCGATGTGCTCGGGCGCAGCCGCGACGACCGTGGCGAGCGAGCTCGGCGTGCTCTTGCTGCAACCTGGCAGCGTGCACGCCCGGAGCGTGTTGCCCCCAGCGATCCAGAACAGCGTGCTGCCGGAGGCCACAATGGCGCCGGGCGATGACTCGCCCGACGCGATGGCTGCGGGGCTCGTGCAGGCCGGCAGCGTGCAGAGCACGATGTCACCGCTGCCACGGTTGGTCCACGCGAGCCCGCTGGAGGTGACCGCGATCCCCGTCGGAATCGACTGGCTGGTCGCGAGGATGACCACGCTCTCGGACCCGTCGTACGGAGTGCCGCTGCTCGACCCGCCGGAGGACCCAGTCGACGAGCCACTGCTCGACCCCTGTCCGCCGGCGCAGCACGAGTACTGCGTGCCGCCGCAGCTGGCTCCCGACTGCTTTTCGCCGTCAGGGCAGAGGGCGGCGGTCAAGGCGCAGGTACCACCGCTCGCTGTGCACGGGTTCATCGCGCAGCAGCGCGAGCCTGTGGCGCAGGTCGCCTCGTCGAGCCAGCCGCCGCTACAGGCGTCGTTCGGCGGGCTGCAGACCCCGACCCCGTTCGTGCACTCGAAGCCTGCATCCGACGAGTCCGAGCTCGAGTTCGAGTCGGAGCCCGCGCTCGAGTCCGAGCTCGAGTCCGAGCTCGTCGAGCTCGCGTGCGCGCTGCTGCTGCTCGACGACCCCGAGCCGCTCCCGTCCGTCCGGGGCAGGCTCGCGTCCGTCCCGCCGTCTCTCGTCTTCGGGTCCGAGAGCCCGAGGATCTGCGCGCAGCCGCCGATCACCACCGCGCCCGACAGGCCCAGCCACGGCAGCGACCTTCGTGTCTCGATCGTGCGCATCACCACGTCCCTCGCACCAGCATCCCGCCGCCCCCGCTCCCGATCGTCGGCGCTGCCTCCCACTGCCAGCTCGTCGCCCCCGCCGTCCCTCCGGCGCGCTTCGGCGCGGCGAGAATCATCACGACCCCGCCCGCGAGCAGGACGCCGCCGGCGATGAACCCCGCGGTTGAGATCGTCGCCGATCCCTGCGCGGCCGTCCGAGACTGCGGGTTCGTGCATACGCTCTGTGCGTCGCATCCCGCCGCGTTGTTCTTCGAGATGGCATCGACGCCGAAGATGCTCCCCACCACGACCCCGGCGAGGCCAACGCCCCCCACAACGTACCCGATCGTCCTCACCGGGCTCGTCGTCGACGAGGGCGATGCTGCAGGCGCTGGCGCGATCGGCCCCACGACCAGGGGGGGCGCGGGCGGGGGGGCGATCGGCCCGAGGACGATCGTCTCCTTCCGGTCTTTCTCCTTCTCGTTCACGACGAAGTCTCGCTCGACGGGTGCCTGCCCCGCGAGCTCGAAGGTGAAGTGGTGGCGGCCCGGGTCGAGGGTGAACGGCCGGCCGTCGATCGACTCGGCGAGCACAGCGCCGTCCATCGAGACCTTCACCCCTGCAGCGTCGCTCCCCGCGGCGGTCTTCGGCGCGAAGATGATCGTCGGCAACGCCGTGTTGACGTCAGTGATGCGCTTCTCGCAGGACGCCTTGATCTCTGGACCGCACGCGTCCGCCGCGCAAGTCGCGAATGACTTCCGCGCGTCGATGAGCTTCCCTTTCTTCCGAAGGTCGATGCCTCTGTCGCTCGCAGCAATGCACTGGCCGAGCCCGTCGTCCGCGTGCGCTCGCGGTGCAGCCGACGTGACGGCCGCCGCGAGCGCCGACGCGGTGAGCACCGAGACCAGCCGCGTCATTCTCGTGGGTCGGATCATTGGCATTCCTGTTTGAAATGTTGCTCGCCGTCGGAGTCAAAATAAGGAACGGCGCGGCACGTCGGCGGCGACGCTGGACGAGTTGATGGAGCGACCGCGGGCGACGGCTTCGCCGCGGGGACAGGCGAGGAGTGCTTCTGGTCGCCGTGCGAAGCGCCGTGATCGCCGTGCGAAGCACCGCGGTCGCTCACGGATGCCGGCGGGGCGGCGGGGGTCACGGCCGTGGCGCTCGCCGAGGGAGCCTCGCTCGGCACGTTCGCTTCGTGCGGGGGAGGGAATGGCTGGGATGCTGCGGCCGAAGGCGCGGCAACCGGCTCGTGCGCTGCCGTCACGCCTCCGCGCGTCCTCATCACGATGGCCTCGCCGCCGACGGCCAGCAGCGTCACTGCACCTCCGATAGCCCACCACTTCGACACGGGACGGTGCGGCCGCCGGGTGCTCTCGACGGGGTCGCTAGACACCGGCTGCGACGTCGTCCCGCCCGCAACTCTTCCTGCTCCACTCGGTGCCGCAATTGGCGATGCGACAGGGGTTCGAAGCGCCCCCCCTGGCGCTGGCGACGCCTCCGCGGACAGCATCGGCGGCGCCCCTGTCGGCAAGGCGCTATCGGTCAGGACGAGCCCTCGTGCGCCGGGGCTGTCACTGACGCGCTGTGGGGGGGGCGTCGTGCAGCGCAGTCGACGCGAGCGCCGCGTCCGTGGTCACGAAAAGCGCCGCGAGGGGCGCGGCCGAGATCGCCTCGCCGAACAGATCTCGATAGGCGCGCCGGATCTCGTCGCGCATGACCGCCGCGCTTGCCCATCGATCGCTCTTGAGGAACGTCAGCGACCGGTCGACGATCGCGACGACCTGCGGCGGCGCCTCGGGCACGAGGTGCCGCAGCGACCGCGCCTGCTGTGTGGCCGCCTGCACGAGGATCTGCTGCCCGTTGTCCCCCTCGTGCACGATCTGGCCCGAGAGGAGCGTGAACAGAGTCGCCCCGACTGCCCAGACGTCCGACTGCCCGTCGATCTCGCTCGACTTGGCGAGCGCCTGCTCGGGCGCCATGAACGCAGGCGTGCCCATCAGCATGCCGGTGCTCGTCGCGTGCGCCCCACTCCCCGCCGCGTCGCGCAAGCGGGCGATGCCGAAGTCGAGGACCTTGAGCGTGCCGTCGCGGGTGACGAAGAGGTTGGCCGGCTTGATGTCGCGATGCACGATGGTCCTCGCGTGCGCAGACGCGAGCACGTCGAGGAGCTGGTCGCCGATCGCAAGCGTGGCGCGGAGCGGCAGGCGGCGCCCGCCCTTCTCCCAGAGGTGGTCGACGCCATCCCCTTCGAGCAGCTCCATGACGATGAAGGCCGCGCCGTCCTCGGCGGTGTCGTCGTCGAGGACCGCGACCGCTCCGGGATGCTCGACAGAGTTGGCGACATAGCCTTCGCGCAGGAACCGCGTCCGGATGTCCTCGCGGACGGAGAGCTCGGGGTGGAGCATCTTGACCGCGAACCGCTTCCGGTTGCGATGCGTCGCGACATACACGACCGCCATCCCGCCGACGCCGAGCACCTTGTCGAGACGGTACTTACCGCGAAGAGTGGAACCCAAACGCCCGGAGACGCGCGCGTCGAGGTCTAGCTCGGCGCTCAGGGGACGCCACGCTCGCGGCGGACGGAGCACGCGCCAAGGCGCTTCGACTGCCGACGATACGCCCCGTTCATCGTCCGATGATCGGCGGTGCCGGCGGCCGCGTCAACACTCACTCGAGCCTCCTCGAGAACGGCGAGCGTAGGAGACGTTGGAAGCGTGGGGAACAGGGAGGAGGAGGCGAACCGGCCAAACATCTCGCGGAGTGCGCGCAACCGGTTGATCGCGATCAAGGGGCTGCGCGGGGACGACGCGGATCGATCGGCGACCGGGGAGTCGATGTACCCCGGCAGTGACCTTCGCGCGTGGCAATGCTGTAGACTCGAACGCCGAGCCGATGCCGGACGACGAGCACAAGACCATCGCGGAGGCTCGCCTCGGCCGCGTGCTCAAGGGAAAGTACCGCCTCGACCGCGTGCTCGGAATCGGAGGGATGGCGACCGTCTATGCCGCCACGCACCGCAACAAGAAGCGTGTCGCGATCAAGATGCTCCATCCGGAGCTGTCGATCCGCGAGAACATCCGGACGCGGTTCCTGCGCGAAGGCTACGTGGCGAACTCGGTGGATCATCCGGGCGCGGTGTCGGTCCATGACGATGACGTCGCCGAAGACGGGTCGGCGTTCCTCGTCATGGACCTGCTCGAGGGATCCTCAGTCGAGGAGGTCGCGGCGGCGAAGCCGGGGAAGAAGCTCCCCATCGCGCTGGTGCTGTCCATCGGCGACGCACTCCTCGAGGTACTGATCGCCGCGCACGCAAAGGGGATCGTGCATCGTGACCTGAAGCCCGCAAACCTGTTCCTGACGAACGACGGGCGGCTCGAGGTGCTCGACTTCGGGATTGCTAGGCTCCACGACGAGACGTCGAGCGAGAGCACCGCCGCAGGCTCGACGATGGGGACGCCGGCGTTCATGGCTCCCGAACAGGCCCAGGGCATGTCGGACGAGATCGGTGGGCAGACCGACGTGTGGGCCGTGGCTGCGACGCTCTTCGTGCTGCTCTCCGGGACGCTCGTGCACGAGGGTCGGAACGCGCAGCAGCTGATCCTCGCTGCCGCCACGATGAAGGCGCGCTCGCTTGCAAGCGTGGCACCCGAGGTGCCGAGGGCGGTGGTGGACGTCATCGACAAGGCGCTCGCGTTCGAGAAGTCGGAGCGTTGGACGAGCGCGAAAGAGATGCGCGACGCCGTCCGGAGAGCGTGCCTCGAAGCGACGGGGGCCCCTGTGGAGGCGCTTCCGAAGATGGACCACGTCACGGGGCTGGAGGACACGATTGCGCCGGGAGCGAGTGGCTCCTCCGGCTCGGGCGACGCGTTCGACCCGACGGTCGACGCATCGACCGGAAGTGGTGCGGCGGTGGCGGGTGCCGAGTCGACAGCGCAAGCCGTATCGAACAGTCAGAGCGTGCGGGCGTCGGTCAGTCGTCGCGCGGTCCCTCGGCGAGCTCTTGCGGCGGCTGTGCTCGCGTGCGCCGTTGCCGTCGGCAGCGTCAAGGCGTACCGGACCGCCGTCGCGCCGCACGCGCGGTACTGCCTTGATGTCGTGGATACGAACGATGGCCCACGCTGCGTGTTCGAGGTCGGCGCAGAGATTCTGCAGAAGCGCCTCCACGCCGTCAGCCGAGTCACGGAGCGCGGCGGTCATGTCGTTCTCGTCGAGCACGTCAACTTTGCCGGAGTCGTCGATCAGGACGAGACCGACTTCGCGCGCGCAGAGATCGTCAGAGACGCATCTGGTGCAGTACGCGAGGTCATCAAGTACGACCCCTTCGGCGTGAATCTCGAGTGGCAGAAGTGGAGCGACGGCGGCAAACACATCGACCTCGTCGACATCGACGGCAAGACCCCGCGGGGCGCGGCGCACGAAGACACGCGCTACTGGCGGAAGCTGCCGGCAACCTCCGTTACCGGGAGCCTGCGGACGTTCGACAAGGAAGGGCGCGTGCGGAGTGAGCGGTTCTTCGGCCCTACCGGGCGGCCGCGGCCGCGGACGGCGGATGGAGTGTTTGGGTTCGAGCTCGAATTCGGCACCACGCCTGGCGTTGCGACAAAGCGCACGAACCTGGGTGCCGACGGGGCGCCGGCCCCGGACGCGTCGGGAATCGTGTTCACCCGGAGAGACGACAACGGCCTCCTCTTGGGGGACACGAGCTTCTTCGACGCGAAGGATGGACCCGCGATGACGCGGGGAGCACACATTTTGCGCACAACTCATGACGCGTACGAAGAACGGGGGCTTACGTACCTCGGGCTCCACGGCGAGCCCGTGACGGACCTCGATCAGTCGTTTCATGAGCTTCGGATCATGTGGGACCGGGCGACGCGAACTGGACAGTGGAGCCTCTTCGACGTGCAAGGGCATCCGCAGTCCAGGCGGGATCAGTGGTTCTGGACCATTCGGCGGACGTTCGACGAGCGGGGTCGCCAGGTGCTCGAGGAGACCCTCGACGGTCAGGGGAACAGAGCGCTTTGCGTTGCGGGCAACGCCGCCCACCGGTCGTCCTACGACGATCAGGACCATGAGGTCGTCCGCGAGGAGCTTGACGCGTCGGGAGCGCTCGCCCCGACGAACGATGGCGTCGTGCGTCGTGTGTTCCAGACCGACGCTCACGACAACCACATCGAGGTTCGGTACTACGATCAGAGTGGGCGGCTGGCGCCACCGGCGCAGGGAGGCTCAATCGTGCGATCGACGTACGACGATCGCGGCCTCCGCCTGACGACGTCCGTCTTCGATGCCGGCGACCATCTCGTCGCGAACGCACACGGTTTCGCCTCGGTTCGAAACAGGTACGACCGGCTGCGTAACCTGGTCGAAGTCGCGTACTTCGACCCCGACGCCAAATCGACGTCGAGCGACGAAGGCTTCGCGATCAAGCGCTGGACCTACGACGAGAACGACGACCTCGTTGCCGAAGCCTACTTCGACGCCACGGGGGCGCCGACACTCTATGAGGCGTCCTACGCCATCCGTCGCCTCAAGTACGACGACCGCGGGCTCGTGGTGGAGGAGAGCTTCCACGACGTTCACGGCGACCCGGCGCTCGTGAAGAATGGCTACGCCTCCGTTGAGCGTGTCCGCGACCGCAACGGCGACGTCGTCGAGGAGTCGTACTTCGGAAAGAAGGGCGAGCCCATCCTGCGCGAGGGCGGGTTCGCGTCGCGAAAGACATCCTACGACGTCATGCGACGTCCCACGGAGGTCGCGCTATTCGACATCGCGGGCAAGCCCGTGCGCGGAGCGGCGGGCTGGGCCGTCGAGCGCACGACCTACGACGAGCGCGGGCTCGTGGTCCGAGTGGACCACCTCGACGGCTCGAAGACGCCCGCGCCCGATCGCGACGCACGAGCCTCGGTCGCGAAGCTCTATGACTCGCGTGGAAACCTTAGGGAGGAGACGAGCCTCGACGCCGCAGGCAAGCCGGTGCTTTCGACCGAAGGGTTCGCCACGAAGAAGAGCGCCTATGATGATCATGACGAGGTCGTCGCCGAGGCGCTCGTCGATGCGGATGGACGGCCAGTGTCGGGCAAGGCGGGCTGGACGTTTCACCGCCTCCGATACGACGACTTCGGGAAGATGACGGAGGAGTCGTTCTTCGACGGGGCGCACGAGCCCATCGCGCCGAAGGAGCTGGCGTATGCATCGATGAAGCAGCGCTTCGACGACGGTCCCGCCCTGACAGAATGAACGAACCGGGTGCGATTTCGGTGAGGCAATCGGGTAGCATTCTTATGTGAGGCAACACGATGGGGCGATGTAGTTGACGTCAGCCAGTCTCTCGGTGTAGCGAGTCTCTCGGTGTCTGCGTTGACCCTTGGTCGACACGGCGCTACTCCCTCCGCATGTACGCGCGCATCCCCCTCGCGGCGCTTGGTGCGGTGCTCGTGATGTTGCCGGGGGGTGCGGCGACGGCGCAGACGTGTCCGAGACAGTGCGCACCAGAGCTGCGACAGGCTGACGGCTGCTGCCCCGTCTCACCGCCGCCCTCAGTGCCTCCGCCCGTCGCGGCGCCTTCTGGGTCGGCCTGTGCGGCCATCGCGAGCAGCGACCCGGCAACATGCTTGGCCACGTTGGACGCAGAAATCGCGCGCACCGCCCTCGAAGCGCATCGCAACACGGGCTACCGCGGGACGGTGCCCGACATCATCGGTCACGCAGATGCTGCGGGGCACGTGACGCCTGGGCTCTACCAGAAGGATGCCGCGGTTGCGCAGGCCTACGACGAGCGGCTGGAGGTGCTGGTGCGCCGAACCACGTCCCCTCTCTGGGCCGCGCTTGGCAGACTCCGACAAGCTTCGCTGTTCGATGATCTACGCACCGCGCTCTACGTCACAGTCCCGCCTGCACTCGAGTTCGTCACGCCCACCCAGGACGCGCTCCTCCAGAAGATCGTAAACAGTTCGGATCCCACCCTTCAAGCCCAGGCGAACGAACTGCGTCAGGCCGTGAAGGATGGCTGGATGCGCAAGAAGTTGGTGGAGCTTGCCGCAGCGGACGAGATGATGGTCCGTCGGTATGCAACCGCGCTCGCACTAGCCTCTCGCTATGGCCTCCGGCATCCGCAGCTTGTGCAGGCTGCGCTTCGCCTCACCACCCTCACCGATCTCTTGGGCGAAGACAGGATGCGGGAGTACGTGTCCGCGACGCGGGATCCGAACGACGGGACCGGCGCGGGCCACCTGATGTACACGCCAGGGATGTACACGGCGATGGCGCGCCCGTTTGAGGGTACTGCCTCGCTGCCGTGACCCGGCATACGCTTGGCGGCCCTGGCGCCTTGGCGGCTCTCCTCTCCGGCATCTTTCCGCATTGCAGTGGAACGAGTGGACGACGGGACGTACGGCTCCAACACCGTGTACTTTCCAACACTTACCCCACTCCCGGCCGTCCGCTCGTCCACTCGTCCCACTGGAATCGGAACACCCTCGACGGACGCCCGCCCGGCGAGCCCTACTCGAGGTCGCTGCGCAGCCGACGCGCGCGCGCGTGGGAAGCCGGAGCTTCCGGAGCGCCTTCGCCTCGATCTGCCGGATGCGCTCGCGCGTCAGTTGCATGGTCGCACCGACCTCGGCGAGCGTGTACTCGGAGCCGTCGCCGTCGAGCCCGAAGCGCATGCGGAGGATCTTCTGCTCGCGTTCGAACAAGAGCTTCAGCAGCTCGCGCGTCTCGGTCGCGAACTTCTTCTGCGTGAGCTGCTCGACGATGGTCGGCTCCGTGGTGTCCTCGACGAAGTCGCCGAGGCGCGCCTCGCCGTCGCCGATGGGAAGGTCGAGACTGGTCGGCTCGATCTTCGAGCGGAGGGCGAGCTCCACCTTCTCGATCGGCAGGTCCGCCTCGGCGGCGAGCTCCTCAGGCGTCGGCTCGCGCTCGTGCATCGCCTCCAGGCGAAGCTGCGCGTGGCGGACCTTGTTGGCCGTTTCGTGGACGTGGACCGGCGACCGGATCGTCTGCCCGGTGTCGAAGACGGCGCGCGTCATCGCCTGGCGGATCCACCAGGTGGCGTAGGTGCTGAACTTGTAGCCGCGCCGGTAGTCGAACTTCTCGACCGCATTCATCAGCCCGATGTTCCCCTCCTGCACGAGGTCGACGAGTGCGAGCTTCGTGGTGCGCTGGCGCTTGGCGAGCGAAACGACGAGGCGGAGGTTCGCCTCGATGAGCTTCGCGCGCGCCCCCTCGGCCTCATGCTCGGCCGACTTCACCATCCGCAGCGTGCGCACGAGCGGCCCGGTGGCCGACCGCGCCAGAGCTCTGCGCCACCCACGGGCGCGTTCGGTTCGAGGTGCTCGTCGAGCGTGTGCGCCAGCAGCGCCCGGATCATGGCGGTCCGATCCACGGGGCATGCATGCCGATGCCGTCCGTGGCCGCTCTCGCACCCACCCCCGAGGAGCTCGCCGCGTTCGACGTGAGCTAGCCGCGAGAAGTGCGGCGTGTCCGACGCGCGCGAGGCGGGGGGGGCGCCGGGCGAGCGATTCGAGTTCCTACCCGAGGCGAGCGGGTCAGGCCGGGGTCCGGATTCGCCGCAAGAAATGCGGGCGGGGCCAAAATCCAAGGACGTCCAGATCGGCCCGACGGTCTCGTGCGGCCACCCCCCATCGAGTTGCCCGAGCGCCCGGAAGTCACCGCCGCTGCGAAACGAGCTGGGTCGGGTGCGGCCCTCGGCCGAGCCACCCCCCACCTGGACCCGATCGCTCACATCGCGCGGATTCACAAGGCGTCCGAGGGTGCGGAGGACCGCGGAACAAAATAGCGAGCGGTTCTGACCGACGGCGGTGCGCCGACTCGCTGGGGGTGAACGGGGAAAGCGCAACGCTCACCTTGCCCTCGTCAAGCCGTGCGAACCGCAAGCTCGAAACCGCTCGGACGACGGACGTGCCTTCGCGTTCTGGGAGCGCCGAACGTCGTGAGCGTCATGGTACGTTAGCCGCCGATGTCGGCCCGCCTCCGTCGTCCACGTGCTGCAACCTCGCGCACGTCACGTCCGCGACCATCCGCGATGATCGTGTCGTGGTGCAAGGCAACAGGCTGCGGACCCCTGACGCGACGGTTGATACGCGCCGTGCTTCAAGAGCGGGCGAGAGCACCCGAGCAAAGGCACGCGCCGCCGGAGCGCGCACGGGGAGCGTCCATCGAAAAGAGCTCGTCCACACCTCCGCTGTTCGAAAAGGGTCTCTCCACATGAGAACCCGCGTGGCCATCATTGTAAGACCCGCCATCGGCTCTGTCTCGCAGCTGATTGCTGGTGGAGCGTCGGTGGCAAGCTATGCGATCCTCACAGGCGCTGGTCTCCGTCTGACCCGTGCGACGAGCGGCATCGGCTCGTGGAGACTGCCTACT
>Ga0302198_10004959_pt1 | contig 12534 bp, 10 predicted proteins | sample II_Bog_N2_2_FD_193521 | JGI IMG/M metagenome (GOLD analysis project Ga0302198, IMG submission 193521) | Peat permafrost microbial communities from Stordalen Mire near Abisko, Sweden - II_Bog_N2_2 | ecosystem: Environmental > Terrestrial > Soil > Wetlands > Peat | place: Sweden: Abisko... | reverse complement strand
AAGGTGAATGGCACTGCACTAGAGGATGCCCCCTGATGTGACCAACGGGAGCACCAACGCGAAGCCCAATGCAAGTCACGAAGTGACCGCTGCCCGCGCAGGGCGCCCGGGCGTTCACACGCCCTTTTACTGCGTTGCATGGTCCTTCCGTTGGTGGGCACGTAATTCGGTTTACGACCATAGGGAGCACCAAGCGAAGCCCAGTACAAGTCATGAAGTGACCGCCGCCCGCGCAGGGGCGCCCGTACGGCACGACAGTCTCTCGCCCGTATCAAATCCGCTATCGCATACCTTTACCCCCAGCGGTACACTTTCCCCATGCGAGTCTTTGGCATCGACTGCGGCACTGAGTTCACCGGCTACGGTGTAGTCGAGATGGATCATGCTGCCCGCGATCCGAAGCTAATCCACTGTGCTGCCGGAACCATCCGCCTCAACAAGAAAGAGAAGACCCCGCAGCGCCTTGCCCAGGTCTATGCCGAACTCATGGCGATGATGACGCTCTACGCCCCTGATTGCGTCGCCATCGAAGAGGTATTCTTCTCTGCCAACGCAAAATCCGCTCTCAAACTTGGCCAGGTCCGCGGAGTTGCCATGCTCGCTGCCGCCACCTGCAACCTCACCGTAGCCGAGTATGCCCCGCTCACCATCAAGTCTTCCGTCACCGGCTACGGCCTCGCTGCGAAAGAGCAGGTCCAGTTCATGGTTACCCGCCTGCTCGCGCTCGATTGCGCACCCGAGTCGCCCGACGCCGCCGACGCCCTCGCCATCTGCATCTGTCACATCCACACCGCGCAAACTCTCCTGCTGCAGGGAGCCATCCGTTGAGAAACACGCCCGCCTCGTTCGCGGTCTCTCTGCTGATATTGGCGACATCTTCGGTTTATGGGAGGGGCCAGGATGCTCGCCCGCCTGCAGGACTACAGCCCCAGGTTGTGTTCACGTATGAAAGGCTGGGGCTTTCCGTTCCCAAATACCGATTTACGGTTCATAGCGATGGCGCGGCAGTCTATGAGGGCGAAGAGCTGCCGCGTGCAGTCGGGCCTGGACCGGTGGGTGCCAGTCCGGCTCAGCCGTTCCGGCACCAGGTGATGATTTCTCAGGCGACGGCAGACAGAATCTTTGCGCTGGGCAGGAAGCTCGACCGTTTCAACACTGCGTGTGCCTCCAAGGCTAAGAACATCGCCGACACCGGAACCAAGACCCTGACTTATACCGCTTCTGACGGCTCCGGTTCCTGCACGTATAACTACTCCGAGAGCAAGGAAGTTCAGGCCGAAACCGAGATATTCGAGGGAATCGCCGAGACGCTGGATGAGGGCCGACAGCTTGACCACCTGCATCGCTATGACCGGCTTGGCCTGGACGACGCGATGACCTTGCTCACCCAGGAGGTGTCCACGGGCCGTGCCCTTGAAGTTGGGACCATTGCAGCGTGCCTGCGCTCCATCGCCGACGACGCGGACGTGATCCAGAGGGTTCGGGCGCGGGCCCGAACGCTACTTGCGCAGGTTCCGGACGACAACCAAGCCCCCTGATTCCAGCGCTCCTCAGAACCTGCGAAGAGCCATTCCTGCCTGTGATCCCGCGCCACCTTAATTTGACACCGCGAGTACAATTAAACCGTAGTTGAGGAGCCACGCAATCCCGTTTTTTGAGTCAAAGCAGTATGTATCGAGTGTGTATACCGACCTGGTTCCCCTTTGTTTATTAGACTTTGACCAAAACAAAGGAGCAGGCGAACTCGAATAAGGGTTGCACGGAGGCGTCACGATGATCGGCCCTGGAACCAGCTTCCAACGCATTCTTCTGTTTTCTCTTTCTCTTTGCCTCGCAGTCTTTGGCCTTGAGATTCCCGCCCCTGCCGATACGCCCCTCGCAACCCGCGCCGCCCGGCTCACCGTGGTTCAGGGAGCGGTCACGGTCAACACGCCGGGCAACACGGCGAGCGTTCCTGCACAACTCAACCTGCCTCTGTTGGCGGGCGTGCAGGTGGTGACTGGCGGCGACGGCCAGGCCGAGGTTGAGTTCGAGGACGGCAGCATCGCTCGCCTGACGCCGAACAGCGCTTTGTCGCTGGATAATCTGTCGATTGAGCCTAGCGGCGTCTTTACCACCAGCGTCCGGCTGATGCACGGGCTGGCGTATTTTGAGTTGCGCGCTACGCCGCAGTATCTGTATGCGGTTGCTGCGGGCAACGATGTTCTGACGCCGGTTGAGAACACTACGGTTCGCGTGAACTTCGACGAGCCGCCTGCGAGTTTCGCCGTACTGGACGGGACCGCGCACGTGGAACGGCAGATTGCCCCAAACGCCGACGCTGCGAATGCGGGCTTCGAGGCTGACGTGCGCGCCGGCGAGAGCCTTCGCGGCGACGCCAACGACGTCACGCGCTACTTCCTGAATGCGGGGATTGCCGAAGATACCTGGGACCAGTGGAACGAGGACCTGGACCAGACGGAGGCCGCTGAAGCTGCGGGCAGCACCTCCGTGCGCAATAACTACGAGGGCGCACAGGGCTACGGCTGGTCCGATCTCGATGCCAACGGCACCTGGTACGACGTGCCCGGGCAGGGGCCGGTGTGGCAGCCGCAAATTGCCGCCGATGATTCGGGCTTCGATCCCTATGGGGATGGCGAGTGGGTTGCGTATCCCGGCGCAGGCTATCTCTGGGCGTCCGCATATCCATGGGGATGGACGCCTTACCGCTGCGGCACATGGTCGTTTTTCGGTGGGTTCGGTTGGGGATGGGCTCCAGGTGCGGGATGCGGCGGGCTCGGCTGGGGCTTCTATGGCGGCGGTCAGGTGGTGAATATTGGATTGGTGCCGGTGGGATATCGCCCGATTCGCGTTCCTATCACCGGACCGCATCCAATACGCCCTGTTCTGCCGGTACGCACGTATCAGCCTGGAGCGCCGCGGCCTATTCAATATGGCCAACGCCAGTTCGCTGGGAGGATCGTGGTCCCCATCACGCCGATTCGCAACAGCTTCGACGCTGGCACATCCGGTGGCTCATCTCTGCGTCGCGACTTCCCGGTGGATTCCAAGTCTCACGCGCCGGTGCTTGGACTTGCCAGCACTAGCCCGTCGGCAGTCCATGCGAACCGTGGATTGCACCCGGAGCAGCCGACCGTGGCGAGCCCGGGGACGGTATACCCAGGCACCGCAGAGCGTCCAGCCTCGGGAACTCCTTCGTACACGGGGCAGCCACGACCGGACAATGGGCAGGCTCGGGGACTGGCCGCTCGTCCTCAGCAGCCTACGCCGCCGGCAGATAGACCAATTCAGCAGAGCGCGCCGGTACAGCGCTACTCGCCGCCACCCACGCCCGCGCCCGCTCCCGCGCACCCGACGTATTCTCCGCCACCTGCGGCTCACCCGACGTATTCCCCGCCACCTTCGCAGGCGCCGTCGCACCCAAGCTACTCGCCGCCACCTTCGCCACCGCCACCTCCGCCGTCGCATGAGTCGACCGCTCCATCGCAGCCGAGTTCGTCTCCGCACAACAGCCCAAAATAGAGGGCTGGCTCAGGCCTTATTGATGCCGGTGAGCGCACGATAGAGTTGCGCCATCGGTTCGAGCGCTACCGTCTCCGCGCGCGCCTGCGGCGGAATCTGTGCTGGCCATACGGCTTGTAACTCCTGGGGCGAGTAGGCGGCAGAGCGCAGATTGTTTGCCAGCGTCTTTCGCTTCTGCGCGAAGCTGGCCTTGAGGAAAGTGTCGAAGCCGGCTGCATCCACGCAAAGTTCTTCGAAACGCGGCGCGAACTCCAGCCTCAGTACCGTTGAGAAGACGTCGGGCGGTGGCGAGAATGCGGCCGGCGGAAGAGTGAACAGCGTCTCGACACGGGCGTTCATCTGCGTTGTGGCCGAGAGCACCCCATAGTCGCGGCCGCCGGGAGCAGCAGCCACGCGGTCGGCGACCTCGCGTTGCATCATCAGCACGGCGCGGGCCACGGTACCGCGCACGCCAGCGGCAAAGAGCTTGAGCAGGATTTGCGAAGTGATGTAGTAGGGTAGGTTGCCGATCACGTCCGCGGCTTCGCCGTGCGGGAGAAGCGCGGCGAAGTCCGCTTCGAGCACATCGGCCTCGACGATCTCCACCTGCGGCTGGGCACGGAACTGGAAGCGCAGTTCGGCGGCCAAGGCTCGGTCGACTTCGATTGCGATCAGCCGTCGACAGCGGCCGGCAAGGATCGACGTGATGGCGCCGTGGCCAGGGCCGATCTCTATCACGGTACGGTCACCGATGGCGCCGAGTGAATCCGCGATGCTATGGCGCGCGGCGTCGTCAACCAGAAAGTTCTGTCCGAGTTTTGGTGCGCGCTTCAGAGGCAATCCTTCATGGCGGGCCAGTTTGCAGGGACTTGGGCGGTGGCGACCTGTGAGACGGAAACAAAGCGTGCTTCAGCCATAGACAATTGATAGCAGAGTTCGTTCGCAGTCGCGGAGAAGTTCAGATCTGCCAGGTGACCTCTACTTAGGCTTCTCTTTCTGTCAGATGGACGACATAAGCGTATGCTTCTCAAATGGGCCCACCGGAGCAAGCCTATGCCCTCTAGCAGCATGCAAGCTATCCCGAGTGAACGGCCGTTCAGGAACGCTCTGTTAAAGGCTCTTGATGCTGAGGTGATTGCGCGGCTCCAACTTCGTCCCGTTACCTTCGAGTTGCAGCACGAGCTTGAATACCCCGGCAGCGTGATCGGCCACCTCTACTTTATTGAAGAGGGAATGGCGTCGATGACCACTACGTTCAAGGATGGGTCGCAGGTGGAGGTCGGAATCTTCGGATACAAGTCCGTAGTCGGCGTCTCTGCCCTGATGGGATCAAGGAGTAGCCTGAATCGGATTTATACGCAGATTGCGGGGCGCGGCTACGCCTCTCCGGTGGAGGCGGCACGGGACGAGTTCACTTTGGGCGGGACCTTTCAGAGGCTCGCGCTGGGGTACGTGCAGGCGCAACTCGTGCAGGTAATTCAATTGGCCGGCTGCAATGCGACTCACAGTTTCGAGCAAAGGCTGGCGCGGTGGCTGCTGATCTGCGCCGACAGAGCGCAGCGCGACACCTTCAAAATGTCGCACGAGTTTCTCTCCAACATGCTGGGCAGCACCCGTTCCACAATGTCTATAGTCGCGGCTCAGTTCAAGAACGAGGGTCTGATCGAATACACGCGAGGATTGATCCACATCTGCGATGCCCAGGGGCTGGAGAAACGGGCCTGCGAGTGTTATAGCGTTGTGGAGCAGTACCTGGACAACTACACGCAATTCGTCGGCGGGGACAGGCCTAGCGCTCACCTGGCTTGAATAGAATTGGGCACGCCGGATTCGGCGGTAGTTGTTCCAGACCTCGATGTTGTGGAAGCCGCCGGAGGTTTCGCTGCCGATGGTGACGGTAGCTGCGCCGTGATGGACAAGCGAATCGTGGATCTTCAATAGCTTTTTGGATGGCGGGGGTGATCAGTGTGGCGCCGTTGCACACGATGCCGCAGTCGATGGTGAGCAGCGTTTTGGGCGCCGCCATCGCGGTGGTGCCGAAGGCGATGGTACTGGTAAAGAGGAGGGCGCGAAGCCTCGTGGTGCCGCAACTCACTTGCTTTCCGTAACCAGACGCACACCGCCAAGGAGGCCGGACGAGATGGGCATGACCTTGTTGAGGTCCTGCATCTGGAAGCGGTCTCCATACTTGGCGATCAGTGGCGCGTAATCATGCGGAGGAAGCGCGGACCAGGCGTTCAGTGCGGTGTTGAAGACATGAATTTCAACGTGGTTCACGCCGGCCTTAAGGTACTTGGTGACGTCGAGGCGGTAGGGCGGATGCCAGAGGGCGCCGGCAGCGCGGCCGTTGATGACGACCAGCGCGGCCTCGCGGATGGGCGCGTCGTAATAACCATAGTTGCGCGGTTCAGGGCGCGTGATCAGGGGGTTGGGCAGGCCATCCGGCCCAAGCACGCGTGGTTCGGGCGGGGCGTTGGGTGCGCCGGCAACTGGCTTGCCACCGGTGACTTCAAGGAAGACTGGTGTGGTGGGCGCTGAGGCGGAGAAGTCGCGGGAGTAAACGGCCTCACCCGAGTAGTGGATGGTGGTGGGATCGGCAATCCAGTCCGTGAGGTTCGATTCGTCGACGGACTTATTGATCCCGGGGAAACTGACCTTCCAGGCAGAACTGATATCAACAATGGTGGGACCAGGATGCGGCGCGGGCTTTGCGGTGGCTGGAGAGTCGCTGAAGACCAGCACGCGGGACTCGTAGGGTTCGAGGTGGAGTGGGAAATCACGGGACGAAGCGGCTGAGGCTACGCCAGTGTCGGTGTCCCAAACTTCGCCGGACTTGAATGCTGTCGCAAAGGTCGCACTGACGGAGTCGATGGGGTGATTGGTGGTGTTGACGACAAAATACACGTCGGCGTCAGGCAGCTTGCGGCGGATGAAACCGAGGTCCTGATGGAGGGTGTCGGCGTGCGGGGTTGACGTGTCGCCGATCTGGAAGTCGGGGGAGACGGCGTTGGTCAGGGCCTTTGCGAGCGAGGCCTCGTCCGGGACGAGGACGATCTCGTCGGTGGAGACGGTGAGGGGCTTACCCTCAGGGTCGAGCGTGGGAAGTTTGCCAACGGAGATGGCTTTGCCGCCCTTGGAAACCCAGGCGGCGATCTTCTGGGCGGTTTCGACGGGGATGCGGTTGGTGGCGGGAACGACGAGAATCTGGTGTGTGCCGAGGCCGATCTTGTTGATGGCGTCGGCGTCGATGAAGTCGACGTTGTAGCCGGCGGAAAGAATGGGCGCCATGAGCGCCGAGACGTGAGCGCCCATGGCCCCCGTAACAGTGGTCTGGGTTGGGCGGAAGCCGGCCCAGACATCGTCAGTCGGCAGCAGGATAGCAACCTGGTTGGCGGGCTTACCCTGGCGGAGGAGATAGCTCATGCGGCCGATGTAGGCCGTGACGGCAGGCATTACCGGATGCCACGGGTTGTGGTTGTTGAAGGATGCTGCCGCGTAGAGCGACCATCCCGGCTCGGGGACTTCGCCGTCGGGCGCGGAGTACGGCCAGCCATGGCAGATGATCTGGTTCTCGCCCATGATGAAGTCGATGTCTGCCTCGACTTTCATGTCGAGCGGGACGGCGCGAAAGACGGGGGAGTGAAGCCAGGTGAATGTCTCGCCGGAGGTTACGTCGTGATCGAAGACATGGTTGGCGGAGGTGGCCCAGCGCAGGGTGGAGAAGGCGCGCCACTGCGGGCCTTCGCCTTCGGCGAGTTGCGGGATGTTTTGGCTGGAGAAGCTAACGGCTGGTTCACCATAAGTTTGCGAGCGGAACTTCGTGTGATGCGCCGCAGCCCAGTCGGCCATTTGCTTTAGATAGTTTTCGTTGATCAGCTCGGTCAGCGTCTTGCCGTAGTCGTGGCGAATGGTGTCGGCTTCGGGGGTTCCTCCGGCTACCAGTTCGGGCAGGTGCGGGATCAGATCGTAGCCGCGACGCTTCTTGAACTCCTCGGGCAGCTTGGGGGTCCAATCGGATCCGTAGGCTTCCAGCGAGTCGGAAAAGATGGCGTAAGGCGGGGTGTCGCCGAAGGCTTTGATCAGCGGCTCGCCGACCTTTTCGAGGTGTTTGGCGACCGCTTCGTGCGAGAACGAATCGAGGACATAGCCGTCGGCGTCGACCGCTGCGCGCTTTACCTGCTGCCGAGTGTGGCTTTGGACGAAGAAGACCGCGACGCGGGGCTTGTCAGAGGGTGCGAAGGTGGCGGAAGTTCCGGTGACGGTGACAGGCTTGGCAGTGGAGGCGTCGAAGGAGGGTGGACGCGGACCACCGCCGCCTCGTCCTCCGCGGCCGGGAGCGGCGGCGGCGGGAGCTGCTGCAGGGTCGGCGATGACAGCGGAGATGACCGAGTCACCTTCGCTCCAGACCAAACCTCTGGGAGAGGCTGCGGGGGCAGCGCCGCCCGGGATCTCAGCCGTGGTGGCATTGGCAGGGACAGGAACTTCGAAGGTGTGCAGCGCGGTGGAAGCCTCTTCGAGCGTGATGTGGGGGCCGCCGTAAGGCCAGCCGGAGCAGAGCGTGACGTCGATGCGCAGGCCGAGTTTGCGGCCTTCCGACTGCGCGTAGTTGACGTCGTCCAGCATCTCGGGCGAGAGGAAGGGAAGGTTCTTGAGGCCCTTGGCGGGGTCGTCGAGCACTTCGGGATACTCGAAGGCCAGCTCGGCACCCTGGATGCCGTCGGCCTTCATCTGCTGCAACTCGCGCAGGATCTCAGGCTTCACCACGGCCGCTCCAAACCACCACCATCGGACCATGGGCCGCGCCTCGTTGGGCGGATTGACGAAGTTCTTGCGCAGGGTCTCGACGGAGGTCGCGGGCGTCTGTGCGGCGAGCGCGGGGGCGAACGCGATCAGAAGCGCCGCCAGGCTGCATGCGGCGAAGTTGCGGAGAGAGAGACGAGCTTGCGGGCGCTGATGCTGGTTCATGAGATTCTCCGAGCTGGTATTAACGCTGTCTTGCAATAGTCAATTCCTGTGTCGCGGGTATGTCTTTGGATACGCTTGCCACGAGTTGTGAGTTTCGGCGCTGCCCATTATTCCTGATTGCTGATGGTTTTGTCGCTAACGGGCCCGTCCAAGATTGGGTGGTCCAGGCCCGTGACGGATTCCTGAGGTGTGGGAAGCATGTCAAATATGACGATTTCGTTTTCGCCAGTTTTGAGCCATGGGCCAGGAACATAGAGCGTTTGTTGTGGGCCGGCGCTCCAGAAGCGGCCCAAGTTGTGGCCGTTGATCCAAATGACTCCTTTGCCAAGCTTGCTGGTGTCGAGGAAGGTGTCGCCAGTGGTGGTGAGGGTGAAGTGGGACTTCAGGAAGTCGCGCGCCGTTGGATACGAGGCGAGAGTGCCTAGTTGGCGACTCGCTGGGGGTGGCACGTTGTCCATCGGCAACAGATAGACTTCCCAGTCCGAGAGTGGCCGGCCGTCGATCGCGGCGAACTGGGTGATCCCTTTGGTCTCGGTTCGCATGGTGTGGTCGACGTTGACGCGGCCATCGTTGGCGACGAGGATGCTGAGGGTTGCCAGGCCTGTTGTGTCGATCTGGATCGGAGGCAGGCTGCCGTCTGGAGCGGCGTTGCGGCGGTCCATCGTGGCGATCAGCTTAGCGCCGATGTATACGACTGCGAAGTCATGCACGTCCTTGATGACCAGGCCGCCGTGGACGGCTTGTGGGAGCTGCGTACGGTAGAGAATGTAGCCGAAGTTCTGGCCGAAGGTTTCCATCGGCGTGGGAAGCGCGCTGGCGATCGGCTCGGGCAGGTTCTGCCAGAGGCTGAACGATTCAGTCCGCAGGGCGCTGGACCATCCAGTCAGAGCGATCGGCGGGATTGTAATGAATGGCTCGTTCGGCGGTACGGGCGGCAGGCAGGACTCGTTGCCGCAGGGGCTCCATTTGGCGAGCTCCTTGCGGTAGGCGAAGTACTTCGGCGTGGGCCGGCCCGACTCGTCCAGCGGCGCGTCGTAGTCGTAGCTGGTGACGTCGGGCTCGAATTTGTCGTTGAGGTAGCTCGATCCCGCCATAAAGCCAAAGCTGGTCCCTCCGTGGAACATGTAGATATTGATCCCGGCGCCGCGGTTGAGGATGTAGTCGATGTCGGCGATCTGCGGCGCAACCGGACGCGTCTCGTGCGGATGGCCCCAGTGATCGAACCAGCCTGGCCAGTATTCCGAGACGAAGAGCGCCTGACCAGGACGCGTGCTGGCAAGATTGTCCATGCCGCGCTGGTGGTTGCCTATGCCAAAGTTTGTGGCAGCGAAGAGGCCCGGAATCGAGCCTTCGGGAATGTGCCGCCAGTTGTCCGCCGTGTAGAGCAGGGAGTCGGTGAAGCCGAGTTTCACGTATATGTCATGCAGGTGCGAGATGTAGGTGTGGTCGTCGCCAAACTGGCCGTACTCGTTCTCGATCTGCGTCATCAGGATTGGCCCGCCGCGGCCAACCTGCAGCGGCAGCACTTCCTTTGACAGCCGCGTAATCCAGCGCTCTGCCGGGTTCATAAAGGCGGGGTCGTTGGTGCGGATGGCCTGCGCTGACTTGGGATCGGCGAGCAGCCACGCAGGCAGTCCGCCGAGATCCCACTCCGCACACGCGTAGGGGCCGGAGCGCAGGATGACATAGAGGCCTTCTTCTTGCGCTGCCTTTACGAACGCGGCTACATCGTACTGGCCGGAGAAGTCATACTGACCTGGCTGCGGCTCGTGGACATTCCAGAATACGTAGGTGGCGATGGTGTTCAGGCCCACGGCCTTAGCCATCTTCAGGCGGGCGTGCCAGTATTCGCGGGGAATGCGGGCGTAATGAAGCTCACCGGAGAGCACTTTGAATGGCTTGCCGTCGAGGATGAAGTGGTCGCCCTCGGTTGCGAAGACTTGCGTGGTCTTCTTCCCCTGCGCGGGGGCAATCGCTGGCAAAGCTGCAAAGAGGATGACGCAGAGGATGAGGGTTCGCTTCATAGGCCAGCGCATAGGCGCAACGAAGCCAAGTTAGTTCATTGGAGAGAATGTTTCAAGGCGGGAACTTGCGCTCATGCGCTGTTGAGCAGGCCAGGATGATTGTTGCGCACGTTGCCAACGTCCATGTGGGCTTCGCTTGCCTGCATGCGTTCCGCCGGATAGGGCCGCAGGAGCGCGAGCAACTCAAGCGGTGGAACTTGCTCCAAGGGCGCAGCGTCAGGCAGGTGCGCGAGCCAGAGGTCGTAATCTTGCGGACGGAGGATGACGGGCATGCGGTCGTGAACCGTTGCCGTAAGTTCGTTGGGAGTCGTGGTGATGATGGAGAAGCTCTCAAGGACGCCACCGGCCGGATCCTTCCAGCGGTCCCACAGGCCGGCGAAGGCGAATAGCTTGTCGTCAACAAGAGTGAAAGCGTAGGGCTGCTTGTCGGCTGTTGCTCTTTTCTTTGAGGTTTTCGCGGCGAAGTCGGAGCCGAACAGCGTCGGCGTGGGCAGCACCTTCCACTCGTAGAAGCCGTCGGCGGGGACGAGGCAGCGGCGTCGCTCGAATGGGCCTCGGAATAGGGAACTGGTAGTCAGCGATTCAGCCCGCGCGTTGATGGTCGAGTAGCCGAAGCGCTTGAGGTCGGTTGCGAAGTACGGTACGAGGCCCCAGCGCATCAGGGTCAACTCCCGCTCGCCAGTGTCGCGATCCGGGCGAATGATGGGTTGAAACGTTGTGGGCGCGACGTTGTAGTCCCAGGGAGGAAGGACGAGGTCGGTCAGACCTTTGGCGAGTTCGAAGGCTTCGGCGATGCGTTGCTTGTCGGAGCGGCGAAGATAGCGGCCACACATGGCTAGGTACAAAGTACTAGGTTCGGGGCTCGAGGGGCGAGTGCGGATTCCCGGCTGAATAGTTTGCTTCCACTCGCGTATGCTGTTGCGAGGAATTCCGGGGGTGAGGGATGCGGGTTGGGTTGATGACGCGGGAGTATCCGCCGGCAGTGTATGGCGGCGCAGGCGTGCATGTGGAGTACCTGAGCAGAGAACTGGCCAAGCTGATCGAGGTCGAGGTGCATTGCTGGGGAACGCAACGTTCGGACGAGGGCAGCCTGCAAGTGATCGGAGATGAGCCGCCGGCGGAAGTGACGGCGGGAACGGACGAGAAGTTCAAGACCGCGGTGGACGCGCTGGCGTTGAACTTATCGCAGATGAAGGAGCTTGGCCGGATAGACATCGTGCACACGCACACCTGGTACGCGTCGATGGCGGGGTTTCTGGCGAAGAAGCTGTACGGGATTCCGTTTGTGCTGACGACGCATTCGCTGGAGCCGTTGCGGGCGTGGAAGGCGGAACAGTTGGGCTCGGGCTATGCGATGAGCTCGTGGATGGAGCGCACGGCGATTCTCGACGCGGATGCGATCATCGCGGTGTCGAACGGGACCAAGGCGGATATTCTGCGGGCGTATCCGGAGGTCGACGCGGCGAAGGTGCATGTGATCTACAACGGGATCGATCTGAAGGAGTACCAGAAGACCACGGCGACCGAGGCACTGGTGAAATATGGGGTCGACGCGAGCGCGCCGTATGTGCTGTTCGTCGGGCGGATTACGCGGCAGAAAGGCGTCGTGCATCTCGTCGATGCGGTGAAGTATCTGCCGAAGGGGATGCAGGTGGTGCTGTGTGCGGGCGCTCCCGATACTCCGGAGATTGCAGCGGAGATGCGCGCTGGCGTGGAGGCTGCGCGGGCCGAGGGCGGCAACATTGTGTGGATCGAGAAGATGGTGACCAAGCCGGAGGCGATTGAGCTGTATTCGAACTGCCGCGTGTTTTGCTGCCCGTCTGTGTATGAGCCTTTCGGGATCATCAACCTTGAAGCGATGGCTTGCGGCGCTCCTGTGGTGGCTAGTGCGGTGGGCGGTATTCTGGAAGTCGTGGTCGACGGCGAGACTGGGTATTTGGTGCCGTTTGCGCCGGATGCCGTGACTGGATTTCCGGTGGATGGGGATAAATTCTCGCGGGATCTTGCGGTGCGAATTGCGGAGTTGATGGCTGATCCGGCGCGC
>Ga0302198_10004950_pt1 | contig 12544 bp, 8 predicted proteins | sample II_Bog_N2_2_FD_193521 | JGI IMG/M metagenome (GOLD analysis project Ga0302198, IMG submission 193521) | Peat permafrost microbial communities from Stordalen Mire near Abisko, Sweden - II_Bog_N2_2 | ecosystem: Environmental > Terrestrial > Soil > Wetlands > Peat | place: Sweden: Abisko, Stordalen... | reverse complement strand
GATGCGCTTTGTAACAGGGCATGACTTTAGTCGTGCCGCCAGCCGTTTAGCTTGAGAGAATGGGCTTTACAGGCTGCGGAAAAACTCCGAGTTTGCGTAGATGTGTGAAGGGGCACTACTTCAGTCGTGCCATAAGCTGCTTAAAATGAGAGAAGGGGCTTCAGCCCTCGCGCCATTTCTCCCGAATTCAACCCGAAACAGGCCATTTTCCCGCAGCCTGTTTAGCCCCACTCCCTATTGATCGTCGTACACCTGGAACTCGCGAATCACAGCTCCGTCCGTGCTCGAAAGAACATTCAAACGCACTCGGCTCGCCGTAACTGTCGAAAAGCGGTCAATCTTCTGGTGCCCGATCGCCTCGGCGGCAGCGACGGTCTTCCATGCTGTTCCCGTCCATATATCGACGGAATACTTCTGAACGCGCTGCCCGTCGTTGAGCCACTCCATCGTGACAGTGCGGTTGAATTTGACGGGCGTTGGAAAGTTCACTTCCAGCATGGAGTGATGCGAGCCCGCAGGCGCGCTCCAGAATGTGTCGGCGTCGCCGTCGAGCGCTGCTGAAACCTCCGCGGATGCCTCCGTATGCGCCAGCGCAAGGTTCTTCGCGGCGCGCGCGCGCAGCGCATTGCCGAACTCTTCCAGCCGGGCCACATCGCTGTCAGGCAGAAGCCCGCGCCGATCGGGAGCCACGCCCAGCATCAACTGCGCGCCGCGCCCAACGGTATCATCGTAGGTCTTCAGCAGTTCGTTAAGGCTCTTGAGTGAAACTTCATCGTTTGGATGCCAGAACCAGTGGTCCTTGCGCAGCGGCGTATCCGCCTCCACCGGCCGCCAGCGCAGATACCCGTGGCGATCGATGACGTTCCAGTTCTCATAATTGACACTGCCGCCTTCGTTGCCCACCCAGCGCGCATCGCCGTATTCAAACAGGCCGGTGTCGGCAAACACAATGGTGTTGGGCTGATAAGTCCGCAGAGTTTCAATGATCTTTGCAAAGTTATAAACGTGACCCTCGCTGCCTGCGCCATCCAGCCAGAATTCAACCAGGTCTCCGTAATTCGAGGCAAGCTCGGTAAGCTCCGCCTGGTAGTAACTGTCGTATGCGGCCGAGTCCTTGTACCTGGGCTCGTGGCGATCCCAGGGCGAAAGATAGACGCCGAACTTCAATCCGTATTTGCGCGCGGCGCGGGCCACGGCCCCCACCACATCGCCTTTGCCGTTCTTCCATGGGCTCGACTTCACGCTGTAACTTGTCTGCTCCGTGGGCCAAAGGCAAAACCCGTCATGATGCTTGGCCACCAGCACAACGTACTTTGCTCCGGAATCGCGAATCGCTTTCATCCACTGGTCGGGATCGAACTGCGCGGGGTTGAAGACCGAAGGATCGGCTGTGCCGTCCCCCCATTCCCGATCCAGAAATGTGTTGGTGGAGAAGTGAAGGATGACGCCAAACTCCAGATCCTGCCATTCAACCTGCTGCGCGGAAGGTTTGACGTCAGAGAAATTCTGAGCGCACGCGGGGAGCGCACAAAAAGAAAAGGCCAGGCCGGCGCTCAACCAGGCGTTGCGAAAGGTCTTCATCGGTTCTTCTCCCCTCAATGTAATTGCCGCGGCCCGCGCGGCGCGTCAATGACGATGCGGCAGGTAGGTCCAGATGGCCGGGTCTTCTTCGCCGAGAACCCACGAGCAGAAGCCTTGCAGTCCGTCTTTCTGGATGAGTTCGTAGCGATCTTTGAAGGTATGGAGGTCGGTGAAGAAGATCCATTCGCGCATCTGGTCGCGATAAAAGTAGAAGTACGCGCTGTGATCTTCAGCGTCCCACTGAATCTTGCCGTTGTAGGCCGCGGCAAGTTGAAGGGCATTGGCCGTGCCGATGTAGTCGGCTGTGGGATTCGGTTTCTCCGCGGCGTTCTCGTTCTCTTTGACCGGCGCGCCGGTATACCAGTGGTAGCCGTAGAGAGGAATCCCGAGCGAGAGCTTTTCTTTTGGAACAACCTTCAGCGCATAGTCGAGGTTCTCCACCGTCCAGTCCCAGCCTGCAACCGGCCCGGGCACTGTCCAGCGTGTGTGCTGGTCGTAGGTCATCACGCACACCAGGTCGGCGTATTTCGCAATCTTCGCAATATCGTATGCGCCGCGCCAGTCGGTGTAAATCCACTTGGCGAATCCGCCGGCGCCGGGATAACCGGGAGCGTTGGGCACCGTGGCAATGGTCAGTTGCAAGCCGGCCTTGTGCAGCGCCTCGGCAGAGGTCTTCACCATCGCGGTCAGCAGATCGCGGTCGGTCCAGTCGATGTTTTCAAAATCAAACTGAAAGCCGGTGTAGCCGTGAGCCTTTGACTCGCGGATCATGGCCTCGTTCATCAGCGCCTGCGCGCCCATATTCAACCCCAGCGCATGAAAGCCCCTCTTGTTGAACAGAGCAATGATCGGCATGACTGCCACTTTGTCTTCCTGCGCCCGCTTCATCACCGTGGGATCGGCAGCGCCGGTGACCAGGCCGTTCTCATCCACCTGGTACCAGGTCGGCACCAGCACATCGATCTGCGACGAATGCGCCAGAAACGACCGGATCGAATCAGGATTGCTGGTCATATAAAAGAGTCCCACCGGCTGCGCATCAAGACAGGGACCTGCCGCCAGAACAAGCAGTGCGGAAAGAAGGATGCGTTTCATTGTTCTCCTTGGTATTTGCCCAGCAGTGTTCGTTTGCCGCGGCTCAAAAATCGCGTTTGAGTAAACGACCTATACCGTGATCACCTGAATGCCGCCGGCCTTGAACCCCGCCAGCGCTTCGGGCGCAATGCCGGAATCGGTAATCAGGATGTCGATGTCCGTGACCGGGCAGATCAGCGCCGGGCTCACCATGGCCATCTTGCTTGAATCCGCCACCACGACGACTTGCTTGGCCTGCCGCGCCATGGCGCGAAACACCGCCGCTTCATCCGGCTCAATGGTGGTGGCGCCGCGCGTCACATCCACGCCGCAGGCGCCGATAAACACTTTGTCCAGAAACACTCCGCTCAGCGTCTCCATCGCCGCCGGGCCGGTCAGCGAGAACGCCCCCGCCCAGCGCATGGTTCCTCCGGTGAGGGTCACATTCAGCGCAGCCATGTTGCTCAATTCCATGCCGATATTCACGGCATTGGTAATCACGTGAATGCCGCTGCGATGTCGGATGCACCGCGCCACCTGCGTGGTCGTAGTGCCCGCCGTGAAGCCGATGGTCTCATGCTCGCGGATCAGCTCCGCCGCCGCCACGCCGATGCGCCGCTTCTCCTCGGCAAACCGCCCCTCGCGCTCCTCAAATGTCGAGTCGAAGCGGAACGGCTCATACTGCGTCTGCCCCGCCAGCTTCGCGCCACCGTGCGTGCGATGCACCAGGCCGCGCTGCTCAAGCCGCGTCAGGTCGCGCCGAACGCTCGGGCCAGATGCCTCCAGCAACTCTGACAACGCATCGACGGTTGTATTGCCCTGCCGCAAAAGCACCTGCAGGATCCTGTTCGCGCGTTGGTCTGTTCTTGTCGACATTTGGATGTGGACCCGGCAAAGTGGTTTGTTACGAATTCTACATGTGCGCCCCGCGGCGGCACATCAGCCGCGGTGTGCGAAGGCGCGCTCCGCAACCAAGCGCTCCAGTGCGTCCGACAGTGCGCGCACGCTCTCCTCGCGCACCACAAACCGCTTGTATTCCCGATCCCGGATATCGCCCATGGCCATGCCCTTTTTGCGAAACACTGCCGGGCTGCTGAATTCCGTCCTGGCGCTCGAATGAAACTCGCTCGCCCCCGTAGCCTCAGCGATGGCCGTGATGGTGTCCGCTGTAACGCCGCTCGCTGCCGTCAAGGCGATGCGCCCTTGTGCAGCTTCAACCATCCGCCCAATTTCGCGCGAGCCAAGCTTTGCGCTCGCCGCTCCGCCCGAGGTAAGAATCCGGCACGCGCCCGTTGAAACCACATCGTTCAGCGCCGCGAACGGGTTCGGCGTCATATCGATGGCGCGATGAAAAGTCGTCTCCAGCGGCCCCGCCAACTCCACCAGTTGCCGCGTCCGCGCCACATCCACCTGCCCCTGCCCGTCCAGCAGTCCCAGCACGATGCCGTCCACGCCCAGCTTCCGTGCCTGGCGAATCTCCTCCTGCATCACCTCGAACTCCAGCTCGGTGTAGCAGAAATCCCCGCCGCGCGGGCGAATCATCACGTAAATCCCGATGGCAATCCTTTTTCGAACCAGGGCTATCAAGCCCGCGCTGGGCGTGATGCCCCCTTCCAGCAAATCGGTACAGAGTTCAACCCGATGCGCGCCTCCGCGCTCCGCGGCAATCGCAGACTCCACGGAATCGACACAAATTTCAAGTTTCATTCTGACTGCGCCCCATTCTCAATAAAACCCCGCTCCCTCAGCAGACAAAACCTTCTCAGCCGAGGGACGCGGTGGTCAACAACCTCGCAAACACCCGTCCTGCCGCGGTGGTTTGCGGCAGCACGGCTTGCTCTAGAACGAGTACTTCAATGAGAACTGCAAGTGGCGCTCGACCGAACGTGGGCCCTGAAGAGAGACATTGCCGAAGTTGCCATCGGTGATGCCGCTGTCCGGATTGCCGTAGCTCACGATGTTGAATGCATTGAAGGCATCGAAGCGGAAGCCAATCGTGTGCTCACCCGCAATGTGGAAGTCCTTGAATGCGGACATGTCCACGTTGAGGAAGCCAGGTCCGCGCATGGCGCCGTTGGGCGAACTGCCAAAGGTTCCAGGCAGGGGCACGCCGAAGGCGCACTCAGGGCCGCCCGGCGAACTGGTTCTGCTTCCGGCCGACGTGCAGGGAATCGCCGACGGATCGGTCCCGTACCAGTTCGAAAGCGTGCGGCCCACCACCCTGGATTTCATGTACTGGTTCACGCGGTTCGTTCCATAGCTCTGCACGTTGGACGAGCCGCCGGTAAGCGTCTCCGGGAAGCCGGAGTAGGAGACGATCGCCGTGGACACCTTCCATCCCCCGATCACTTCATCGAGAAAGCGGTTGGCTGAAGAGAAGTACTCCTTGCCGGTGCCGACCGGCAGCGCATACACGCCGGTTGCGGAGAGATTCTGCTTGATGTCGTATCCGGCCGGCCCGTCGTCTGCCCCGCTGTTGTAGTAATTCTGAAAAGCTCCGTTATACCCGGCCACATTCAGGCTGTAGTTGCCAAAGCTGTTGGTCATCGCCTTGCCGTAGGTGTAGTTCACCGTGAATTCCAGGCCATGGCTCAGGCGCTGGCGCAGCACTGCCTGCAGCGCGTTGTAGTTCATCATGGCGCGCGACTCGGTGATCAGCAGCGAGTTTGAACCCACGCTTACCGCCGGGTTGGCGCTCGCCCCGATGTACTGGTTGTTGTAGAAGGGCGCCGAAGTCGGGTCGCCGGGTGTCAGCCACTGGTTCACATTGCCGTAGTCTTCAATGTGCTGGCCCGTCTCTCCCACGTACCCCGCCTGCAATGAGGTGGTGTGCGTCAGCGCGTACTCCACCGTCAGGTTGTACTCCTGCACGTACGCCGGTTGGATGTTCTTGGGATATACGTTGTAGGTTCCGCCGTACTGCGTGGTGCCGCCGGTAAAGCCCTCTTCCGCGGAGCGGGGCTGGGTTACGGCGCCGGGAGCGGGCGAGTTGACTGACACATTGACCGCCTGGATGAAGGGCGTGATCGAGGTCAGACGCTGGTTGTACGAGTTGCCTTCATAAAAACTGGAAGGACCGTAACCGCCGCGCACCACCGTGCGGTCGTTGAGCTGATACGCAAACCCGACATGCGGCATGGCCTGCCTGAAGTTGTAGTCGTAGCAGCCGCGGTTGTTGCAGGTTCCCGCTCCAGTCGCGGCGCCCGCGGGCACATGGTCCGCATAGAGCAACTGCCCGGTTGAGAGATCGATGTTGCCGGTTTTGTTGTTCTGTTCCACCCAGGGTTCGTCTATCTCGTAACGGACGCCGAAGATCACGGTCAGGTTCGGGTTCACCTTGAAATTGTCTTGCGCATACTCTGAGACGCGCCACTGGCGCTGGCCCACGTTCACAAAGCCAAGCGTGGCTCCCGCCGACTGCACGCGGTCCAGCACAAAGTCCGCGGGGCCCCATCCCGCGCCGTTGGACTGCGCAGGATCGGCGGAGAAGGCGCCGGTGTAGTTCTCCTGGCCAAGATAGCCGTAGTTGTTGCCGGTAGGGTAGTTGTTCTGGTAGCGGAGCGCTTCAACGCCCATGCTGATGTAGTGCCGGCCATGCTGCCAGGTCAGGTTGTCGATGTAGCTGTAGGTGTTGTCCACAATGCTGCCGCCGTTGTAAGCCGGATTGCCCAGACCGTTCAGGTCCCCATTGAGGCCCTGGTAGGTAAAGCCGTTATAGGCCTGGTTGCTGAACGTGATGCCGACCTTTGAATCGCCCGCGGTTCCAAACACTCCGGTCGAATCCTGCGGCAGCCCTTCGCTCCAGTCCGTCCGCGTAAATCCCAGTCGCGCCGAGTTGACCAGCGACGGTGAGAAGGTATGCACCCAGTTGGAGCCGACAATCCATGTGGGAAATAGATTTTCCCCAGGAAAACTGATGGCCAGAACGGGTGTAGAGCCGTCGTAGGCGGTGGACATGGAATAGAACCCGGTGATCTTGTCGTTGGCGCTGGGGTCGAACTCGATCTTCACATCGCCCTGGTTGTTGGCTTTGAAGCTGCGCGATGGGGCCTGGTAGTTGCTTGCCGCCACGTGGTCCGAAGGCGTGTGGTTGGGCAGCGGATAGAGCGTTGGGTTGGCGAAAAGGTACTTGGCTACCGGGTTGTTGATGGGCACGTTCTGGTTGTCGGTGTACGGGGCAAAGTTGTTCAAAGGATCGTAGAGTTGGATGGGAGTGGCGAAGCCGGTCAGCAACGCCGAGAAGTCCCCGCCGCGCATCGCCGCGGTCATCACGCTGGCCGTCCCGCTTCCGCCCTTATGCCAGCGCGATCCCAGGTAGTCGGCAAAGAAGAACAGCTTGTTATGCAGAATGGGGCCCCCCACCCTGCCCCCGAACTGCGCGAAAGAAAACGGGTTGATCGCGGTTCCGGACTGATTATTCTGGTAGGAGTTTGCATCGAACCGGTAATCCTGCGCGTAGCCATAGGCAGAACCGTGGAAATGGTTGGTTCCGCTCTTCAGCACGCTCACTACCCCGGCGCCATTCACGTTGCCGTAATCGGCGGGAGAATCCGCCGTAAGAACCTGGATCTCCTGCAGCGCCTCCGGTGCCGGACTGTACGAGATCAGGTTATTGAAGGTCTCGTTCATGTCAATGCCGTCCAGCGTGTAGTTGTTCGCCTGCGCGCGGTTGCCATTGAAGTTGGGCGTGTCGGAGTTATACGTACTACGCTCGAAGCTCGTGGTTCCCGAGGTGCCGTAGGTGGAAACTGCGCCCGGCACATACAGCGTGACGGCCGAAAAATCCAGGCCGTTCAGCGGAAAATTCTCAATCGTGTTGGCGGTGAAGGTGCTCGAAATCGTGGGGTCCGTGGTGTTCAGAATCGGCGCCGCCGCAGAAACGCTCACCGTTTCCTTTGAACTGCCCACGCTCAGCTTGATGTTGAAGTTTGCCGTCTGCAACACTTCCAGCCAGAAGGCCGGCAGACTCTCGGTGTTGAAACCGTTTGCCATCACCGACACCTGGTATTGGCCGATGGGCAAAAACTCGACGTGAAACACGCCCGCGCCATTCGACTTTGCCGGGTAGTCCACGCCTGTATCCAGGTTGTGAGCCACCACCTGGGCGCCGGCGACAACCGCGCCGCTGGGGTCCGTCACTTCGCCCGTGATCGAGCCGGTTACCGTCTGGCCGTGGGCGATCGGGATGCACGCCAGCAGGGCAAGGGCGCATCCAAATGCAATCCGCAGGAAATTCGTTTTCATGGTGGCCTCAATGTGGTTCGTTTTGTCTGCCTGCGTTGAGCAGGGTGGTGTGGGGGGCCGACTCCATGAAGGAAGCAGTCTGGCCCGTGGAGTTACCGAAATCACCCCAGCGGCGCTCGCCGCCAGAGTCAGAGCAAATTCAATGAACGCTGCCAGTTGGAAAAAGCCGCGCCCCGGCGCTCGCGGGACCGCTTCGAGGTGGATCGATCCGGACCATCGGTCAGTTGGTGTGATGGTTCGGCTGAAATTCAATGTGATCAGAATCGTAGTCAATAAATGATCAAAATGTCAATAAAAATGGCGAAATGGCGATATGGACCCTCAAACCATTCGTTTTCTGTTCAAATGCACGGAATTCCGCGGGCAGTTTCAGCGCGGAAATGTGCATCTTGCACAACCCAAAGTCCCATCTTCGCTACTTTCATGCCTTTTCCCAGCGGCAGGCGGCTTCACTGCTTGGTGAACAATTCGGCCTCAATGTGCGAAGGGGCGCCAGTTCACTCGTGCCAAAACAACCCCAAAATAAAAGCTCGGGCTTCACAGGCTGCGGAAAAACTCGCGCCAACCTGCATTTGTGGCGCTGTTTTGAAAGGGCGCGATTTTAATCGTGCCACAAACGCTTTGAAAGGAACGCCGGCTTGAGCCGCTGAGGGGTGTCTCTCACAGAATTAAGGCCTGTTAACACTACTGGGGTGGACGGCGTTGCGGATGAAAATCGGGCCAGACCGGGCCCCCACGGACAGCTCTTGGTCCGTGGGGTGGAGAACCGGGCCCCCACGGACAGCTCTTGGTCCGTGGGGTGGAGAACCGGGCCCCCACGGACAGCTCTTGGTTCGTGGGGTGGAGAACCGGGCCCCCACGGACAGCTCTTGGTCCGTGGGGTGGAGAACCGGGCCCCCACGGACAGCTCTTGGTCCTTGGGGTGGAGACGAGGCGGAGGACGAAGGCTTAGGCTAGCCCCGGATGGAATCCGCCCCAGCGGATGCAATCCGGGGAAAGCCCCCACTTCATTCCGGGACCCTACGGCGTTTGTCGGTATCAATTCACCCAAGAACGGAGTCGGGACCTTCGCCGGACTTGCTTCCTCGGCTAAGAGAGGACAAAATTCAGAACTCAACGATCACGTATTCTGGCGCGGGGGAACGCCACCCTTCCTCAGCATCTTCGCTGCCACTCGAAAGAGATCCGGAAAATCAACCCTGTTATCTTCCCTTCCGCCAAGCAGGCCAATGCGTATCATGGCATTTGCCAACAACACGAATTCATCCCCCTTGGACGGCACTGGAAACGGGGGAAGAAATCCACTATTCTCATTGCTTGCCGCCTCTAAGATTACTTTTATCGTGTCACTCTCTTGCCAGCGTTGGAAGATCGCGCTCAGTTCGCAGGGAACAGTGATTCCCGCGAGAGGCGCGAGCGCCCTCTTTACCCATTTGTATTCGATCACTAGCTCAGTAACACGCACTTGTGATGCCTCACGGAGACCGTGCCGGATGCCCTCTGCGGAAACCACTTGCTGGGCTGGAGCTTGGCCGAACTTCGCAGCCTCAACTAAAAGCTTGATGAAGCTGCGCGGCGTAACCTTGCCTTGCGCATCGCCCAAATGCTTATAAGGCCAGTCGTATGTTCCGCCCTTCTTTGGATTCGCGCCCATGTAAAGCCCCGCGAAACGGTCCATTACTTGTTTTTGAGCGCTTCTGTCAGAAAGAAGAGGCCAGTGACGACGCCTCTGCATGACATCGGAAGGAATTGCGATGCCAGCATCTTCCACCACGGACCGAAAACTCTCAATGCCGATTGATTGATTCGAGAGTTGCCAATATAACATACCGTAAAGATCAACCTGTCCCCACTCAAGTTCAACCCGTCCGCTCCTCAGTTTTGGAAGTTCGACAAACCGTAAGTTCTCATCTTCCAACTGCTCTGGACGAATAAAGACTTTAGCCTTGATAGCACGGTAGGCGCGCAAAGCCCATATTGCCTCAAACAACGCGTCTACAAGACGACTTGACCGCACCCATTCGCGTGAGAGTGTATCAAGGGCGTCAAATGTCACCAGCAGTATTCGCCCAGATGCCGTTAATTCTTTGTCAAGTATTCGAAGTTCTTTTTCGGCATCTTCCGGGGCCGAGTATCGATTCATTACTTCACGGATTGGCTGAGGTTCTTCATCTTCACTGAGCGCCCATTTTGCGGCGCGAAGGATCGCGGCTTGCCAGTACTTAGGCCCTTGTTCAACCTCTTGCTCCTGATTCTTTGGAATTTCATTATCGATGGTTCTTGCATCCAGCAATCCCGCATACCCGGATTTAACGATCAATTGATCCAGATGCAAGTGCGGGTACGCCTCTGCTGTCACCCTCCTTGTATCTTCTTTTCCTAAAACGCCCGCCCAAAAACTCTTACCGGTTCCCCTTGCTCCCACAACAACCGGAGTATTCGGGTCAAGCGCATTGGCGTGCTGCTCGGGCGTGAAAATTTCATCGACGGTCGGGCTGTGGTCTCCTGCGGCATCGTGGTCTGATGGCAAGGATGCAAGTGCGCGCCTGATTGCAGCAAAGTCAATCGCCATTCTCGCTAGCTCCTCTCCGCGTCATCTATTGAAGCATCGACTATCTCACTGGCCATCTTAATCAGACCGCCAAATGTGTCCGAATATGCAGGTGTTGTGAGGATGCTGGGATCAGCGACAGGGTCAAAAAAACGAAAACGATTATCGTCAAGGATAGCCATCGTGACTGGCATATCTGTCTCAGGAATAATTTCCAACGCACTGGTAGCGTCTTTGCTCCACTCAACATCAAACGTATCTTTGTAGGAGGAAGGGTCAACGTCCGTGTCAGACTGCGTCGTCGGGCGAGAAAGGTACTTATCTCTGAGCGATTCCATACGCTCAGCAAAACTGGCGGATTTCTTGGGATCTATCGGAGCTTTCGCATGAACGATGTGCAACCTGAATCGCCAATCATCATCCTTATTTATTGGAAGAATTCCAAGATTTGCAAAAAGAAGTTCATATCCCGAGAATGCCTGAGGTTGGTCCAAGCTAAACAGGAGAACTTCTGCACCCAATCCTATAACTGCCGCTGCTGTTGTTTCATGCAATCCAGCGCGCGCATCCACAAGAATGGCATCGTAACGGCTGGGATCAGCGAACTTTTCAACCAGCGTCCTAATATGATCAGAGAAGGTGAGCGTCTCCCCATCAGGTCCATCTCCGGCTAAATATGCGCGTGCAAGTTTCGCAAGCACATTTGCGGGATTGCTAAGTGATCGCTTTCCGATTGCAGGAATTACATCAACACGGCCGCGTCCGCCTCCTGCCCATGAATGTCCAACAATATCGGCGAAGAACTCATTATCAAGAGGATTTCCAATTTCTAATTCGACTAGGTAGTCCAACAAACCATATTCCGGCAAAGTATCGTCCGGCAGAAGCAGGTTACCAAGTCCCGGGGCTTCCAAGTCCATATCGATTGCGAGCACTCTGCGGCCTTTGCTCGCGAGTTCGGCGGCCAAGACACAAAGAGCAGTTGAACGGCCAACGCCACCTTTTACGCTCGCAAAAACAAAACGGGCGGGGCTGCCAGATGAAGGCGAAGGTCTTCTCAGCCAATCTGCACCTACCATGCGCCGATCAACCAAGGCGACAACGCCATTAAATAGAGTGTGACTGATCTGCAATCGGATCGCGCCATCAACCTTTCTGATCCGGTCGTCGAATAGTTCATCCGGGGTTGCGATGGCAAATCCATCTTTGTCCACATACGCGCCAAGCTCATCAGCAGCTTGCTTCGCTAAAGCTATGCGCTCGTCCCGTGAGTGACTGTCGCTCAGTAGCACAAAGGTCAGTTTTCCCGATGCGTCGCGAAGGAACAGATTCCTAGCAACGCTATCCTCTCCCCAAGTTTTCTTGACGAGAGCAGCAAACGCAGGAAGAGAATCATCAAAACGAATTGGAATCTTCACCTTTTCACCCTGAGACCCGCAGTCGCAAATAATCGTTTTGTCACTTTAAACCACTCTGTCAATTCCGCGTTGTTGGTGCTTCCCGTCTCATGGTAACGACGATTCACATTCCATCCAGCAAAAATATCGGGCTTGAGAACATCGAACATGGACACGGTGTATTTCGAGCGTGCCCCGAAGTGCTTCCGTGCAGCAATGACAAGTTCCGGAAGATGTACATGGGGGGCGTCTGCTGCCGTGCGCAGGGATTCAAACCTAAGCTTGATCGCACACTCCGCCGCAAATCCAATGAGGTGCCCGGCATTGTCGGGTCTTCCCGACGATTGCAACGCTGCAGCGTCCTCGAAATGTCGCAATGCTGCACTTTCGTAGTTTTCGGCCACGCGTTCCTCCAACTCTATCCAGCTTAACGATATAGATCGTATCATCGCGGACATGCCCTGTTTCCAGGGCGTGTGGAATTGGGTATTGCGGCGCAATGCTCCCCCTTAGATTATTATCTCCTTTATTTTGTGTTGCATGAAGTCATGTTTTAGGATTCATCCTCGCAAGTCGGCTTCTCGCAAGTTATCGATCTCTTGCGCCCAACTTGCCCTTGTAATTCACCTGTATGACAAAAACCTCCACGCTCCCCTTGCCGTGACGCGCGTGCGCCCCGTCACAGGTGGCGCAGGTA
>Ga0302198_10004946_pt1 | contig 12550 bp, 12 predicted proteins | sample II_Bog_N2_2_FD_193521 | JGI IMG/M metagenome (GOLD analysis project Ga0302198, IMG submission 193521) | Peat permafrost microbial communities from Stordalen Mire near Abisko, Sweden - II_Bog_N2_2 | ecosystem: Environmental > Terrestrial > Soil > Wetlands > Peat | place: Sweden: Abisko... | reverse complement strand
TCGCGGCTTAAGCCGCGAGGGCCGCCGGCAGGCTGAAGCCAACCTTCAGCAGGTAGACACCGGCGAACGCGCCGCCAGATGCCCATGCAACCTGGATGAACGCGAGGTGCACGAGCATGAGAATGAAGGGAGATGGCTTGGTCACCGGCTGACTCGATAAATGCGGAGGCACCGAGGGTAGCACCTCCGGTGGTGACAGGGCACGAAAGCTGTCCCGGCTGGCGCTGGGCGGCCATGGCAGGCGCTTCCGGTTGCCGTTGCCACAATCACATTTGCGCGCTTCTCATTGCGGCCGGAAAACCCGTTGCCCGAATCAGAAGGTGTTGCTAGGGCGGACGGACCTCCAAGATCCACACAAGGAGCACGGGATGTCGAAGGCATTCATCGCGTCGGTGATTCAGGAATCTGCCGCCCTTACCGGGGTGGCAGCCAATCGCGCCGCGACCGATCTGGTTGCGGCGATCGTCAAGGAGCTGAAGAAGAGTGGCGGGTTCACATTGCCGAGCTTCGGCACGTTCCGCGTGGTGAAAACCAAGGCGCGCAAGGGACTGAACCCGCGCACTGGCGAGCCTGTCAAGGTCAAGGCCGGGAAGACGGTGCGCTTCAAGGTGTCGCCGACGCTCAGGAAAGCTGTCTGACCCCTTGCAACACGGCAACCGGATTCCCGCCACGGTGGGATGTTCGGTTGCCACCGCAGCGCCGATCCGAGACGGCGATGACGCGCGTCCAGGTTGCCCGCAACGGGGCGAAGCCGCGATCGGTGCAGCTGCCGGCACAGGCGATCAACGGCCGCGCGAACTCGACCATCCTATGGCATGATCATCGTCGTGACGCTGGCGCTGCCTGAAGGTGCTGCCAGGCAGCGGGGGCAGGCGCCCCCGCCTTCTTTCGGGACCGGCTAAATCGCTTTCTTCAACTCCTTGGCCGGCCGGAACGCGATTTTCTTGCTGGCCTTGATGGTGATCGCCTCGCCGGTGGCGGGATTGCGGCCCTGGCGTTCCGGCCTGTCCTTCACCTCCAGCACGCCGAGGCCGGTGATGCGCAGACGATCACCGCTCACGAGGTGCTGCACCAGGAGGGCAATCAGGCCGGTCAGAATCGCATCGGCCGCACGCTTGTCAATCTGGTGATGCTCGGCAATCTCGGCAGCGAGATGCTTCAACGTGACCGCGGCAGCGGGAGTCGCCTTCGGGGGAGCGGCCGCTGGCGCTTTCGATGCCGATGGCTTTGCGGCTGCCGCTTTCGCGCTGGCCGCGGGCTGCCTGGTTGTCGGTGCCTTGGTTGCCTTCTGGGGTGCGGCTTTCGCCGTAGGCTTCGCGGGTGCCATGACTGGATTGCTTTCCTGAAGGCCGGTGATCCGTCGTTGCGGGCGCTTCGGCTGGAACCCGCGGACATCGTGTGGGCTCGGTGCTGGCAGACGGCGAGACGTCGATCGAGTTGGGTGCGGAGGCCGGTGACGTTCGGCGGCGGCAACTCGACGACACGACTCACCAACTGGTCGGCGATTCGCTGATACCGTTCCAGACTGAATCCGTCCAGCACCGCCGTCCGCGATCAGGACGGCCTGCCGTCCGGTATTTCGAACGTGACCGGATTGCGATGACAGCGTTTGACAAGCTTATTGCCTAGGTAACGGCGATGTCGTTACCCTGCGTTGTGATCGGGCGTCCACGAACTGGATTCGCTCCCGGTTAGAAAGGAATCGGAAGACCATGGCCATCAAGGAAGACGTCCGGGCGCGCGCGCCGCGCGGGACGAAGAATGTAACCCAAGCCTTCTTCACGGCGCTCGATGGCTTTGCGGAAGTCCAGCAGCCCGCCGTCGGCACCGCCGCGTTGGCCGCCATTCGCGACGAGCTGAAGGAGCGGCGGGTGAAGACCAAGGAAGCCGCGGCCAGGGCAAAAGCCAAGGCGAAGGCGCCGGCAAAGACGAGCGGGCGGGCGAAGACGAAGGCAGCGGTAAAGGCGAAGGCCCCGACCGCTAGGCAGGCCAAAGCGGCAGCGGCAACAAGCGCCGCGGCGAACGCGGCGCGCAAGCAGGCTGCCGCAAAGAAGAAGGCGCCGGTAAAGGCAAGGGCGCCGGCCGCAGGTCGGGCCAAAGCAACGGCGTCACCAAAGTCCTCGCCGGCAGCCCCGGCCACGGCGCGCAAGCAGGCCGCCGCGAAGAAGGCACCGGCGAAGCAGAAGGTCGCGGCCAAGGTGGCCAACCCGAAGCCGCCCGCCAACCCGGAGCCCGCGGCGCCGGAAGCCGCGACGGAATAGAGCCCGGGGGCGCGGAGCTTCGGCTCCGCCGCGACGGATAGCGGGGGCAGGGGAACGGCGTAATGGCCGCGCCCCTCAGGCGATTTGCGTTGTCCCACCGAGCCATTCGCGCAGCTTCGACCATCGCCGGCGCCCGCCCTGATTGCGCACGGCGATGGCGAGCGCCTTGCGCTGGCCGATCAGCACGACCAGCCGCTTGCCACGGGTGACCCCGGTGTAGAGCAGGTTGCGCGCCAACATCGTGTAGTGCTGCGTGGTCACTGGAATCACCACCGCCGGATATTCCGAGCCCTGACTTTTGTGGATCGTCGTCGCGTAAGCCAGCACGAGTTCGTCCAGCTCGCCGAAACCGTAGCTGACCTCCCGACCCTCGAAGTCGACGATCAACTCGCTTTCCTCGGTATCGACGCGGCGCACGATGCCGAGGTCACCATTGTAAACCTCGCGGTCGTAGTCGTTCTCGGTCTGCATCACCTTGTCACCGGGACCGTAGGTCGAGCCGAACCGCTCGACAACCTGCTCGCCCGGCGGGTTCAGCGCCCGCTGCAGTTCGACGTTCAACGCCCGGGCGCCGAGCCCGCCGCGGTTCATCGGGCACAGCACCTGCACGTCGCGGATTGGCTCCAGCCCAAAGGCTTTCGGAATGCGCTCACGCACGACGGTAATCAGCTTGGCCACGGCATCCGCCGGTTCGTCGGCATCGAGGAAGTAGAAATCCGTCGGGCCTTCGGTCCGGGTCAGGTCGGGCATCTGGCCCTGGTTGATGCGATGCGCGTTGCTGATCACCCGGCTGCCGGCGGCCTGGCGGAACACTTCGGTCAGACGCACCACCGGCACCAGCCCCGAGCCGATGATGTCGGCCAGCACCTGACCCGGGCCGACGGACGGAAGCTGATCGACATCGCCGACGATCAGCACCGCCGCATCGTCGGGCACCGCCCGCATGAGCGAGCGCATCAGCGGCACGTCAACCATGCTGGCCTCGTCGATCACCAGCAGATCGCAGGCCAACGGATTGTCTTCCGTGCGGCGGAAATCGCCGCTGCGCGGATCGGTCTCCAGCAGCCGGTGGATGGTCTTCGCTTCCAGGCCGGTGCTTTCGGACAGCCGCTTCGCCGCCCGCCCGGTCGGCGCACACAGGGCGACCTGCACTTGTTTGGCCTGCAGGATGCGCAGGATCGAGTTCAACAGGGTGGTTTTGCCAACCCCAGGTCCACCCGTGATTACCAAGGCCTTGCTGCGTAGCGCCAGCCGCACCGCTTCGCGCTGGCTGTCAGCGAGGACCAGGCCGGTTCGTTCCTCCACCCAGGGGATCGCCTTGGCCGCGTCGATCACCGGCCATGACAGCTTGCCGGAGGCCAGCAGACGCAACCGTTCGGCGATGACCTGCTCGGCACGATACAGGCCGGCGAGGAAGACGCAGCGCCGTCCGTCCAGCAGGTCGGCCACCACAGCGCCCGCTTCGAGTTCGAGCGCCAGCGGCGCCTCGAGCAAATCTGCCGGTACCTCCAGCAGCTTCGCTGTGAGCGTCGTCAGCTCCTCGATGGGCAAGCCGCAGTGGCCTTCATTCATCGCCTCGGCCAGGGCATGGCTGACGCCGGCGCGCAGACGGATCAGCGCCGTCTTTTCGATGCCGAGCCTGGCGGCGATCTGGTCGGCGGTGCGAAAGCCGATGCCGCGGATATCGCGGGCCAGGCGGTAGGGGTTCTCGCTCATGACCTGCACGGCGTCGTTGCCGTAGGTCTTGTAGATGCGCACCGCCCGCGCGGTGCCGACGCCGTGGGCGTGCAGGAACAGCATGATCTCGCGCACGACCTTCTGCTCGGCCCAGCCGGTGACGATCTGCGCCGCCCGGCGTGCGCCGATGCCGGCGACGTCGCGCAGGCGTTCGGGCTGCTGCTCGATCAGGTCGAACACGCCGTCGCCGAAGGCGCGCACCAGCCGCTTGGCGTAGACCGGACCGATACCACGAATCAGTCCGGAGCCAAGATAGCGCTCGATCCCCTCCAGGGTGGTTGGCGGACTTGCCTTGAGGAAGGCGGCGCGGAACTGCCGGCCATGGGTGTGATCGTTCACCCAGCTGCCGCTGGCCTGGACAAACTCGCCGGCGGCGATCATGGCGGCGTGGCCGATCACGGTGATCAGGTCGCGCTGGCCACGGGCTTTCACGCGCAGCACGCAGAACCCGTTCTCGGGGTTGTGGAACGTCACCCGTTCCACCAGCCCGGCCAGGACTTCGGTCGCCGCTGCGTCACCCGCGCCTGCCCGCATGCCCCTTTTCCTACCCCGCCCATCAGGTCGGGCAACAGGGTTTCCGTGGCGGCGGCCGACGGCAGCAACATGCGAGCGCTGACCGGGCCTCGCGCACATGTACGCATGTGGGCGTCGGTTGCCGCGGGGCCGGTGGTATCGGCGGCCACCCGGTCGCCGGGCCGCAGCCGGACAATGCCGCCCACCACCGGATAGGCAGAGGTGCCGTCGGCGTTGCACGGCCCGGCTCTACGGCCCATTCCGCGCAACGCGGCGCTCCCGCGCGGCATACGAGGCGCCGCGCCGCGCCGGCGCGCTCGCCCCCGGCCAGTTCGGCTGGCTCAAGCTGGTGGATCGCCGCCTGTGGTATGCGCTGCACTTGCTCGGCTTCGAGACCGAGGGCGCCGGCCGCTACCTGCACCCGAATCCACGGGTGGAGGCACTCGGCGCCCGCGATCACTGGTCGGTGGAGCGGATCGCCGGCGTGCCGGTCAGCCGGCCCGATCTCGACCGTGCCGTCGAGGCGTTGCAGAAAGCGGCGTTGGCGCGCCTGTCCGGGGCCGGGAACTGACCGGAAGTGGCCGCACGCTGGCCTTGGCTGGATTGGTCGCCGCGGGCCTGGCCTCAGCGGCGCGGCGGACTGGCCGGCTCAATCGGCCGCCGCGGCCTGGGGCGCCGGATCGATGCCGAGTTCCTGGCGGACATGCGCGTATTTCTTCGGATCGGCCAGGTGCCCGTCCGCCATCATCCTGCGCAGCCCGGCCAGCCCGGCGCCGGTGAAGAACAGCGTCGGCAGGCGGCCGCCAAGGTCCAGCCGCATCAGCCCGCGTTCCAGCAGCCCCTCGGCGGCCAGCGGAATCCTGGGCTTGCCGGCGTTCGGGCCGCCGCGCCAGGTCTTGATCTGGAAGCCCTCCGCCACGGTCGGGTAGGTCGAAAAGAACATATCGAGACCGCGGCGGATGTAGTCCCGCTCGGCCGCGGTGAACCCGGCGATCATCGGCTGCTGCGTCTTGTCCGTGTGCGTCTTGCCCATGGCCACCACCCTACCACCCCCAAAACGGCGCGGCGATCACAGCATCACAAGGCCGGCGCCATTCGCAAGCCCTGGCGCGACCATGCGCCGCGGCATGCCGATGGCTGGAGAGCTGGGGCATGCCGATGACAGGAGAAAGGCAGATGCTGATGAGAGCAATCGGTTGGTGAGCTGGTCATCCCCAACGGGGTGCAGGTGCATCTCGCCATCGGCCTGCCTTCCGGGCTGGTCGAGGCGGCGGCGCCGGGATCATGCCCTTCCGGTCGCCCGCTGCTGCGGGCCGTCCTGGCCGCCCTGCTGCTCGGTGGCGGCCGGCCCTCGCCTGGGCCCGAGCTTTGGACGGAAGCCGGTGTCTCCCGAAGGATCTCCGGCCGTGACGGCCCCGGTGACGGCCGAGCAGAGCGGAACGCAGACCGGCGAGGTGAAAGCCGCCGCACCGACGCGGAAAACTCGACGAAGCTGAACCGGACGACGGATCGGCCTGGCGACGGACAAGCGGTCCGGCGGTAGCCCGCGCCTGTCCCCCGCCTCAGTTGAACCGCACACAGGTACAATGAGCCGCGTCATCGCCACCCGAAGCGACGATCCAGCGCGTTACGCAGGTGACGTGGATCTGAACCGGCGATCAGGGATCGACGAACACGGGCTGTGCCTCGGGTGCCACCCGCAGCCCCGCCTCCCGCACCGATTCCAGCAGCTCGGCCGCATCAAGCCGCATGTAGCGGACCAGTAGCTGAAGGTAGATGCCGACGAAGACCGGCCCGTGCCCGTCCGAGCGGCCATCCTCGGTGCTGGTCATCGCATGCGCCAGTTCATGCAGGACGCAAAAGGACGGGGTTTGCTCCGGCAGGAAGATGCAGAGCCGGTTGGCGCTGGCGATGGTGGCCGTGGCCTGTGCCGGCAGCCGCTCGACCCGCGGCGGATAACGCAGGCCGAGATCCGCCCAGATGGCGTCCATCATGGCCTGGGCTGCGCCGCGTTCCACCAGGGTGCCGTCGCGCGGCGCCACGACCCGGTCCTCCCAGGCATACAGCCGGCCGCGTTGCGAATCCCGCGCCGGTCTCAGGCGAGGCAAACCGGGGCATCCTCCGGCACCGGGCGGTTGAGGTTGACGCGGTCACCGGCGGCCCAGCCATCGTTATAGGCGGAAGCGATCTGGCGGCGGGCGGTACCGGCCCGCGATACCAGGCGGACGTTGGTCTCGCGGAATGCTTCCTCCACGACGCGATGTTTGACCAGCATCAGCGCGGTGCCGGTCGCCCGCTGGCTGCGCACCGCCGCCTCCCGATCGGCCAGCATCGTGTCGAGCCGCACGCCAACCCTTGCCGCCATCCCGTGCTGGAAGCTGGCCGATGCCTGCCGCAGGCGCACCGCGCGCAGCTTTGGGTTGGCCTCTCGGAAGACCGCCGTCTCGGTGCGGATGGCGCGGTCGATCAGGGCGAACAGGTAGCCGGCCATCGCGGTATCGGTTTCGAAGCCAAAAAACACATAGTGGTAGCCGGGCAGCGCCAGGCCGGGATCATCCCCCTGCCCATGCGGCGGTGCGGTGCGGGCAAGCCACACCTTGGTATCGGTGAAGCGGGCGATACTGGGGACACAGGCATCGACCGGGCGCCGGCGCCGGCCGCCGATCGGCACCTCGATCTGCACGCAGCGCGCCTCGCGCACGTCGATCTCGTCCATCGACAGCGCGTAGCGTTCGAGCAGGCGACCGACCATCTCTGCCGCCGACATCGCCTCGGCTTCGGTGCAACCGTTGGCGACCGTCTTCTCGCTCAACGCCTTGATGCGGGCCTTCACCCGCGCAAGTTCGGCACTCTGGCTCAAGATGGCTTCTCCGGACGGTGGCATGGCAGCATAGCGAAATCGCCTCGAGTCGCGATCCGGGGGGCGGCCGGGGAATGACGGTGGCGCACAGGCGATTCAGAGTCACGCCGTACGCGCTCCAACGCGGACGCGGAGGAGCCGAAGCAGGCAGAGCGTACCGGCGACGAAATCCGCTCGACGGTGAACGCCTGCTGCCAGTCCAGTGACGATCCTGGCCGGAAGGTGCCAGCCCGGCGCTCGGCTGAGCGCGTTCAGCCGTTCAGTTCAGCATTCGCCTGTCGGCCTTGCCCCACTTGGCGGACCGGAGCGCCCAGATCGTACGTTCCATGTGCAATTCGCCCTTTTCGGCCTTGCGCACCATGCCGGCGAAGTAGGCGGCGGGACTGACGCGGAAGTGCCGGATGTCCTTGGTCAAGAGCAGCGCCATGGCCAGGGCGGCGTGTTCGCGCCCCATGATCCGGCAGGCGTCGCCCCACAGCGACAAGGAAACCCCCAGGGTGGGGCGCAGCAAGGTTCCCACGGCGTCCACGATGTCGCGCCATGTCGGGCTGTCGGTCAGGATGTAGCGAGCCACCAGCGGGATCAGGTCGAGCAACTGCGCCGCCTTGAGCCGGAACAGCTTTTCCGGTGATGGCGGAGGCGAGGAAACGGCGGGAGGGGAGGGCAGAGAAGGGGGAGACGCGACCGGGCCGGCCTCGGGTTGCGGCTCCGGCCGCTCGACCGGGCTGCTTTCCTCGCCAGCAATTACAGTATCTGAAAGATTTTCAGATGAGTTGGTATCTGTATTATGGGGGCCGAAAACGGCCCCCACGGGGTCCGATTCGGCTCCAACTAACGAACTACCCCTCCGGTACGAGTTTTGCGACGAAACGTGAACATCAGGCCGCTTTGGGGAACGGCGTGGGCGGTGTCCGGAGCGGCCTCATCTCGTCAGTGGTTGGCGCCGCGCTTTGGTCTGTGACCCAGACGTAGTCGCCGGTCAGGTTCACGTGCTCCCAGCCCAAGGGTGAGAGATATGCCAGGAGCTTGTTGGGGACCTCTTCCGTCAGGCGTAGGGTGGCGACGGCGCGCTCGAGGTATCGGGTGTTCCACAGGATGATCGCGGTGACGACGAAGTTGAGGCCGGACGCGCGGTGCTGCTGGTTCTCGTAGGTGCGGTCGCGGATTTCGCCGAGCCGGTGAATGAAGACCGCCCGGGCCAGGCTGTTGCGTGATTCGCCCTTGTTGAGTTCCTGTCCGGTTGTGCGCCGCAGTTCGGGATCGCTGATCCAGTCGAGGGTGAACAGGGTGCGCTCCAGCCGCCCCAGCTCGCGCAGGGCGGCGGCGACGCCGTTCTGCCGCGGGTAGGAGGCGAGTTGGCGCATGATCAGCGAGGCGGTCACGGTGCCGGTGCGGATGGACGCGGCGATGCGCAGGATTTCCGCCCAGTGGGCGCGGATCAGGTCCACGTTGATGCGGCCGGCGATCAGCAGTTCGAGCGTCGGATAGTCGGATGGCTTGCCGAAGCTGTAGAGGCGCCGGTGCTTCAGACCGGGGATGCGCGGCGCGAACTGGAAACCGAGCAGGGAGCAGAGGGCGAACACATGGTCGGACTCGCCGCCGCCGTCGGTGTGATGGCAGCGGGCCGTCACCTCGCTCTGGTGGTAGAGCAGCGCATCGAGCACATGCAGGGCCTCATTCGTGGTCGCCCCGATCAACTTCGTGAAGAACGGCCCATAGCGGTCGTAGAGATGCGTGTAGATCTTGAAGCCGGATCGCTTACTGTAATGAGCGTTGAAGCTGCTGGCGTCACGGCCGAGGCCCGCGGCGTGGAAAAACTGGCCGTCGGAGGACGAGGCGGAGCCGTTTCCGAATACCGCCGCGAAGGGTTCACGCTGCTGCTGGTTGACCAGACACCGCAATGCCAAAGCGTAGGTCTCCTCGCGAATGTACCAATCCGATGTCCAGGCAAGCTCGCCGAGGCTGGCGATGCTGCATGCCTCGGCCATGCGTGTCAGGCCAAGATTGAGGCCTTCAGACAGCAAGGCCGCCATGATGATGCGATTGTCGGCCACGGTTTCGCCAGTGCGCAAGTGGGTGAAGCAGTCGGGAAAAAGGGTCCAGCGCGCCACTTCAGCCAGCAGGTCGGTGATGCGGATGCGCGGCAGCATGGCGTAGAGGCGTTCGGTCAGGGCCTTGGCTTCCGGCGGTGTGGATTTTTCAATTGGCGAGATCTTCAGCATGCCCTTCTCGATCGTCACGTCGGGCAGCAGCCCTCCTTTGGCACGGGTGTCGACCTCCTTCAGCCGTTCATCCAGCAGGGTAAGGCGACTCTCGATGAAGCGGTCGAAGTCCGCCTCGACCGCGATCGGAAGCGTGTCGGACTTTTGTAGATTCTGCATGGTCTCCCTGGAAAGAAGCCGTTCCTCGAAGGAGCGGTATTGGCGGCTGCCGACGATCCAGACATCGCCGGCGCGCAACCGGTCGCGCAACTCCGACAGGACGCAGAACTCGTAGTAGCGTCGGTCGATGACGCCGCCAGGCAGCACGTACGGCACCCAGCGTTGCCGGACGAAGCTTGTTGGAGCATCTTTCGGCAGGGTGGACCCTTCGGTCCGATTTACCTCGCGCAGCACCTCGATGGCGCGAAGAAGCGAGGCCGACGCCGGCACACTCTCGAATTTGAGCGCATCCAGGAACGCGGGCGACCAGCGCCGGATGTCGCCGTAGTGCCTGGTCAGGCCCGGATAGGCGTCGAACGCCTCTGGCCGTGCCAGTGCTTTGGCTTCAGCGATGGTGGTGCAGAACTGCTTCCAGGGAATCACCGTTTCGATGGCGGCGAAAGCATTCCGCTTCTTGTCGTGAGCAGCGATCAGGGCATCACCGACGCGGGCAAAGAGACGGACCTTGTTGTTGATGGATCGGGCATCGGCCTGGAAGGCGCGGACCTGCCGTCCTTCGGCCTTGCGAAAGAGGGCGCCGATCAGGCGGTCGAACACATCGACGGCCTGGTCGGTCTGGTTGGCGGCGAGGTCCAGGCAAATGGCGACCAGCGTCGCGTGCCGGCGTTGCCGCTCATGGTCGGCGACATGCTGGACCGTGCTGCGGCCAGCCTCACGAACAAGCTGAGCAAGGCGCGCCTGATGGACCTGGTGGCCGCGACTGGGTTGGATGCCGATCGCGCGCACATGCTTGAGGCGTTCGATCAGACCAAGCATGGCATCCGGCTTGGCGGCTTCCGGCATTTGCCGCAACCAGGTCAGCCAGTTCTGGCCGGTCTTTTCTTGCCGCTGTGTCAGCGCATCGAGTTGGCGCCGCTGTTCGGCGGACAGATCCCCGGCCAGGCGGCGATACACTTCCCGATGGGCCTGGTCGCGGAGTGCGCCACACAACCGTTCAAGTGCATCTTTGGTCGGAACGATAATCCGGCGCTGGCGGCATGTCTGCATCACCAGAGCGGCCAGATGGACGAAGCGGTCGTCCTCGATCGCCTGCGGCAAGAGGATTTCGGCCAATTCTGCCGCCGTTCGCCTGCCGAACGGACGCAGTCCGAGCTGGCGCTGGCATTCGACGGCATGGTGCTGGCGATTCCGCTCGGCTGCGAGGTATGCGTCAATCGCCTCCGGGAAGACCCCGAGCTGCCCGGCGACAAATGCAAGCAGCGCAGTCGGCGGCCGTTCGCCGGGGCGCAGGGCACGACCGGGATAGCGCAGGTAGCAGAGCATAAGGGCGTGGCCGAGGCGATTGTGATCGCCGTGGGAGCGACCGATTGCGGCAAGATCCGCTTCCGACAGCGTGAAGTGGCGCACCAATTCCCGTTGCTCGGCCGGAGGGTCAAATAGCTCTGCAATCTGGGCTGTGGTCAATCTCTGCCGTCGCGCCACTTCCGCCTCCAGGACCTTGATCCTCCGCAGATCAGCCAAACGGCCCAGAGAGTCGATTAGTGTATTGTGCAGACCTTGAATGTGTCAGAGCTTGGAGGCGCTGCTTTCGAATGCCGTTACGCTGTCTCAGACCTCATGGCATGGTGCCGCGGCCAGATGTCTGCCGAACGCCGCCGGGTCATCGGGCGGCTGGTCCCTGAGGCTCGGCACCAGGACCGAGCAAGCCGCGCCGCTGCGCCTGTCGCAGCAGGTTCCTGACCGACGATGGATGCCAGCGCGTGCCGCCCCGCGGCGTGCGTTCATGCATGGCCTCGAGTTGGCTGGCGACCTGCTGCAGCGTCATCGCCGGCGCGGCCAGGACAATGCCGGCCACCACCGCCACCAGCCGGTCGTCGGCTGGCCTGCGCCCGGCACTCCCGAGCAAGCCGGGTTCGACGATGCCTTCGCTTGCCAGCCGGTGCACCGCCCGGCGCAGGCGCTGCGCGGTCCAGGTCTGGCCACCGCCGCGGCGGTTGAGCACCTGCACCACATCGCCCCAGGGCTGGTCGGGGCGCATCCGTCGCACTGTCGGCAGCCAGGCATCGAGCCCGGCAAGCATGGCGTCGAGGTGGACGGCATCGCGCGCTGACCGCAACTTGCGGATGGTACCTGGATCGCGGGCGCGCAGTCCCGGGTTGCCGCCCACCCGTCCACGGGCCTTGGCCGACCGCAACCCGGCTTTGGTACGCTCGGCGATCAGCGCCCGTTCCAGTTGCGCGACGGCGCCGAGCACCTGCAGCGAGAACATGCCCTGTGGCGTCGTGGTGTCGATAGGATCGCGCAGGGAGCGGAAATGCGCCCCTTTGGCCTCCAATTGCTCGATGACGCTGAGCAGATGCGCAACCGAGCGGGCCAGGCGGTCGAGGCGCACCACCACCAGGGTCTCGCCGGGCCGGATGTCATGCAGCACCTGCGCCAGCACGGGACGGCCGCGGTCGGCGCCGGAGGCATGCTCCGCGTGCACCAGCGCGCAGCCGGCGGCGCGCAGTTCATCCGCCTGCGGATCAGTGTGCTGTTCCTCGGTTGATACCCTGGCGTAGCCGACCAGGCGCGTTTTTGAGGCCGCCGTTGCTTTCCGCATCCGCATGCCCGCGTCCTTCCCGGCCGCCATGGCGGGCACCGCCGATTTACAATTATGGAAGTGATTCCAAAACCACCGTTTGCACACGCACCCGAGCCGAATCCCTCTCCCTTCACACCCTCCGAATCCAGCGAAAGACTGGCCTTTGCGCCACGGCGGCCGAAACGATTATGCCCGGCTGGCCGGGCGGCGACGA
>Ga0302198_10004914_pt1 | contig 12616 bp, 10 predicted proteins | sample II_Bog_N2_2_FD_193521 | JGI IMG/M metagenome (GOLD analysis project Ga0302198, IMG submission 193521) | Peat permafrost microbial communities from Stordalen Mire near Abisko, Sweden - II_Bog_N2_2 | ecosystem: Environmental > Terrestrial > Soil > Wetlands > Peat | place: Sweden: Abisko... | reverse complement strand
CACACGCTGCTCCAACGTTATATAGCTGAACATCCCGTCCTGAACTCGCTCGTCTCCACGCATGTCTGTTAGACGAATGGAAGCCAGCCTCCGACCCACAACGGGTACCTATTTCAACAAGTTCCTAAGCGCCCTTTGCTTCCGCCGCTGCTGCTGCCGCTTCCATCTGCGGGAGAATGGTCTCCAATTCGGCGAATTCCGGATGCCCGTGCAGAGATTTGAGCCGCGGGTCAGCAAGCATCTGAAAAAACCACGGGCACCGCGATTCAGCAGCACGCTGCAGCTCTGCGATTGCCGCTTCCGGTTCGTCGAGCTCAAGCAGGGCCGCCGCGTTCATTGTCCTCATCACGAAGCGCTCCCGGCTCAGCCAGTCAAGCCGTTCCAGCAGGGTACGTGCCTCCGCGGCACGGCCCGCGCACGCAAGGGCATACACCTGCACTGAAGTTGCCATATCAAGGTAGGGAAGGCGCCGCGCCAGATCGGCCGCTAGCTCCACCGCCATTTCAGTCTCCCGGTTATAGGCGAGAATGATCGCACCGTAGAGATTCGAGCCCTCGTGTCCCGGGAACAGCGAAATCGCCTGCTTAGCCTGTTCCACGCTCGCGTCTGCCTGTCCATCCAGATGGTAGGCCAGCGCCAGGCGGCTCGATAGCCACGGAGAATACGGATCAATCTCCAGCGCGGCAGTCAAAAGTGCAATCGCCTCAGCAAACCGGCGGCGGCTGAGCGCAAACATCGCTCGCACACGCGTCGTCCACGGGTCGTGCGGCAATCCCTCTGAAGTCGAGAACGCCCAAAGCGCTCCGGCCAGGTTGCGGTCGAAGTGAAAGTTGATCCAGCCCATCGCTGGCAGCATTGCGGGCGCGGTTTGGGGCAAATCGGGGATTGTGTCTGCCGTGCCGTGAATCAGGTTGGCCGACGTTGTCGGCGACATATAGCCGTAGAACGCCTGCGTCACGCAAAGGTTTGCCAGTTCCACTTTCGCGGCAATCAGCGTGGGATCCAGCTCCGCGGCCCGCGTCAGCTTCTGCAGGCCGTCCTGCATGCGGTGACGCTCCATTGTCTGCCATTCATGGCGGCCACGCAGGAACGACTCGTAGGCTTCGTGGTTGTAATTGCTTCGGTTCAGCGAGCCGGATGAAGAAGCGGAGATCGAAAAGCCACCCGCGCCAGCCCAGCCATTCTCGCTTGCTTCCTCGGTCCAGGTCCCATGCTCCGCAGACGTGCTCTCTTTGCGGGCTCTTCCCCCAGAAGAGGGGGACACAAATTGATCGTGTACCTTTAGAGCCCCAAGCCGGAACGTGAGCCGTTCCACAAGCTCCGTTTCGAGCGCGACACTCCGCTCGCGATCCACCAGCAGGTCTTCCACCCAGATCTGCACCCCGTCGGCAACACGGATCATCTCTGCCCGTAACCGAAAATGGCGGGGGAGTGCCCTCATGATTCCGTTGAGAACCAGGTCGGCTTGCAACGTCCGCCCCAGCTCAATCGCGGTCAGTCCCCGTTTCGCCAGGGCAAAGCAGGAGTCTCGCGCCAGCACCTGTATGCCGGCAGCCGGCGTGTTGCTTAGCCGGGCGATCGTCTCTTCAGCGATCGCCGGTCCCAGGTGTGCTGGTACTCCCTGATCGGTTTCAAACGGTGGAATGGCGAGCCGCGGATCCTTTCGATTTGCTGCGCCAGCTTTCTTTACTTCTGCCGTGAGGCGGTAGCCCCGCTTGTAAAGCGTTTCGATGCAGTCTTCTGGCTCTAACCGCGCGCGCAACGACGAAATGCATCGTGGCAGGCTCTCGGCCGTCACGTTGGTCGCGCCCCACAACGCCTGTTTCAGTTCGGAAATGCTCACGATCTGCCCCGCCCGCGCCAGCAAAATGCGCAGCGCCGCCAGCTCGCGCGGAGTCAGATGAACTACCGATTTTCCGCGAGACAGCGTTCCGTCCGGCTCCAGGCGAAATTCGCCAAACAAAAGCGCGCTGGCTCCCGCGTTCTGGTTAATGTAGTAAGGCAAATCAAGTCGATCCAATACCTTACCTCGGGTTCAATCCTGATTGTCTGGCCGAGGTTATGCCATCCGAATTCGGTGAATGGCGGCGATATATCCGTGAAGAACCCGCGTGCACGCTAAGGCTTCGGATCGGGTAAGAAAAGCACGCAGATTCTGTTTTGCGCGGCCCAAATTTCCCAAATATAACGGCAATTATGCGCTCAGCGTGGGCCACTCAGCAAGGAACTCTGAACGATTATCAGGCACTTTCTGTTTAAAAAGTAGGTTACTTGTTTACTAAAGTATAAATTGCGTCATTTTGATGCATGTCATTCAATTATTGAGTCTTGCATTCGATTTCTTATTGATGGAGCTCGAATGAGTTTTGTGACGTCAACACGCCTGCGGTCAGTCCCGACCGTTTAAGGGGGGACAATGCCCCAGGCAAGGCTGGGCTCGCTTCCGCGGGGCAGATAACCTCGCGCAGCCAGCTTCGGAAATAAGCAAAAAAGTCTGCCCGCAGCCGGGACCGGTACCGCCAGCCCCGGCTCGAGACTCAATCAACTACTTCCGATTAAACGTTAAGCCCAGCCCGGTCGTCAGGATCACGTCGTTCTTGTCCAGCGTCGAGTTGGGCAGAAACGACGTGTAGTTGTCGCTGAAAGTGGTTACCCAATTGAATACCTTCGCGATCTTGGTCGAGAACGACGAGTTTACGTTGAACTGAATCCGCCCCAGGTGGCTCATGTCTGGGAAGAAGTTTGCCTGTTCTGTAAACAGGCTCGACGCGCCAAGCTTGCGGTTGTATTGTTCGCCCAGGTTCAGCGCCACAAAGCTGTCACTCGTCGACGGCGTGGTTGTATCGCCCGTTAACACCCCGGAGTAGCTCTCATGGGTCCACGCCACGCCCCCCAACACATCAAGGAACTGGTTCTTATCCTTCAGCGCGTGCCAGCCAAAGCCACCGGACACGGTCGAGCGCAGACTCAGGTCCTGGAGGGCATTGCTCAGAAAATCGCCTGACCCAAAGGCGAATAGCTTCGGATTCACATTGTGGTCGTAGCGCGCTCCTCCCCCCGTGGTGTTTGCCGAGGTCACATCCGCTTTGTTGTCGCGCCCATACAGCGTGTTGAAGTAAAGCGACGTTTTGTCAGTCCGGGTGGCGCGAACCGCCGTGAATCCGGCGCCAAACGTCTCAGTATCGGAGTTGCCCTTGGCAAGCGCGAGGCTTGCGTTCGCAGCCATCGTCCATGCATGTCCCCAGCCGGGCCGAAGCGATGCTTCATAGGCAGCTTGGTCTGCCGGCGTTCTCAGCACAGCGACGGCAGCTGCATCCATCGTTGTATTGCCCGAGGCCGTCGTGATCACCAGGCCAGCATCTGTGCGGTCAATCGAAGTAACGCTCAAATTGCCCTTGTCCTGCGGAAGCACCAGGGGCTTGTCTACCTTCAGGCTGGATACCTGGTCCCATGCAATTGCAATTGCGTCAGCATAGGCTGTTTTGAAGGTCAGCTTGCCGCCTTCAAGCTTGACCGCCGTTCCGGTAAGCCGGTCGCCGTTCTTCAGCACGATGGTGTCGGCTCTGAGTGCGGACTGGGTGATAAGTCCAAGGATCGCGAAGACCGGGAGGAATGCGCGAAGAGGAAGTTTCTTGCGGTCGGACATGGGGGATTTCTTGCTCCTTCGTGAATGTTGATCGATTTGGCTTCCCGGCCGTCGCTCGAGAGCTTCAAGCCGGTGCCTCATAAGATGTTAAATCGTGTTGCGCCGGAGCCGCGTGTTCTTCCCGCGAGGAAATCTTCAAAGATTCTTCAGGATTTCTAACACCTCCCTGGGGAGAAACTGGGGTTGACGGGAACTCGATTGTCGGATTCCTGCAAGGTCATGCGTCCGATCAGGACACGGAGTGTGAACATGGTCAAGACTGTCACCTACGCCAAGTGGTCTCTCGAGCCTTATTGCATCGGGCTCAAGCTCCGTTCTCTCCGCAACCAGAAGCGCCTTACTCTCTCGCGCCTGGCCGCCGAGACCGGCCTTTCTACTGCGCTGCTCTCCAAGCTCGAAACCGATCGAATGATTCCCACGCTCCCCACGCTGGCCACTATCAGCCGCGTCTACGGCGTAGGCATGAGTTATTTCTTCGGTGAGCCCGCGCATCACACCCTCTCCATTACCCGCAAAGCTCATATGCAGGGCATCGAACGCGGCGTGGAGAAGATCAAAATCATCCCCCTCAATGCGCCATCGGAACGCTCGCGTCTGCGTGCACAGGTCATTGAGTTCCCCGCAGGCGCCGGGTCCACCACGACAGACGGCCAGCAGACCGCGAGTCGCCTCGTCTATGTCCTCGAAGGAAAGCTGGAATTGGAGTCCGGAGGCATTCGCGAGGTATTGGATACAGGAGATTGCGTCTACATCGAGAGCGAGATGGCCCTGGCATGGAGCGCCTCAGGCAAGCACCGCTGCCGCATCCTCAGCGTTTCCCCGGGCGACCGTCGCGTCGAAGGCTAGGCGCCTTTTCACTCGGCTATCATCTTTCGTGCCACGAGGGAAATCTGCGGCTTGTATCACGAGCTCAGTGATCAATCGATTTGCCCGCAAGCTCGATGTACTTGTTCTTTTCGGCGAGTTTACTCACGTCGCAGCGGCTGTGTAGGATGGGATGCACCGCGAGGACAAACGAAAGATGCGACCCAACTTCAACCTGATGCGAGCCACACTCACCGGCGCGCTCGGCGGCCTGCTTTTCGGTTTCGATACTGTTGTCATCTCCGGCGCCATTGGCGCCCTGGTGCACCTTTATTCCCTTACCCCTAAGCAGGAAGGCTTCACCGTCGCCATCGGCCTTGTCGGCACCGTCATTGGAGCACTGTCCGCCGGGGTCATTGGCCAGAGGCTTGGCTCGCGCGAAACGCTCCGCATCACGGCGATCCTCTACATCCTCTCCGCCGCCGGCTGCGGCATCGCCTGGAACTGGGACTCGTTCCTTTTCTTCCGTTTCATCGGCGGACTCGGCATCGGCGCGTCCTCTGTGCTCGGCCCCGTCTACATCGCCGAACTCGCCCCTGCCAAATGGCGCGGCCGCCTCGTCGCCGCCTTTCAGTTCAACGTCGTCTTCGGCATCGTGCTTGCCTACACCTCCAACTACCTCATCCGCCTCATGAACCTTGGTGCCACGGAGTGGCGCTGGCAGGTGGGCGTTGCTGCCTTCCCCGCTGTCGGCTTCCTCGCCCTTCTATTCGGCATCCCCCGCAGCCCGCGCTGGTCTGCCTCGCAGGATCGCATCGACGAAGCTCTCTCCGTACTCAAGATGATGGGCGACCCCGATCCCCAGGCCGAGCTAGCTGATATCCGCGCCGCACTTGCTGAAGAGCATGCTTCCGCCCATGAGCCTGTCTTCCGCTGGAAGTATCGCTTCCCGCTTTTCCTCGCCATCTCCATCGGCGCATTCAACCAGCTCGCCGGCATCAACGCCATCTTGTATTACCTCAACCCCATCTTCCAGGCCGCCGGCTATAGCCAGCTCTCCGGCGACCAAAAAGCCATCGCTATCGGCGTCACGAACCTCATCTTCACCATGTTCGGCATGAGCATCATCGACAAAGTTGGCCGCAAGACGCTCCTGCTCATCGGCGCGGTCGGAACCGCCTCCTGTCTCTCTGGCGTCGCCTGGATTTACGCGACAAACTCCCACCAAAGCCTTCTCGTCTGGTTCCTCATCACCTACATCGCCTTCTTCGCCATGAGCCAAGGCGCAGTCATCTGGGTCTACATCGGCGAAGTCTTCCCCACTGCCGTTCGCTCCAAGGGGCAGGGCATCGGCTCGGCCAGCCACTGGTTCATGAACGCCGCTATTGCCATGGCATTCCCTGTCGTAGCCAAGCAAGTCAGTCAGGCAGCGCCGTTCGTCTTCTTCGCTGTCATGACCGTGGTGCAGTTCCTCGTTGTGCTCTTCATCTACCCCGAAACCAAGGGGCAGACGCTTGAGGCTCTCCAGCGCAAGCTGGTTCCCATGAACTAAGGTCGTGCCTCCAATCACCCGCCCAATCCTCGCCTCTCGCTATAATGCAGGCATACGGGCGCTCGTTTGCGCGCCCTCATTGCCACAGTGTGCGAGGTCAGGAATGGAGCAGGTAGCTATGCCCGTCGAAGAATCCCAGACGAAACGGGCCGAGACAAAGCCCCAGGAGACGAAGCAGGACTGGATGAAGCAGAAGCAACTCGCCACTCCCGTCGAAGAGCCCACCTTCGACTCGCCGCTCGCTGCCGCCAGCTCGGCTCTGGCCACCGCCATTCGCGAAGAGATCATCCGCGTCGGCCGCAAGCTCTGGGAGCGCCAGTACGTCGACGGCAACGGCGGCAACATCAGCGTCCGCATCGGCAAGGACTACCTGCTCTGCACGCCCACGCTGCTCAGCAAAGCCGATCTCGAGCCGGCGGACATCTGCCTCTCCGATCTCAACGGCAAAATCCTTGTAGGCGACCGCGACCTCACCAGCGAGCTCCTCCTTCACCTCGAAATCTACAAGGCCAACCCCAAGGCCCGCGCCGTCGTTCACTGTCATCCGCCCTACGCCACTGCCTTCGCCATCACCGGCACCGTTCCGCCCAACGGCTTCATCCCTGAATACGAAGTCTTCATCGGACCCGCCGCCGTCGCACCCTATGAAACCCCCGGAACCCAGGCATTCGCCGAGACCATCATTCCCTTTGTCGAGCAGCACAACACCATCTTGCTAAAGAACCACGGCGTCGTCTGCTGGTCCGACTCGGCCACCCATGCCGAGTGGCTCTGCGAAATCATGGACACCTACTGCAAGACCTACCTCATCGCCAAGCAGATCGGCGAACCCCTCGCCGTCATCCCCGAAGACAAGATCGACGACATCCTCCGCCGCAAACGCCTCATGGGCCTGCCCGACGCCCGCATGCACCGCGTCGAGGGATAGACGAGTTTACTTTTGCTCGAGCCGCGCTGGGCCTTTGGCCTAGTCCGCCGGCCGGTCCCGCATCAGCGCAATCACAAAGGCGACAAATGAAATCAGCGCGACAACGAGCGAGACATACGTCCCGCTCGCGAGCACGAATGTCACATAGTCTTGCGGCTGTTCCCAGCGATTCGTCTCATGAATTGAGCAACCGGCACAGCATATTAGCGCGCTCGCCAGGGATGCAAGACAGAACGTTCCGATCTTTGCATAAGGCCTGAGCGGTTTTTTCATTGCAAAGATGTTCTCAGCCTGATGGAGAGGAACGCAAGGCAATCGTTGCCCATATTCCCCTGCGAATGTCTCCACGATATTCATTCAAATGCAAAGGCAATGCGACGGCTGTCTCGGGGCAACTGCGAAATCACGACTTCCCCGCGTGGTCCCCATACTCCCAGTCGTAGGGAACGCCCGTATCCCCGAGCACAAACTTCACCAGCTCCGCGAATCCCGCCTCCGCGCGAACGTCGTTCGAAAAGATGACAACGCAGCGCTGGCTTGTCTCCAGGCAGACCATCGTATTAGCCGTCTGGCCGTCGTGCCCTCCCTTAAAGAAGCCGTGACCCTGCGGACCGTCAAAGACCACAACGCCAAGCCCTGCCGCCAAATCCTTTCGCTGCTGATTCACAGGAAGGTCGGGAAGAAACATCGGAAACTGGCCTGCTGTGGGAATGTGCAGGCTTGGCTTGGTCATCTCCGCGCGCGAAGCCGCGCTCAACCCATCGCCGCCCACCAGCGCCGATGCAAACTTCGAAAAATCGGAAATCGTCGTGTTCATCGATCCAGCCGCTCGCACCTTCTTCCGCTGGCTGTGTTCCTGCGGCTCGCCCTTGTCGTTCCAGCCATCGGCCACATTGGTTTCCGCTCCGTTGAGGAAAACCAGGCTCGTCCGCGTCATGCCAAGCCTCTTGAAATCCGCATTGGCCACATCCCCAACGTCGATCCCCAGCCCCTGCGCCGCGCGGCCGTGTTCAATAACAAATTGCAGCAGAATCAAACCCTCTCCCGAATAGCTGAAATGAGTCCCCGGCTCGAAGTGGATGTGCAGTTTCTGGTCCGGCTCAATAAACCAGAAATTGCTGAAGCCCGTCGAATGCGTCAGGCACATGCGCGGCGTGATCTTCTCCCATCGCGGATCGTCGGCCAGGTCCTTATAAGGCCCGTACTTGTCCGGGAAGGTCAGGTCAGGGCCGTAACTAGGCAGCGGTTTATCCAGATCGTCCTTGATCGGTGTGTCCAGCTTCAGCCTGCCCTGATCCGCCAGTTGCATCACCATATAGGCAAACACCGTCTTGGTGAGCGATGCGCCGTACATGATCGTGTCGGCGTTGAGCGGATCGCCCTTGGCGTTGCGAATGCCGTAAGCCTGCACATAGCCCACCTTCCCGTGGTCGACCACGGCAACGGCCATGCCGTTAGCGTGGGTGCTGGTCATGATGGCCGCTACTTTCTGGTCGATCGCTGCGTTGCCGGGGATTTTCTGTGCGCCACCAACGATGGGAAGCAGGACGGCGGCAAAGCAGGGAAGAAGCCTGATGATCGAATTCAAGGGGAAGGTCCTCGGGAGGGTTGACAGGGGGAAACTCGTTCGGCGGGATAGAGAACACGACGCGTGGTTAGATTGACGCAAACCCGAAGCAGGAAGTTCAATGACCGCTATACCGCCAGAGTGAGGGTAAGCTGAGCCTGGTCACCCTACAGTTTTGGTGTTGAGTATACTGTGGACTGGGGTCCACATATGGAAACAGTGCAGATTGTGCTCGATAAAGAGCTCCTGCAGGCCACCGACCGGGTTGCCAAGCAGACCAAGCGAAACCGCTCGGCACTGGTGCGCGATGCGCTGCGCGAGCACTTGCGCAGAATCGAGATTCGCGCACACGAAGAGCAGGAGCGAGCTGCCTACAAGGCACATCCACAAGATCTCGATGAAGCTCGATTGTGGGCGTCGGTGGCAGTATGGCCGGAAGACTAGCGCGTGGGGAAGTACGGATCTGCGCGTTTGCAGCTCCAGACAAGAAGCGGCCAGTCGTAGTGATGACTCGAAACAGCTCGCTTGATTTTCTGGCGACTGCCACGGTCGTGCCGATCACGTCGACGATTCGCGGTGTGAAATCAGAGGTGATTCTGGATGAGTCGGATGGAATGAAGGCGCCGTGCGGGGTGAATCTGCACAACACAACGACTGTCTCAAAGCACCGCCTGGGGAAGCGCGTGGCGCAGCTGAGTTCACCACGAATGGCCGAACTATGTGCCGCGCTACGATACTCCTTTGGCTGCGACCTCATTGATGACGCAACATCCGTGTTACACTAGGTTTGCGCTCAGTGATTTGGCCGTGAGCAGCAGATTGCCTTCTGGTTTCAATTATCACCAGCCGGCAAGTTTGCCTGGCACAGATTTTTCCCCCAAGCCCCTACAGCGTAACCCTTTAAGTCTCCTCACCCGGCGACTTGGCTTTGGACCGCGAAGTTTTGGTCCAAGGTAAAGGTTCCAGCTCTTCCGCGTGCGCCTCCTTGAATGGACTGGTGCCCGGCAAGCAAAGGAACGATTTCCGGGGGATGTGATCCCAGCACGTGTGATTCGTGCCTGGATCGGTCCGGAGCAGGGGGCCACCCGGCAATGTGCCGCTTGGCGAACCAGTAGCGTGGGTCAGATTCGGGCCTCATTGATTTGAAGGCCGGTCCTCAGGACGTTTTCGATTCTCACAAACGCGTAGAAGATTAAGAAGGCTCGCGCCCCCCGTCTCTAGCACTACGGGTGCGTTCGCGCCTCATGACCGGTTCCGAATGCAGGCCGCGGAAGACTCCGCCGCTCACGGAATCAATAGGAAAAGACTATTTTGGATTCTCAGTTCTCACAGTTTGCAATCTCAGCGCCGCTCATGGCGCGCCTCAATGCCAACAAGTTCACCACCCCTACGCCCGTCCAGGCCGGTGCAATTCCTCCCGCCCTCGAAGGCCGTGACGTTCTGGCCACCGCCGCTACCGGCACCGGCAAGACCCTCAGCTTCCTCATCCCCATCGTCGAGCAGCTCAACAAGCTCGATATCAAGGGCGCCCAGGCGCTCATCGTTCTCCCCACCCGCGAGCTCGCCATCCAGGTTGAGACCGCATTCCGCGCCATCCGCACCAGCCCCACGCAAACCGCGGCGCTCGTAGTCGGCGGACTCCATGAGGGTGCGCAGCTTCAGGCCATCCGCCGTGGTGCGCAGCTCATTGTCGCCACCCCCGGCCGCCTCGAAGACTTCCTCAAGCGCAAGCTCGTCCGCCTCGACACCGTCAAGATCATGGTCCTCGACGAAGTCGACCGCATGTTGGACATGGGCTTCCAGCCGGCCATCGCGCGCATCGCCACCACGCTGCCCGCAACGCGCCAAACCCTCTGCTACTCCGCCACGCTCGAGGGCGCGGTCAAGGAAGTGGCTCGCAAATATCTCAACAACCCCGTCCGCATCGAGATCGGCTCAGTCCTCAAGCCTGCCGAAAACGTCGAGCTGCGCACCTTTGAGGTCGAGCCCGACAAGAAGCAGGAGCTTCTCGAACACCTCCTCGATCAGGAGCAGGGCAGCTTTCTTGTCTTCGTTCGCACCAAGCACGGCGCAGATCGTGTAGCGCGGCGTCTGGCCCGTGGCGGATTCTCTGCCACCCAGATCCACGGCGACCGGACCCAGTCGCAGCGCAACCAGGCCCTGCGCAGCTTCTCTGAGGGCCGCCATCGCGTGCTCGTAGCCACCGACGTTGCCGCTCGCGGCATCGACGTGGCCCACATCGCCCACGTGGTCAACTTCGACATGCCCAAGATGGCCGAGGACTTTGTCCACCGCATCGGCCGCACTGGCCGCGCATCGGCATCCGGCATCGCCTCCACCTTCGCGTCCTCATCCGAGCGCGGCGACCTGCGCAAAATCGAGCGCACCCTCGCAGTCTCGATGAAGCGCTTCCGCGTCAGCACTGTCGCAGAAAACGCCGCCTAACCATTGCATGGAGCGGACGCTCGCTATCCGCTCGCAGTAGCTTCCAGCCAAAAACTCCGGCTCGTTCATCCCCATGAACGAGCCGCATTTGCGATTGGACCGCGAAGGAGCAAAACGACGGGCAAGGTCGTGTCTTAGTCTGTTTTTTGCTACTCTCAGTTCATATCTTGCCCGCTCTTGCACAGCCGCAGCGGAGCAGCCCTAAAGGCAACCAAGCAGTAGTTGGTGGTGTGTTCCTTGGTGGGGTCAATGGGGTCTCTGTAAACGAGCTTTCCAATGACAAAGTGGAACAGATGATCTTGAAGTGGCCCCATAATCATATATTTTTCGCGAGTTCCACCAGGCGGAAGGGTTTGTTGCTCTCTCCTGTTCAACGCTTCGAGGGTTGCAAAATATTTTCCCGCCATTTCTCTCACTTGCGATTCTTCTTCAGGATGTTCTTTAATCCGTTGCTTAAGGGCTGGAGGGTAGTCGTGGATTTCCCTTGCGTGCAGAAAATCATAGTCACCGGGAGGGTCGTCGGATTCCCCTTGTGCAAGTATGCTTTCGTCGCGCCACTGGAGGGCTGGAGTTTTGCCGCTGTTTTGAATTACAACCTTGAGTTCAGGAGACTGATTTGGAGCGAGAATGTCAATAATCTCTATTCCCACCCATGGACGCTGCTCAAGGTACATGGCATCCCTCGCAACCCGCACAGAATTTGCGGCTTCAGCAGCGAACTCTTGTGCCGCTCTCGCTTGCACAATAGCCTGAACAGCGATTGCCTTCGTCTGATCGGCCTGATCCTTCATCCGATCGGCGAGGTCCTTGGTCCGATCAGCCAGAGCCTGCGTCTTGTCAGACTGGATTTTGGCGGAATCGGCAAGTCTCTGAGTCCAAGTCGCCTGATTCCCGGCGGCCACGGCGAGATCATGGGTGTCTTTCCCCCCGGCGTGCATTTCCAACCACTGAGCGCACACAAACGCAGCTGCGAGGGCGGAGAGGAACACAGCGACTTTAGCCCATTGCAGAGTTGCCTTCTCAAAGCCGGTCATCTGCTTCTCGACGTTAGTTGGATGTTGCGCGATGGGTGGGGTCGCTGGCGCGGGGGGCCCTTGCTCGGGTTTCCGGGTAGGAAGCGGTGGCGGGGGACTGGCCTGGCTTTCCTCCGGTTTGTGTTCTCCGTCCATGGCGGCTTTCACCTAATCTTCAATCTTGCCGAAATGTATCACGAAAGTTCCGAATCCCTGGTCTTCTGAGTTGGTTTGCAGCGCGTTGGCAGGCGCACTCGACGCATAAACCTCCGGATCTCCAATCCGCGACACCAACAAGCCCTCACTTTTCGTTGACTCCACACCCCGATTAGGCTATTCTGGAGACCTTGCGCGGTGTTGCGCCTGGGGTCTGTATATACCGACCCATACCGGCTGGACGATCCCTCCGAAGTTCGATTCAAGGGTCAGACGGAACAGGCAATCGGCATCTGAATCGGCCCTAAAGCCAGTTCAATCAGGCCAAAGCCACAAATGGCCAACCCCCGCAGTTCTCACCCGAACAGATTTGTTTGGACGTGGGTAGAATTCAGGCCCCTGCGCGTTTGGCGTGGGCATTTGCATTTTGTGCGGATTTTGCTCGCACCGATTTTTGTTTCGCCTCAGGCCGCCCAGCCGTTCTGATTTTGGGCAGGTCCTGATT
>Ga0302198_10004901_pt1 | contig 12637 bp, 12 predicted proteins | sample II_Bog_N2_2_FD_193521 | JGI IMG/M metagenome (GOLD analysis project Ga0302198, IMG submission 193521) | Peat permafrost microbial communities from Stordalen Mire near Abisko, Sweden - II_Bog_N2_2 | ecosystem: Environmental > Terrestrial > Soil > Wetlands > Peat | place: Sweden: Abisko... | reverse complement strand
CCAAACAGGAGCAGGGGAGGGGATTTGCATGCCGATGCTGGAAGTGACCACCACCAGAGAGATCCAATAGGCACTCCCTGATCCGTTGTTGCGAAGAGAGGGAGTTCCAACTCGTTTCCTCCCGATCCGGGAAGATAAGCCGCGCCACTTCCCGGAGTTGCCAGACCTTCTACCTTAGGCCAATCAGGGACTCGTGAGTCGGGAGAATAGCGAACGAGAGGAAGCGATTTAAACTGCGCTGAAGAGGAGGGGATTTCAGGAATAATGAGTTCCAAACCAGGCATCTTCCTAAGTTGGGAAATGATATCAGGAAGAAAGGGGACTGAACTCTGTTCCCCTTCGATCACGCCATTGATCACAATGCAACGGGGATGGAATTTTCCAAGGCCTCTGAGGGCCATCGCTACATCCATTGCTTGAAATCCGCGCGATGAATTTTCCAGAGTGATCATCACAACACGAGGAGGAGCGGGAAGAAATCGAGCAGGCAAGTGGTGCGCAAAAGCTTGCTCCCATTGCTGAAAGAATCCAACAGCCTGACCAACCGCCCCGAGCATGATAAAGAATGATCCAAGCACCAACTGGAGCTGGAGGCGCCTATAAGTCGATGATACTTGAGGCAACATAGTGGGGGTCTGCTGCGCCGGATCACTTGCTCTTGGTGCTCTTTTTGGGAGGGGCACCAAGAAGTGCCTTAGCATGGGCTTTCGCCGATTCCGTGACACCGCCCAACATCCTGGCAATTTCCGTAACACGATCCGATTCGGAAACAGGATCAAGGCGCGTGGCGGTCCGCCCGTCACTGACCGATTTCACCACGACGAATTGTGAGTCCGCAGCAGCAGCGACCTGAGGCAAATGGGTGATGCAAAGCACCTGATGGGCAGCACCCAATTCACGCATTTTGGCCGCAACCATGCCGGCTATTTCACCGCCGACATTGGCATCAATTTCGTCAAAAACCAGAAGGGGAATCTTATCCTGATCGGCCAGTGCCGACTTGAGTGCCAGCATGACCCTGGAAATTTCCCCGCTCGAGGCAATCGCCCTAAGGGGTTGGAATGGCTCACCGGGATTCGGTGCAAAAAGAAATTCGGCGATTTCGGCCCCATCCGGTCCCGGCTCGGACTGGGGTTCAAGCGAAATTTCAAAACCTGCCCGTTTGAATCCGAGATCCCGAAGTTCCCTCGCAATGACTTCAGAGAGGCGCTTGGCCCCCTCAATCCGTTTCTCTCCCAGCTTGGCAGCGGTGAGGGATAGCTTCCGAAGGAAAGTATCGAGTTTCGCTTGTGCCGTTGCTTTTAGTTCCGAGAGTGAGGAAAGACGTTCCAGTTGCTTTGACGATTCGTTCCCGCGAGCAATAACATCGGCCAGGGTTGGACCATATTTTCGGCGCAAGGTTCCGATCACATTCAATCGATCTTCCAACTGCTCAAGCTCAGCGGCATCAACCTCGATCTTTTCAGCATAATCCCGGAGTTCGGAGAGCTGATGGTCGAGACCTGCTATAACCGTTTCGAGCCCTTCCATTAGCACGCCGGAACGTTCGTCCAGCCTGACGAGATCACGTAGCAATCGGGCTGAATCTGTGAGTGCGATCCCAGCCCCACGCTCCTCATCTTCCAATCGACTGATGATAGCCGCTGAAAGTTCGATCAGGCGACGGCTGTTGGAGGCAGCCTTATACCTGTTGTTGAGAGGTTCTTCCTCCCCTTCAGAGAGACCTGCGGAGAGAATCTCATCAACTTCCTCCTGCAAGCGGGCCACTCGCTCGGCACCTCCACTGCTGTTTTCAAGGTCTTCAAGCTCACGCCGAGCCATAGAGACTGCTGCGCGACTTTCCAGATAGGCTTCGCGGAGTTCAAGAGCGTCGGAATAGCGATCGAGCAGGAGCGTCTGTTCATGGCGATGGAACAGGGACTGATGATCGTGAGGGCCGTGCAGATCGACAAGAAGGGTGCCGAGATCCTTGAGTAGTCCAAGATTACACGGGCTGCCATTGATAAACTGGCGGCTGTTTCCTTCGACGGCAATGGAGCGTTTGAGGATCAGTTCACCCTCCTGACACTGATCGATGCCTCGGTCCTCCAACAGGGCGTCAATTTCAGCCGAATCATCAACAGAAAAGACCGCCTCAATCCCGGCAGAGGAAGCTCCGGAACGAACTACTCCCCGGTCGGCTCTCTCACCCAACAGGAATTTGAGCGCACCGATAATGATCGATTTTCCCGCGCCAGTCTCACCCGTGATGGTGATGAAGCCAGCAGGGAGCTCCCACGAGAGTTCCTCGACGAGGGCCAGATTACGAATACGAAGGGATCGGAGCATTGCCGACATGGCGGAGACTATGCCAGCCTTCACGCATTCATGTCATCACTTGAACTCACCTTTCTTGGAACGGGAACTTCTCATGGGATTCCCGTCATCGGATGTGATTGCCCCGTCTGCCTCTCTCAGGATCCTCGGGACACGAGAACCCGGAGCTCCATTCTGATCAAAACGGCTGACAAACACTTCGTGGTCGATACGTCTCCCGAGTTCCGATTGCAATGTCTTAGGGAGGGGATCACGCGGCTCGATGCAGCCCTCTTCACCCATCCACACACAGATCACATCATGGGGTTTGATGATATGCGGCGCTTCTGTGAGATGGAGGATCGCAAGATGCCCGTCTATGCCACGACAGCCACGATGGAGCAGTTGAGGAATACCTTCCGATACGCCTTCGACACTCCCCAACCCTGGAAGAATTATCTCCGCCTTGATCCACAGATCCTCGGGGGAGCCTTTGATCTGGGAGAAACCAGGATCGTTCCGGTGGAACTCCCTCATGGAAAAATAAACTCCACGGGCTTTGTCTTCCATCGTGGAGGTCGGAAACTTCTGGCTTATTTCACTGACTGCGCCCTGGTGACGGAAGAAGCGATGGAGGCGGCCCATGGGGCCGATATTCTTGTGCTAGATGCCCTGAGGGAAACTCCCCATCCAACGCATATGAACTTTGAGCAGGCAATCGCAGCAGCAAAAGTGATAGCCCCTGGAAAGACCTATTTTCTCCATCTCTGTCACGATATCTCCCATGCCGTGAAGCAGTCACAGCTTCCAGAGGGATTTCATCTCGCTTATGACGGCCTAAAAATCATAGCAGGGTACTGATGAGCCGATTATTTTTGTTTCTTATCGCAGGTATTTCCCTGGGAAGGAGCTTTGCTTCAACTCCGGCTGACGATGCAGCCGCAACAATCGTCATCTATAATATCAATGCGTCGGACTCGAAGGAGTTGGCCGATTTTTATTGCTCGGCCCGTTCAATAGATCCGGCCCACGAAATAGGAGTGATAGCCCCCCTTGCCGAGGAAATCTCGAGGAATGATTACGACGTCACCATTGCTTCCGCAATCCGTGAGACCATGACCGAGCGCGGATACTGGATGCTGACCAAGGATCTTGCAGGTCGTTCGATTCTCGCAGCGTCGCGCATCCGCTACGCAGTTCTTATCAAGGGCATGCCTCTGAAGATAGCGGACTGCACCAACTATCCCGGAGATAATGCAACGTTACAACCTCCACCATTTGGTAATTGCTCTGCAGCTTCCGTGGACTCCGAACTCTCCATCCTGGGACTGTACACTCCACAGATTTCAGGGGTGATTAACAATCCCCTCTCTGTCAAACAAATCGGCGCAAAACATGAATCAAAGCAAGTCACATCGTCACAGAACCCGAGCGCTTCTCCGATACTACTAGTCGGGCGATTGGATGCTCCATCTTCGGATGCCGTGAAAGCAATGGTGCTTAACGGCATCAAGGCTGAAAAAGATGGTCTCTGGGGATGGGGGTATGTGGATCTCCGCTCCACAGCCGATCCAAACTTCGTAATGGGGGATCAATGGATCAGAAAGGCAGGGGAGGTGATGAGAAAAAACGGGATTCCAGTCATTGCGGATGATCTTCCTGAAACCCTTCAGGAGGGATTTCCCATCACCGATGCAGCGGCCTATTTCGGATGGTACACTGATAATATCAACGGCCCGTTTCGCGCATCTTCCTTTCGATTCCTTCCCGGAGCCATAGCGGCGCATCTTCATTCTTTCAGCGCAATCACCATTCACGATCCTCTTAAAGGTTGGACGGGCCCCCTGATCCAACATGGTGCAAGTGCTTCTGTCGGGAATGTCTATGAGCCCTATCTGATTTTCACCACCGACTTTGGAACGATGGAGGAGAAGCTCTTGGCCGGAGCCAATCTTGCCGAAGGTTACTACGCAGCGCAGCCAGTCTTATCATGGATGAGCATTCTTCTCGGCGATCCCCTCTATCGTCCCTATGCAGCTTTTCAGAATCCTGAAAACATGACAACCAACCTCTGGAGCGACTACCGCCAGATTGTGCTGCAACATCAGGGAAATGTGCTCAAGGCCGCCCATGATCTCGGTGAGCGAGCCCGGTCTACCGGAGAGAGCCTCTATCTAGAAGCTCTGGGCTCAGCACAATGTGATGCGGGTGTACTTCCTGCCGCAGGGGCGAGTTTCCGCGATGCAGCCAAGATCGCCAAGGATCCAAAGATCCAATTCAGGCTTTTACTGGAACAGTCCCGTGTCCTTGAAAAGCAAGGCAAGACGGAGAAAGCCACCACGCTGCTAACGGAGGGGCTCTCGACTTTTACAGAGACTTCACAAAAAGGGCTACTCCTGGCATGGATCGCCCGATTGAACCCAATTGAGACAAGCCCTTCTCCATCACAGAACACAACAAATGAACTGACCCGCTGAAGGCTGACGTCAGTTTGTCTTCAACACTTCGATGAAGGCTTCCTGCGGGATGTTGACTTGTCCAATGGCCTTCATCCGTTTTTTCCCCTCTTTCTGCTTTTCCAGGAGCTTCCGCTTGCGGCTGATATCGCCACCGTAGCATTTCGCCGTCACATTTTTTCGCATGGCGCTAATACTTTCACGGGCAACAATCTTTCCCCCGACAGCTGCCTGAATGGCCACCTGATACATCTGGGTAGGAATAACCTCTTTGAGTTTGCTGGCAAGGGAACGGCCGCGGGCCTCGGCTTTGTCGCGGTGAACAATACTGGAGAAAGCATCGACCGGTTCCCCGTTCACCAGCATCTCAAGCTTCACCATGCGATCAGGACGATAACCGGCTGGTTCGTAATCCATGGAGCCATAACCACGGGTGACAGATTTGATCTTATCATGGAAATCGACCAGAATTTCGTTGAGAGGAAGCACCGACGTGATCATGACGCGTCTGGTATCGATGGATTCCGTGCTCTCCACGATCCCGCGCTTGTCCATCATGATCTGCATGATGTCGCCAATATTTTCGTTGGGAACCATGACGAAACATTTAACCACCGGTTCGCGGATTTCCTCGACGACACTCATGTCGGGAAGATTGGCCGGATTATCCACCAGAAGCAGTTCACCGTTCGTTCTCAGCACCTCATAGACAACACTGGGATAGGTGGCGATGATGTCCATGTCGTACTCGCGGCGGAGGCGTTCCTGAATGATCTCCATGTGGAGAAGTCCCAGGAAGCCGCATCGGAACCCAAAACCCAGTGCCACGGAACTTTCGGGCATGTAGTTGAAGGCGGCATCGTTAATCTGCAACTTACCCATGGCGGCCTTGAGTTGCTCAAAATCAGCGGTGTTGATCGGATAAATCCCGCTATAGACCATCGGCTGGACTTCCTTGAAGCCGGGGAGGGGCTCTTCTGCTGGTTTTTTTGAATCGGTAAGGGTATCGCCGATCTTGATCTCAGCCGTTGATTTGATGTTGCCGATGAAATAACCAACATCACCGGAACTCATTGCCTGTGTTGCCGTCATCTTCGGGGTGAAGATGCCGACTTCCTTCACATCATAGGATTGATTTGTCGACATCAGGCGCACCTGGGAGCCGGCCTTGATATTGCCGGAAAAAATCCGGATGTAACTCACGACACCTCGGTAGGTGTCAAAGAGAGAATCAAACACCAGTGCCCGCAAAACACCGTCACCAGCCGGAGGAGGGAGGATGCGCTCAACAATGGCCTCCAGGATATTTTCAATCCCGATTCCCGCCTTGGCGCTCGCCTCGAGAGCTTCATCGGCAGGAATGGCCAGCAGGTCCTCCAGTTGTTTTCTCACCGTTGGAAGATCCGCATTCGGCAAATCGATCTTGTTGATGACCGGAATAATGGTCAGGCCCTGCTTGTGGGCGAGGTGAATATTGGCCATGGTCTGTGCCTCGACTCCCTGGGCTGCGTCAACGATCAGCAGGGCCCCTTCGCAGGCGGCAAGGCTCCGTGAAACTTCGTAGGCAAAATCCACATGGCCCGGAGTGTCCATGAGATTGAGCGTATAGATCTGCCCGTCCTTTGCCTTGTACTGCATGCTGACAGGATGGGATTTGATCGTGATGCCGCGTTCGCGTTCAAGATCCATGGAATCCAGGACCTGCTCCTGCTTGTCGCGGTTGGCAATCGTATTGGTCTTCTCCAGCAGACGATCCGACAGGGTGGTTTTCCCATGGTCGATGTGGGCGATGATACAGAAATTGCGGATATGGGATACGGACATGGGCAGCTCTTCATTATCTGGCAGGCAGGTGATAGGGTCAATCACGATGGAAAACTGTGACAATAAAATGATGACATCCTTCTTGCCGTGGAGCGCAACGGACACAATGATCTCATCTTAATTATGAGTTCCGATGGAGATTCCAAAAAGTCGGGGTTGAACTATGTGCTTCTGATCGGTGTCTTGTTGATTGTCTCTCTGTCACTTTTCACAGTTCCCTTCACTACGATCGGTCTAGCAATCAAGAAAAGCGGCCTTCTTGGACAGCATGCTGCTAACGATGCTGCAGCTCTTGAAAAAAACTCCCCCGGCGATCATTCACACGATATCGATTTTGCAGGGTTACGCGCCTCGGTTGAAAAAGTGGCTGCTACCATGATCAAGGATCCAAACCTCAAGACGATCACCGAGTTTGTCAAAATCGAGTCTCCGGCAGAAAAAATTCAAAAAACTAAAATTACTGTCGGGGAAATGTTGGAAAATGGGCATCACCAGTTTGTTGAGGCTGTCGATCCCGATCAAATACGGATCATTGTGATCTTAAAAAGCAAGGAGTGGCCGGCACTTGCCGCTCAACTCATGGATGCTGCTGATATGGAAGGGTTCGTTTACAAAGGTCCAAGCAATACCTCGACTGCAGGGGATGCTGACACGGTCATTGCTGAAATTGAAATTGCCAGGAAGAAGTAGCCTCTTCAAAGTCACCCTTTAACTATTCATGACATATATTATCTGTAGTTATTGAAACTGCGATAATAGAGAGCAATGGGATTGTCTGAATACAGCTTTCCCTCTTTGATAAACGACTTCTTTAACTCATGAATCGGATCGACTCACTCTTTAGACGCCTCAAAACTGAAGGCCGTTCAGCCATGATTGCCTACATCACCGGAGGCGATCCTACACTGGAAGCCTCGGCAAAAATCGCAGTTGCCATGGAACAGGCCGGTGTTGACCTCTTGGAACTGGGTATCCCATTTTCCGATCCTCTTGCTGACGGAGCAACCATTCAAGCCGCCGCAGGCCGCGCCCTGGAAGCCGGAGCATCCGTGCCGGGAATCCTCGATCTGATCCGCGCCATCCGAAAAACCAGCGAAATTCCCATTGTTCTCTTCGCCTACCTCAATCCGGTCTATATCTACGGTTTTGAGCGCTTTCAGGATGATGCTGCCGCCGCGGGAGCCGATGGGCTCCTTCTGCTGGATCTTCCTCCCCAGGAGGCAGCACGAAATTCAGAACTGGCCTCGAACCATCATTTAAAGAGCATCCGCCTGATCGCTCCAACCACTCCCGTAGAACGCCTCAAGGAGATCACTGATAGCGCCGAGGGGTTCATCTATTATGTCTCCCGCGAAGGAGTTACGGGCGAACAATCCAGTCTTTCCGGTGATATTGCCGAACGGGTGAAAGCCATTAAATCTCTCACCGCCGTCCCAGTGGCCGTGGGCTTTGGCATTTCAAATCCTGAACAGGCCGCCGCAGTTGCAGGACTTGCGGATGGTGTCGTGGTAGGCAGTGCCATCGTGCGAAAGATTGGCGAATTTGGTGCCCAGCCCGATCTGCCGGAACGCATTGCGGATTTTGTCCGTCCGATCGCCGAAGCGGTGCGAACCCGCACTTCCTGACCTTTTCATGCTTTCGGCACCCGTCTCGACCAACCGAAAACTTGTTCTGTTGATGGTCTTGGTGGCGGGATGCGTCGATGCCGTCGGCTTTAAGAATACGCAGATTTTTCCGGCAAATATGACGGGCAATGCCGTCCTGATTGCCTCCTCTCTTGGAAGCGCTTCCCCAGTGGAGCCTGTCGCACGCACAGCAATGACACTGCTGAGTTTCTGCATGGGATGTGCCTTGGGTGCCTTGTTGATTCGTATTTTGCGTAAAAAACACACCTCCGGCATTGGCCCCCTCCTCGTTCTATCAGGATCACTTCTTTGCGCCTGCGGCATTTCCCTATTCTTTAATTCCATCCCCCGAATCTTTTCGACAGCTCATTTGTTGATGCTAGCAGTGGCCATGGGCATGCAAAGTTCAGCAGCCTTTTCAATGTCCACCCCCGGAGCAGGCATCACCACGGTGATTACAAGTACGCTCACCGCAGCAATTTCAACCATCATGGACAGCTTTTACCGCATCTTTTCCAAGGAAGAAAAACCGCATACTGGAGCCGATACTCACCTTCCACTCCTTGTCTTTGGCTGCTATCTTACGGGAGCCCTTCTGGGTGTTTTCCTGCTAGGAATCTCAACCGCCATGGCGATCTTGCTCGCGGGAGTCATCCTGGCGAGCGTGGGAGTCACAATGTTCTCTTCCGGAAAATCATGATTTTTGATTTTTCTTTGTGGCGTGACTAAGCTCACGCAAGGAGTGATAGTAAGGAGATGATTTTAGAGTTCACCAAGATGAACGGTGCGGGAAACGACTTTGTCATGGTCGATAATCGCGACGGCGGCAGCAGTCTGACACAGGCTCAAATCGCAGGGATCTGCGACAGGCATCGTGGCGTGGGGGCCGATGGCCTGATCGCCATCGAAGGGACTGCTGAAATGCCGCGCATGCGGTACTACAACGCCGATGGCGGAGAGGCTGAAATGTGTGGCAATGGAGCCCGTTGCTTTGCCAGGTATGCGGCTGGCTTTGCCGGACACACGGAAGGCGCACTCTCTTTTTTGACCATGGCGGGACCGATTGGCGCAGAACTCCTTGGCGATCAAGTCAGGATCAGCATGAGTATTCCGCATAGCCTCCAGTTGGCGCATTCTCTCCAGATACTCGGCAAGGATCTTGAGGTGCATTCGATCAATACAGGCGTGCCTCACGCTGTTCTCTTTGTTGAAGATTTGGAGACCACTCCCGTCATCGAAGCAGGACGAGCGCTCCGGCATCATCAACGCTTTGCCTCGGCAGGGACGAATGCGAATTTTGTCCAGGTTCTTGCTCCCGGTTCACTTGCCATTCGTACCTACGAGAGAGGCGTCGAGGATGAAACCCTTGCCTGCGGAACCGGTGTCACGGCGGCAGCTCTCATTCACCATCTTCTGACGAACGCCCCCTCTCCCATCCAAGTCCAAGTACGCGGAGGAGAAACACTGGAAGTGGGATTCAAGGTTCAAACCGGTCATTTTTCTGATGTGACCTTGAGCGGTCCTGCTGATTTTGTCTTTGAGGGCAGCATCGAGCTTTAATTCTTTTTTATGACCTCCATCTCTCTTGCCGGAGCACACACGGCTCTGATCACCCCGTTTCGTGGTGGAAAAATCGACGAAAAGGCTTTCACCACCCTGATAGAATCCCAGATAGAGGCTGGCATTACCGGGATCATCCCAGTCGGAACAACCGGAGAGTCCCCCACTCTCTGTCACGAAGAACACCGCCGGGTCATTGAACTGGCCGTCTCCACCGCTGAGGGGCGCATTCTTGTCATTGCCGGGACAGGCTCCAATGCCACATCGGAGGCAGTCGAATTGACCCAGGAAGCTGAAAAGCTGGGGGCTGACGCAGCCTTGCTCGTGGCTCCCTATTACAACAAGCCCTCACCTGAAGGCATTTATCGCCATTTCAGAACTGTGGCGGAATCAGTCTCGATTCCCATTGTTCTCTATAGCATCCCAGGCCGTTGCGGCATTGAAATCCCCGTTGCCACCGTTGCCAGGCTGGCAACCGATTGCCCCAATATAGTCGCCATTAAAGAGTCAGGCGGAAGCGTGGAGCGAGTGAATCAACTTAAGGCAGCCCTTTCTTCGCAATTCCAGATCCTCTCAGGAGATGACTCTCTAACATTGCCATTTATCTCGGCTGGAGCTATTGGCGTCATCAGCGTGGCCTCCAATATTATTCCCGCGGAAGTGCAAGCGCTTGTCCAAAGCGCCCTCAAGGGTGATTTGGTGACGGCAACATCGATTCATCAGCGTTATTACGCGCTCTTCCGAGATCTTTTCATTGAACCAAACCCCGTGCCGATTAAGACAGCCCTTGCCCTTAAGGGAGTTTGCCTTGAAGATGTCCGACTTCCTCTTTGTGATATGTCTGATTCCAATAAGAATCTTCTTCTTAAGACACTTCAGGAGTCCAATGTTCTATAGGCACAATCCATTGATATGAATAAACTTAAAGTTGTTATTTACGGATCAAAAGGAAGAATGGGAAAGGCTCTTCTTGAAGCCATTGCCACTTCTGACGAACTAGAATTAGTAGGAACCATCGATGAGGATGAGCCTCTTGATAGCATTGCTTCTGCAGATGCGCTCATTGACTTTTCTCATGCCGAAGCCACGGAACGCGCTCTTAATCAATGCATTAATTTAGGTAAGATTATTGTTATTGGAACAACGGGACATAACAACGATTTACGGTCCCGCATTTTCGAAGCGGCAAAGTCGATTCCTGTCATCTTTTCCCCAAATTACAGCGTGGGGGTCAATACACTTTTTTGGCTCACGTGCAAAGCCGCCGAAATTCTTGGGCCCGATTATGATGCAGAAGTCATCGAAGTGCATCACCGATTGAAGAAGGATGCACCAAGCGGCACGGCACGCAAACTTGCTGAAATTTTGGCAGAGGTTCGAAATCTTGATTACGATAACGATGTGCTGCACGGACGACATGGAATGCCAGGAGAGCGCACCCGAGATGAAATTGGGGTTCATGCCGTCCGAGGAGGTGATGTTGTCGGTGATCACACCGTCTTGCTTGCCGCGCCCGGAGACCGCATTGAGCTGATCCATCGTGCTTCCAGCAGGGAAACCTTTGCGCGGGGAGCATTACGCGCCGCCCTCTGGGCCCGCGACCAAGCGCCCGGCCTGTATGACATGCAGGATGTTCTCGGATTACGCTAAAAATTCCTCCGATGCGCGCCGGAATTGCCCTTGGCTCCAACCTGGGCAACAGGCATGCCTTTTTGAGCAAGGCTCTTGTTGATCTTAAGAACATTCATGAGGATGGAGAATTTCTAACCTCCACTTTTGTAGAGACCCCTCCCCAAGACTGCCCCCCGGACAGCCCTGATTTTCTCAATGCCGTTGTGGAGCTAAAAACATCACTAACGCCGTTCGAATTACTGGATAAATTACGCTCTTTGGAACTAAGTTCCGGGCGTGAGTCAGATCATGGATTTCACACTCCAAGAACGCTTGATCTCGACCTCCTTTATTGTGACGGCCTTATACTCGATCACCCCGACCTTCAACTCCCTCATCCGCGGATCAGGGAGAGATATTTTGTCCTGAAGCCGCTCACAGAAATTCGCCCGGATTTGATTCTTCCGGGATGGTCTAAAAGCTGCGAATCTTATTTATTACAGATTCATAAAATATAGGTTTATCTTTTATATATAAAACTAGTTATGACTTTAAAGATATCCCTATCAGAATCTAAAAACCAACTTCGAAAACAAGCCTGGTTGACAGCCTATGATTATCCCTTGGGGCGTCTTTTGGATGAGTCAGGCATCGACCTGATTCTTGTCGGAGATTCCTTGGGGATGGTGGTTTTGGGATATGAAGACACTGTTGATGTTACCATGGATGAGCTGCTGCATCATCTCAAAGCCGTGCGCCGTGGGGTGAAACGAGCTCCTGTGGCCGCCGACTTGCCAAATCATTCTTATGACACTCCCGAACAAGCTCTTTTTAATGCAAAAAGACTCACGGAAGCCGGAGCAGATGCGGTCAAGTTAGAAGGGGCATTGATTGATCAAATCAACGCTATTACCTCGTATGGAATTGAAGTAATTGGACATCTCGGGATGCTGCCTCAGCATGTACGCGAAGAAGGAGGGTATCACAAGAAAGGGAAATCCGCTGATGAAGCGAAGACTATTCTTGCAGATGCCGTTGCCCTTCAGGAAGCAGGTTGCTGCGCAGTTGTTTTAGAACTCGTAGAGGCATCCCTCTCAAAAACAATCACGGAAAGACTCGATATTCCTACCATTGGGATCGGAAGTGGAGCTGGTTGTGATGGTCAAATTCTGGTTACTCCCGATCTACTGGGATTGCAACCTTGGTTCCGTCCTGCTTTTGTAAAACCAAAGGCGGATCTCGCCACCCCGATTCAGGCAGCAATTA
>Ga0302198_10004895_pt1 | contig 12646 bp, 11 predicted proteins | sample II_Bog_N2_2_FD_193521 | JGI IMG/M metagenome (GOLD analysis project Ga0302198, IMG submission 193521) | Peat permafrost microbial communities from Stordalen Mire near Abisko, Sweden - II_Bog_N2_2 | ecosystem: Environmental > Terrestrial > Soil > Wetlands > Peat | place: Sweden: Abisko... | reverse complement strand
CCGCAGCCTCTGAAGTCGTGCCCTTTCAAAACATCGACTTATTCAGAGGTCCTTTAGTCGTGGAGAACGACGTTTAACAGGGATTTGTGTACTTTAATGTCGCCGTTATATTCGATAAATCCCAGCTTCCGAAAGCGGTTCATGAAGAAGCTCACGCGCGACCGGGTGGTCCCGATCATTTCCGCCAGCGTCTCCTGGGAGATCTTGGGAATCTGCGACTCCGGTTCGCCCGGCTTCCCGAAATCCGCCATCAGCAGCAGAATCCGGGCCAGCCGCTTCTCGCTGGAATTGAAAAGCTGATCAATCAGATCCGCCTGGGTCTTCATGCTGCGTTCCAAGAGAAACTTCAGGAACAGGTCGGAGAAAGCGTGCTCCTCATGCATGGCGCGAATCATCTCCGCGCGGTCAATCTTGAGCGCCGAACATGGGGTGATCGCCGTGGCCGTGGCCATCCGCAATCCAGGCGATCCCGCCAACGATTCTTCGCCTACGAAATCGCCCGCCGTAACCAGCGCGATGGTCGCCTCTTTGCCTGCGCTGGAGATTACTGTGAGTTTTGCCCGGCCGCTTTGAATGTAATAAACGCAATCGGCTGTATCACCCTGGGAGAAGAATGGCTCCTTGGGCTTCAATTGCACAACCCTCCGCCCCAACCCGGCTCGCGCCAGGAAGACTGCCGGATCAAAACCGAGATGATTCAGGTCCGTCATTCGACTCTTCTGCCCCTTTTCGCGATTTGGCCCGAGGGCTTGCCGTGGATTAACCGAATCGCACCGCCTTCCTGACCCCCAGAATCGAGCGCTCTCTCACTCGAATTATCTACATTCACTAATGTCAGATATCGAAGTCTGTTCACTATTGCTCAGGTCTGTTCACTTTTGCACAGAGCCGATTCTTCCGTTTTGAATGGAGTAAAAACACTTCCAATCTTGTGAAAATCGGCAGTCCGTATGAGCCTGCGCGCACAGCTCTGGCTTTCATCTCTGCGCGTCATTTCTTTCCTGATATCTGGTTTATCCCAAATCGGTTGCGCGATGCAACAATAGATATAGCGCCTGGTTGGTATCTCCTTTCCATCCTGCGCGGGGGAATCCTTGACCAAGCTGCGAGTCCTGTCGACGCATCTATTCATGAACGAGCGCCTGCGCTCTGGCCTGCTGGAGATTGCTGTCCAGTCGGGAGCGCAGGCGGTGGAAATCTTTGCGGCGCGCCAGCACTTTGACTATGCCAGCCGCGAGCATGTGGCTGATCTCGCCGCGTGGTTCCGTTCCAATCCCCTTGAAGTCTGGTCCATGCACGCCCCGCTCTATGCCGACCGCGAGATGGGCCGCTCCGGCACTCCCGCTCTCAGCCTGCTGCACCCGGAAAAGGCTCGGCGCATCGCGGCCATGGACGAGATCAAGCGCGCTATCGAGGTCGCCGATTCCATCCCTTTCCGCAACCTCGTTGTGCATCTGGGCGAGCGAGACGACGAGTGGTCGCCGCGCTCCATCGAGTACGCGCTCACGGCGCTCGAACACCTGGGCGCCTTTGCCCGTCCGCTGGGAGTGCGCCCGCTGGTGGAGAACCTGACGGGCGATCCCACCACGCCCGGGCACCTGATGGAGATTCTCAAGATCGGCCACTTCGATTCAATCGGCGTCTGCCTTGATCTTGGCCACGCCAACATGACCGTGGGAGTGGCTCAGGCTATCGCCACGCTATCGGACCGCATCATACAGGTTCATGCGCACGACAACCATGGCGAGAAAGACGAGCATCTCTGGCCCGGTGACGGGAAAATCGACTGGCCGGCGACGGCCGCGGCTCTCAACGCGCTGAAGGCGCCTCCCGCCACGGTGCTCGAAATCAGCTCGAAGATTCCAGACAAGCGGGAGGCCCTCCCGGAGCGCATCCGGAAGGCATTCGAACTGCTCGATTGAGGGATAACAAGGACTCTGGCAGCGTGATTTCGTACCTCGGGTTCGTGCTTTCCCAGGTCCCAAAATCGGGACCTGGGCCACCCATCGTTGGTACAAGTTCAAGCTGTCAGAGACCAGTCAGCGGGCCAGCGGCGCGAAGCTGCTCTGCTCGGTCTGCCCGTTGCGGCTTTGGCAGAGATCGACGGTGACGCCAATCTCGGCGCGCTCCACATGCTCCCGAATCTCCTGCTGGAATCTGACGGCGGTTTGCTCATCGCAACGCAGCACGCGCACACCCTGCGACCTGCGTCCCAGGTAGCGTGGCGCAAGGCGAAGCCATCGGCGGGCCGTCGCACTGGCTGGACTCAAATCAGAATCGAGGCAATGGAGGGCGATAGCGTCGAGTTTAGGCAGCCACTGGGCCGCTCCAGATGCCACGCTCCAGGCCATGAGCACTTGGCCTGCACCGGGAGGGATGGCTTCGATCGGCCATGTGAGGTCGGGGCTCACGCCGCGATCGAGCATCTCGTGAGCGAAATCGGCTTCAGCCGCATGGGGCGCGGTGGCAACGCAGACGGCAACCGTTTCCCGCTTGCGAATTTCGTTTTTCAAAATGCGCAGGGCCTCGTCAAGCGAGTTGACAAGGAAATCCACGACCCCGTCGCGACTGGCCTGTTTGCTCGCCTCGGCATCTGCCGAGACGGCCAGCGAGGCGGCGCCGGCAATGTTGGCCGCCACCAGCAGGGCTCGCGCTTCAGCGTCGAGCGAGCCGGCATAGAGGAGTTTGCCACCGAGGCTGGGTTCGTGGGCGGCGCTGGAATTCGGAAGCGCGGGGCGGAAATCCGAAAGCGCAGAACAAGCCAGAGCCGCGTACAGCCGCTCAACCTGATTGGCGAATTCGAGCGCGCCGCGCGGATTGGGATTGGTTGCCATTATTGATCCGACCCTTAAGATATGCATCGTGGCTTCCCACCCTTTCCGCAAAGAACGCGGAAAGGATGGGGCACCCTGTTCAATTTCTTTTGGGCCGGAGCAGTAGGAGGTGTGATGGTGCGGCCCGCGGAGGGGAAGAGCTTGGCCCAGCTTCCGGCGAGGCTAATCCCGGAGCTGTTCCGACGAAGTCATCTTCCTCACAAAGAAGACAAACTCGCCCGGTTTGGCGAAGATCTGGAGCTTTTCGGGGACCTTTTTTCCGATGCAGTCGTTGGGCGCCACAATGCCGCTCGCCAGTATCTCGGAGACACTGTACCAGCGGTCAAGAATCGGCCCGGGATTCTTTCCCTTGGTATCGTTGTTGGAATCGCAATTGACATATAGTGAAGTGGAGCCGTCGTACGAGGCGCCGATGGAGAGCTGGGAAGCGTCGCCGGGCACGATCAGCTTGCCTGTGCCGTCCTCATTCATCGTCACCCAATTGGCATGGACTGTTTGCTGGTGATCGACGCGCACCAGGAAATCCGATGTGGCGATGAGCCTGCCGGTTTTGCCGTCCATCATGCGGAGGGTGATGATTTTCTGTGTTTGCGCGGACAAGACCCCGCAAAGCGCAGCCATGCACAGCAGAAGTTGGAGCACGCGATAAGTTTGTCGAAACATTTCTTGCCTCCGAAACTGCGTCCGGGGTTCACCATGTGGAATAAGGCTGGCCATCGGTGCCCAGTTCCTGCGACCCGGAGTGGACGTCGTCGACGCCGGGATCGGTCTGGTCAATCGAGTAGAGCGCCCCGTTGGAATCTGTGACCCACGAGTCCTTGTTGTGGGTCATCGGGTCTTCGGGGACGGCCTTGAGGTACCCGTCCGTAATCAGATCGTCGAGCGACTGCGGCGCCTTCTGCTTGTCCATGGTATAGGAATCGATGGCCGCCCGCATCACATGCAGGTCTTCCTTGAGCACAGCTTCCCTGGCCATCTTGATCGCGGCGGTAAATTTGGGAATGGCCACTAGCATGAGGATGGCAATAACCGCCATCACGATCATCAGCTCCATCAGCGTAAAGCCCGCGTCCTGTTTGTGAATCCTGCTCACTGAATCCTCTTGTTTACCGTAAGAGCGGAGTTAGCGGTGTTAGCCGCGCTTCGCGCGTGTTAGCGGAGTTAACTTCCAAACCCTGCCGTTCGCTCCAATTCTACTAACCCCGCTAACTACGCTAACCCCGCTTCTGACCTACCAGTCAGAATATTTGGTACCGTCCAGCGCGGTTCCCGTGGACTTGGAATAAACGTCGAAGACGCCCTGGCCGCCGTAAGAGTCCGATTTTGGGTCGTCCTGCATGGAGCGCAATCCCCACTCTGCTTTGCCGGTCATGGGGTCCACCGGAATGTGGCGCAGAAACTTCACTTTCTTGGTTTGTATCTCAACGCCGGTGACCAGCGTCTCCAGGTCGGGCGGATAACCCTGGCTGTCGAGCTTGACCTGAAAGGCGTTCTTGTCCGCCGCATCCTTGTAGTGGTCGATGGCGTCGCGCATCATCCACAGGTCGTAGCGAAGGTAGCGTTCGTTCTGCCGCTTGACTTGAAAACGCGCAATGGGAAAGGCGGCCGAAGCGAGAATGGAAAGAATCGCCGCAGTCACAATCAATTCCACCAGCGTAAGCCCGCGCTCGCCTCGTCGGACGATCCGGATTGGCCGCGCTTTGTTCATCAATGCGAGCCTCATCGGCCTACTTCACCTGAATGCTTATCTGCGCGCCCGTGGCCGGCAACTGCTGCTGCGTGCTGCTGACTGCGCCCGGACGGGTGATGGCGATAAAACTATCTCCGGCGGCCTTGGCCTGGAATGTCAGAACGCAGACCACGCCGGTTCCGCTCACCCCGGCCGCTCCCGGCGGACGCGAGGCAACAACGTTGAGCGTGCCCGGTCCCTCATCGCGGTGGACCAGCGCCACTGCCTGCCCATCGCTGCTCAGGAAGTTGCCGCTGTCAATGTTGACCAGCGAAAGCCTGACCGGATCGTAGGAAATCTGCAAGGGAACCGCCGCGATACTCGTTCCGCCGTTCAGCACCACCGAAACCTGGAAGGACGTGCCGGGAGCTACCGGGCCGGGTTGCGGCGTGAGCATGAAGCTCACCTTTGCCGGTGTTGCAGCCGCTTGCGGCACTGCGGGCGTCGGTGTAGCCGAGACGGTGTTTCCCGTGGTCTCGGCGGCCTGGCTCAACTGCTTCAGCGCTCCTGGGGCGGCGGCCATGGCGCTTTCGCCGGGAACCGTACCCACATTGGGCTGTGCGCTGGCCGACGGGCGCGGTGACGCCGGAATTACCACCGGATTCAAAGCTGGTTTCGAGCCGGGCTTCGAGGCTGGATTCGAACTCGCCCCGTCGTCCCCGGTCTGGCGCAACTGGATCGAAGTGCCTTCGCCGGTATCCACCGTGCGCAGATTCACCTGCTCCAGTGATTGCGAGCGAACCACGTGCGGCACCACCAGGAAGACCAACTCGTCGTCGTTGATGGTGTGATCCCTGGAGCCGAAGATGTACTTCAGGACGGGCAGCGAACTCAGTCCCGGGATGCCGGTCGAGCTGGCCGTGTCCTGCTTGTCCTGAATGCCGCCCAGGATGCTGGCCTCGCCCTCGCGCAGGCGGATCACCTGGTCCACGGTGCGCTGCGAGATGATCGGCTCAGTCACGCCGCTGATGGTCACCGAGCCGCTCTGCGCCGTAACTTCGATTTTGATTTTCAGCGTCACGTCGCGGTCAAAATGCACGGTGGGCGTCATTTCGATATTCACGCCTACGTCCTGGTACTGGAACTGCGTGTTGACCAGCGAGCTGACCACTGCCGTGGCCGCGCCGGTTTGGTAAGAGCCGGTGGCGATGGGGATCTTGGAACCGATCTTCATGATCGCCTTTTGCCCATCCGTGGCGCGGATGCGTGGATTCTGCAGAATCTTGGTGTCGGTATCGGTGAGCAGCAGGTTGGCCGTGGCCGAACCAACCGTCACCGCGAAATTCGATGCCTTCAGATGGGCAAGGTCGTAAAGGGTAGGCGTGACAGTGGTAGAAGAAGTCGAACTGCTGGTAGTGCATGTACCGGACGACGTGCAGGAAGGTTGCAGGGCAACACCGACGCTGCTGGGCCACGCGATGCCGAGGGTCTTCTGCCAGTTTTTGCTGACTTCCAGCACGGCGATGTCCACCACCACTTCGGGGCGCGCTTTGTCCAGGTCGTTGATGAGTTTTTCCGCCAGCAGAAGTTCGTCGGGCGTGGCGCGCATCACGATGGCGTTCTGGCTGGCCACGGCGTAGACCTTGGCGTTGGGCAGCACGTTGCGAATGGCGGTTTGCACATCGGTCAGGTCATTCTGCTGCCATGCATTCGACAGATAGAAGGTCTGCACCGCCTGCTCATCCAGCTCTGTGTGGCGGGCGCGTGTGTTGGCGGCCACAAAAATCGTGTTCTCGGTGACCGGACGCCAGAAAGTATTGGAGATGGTGCCCACAATGCGCAGTGCGTCGAGCAGCGAGACGCTGTTGAGGTCCACCTGAACGCGCTTGGAGGCGAATTCCGGATCGAAGAGCACATTGATTCCCGCGGCCTTGCCCACCGCCTGGTAAACCACCTTGGCGTCTTCCTGCATGTGCAGGGTGAGTGGTTCGTCGGAAACTGGCCGGAGGATGGCCGGCGCGCTCATCGAGTCCAGAGCCTCCTGTCTGCCTTCGACCTGGGGAATGCTGGTCTCGTTGGTGGGCGTTACCTCGCCGTGCTTTTGCCGAACCCTGGCTATATCCTGCACGGCAGCCTCGTTGCTGGGGTCGATCTCGGCGGCGTGCAAAAACTCCGCCAGCGCCCCCTGCTCGTTGCCGGCATCCAGCAGCTTCTGCCCCTTGGTCACATGCACGGATGCAGCCGTACTGCGCACGCGGTAAAGAGAGGCTCGATAACGCAGATCCTTGGGAGCTTTGTTGTATGCCTTCTGATAGTTGTCGAAGGCGGCGTCGTAGTCTTCGTGAGCCTCGGCGGTTTGGCCGCGCTTGAAAAAGGAGCCGGCCGATTGGGCGCTCAGGGGAACGCTGGAAAGGCCGAAGACGGCCACAACGGCAAAAAGGGCAATCCAGAATGCGGTTCCCGAAAAAGCTGACCGGGGGGAAACGGATTTGGAGGCAGCCTGTGCTTGAACGCGGCTTTTCATCGAACTCCCCGGCGTCTTTGCCGGCCCGCAATGCTCATCGGACCCTTGAGGGCTGCCTTGGCCGCCCCGGACGCTCATCTTAACGCAATTTATGTTGGCAAAAACTCCCATTCAACGATGCCTCATTTTAGCAAAGCCCGGCTACGAACTGCCCAAAACCCTTGCCAATGCTACGATTGAGATTCGAGGATGCCTGCCGATGGCTCGCCAAACCAGCCACGTAATTGTTCAGCCGACCGCTCCCGGCCCCCAGAAGCCGGCCCGGCCGCGCGACCCGGTGGCCTCGGGCGAGCGGGACGCCGCGCACAATCGCGTCGCCAGCCACAACTACTTTCTGCTGGAAAAGTTTGAGGCCGGCGTGGCCCTGCGCGGGACTGAGGTCAAGTCCATCCGCGAGGGCAAGGCCAACCTGAGAGATTCCTACGGCCTCATCCAGAACGGCGAGGCGTTTCTGCTCAATCTGCATATTGGTCCTTACTCCCACGGCAACATGGCCAACCACGACGAAACGCGCACCCGCAAACTCCTGCTCCATAGGGAAGAGGTTCGCAAGCTACTATCGAAGACGCAGATCAAGGGCCACACGCTCATTCCCACCCGCCTTTACTTCCGCAACGGCCGGGTCAAGTGCGAATTGGCCGTTGCCAAGGGCAAGCAGGACTGGGACAAGCGCGAGACCGAGCGCAGCCGCGAGGCTGACCGCGAGGCCCGCTCCGCCATCAACGCGAGCAAGCATCGCATGGGACGGTAGAGCCGTGCCCGGTGCCGGGCAGCCCCGCCGGACCCAGCGTTTCCCCTCTTCGGCCTTGAACGCTCCTCGCCCCGCAGCCGATGAAAGGTCCTAGAATTGGATTAAGGTGCAGCGCAATGTACAGGGTTTCCAAAGAGAGCTACGGTTTCGAACTCAAGTTTGGAGGCGCTATCAGCCTCGACGAGATGAAGCAATGGCGGGTGGAAGCCGTCAGGGCGCTGGTCGGGGCTCCGAGTTCCTTCGGGGTGCTGATCGATATGCGCACCTTGCAGAGAGATGGCATCGATCAGGAGACCCAGGAAGCCATCGTTGAGGGAATAGGACTCTTCAAGAGGGCCGGGATGCTGCGTAGTTGCATCATCCTCGACTCGGTTCAAGCTACCGCGAACTATAAGCGCCGGGCAAGAGAGTCGAGAACTTATTTTTTCGAGCGCTATATTAATGCATCAGTTGATCCCCGCTGGCGGGTCAAGGCTCTCGAGTGGCTTGAAGACCAAATGGATCCCGACCGGTGAGCGCGCCGGAGTCGAATCTCGCCTGTTGAGACCCCGGCTCAGGATTTCACCGTACGCGATTCAGGGCCTTTCCCCACTTCCGCCCTCCACGGTGAAATAATGGGCAACATGCGGACCCAACTGTCTTTCGCTCCTCTTTCCGAAATCGAAACCGAACTACTGGCCGTTTTGGCCGCTGACACCCAAACCTCCAACGCTCCCGACGCCAAGCCTCAACCTGCGCTGCTGACCGCGGACGCTGCCGTACTGGCCGCGGCAAAGGCGGCTCTGGCCAGTGGTGAATTCAAGGCCGGGGCCAACGAGACCCTGCTGCTGCACGCTCCTGTGGGTCTGGCCGCCAAACGGCTGTTGCTTGTCGGCCTGGGCAAGCAAGCCAAAGCCACGGCTCACGGCGTGCGCTCAGCCGCTGGAACCGCCGTGCGCTTTATCAAGCCGCGCGGCATCCGGAAGCTGGTATTTGTCCTTCCAGAGCTGCTCCAGGAGGCTGCCGCACGCAGTGCGCGTGCCGCTGTCGAAGGCGCATTTGTGGGCGACTTCGATCCTGACACTTATCGCAGCGACCGAAAAGATCAGAGCGTGGAATCGTTCACGCTCGCCCTGCCGGCCGGCGCCGATTTAGCCGCGCTCGAAGCTGCCTTCACTGAAGCCATCATCATCGGCGAAAGCCAGAACTTCACGCGCTCGCTGGTGAACGAGCCGGGCAACAAACTGACGCCCACCATCCTCGGACAGCGCGCCGCGCTGATGGCTGCCGAAGTCGGACTGGGTTGCGAGGTCCACTCCACAGAGAAGCTGCGCGAACTGAAGATGGGCGCTTTCTGGAGTGTTTCGCAAGGCTCCGCCGAGCCGCCCGCGCTGATTGTGTTGCGCTATGAGCCGCAAGGGGTGAAAGACGGGCCGGTCCTCGGTCTCGTCGGCAAAGGCATCACATTCGACTCGGGCGGCATCTCCATCAAGCCCAGCGACAAAATGGAAGAAATGAAGACCGACATGGCGGGTGGCGCGGCCATGCTCGGCGCCATGCGCGCCATCGCCCTGCTTAAACCCAAGGTGCGCGTGATTGCGGTCGTCTGCGCGGCGGAAAACATGCCTTCGGGAACGGCGCAAAAGCCCGGTGACGTGCAGACGGCAATGCCTTTTTCCGCCGACAAACCGGGCAAAACCATCGAAATCATCAATACCGATGCGGAAGGCCGGCTGGTCCTGGCAGATGGCCTCACCTACGCCCGCCAACTCGGCGCAACCCACCTGATCGACGCCGCCACGCTCACCGGCGCATGCGTCGTCGCACTCGGCCACATTAACGCCGGAGCATTCTCCAACGACGATGAGACGTGGGCGAAGTTTGACGCGGCGCTATCCACCTCCGGCGAAAAATTCTGGCGGCTGCCCCTCGGCGAGGAGTACGCGGAGATGATCAAGTCCGACATTGGCGACATCAAGAACACCGGCGGACGCTGGGGCGGCGCGATTACGGCAGCGGAGTTTCTGAAAGTCTTTGTCGAAGACACTCCCTGGATTCACCTCGACATCGCCGGCCTGGCCTGGGCAGAAGACTCCAAGCCCTACATCTCCAAAGGACCGAGCGGCGTTGGAGTGCGATCGATTTTGGAGTGGGTGAGAAGCTTCTAGCTGCTAGCCTCTAGCTTTCAGCTTTTTGAAAGTTGGCGCCTGCAATACAGTCGGGTGCCCCATCCTTGCGACGTACTTGTTTTTGTCGCAAGGGTGGGAAACCTACGACTACAGCTTTTTATCGTCGTTTATCGTTTTCCGCTTACGCTACGTGCCGCTGCCCGCCAGCCAATCCGGGCGCACTTCCAAATCAGCAAGCCAAACCACCACAGCCACACAAGCACCGCAAACAGCATCGGCAGCTTCGACACTGCGCTAGTCGGGGGAATCAGCACCAGCACAAACGCCGTCAGCGTGCAGAGCGTGATGAAGGCCCCCGGCTCCCGCCACCATTGCTGCGGCCGCGTCAGTGGAAACCCGCCGATCACGAGCCATTGGAGGAGTATCAGCACACCAAATCCGGCGGCTACGGTCACATGCTCACGAAGTGTGTTCCTTGCAGACCCTTGATGCAGCGTTCCATATAGCGTCCACGAAGCTGGACATTCCTCACCCCATCCTGCCAAAATTGCCGCTGGAAGTTCGCCTATTTGGACGATCATCTCTTGCGGACGAATTGTAGTCCATAATCCGCATGGGTCGAATGAAACCGACTCCTCTTCCTGACCGGAAGAGGCCGGAGCGGTTCCTGAATTCGCAGGCGCAACGGGTTTGGCCGCCGCTTCGCGCTTCGCCTCCGCTGCATTTTCCTCGACACTCTTCCTGTACCGTGCGTCCCGCACATCGAGCCAGGCGATCAGCGTCCCCGCCACCGCCAAGTGAATCCCAGCCAACAACAATCCTCGCCGCCAGTTCATGGCGGCAAGATTACACTGTGACCCACTTAGAAATCAAACAAATTGAATAATATGCCAGTATCCAGGTGCTTACATCGCCTCCGGGCTTTCAATCCCCAGCCAACTTAGCGCCAGCACTAACTCACGCAACGCGACGGCGGCAGTGGCGAGCAAGAAAGTTTTCCGCGCGGGGTCTTCTTCCTTGAGGATTGGGTGGTTGTGGTAGAAGGTGGCAAACTCTTGGGCCAACTGGAAGAGATGCTTGGCCAGATAAGCCGGCTCTGAAGTCGAGATGCACTGCTCCAGCACTGTCGTGCGGCGCGCGGCGCGAAGCCAAAGCGCCCAGATGTCTTCGGCATCTTCGCCTTCAAGGAAGGCGCCGAACTCCGCTAACCCAGCGAACTTCGCTAACTCCGCTTCAGGCGTCGTTTCCGCCTTGCGGAAGATATTCCTCGCCCTTACCACAGCGTATTGAATATACGGTCCTGTCTCGCCTTCAAAGCTCAACGCGTCCTTGAAATCGAAAGCGATCACCGAATTGCGCGTGAACTTGAGCATGAAGTAGCGCAGCGCGCCGATGGCAATCTGCTCGGCGATCTTTTGCCTTCCGGCCTCGGCATCGGCTCCGCCTGTCTGGCGCGCGTCCACTTCGGCTCGCGTAGCGACGATGAGCTTGTCAATCAAATCATCTGCCTTGACGCCGAAGCCCTTGCGGCCGCTGACTTCAATGTAAGGCCGCGCCAAGTCTTCGTCTGAAACGTCATAGCCTAACTCGACAGCGCAGCGCGGCGTCAGCGCGACCATCTCATAGCTGAAGTGGGTATAGCGGTCAGCCTGCTCAGTGTATCCCATTCCGCGCAACGCCTGAATTACGTTGGCCTGCGGGTCGCTCTGACGCGCGTCAATGACGTTATAAATGGCCTGCGCTCCGCCAAATTGCGGATGGTGCTTCGCACCGTTCTCGACCGTCGATATCCAGCACTCATGATGGGGGTAAGTGAAGAACGGCTTATAGCCGAAGTCCTTGCCCAGCAAGCCAAACTTCCATAAGTGGTAGGCAATATCCTTGCCGACATAAGTTACAGTTCCATTCGACCGGACAATAACTTTCGCATCTTCGTTCAGGTCTCCCTCGGCTATCTCAGCGCCGGGCCGAGTCATTACCCAGCAGCCTTTGTTCTTGCCCTCATTCTCGAAGTAGAGCACGCCGGTTTTCTTCAGTTGCTCGAATGCCGATTCCCAAAACTTCAAATGCAGAATCTCGCTCTCGCGCGGCAGAAAGTCATATTCAATGTCCAGCCGCAGCATGGTTTCCAGATGCCGCCGCAACACCGCCGTCGAAATCAACTCCGCAACTTCAGCCGTCTCGTTGCCGCCTTGCTCTAACTCGTGCAGCGTGGCGTAGCGCAGCTTTTTGCGCTCGGCGTTCTCTTCGTCAGTCCCGCTGGTGTACCACTGCGATGTGCGCGCATAGAGATCCCAACAGTAATAGTCGATTCGCTCGCCCTTTTGCTTGAGCTCATCGAGCAGCAATCGCGCGTCGGCCAGCGATTTGCCTTCCAGATGCAGAAATCCCACGACCACATCGGCCACCTGCACGCCGGTGTTGTCGATGTAGTTTTGCACGTCCACCTTTTGTCCGGCGGCGCGCAGCAGGCGCACAAACGTGTCGCCCAGAATCGCATTGCGCAGGTGGCCCACATGCGCGGCCTTGTTGGGATTAATGCTGGTGTGCTCCACCAGCGCGTGAATCCCGCTCGAAGCCTGCGGCCCGGCCTCGGCTCCTGAAGTTGTGCGCACGCCAACGGCGCGGTCCAGATGGGCATTGATGTAACCCGCGCCGGCAATCTCGAAGCCGGCGAAGCCGTCGAGATGACCCAGCGCTGCTACGATCTCCGTCGCAATGACTTTGGGCGCCTTGCGCAGCTTGCGCGCCAGCTCAAAG
>Ga0302198_10004894_pt1 | contig 12654 bp, 1 predicted proteins | sample II_Bog_N2_2_FD_193521 | JGI IMG/M metagenome (GOLD analysis project Ga0302198, IMG submission 193521) | Peat permafrost microbial communities from Stordalen Mire near Abisko, Sweden - II_Bog_N2_2 | ecosystem: Environmental > Terrestrial > Soil > Wetlands > Peat | place: Sweden: Abisko, Stordalen... | reverse complement strand
TCGCCGATGGAGTCTCCGCGGCGTCTGCGGCGGAATGCTGGCTCTTGAAATCGCACGCAACGATGGCGGCCAGGATTGGAAACATCATTCCCGCGGCGAGGATCGAGGAGGATCGCTTTCGCATATATCGAATGCACCTCTAAATGAGTCTTGGTTGAATGGTCAGCGAAGGTGGGACACGATCTCAATCAAAGAATGCGTCCCGCTGCATTCGACCATTGAACCTGGTCGAACACTTCAGCATTGGCTTCTGGGGAATGGCTAGGCGAGAACCGGAGGTGGGCGAACGAAGTAGGTTCTCTGGTGAGCGCGACGGTGATGCCACAATCCGCTTGCGCGCTGCTGCCTCTGACCTGACCATGGAGGGTTCGATAGGCCGAGGACCAGCAACTGCATGAAGAAGACAGCCGAAGGAACGGTGTAGATAACCTTCGTAGATATCTTAGTCCTGACTACCTGCGGGCTTTCAGTGGAACTGGACTGCTCGTTTTTCGAGAGCAGCTTGGCCGTCGGAACACGATGAGAAGCGGCCTCGGGCGGATCGTACAAGGAAAGCTTGTATTGCAGGCCCCACGCGAAGAGGCAAAACGCCAGAGCGATGCACGCGAGTGTGGCCATGCGGCCAAATTGCGGATTTCTGTTCCAACGATGCATAAAAACCAGGACTTTTATTCAGGCCTGCGGGCAGTAGTTTTCGCGGCAAACTTCCTCGGCGGGGGATAAACCTCATCTGCTTTGATGGCAGAACGACATGGCAAGGTTGCTCAACCATCGTATATCTTTCACATTCATCCGGTGATGCCTGTCCCGGCATCATCGGTGGAAGGCCAAAGGGGGGTGACCGCATTGGTCCCGGTCGCCCCCAACTCAACGGAGTCACAGCGGCGTACGGCCAGGCGCGGCGGGAGGACCATCGCGCTTACGTTGCCGGCGGCTAGAAAGCGGTATAGGTGTACTGCACCGATTGCCACACTCCGTTGATGAGCGAGTAGAGCGTTGCGTAGACGGTCTCGCCGTTTGAAGGCAAGCCGGTTACCGTGGCCGACGTGTTCGCCGTACTCTCCGAGTCGTAAATGTTCTTCGAATTCACGCCCGTGGGGCTGGTTCCCAGATTCAGCCAGTAGGCCGTTACTCCGCCGCCCGCTGTCCAGGTGAAGGTCGCGCTGGGGCTGGGAAGCGTGCTTGGCGATGTGGGCGAGATCATGGTTGCCGCGACCGGCGCTCCGGACGAAGTGAAGGTGTAGACGGTTGGTTGCCAGACTCCGTTGATGTAAGAGTAGAGCGTGGCGTAGATTGGCACGCCGTATGACGGCAGGCCGGTTACCGTGGCTGTTAGGGAATTGGTTGGTCCGCTGCTGTAGATGTTCTTCGCCGCCGCGCCGCTGCTGCCGTAGCCCAGGTTCAGCCAGTAGTAAGTAACTCCGCTGCCGGTTGACCAGTTGAAGGTCTGGCTGGTGGCGCTAAGCGTGGCGCCCAAGCCCGGGAAAGTCAGCGTCGCCGGCTGCGGCGTGCCGGTTTCGGTGAAGGTATAAACTGTCGGCTGCCAGGCTCCGTAGATATTTGAGTAGAGGGTGACATACAAGGTGCCGCCGTAGGTGGGCAGTCCGCTGACGCTGGCGGTGGTGGAAGTGGTCGGCCCGGAGCTATATAGGTCTTTGGAAGCCGCCCCGGAGGAGCTATCGCCTACGTTGATCCAATAGTAGGTAACTCCGTCTCCGCTCGACCACGTAAAGGTGGCGGAACCGTTCAGCAACGTCCCCGAGGTGGGCAAAGTCAGCACCGCGGGTACCGGCGCGCCGGATTCTATGAAGGTATAACTCAACGGCTGCCAGGCTCCATGGATCAGCGAATAGAGCGTTGCGTAAACCGTCTGCCCGTACGCGCCCAGGCTGTTCACGGTCACTGAAGTAGTGTGGATTTCGCCTGAGTTGTATACGTCTTTCGCCGCTGCACCCGAAGGCTTGTAGCCGAGGTTAAACCAGTAGGCGGTTACCCCGGCCCCGGCGGTCCACGTAAAGGTCTGGCTCGATGGAGATAGCACGCTGCCCGGATTGGGAGAGATCAGCGTGGCAGGCGCAACGGTTGTCTGGAATCCGTTCGACACCGCAGTCAGGTTCAGCGGCGGCGTCAGCGCCGGATTCAAGGGCAGGGTTGCGGTGAGAGTGTCGCTGGCTTCAAGAGCCTGGACGATGAGATTGCCGAAGGTGGCCGATCCTGCCGAGAGAGCCGCTGAGTCGATTCCGGCCAGCACTCCATCGTTGTCGGTCATGGCGACGGAACCGCTGGCAGCCGATGCCGCAACACCGCTCTCTGTTAACCCAACGACAGGCGCGGGCAAAATTGGGAGGGTTGTAACGTTGGCTGGCGGCTGGGTGGTGAAGGCCAACGCGTAGTTGACCTGTGCGGCGCCCGAGTCCACTGCACCGGATGGGCAGGCGGGATCGAATGCGTAGCCTCGCTGGTCTGTCGTTAGACTGGCTGCGGTTGCATTGGCCAGAGTTCCGCCGCAGACGGCGGTGCTGCCGGGCTGCGGAATTGCGGTCTGCGTAGGTCCGCCGTAGTAGGCCAGCGGCGTCAACAAAACCCCGCCAATCTGGTTGCCGCCGTTGTCAGTGACGGTTGCAGTGAAGTTCTGCAAATCAAACGCATTCCCTGAAACGACGTTGTTGGAAGTTGTGACCTGGCCGCTGTAAAGATAGAGGCCATCCTCAGAGTTATCGGCGATTGTGTTGTTCGCCAGCGTCATCGAACCATAGTAGGCGAACACCCCGCCGGCAGTGCCGCCGGTCGAATTGCCGTACACAGTACTATCCTCGATCGTAAATGTCCCGCCGAAGTTGCAGATTGCGCCGCCGTCGCCGCTGGAGGAATTGCCGGAGAAGGTACTGCCGGTCACGGAGGTCACAGAACCTGAGAAGCCGCAGAGCCCGCCGCCATAGCCAAATGAGGTTGTAGAATTGCCTGCGAACGTGCTGTTGGTTACGGTGAGTGTGCCACGATTCAATATTCCGCCACCATAAATCGCTGAGTTCCCGGTGACGGTGCTACCTGTGAGCACGAGGGTACCGTCGTTATCAATGCCGCCGCCATCATAAGCCTGGCCGCCCGTCAAGGATGTGTTGGCAACTGTCAGCACGCCATCGTTGTAGATGCCGCCGCCTTCACTGGAGGCGTTATTTCCGTTCGCAATGCTGAGTCCGCTTATGCTTACGTTCGTAACTCCGGTGTTGAAAAAGAAGGCCAGGTTTTGGGAAAGTGCATCCACGGTGACGATTTGCGCCAGGGTCGCGCCGGATCCGGTGGTGGGCCCGGTGATGGATGTATTCGATGAAGGATACAGTGTGCCGTTCACAAGCTGGATGGTGTTCGCGGCTGTGCCGTTGGTCGCGGCAAACGCTTTGGAGTCAAAGCCGATATTGGCCGCTCCCGCATACAACGCGTACTGCAGTGCGTCGCGAAGGCTGCACGCGGAATCCGCCGTATTTGTTGTCGTTGTAGCCTGAGGGGTGCAGTATGTGGGGTTTCCGAAGTCGTCCATCGCGGTGTTCACCACCAGGTTGGGCGGTGTCACAGTGATCCCGCTGGAGGTAACCGCAAAATTGCTCACCGGGTCGGTCACCGTAATTGTCTGCGTGCCCGGCGTTGCCATCAATGCCTGGAATGTACCCGTGCCATTGGTGAGTGTCGTCGGCGACGGCAGGTAAGGGATCGGATCGGTACTCGTGAAGACGACCGTACCCGGATAGGTGGCCGCAGTATTGCCGTGAATGTCGATGGCCGTTACGGTGAAATTGAACAGCGATCCGGCAAGAGCGGAAGAGGGAACGCCAATGCTCAGGCCGACCGCCGGCAACTGCTGTTGAGAAACAGTGAAGTTCCCGGTGCCCATCAGCGCGGAGGTAGTAATGTCGGTGGCTGTGATGGTCTGCGATCCAAGCGTAGCCAGGGTCACGCTGGTCTGAGCTGTTCCTCCGCTCAGCGTGAGTGGGCCGGGATTCACAAAGCCCGCGTCAGAGCTGGTGAAGCTGACGGCGCCGTTGTAGAGGGTATCCAGGCCTCCGCCTCCGAGCAAAGCCGTCACCGTGATGGTAAAGGCAACGCCGTTATAGATCGGGCTTGCGGTGGTGGTCACGAGGAAGTGTGTCGGGGCTGGGGTCGTCACCGCAAATCCGTTGCTGATAGCGGTCAGATTTTGCGATGCATTGAGCGCCAGCGTTGCCGTTAGCGTGTCGCTCGCTGTGCCCGCGGTGAAGTCGAGATTGCTGAATGCGGCCAAACCGGACGAGAGATTTACAGTGGTGGTCCCATTCAGCAAGCCGGCGCTGTCGGTCATCGCAACCGCGTTGGGAACGGCTGACGCTGTCACGCCGCTCTCGGTCAACTGGACCACGGGCGCGGGCGAAATCGGCTCGATACCAACAGTGGCTGGGGGCTGAACGGTAAATGCCAGCGCATAGTTGGACTGCACGGCGCCGGAGTCGACGAAACCGGCCGGGCAGAGGGGGTCGAGCGGGTCGCCACGCTGGTCGGTGGTCAGGCTGGCCGCGTTCGCGTTGGCCAGTGTTCCGCCGCAGATAGCTGTGCTGCCGGGCAAGGGGAGCGCGGTTTGCGTTGGCCCTCCGTAGTTGGCCAGCGGAGCCAGCGTCACGCCGCTAATCAGGTTGCCGCCGTTGTCGGTCACAGCCGGGCCCTGGTTGAAGAGGTCGGTGCCGTTGCCAGACAGGACGCTGTTGGACATGGAAAGTTGCGCGTTGTTGGCGAAGACGCCGTCACCCTGATTGTCAGCGATGGTGCTGCTCACCAGGGTCAAGAGGCTTCCCGCATCGTTGATGATGCCGCCGATCTCGTCTCCGGTCTGGTTGCCGTAAACGGTGCTATTGGTCAGCGTGAGGTTGCCGTTGTTGGAGATTCCCCCGCCGTCGGAGCCTGTGTAATTGCCGGAGACAGTGCTGTTGAGCAGCGTCGCCGTGCCGGAGAAGATGCTGATTCCGCCGCCGGAACTGCCGCCCGCGCCTGTGGTGTTGTTGGAGATCGTGCTGTTAGTTACCGTGAGTGTGCCGTTGTTCGAGTTCCCAATGCCGCCAGCGCTATTGCCCGTGTTCCCGGTTACCGTGCTTCCCGCGAGCACCAGGGTCCCGTCGTTCTCAATGCCGCCGCCATTCGATGCCTGGCCGCCAAGGATGGAACTGTTGGTAATGGTCAGCGCGCCTCCGTTGTAGATGTTGCCTCCATTGGAGTTGATGCTGCCCCCATTCTCGATGATGAGTCCGCTGATGCTTGCGGTGACTCCGGAGTTGATGTAGAAAACCGAACTTGGCGGCGCCGCACTGACTGTCACAATTTGCGCCATGGACGCGCCCGATCCAGTCGTTGGTCCCACGATGGACGTATTCGATGGCATGATCAATGTGCTGTTCGTGAGGCTAATGGTGTTCGCGGCTGCGCCGTTGGAGGCGGCAAACGCGGTTGAATCGAAGCTGATATTGGCCGCGCCCGCTACCCCAGAGTATTGCAGAGCGTCGCGCAGGCTGCACGCGAAGTCTATGGTGTTTGTCCCAGCCGAGGCCTGCGGCGAGCAGTTTGTGTAGGTTGGCGGGTAATCGTCGATGGTCGTGTTCACAACCAGAATCGGCGGCGTCACATTGATGCCGTTGGAAGTCACCGTAAAGCTGTTGGCTGCGTCGGTGGCCGTAATGGTTTGAATGCCTGGGGTTGCGAGTATTGCAAAAGCTGTACCGGCGCCATTGGTGATCGTTACGGGAGACTGCACATACGCGCTCGGGCTGGAATCGGTGGTGGTGAAAGTCAAAGTACCGGCATAGTTGGTTGTCGGATTGCCGTGAATGTCGACCGCCGAGACTGCGATGTAGAAAACAGTGCCCGCAAGCTCGGCGGGCGGAACTGCGAGTTGCAGGCCGGCGGCGGGCAGTTGCACTTGAGTCACAAGGAAGTTCCCCATGCCCATCAGCGCGGAGGTAATCGAATCGGTGGCCGTGATGGTCTGGGGCCCGAGCGTGGCCAAGGTCACTGTGGTTTGGCCGATTCCCGCGCTCAGCGTAAGCGGGCCAGGATTTACAAATCCCGCATCGGAACTGGTGAAGAAGACTGTGCCGTTGTAGTGAGTATCTGTGCCTCCGCCGGGGAGTTGCGCCGCTACCGTAATGGTAAAGGGGAGAGTGTTAAAGATCGGGCTTGCTGTCGTGGTTACAATCAACCCGGTTGGAGACGGTGTGGCAACCGCAAATGAGTTGCTTGTGGCTTTCAAATTGAGAGACGAATTCAAAGCAAGTGTCGCCGTGAGCGCATCGCTTGCAGTGGGCCCGGTGAAGTCGAGATTGGGGAAGGTGGCCAGGCCCGACGCTAAGTTTGCCGAGGTGGTTCCGTTCAGCAAGCCTGCGCTGTCGGTCATTGCGAAAGAATTGCCGGCTGTGGTTGCTACTGCGCCGCTCTCCGACAGTTGGACCGCCGGCGCGGGCGACATCGGTTCGGCGCCGACGGTGGTTGGCGGCTGGGTGGTAAATGCCAGCGCGTAGCTGGTCTGCACGGCGCCGGAGTCGACAAAACCGGACGGGCAAAGAGGGTCGAATGGGTAACCGCGCTGGTCCGCCGTTACGCTGGCCGTGGTCGCGTTGGCCAGTGTTCCGCCGCAGATGGCTCCGTCTCCAGGCACTGGAATTGCGGTCTCTGTGAGGCCGCCGTAGTTGGCCAGTGCGGAGAAGGCTACCCCGCCAATCACGTTGCCGCCGTTATCGGTCAGTGTCGAACTCTGGTTGCCGATATCGGTACTGTTCCCTGAGACGATGCTGTTCGACATGGATGATTGGGCGTAGTAAAGAAACAGGCCATTGCCCTGGTTGCCGGCAAGTGTGCTGTTGAACAGGATTAAGTTTCCGCCATTGCTAAAGATGCCGGCGGTTTGCCCACCGGAATTGCCGTACACGGTACTGTCCGTCAGTGTGAGCGTTGTGGACAAGGTGAAAATTCCGCCGGAGGAATTGCCGGAGACCGTGCTGTTGACCAAGTTCACCGTTCCGCCGTCGGCCCGGAGTCCGCCGGCACCCGCATTCTGGTTTGCCGTATTATTGGCGATAGTGCTGTTGGACACTGTCAGTGTGCCCTGAGTCCATATGCCTGCGCCCTGGTCGGCCGTGTTCCCGGAGATGGAGCTGCCGGTGAGCACGAGGGTTCCGTCGTTCTCAACGCCGCCGCCATCAGGCGCCTGGTTGCCGCTGATGGAACAGTTGGCCACAGTCAGCGTGCCCCCGTTGTAGATGCCGCCGCCATAACCGCTGAGGGTGTTATTGCCATTGACGATGCTGAGACCGCCGATGCTCGCGTTCGTGACTCCGCCGCTGACGTTGAAGACGGTGTTGAGAGCATTTCCATCCACGGTTACAACTTGCGCGAGCGTCGCGCCCGAGCCGGTCGTCGGCCCGGTGATGGATGTGTTCGAGGGAATGTTCAGAATGCCGTTGGATAGCCCGATGGTATTTGCGGCCGTGCCGTTGGACGCGGCAAATGCGGTGGAGTCGAAGCCGATGTTGGCCGCGCCGGCAATCGACGCAAACTTGAGCGCGTCGCGCAGGCTGCACGCCGAATCCGTGGCATTTGAAGTGGTCGTGGTTTGAGCGGTGCAGTTTGCCGCCGTGCCGAAGTCGTCATTGACGGTATTCACCACCAGGCTCGGCGCCGTCGCTATAATCCCGCTGGATGTGATCGTCAGAGTATTCACCGCGTCCGTGGCCGTAATGGTCTGTGTGCCCGGCGTGGCTAGACTTGCCTGGAATATCCCCATTCCGTTGACCAGAGTCGCCGGCGAGGGAAGCGTTGCGCTCGGATCGGTGCTGGTGAATGTAATCGTTCCGCTGTAGCCGATCGCCGCATTCCCGTAAATGTCATACGCGGATACCGTGAACTGGAACGGCGTGCCAGAGGTCGCCGCTGCGGGAACAGCAATCTGGAAGTCAGCGGTCGGCGCCGGCGTCACGTTGAAATTCCCGGTTCCCAACTCCGAATTGGTAACCGTATCCGTGGCAGTTATCGTCTGCGACCCCAGTGTCTCGAGAGTGACGTTCGCCTGCCCCACCCCGCTGGTAAGGGTCAGCGGGCCCGGATTGACAAACCCTGGATCGGAGCTTGTGAAGCTGACTGTGCCGTTGTAATAGGTATCGGTGCCTCCACCCGTCAGCAACGCGGTCAGGGTGATGGGGAAAGCGACGTTGTTATTGATCGTGGCCGTCGTTGTTGTTATCTGGAAACGCCCTGGCGACGGGTTATCCACCGTAATGGAACTGCTGGCGGCCGTAAGATTGAACGCTGAAGTGAAAGCCAGAGTCGCCGTGAGCGTCTCGCTGGGTGTAGCAGTCGGGACGACAAGATTGTTGAAGTTGGCCAGTCCCGATGCAAGATTCTGAGAAGCGGTCCCGCTGAGGGCTGTCGGGCTGCCTGTGACGGACACCGGACTTGTGACGGCAGTGGACACGGCGCCATTCTCGGTCAATGTGAGCACCGGCGCTGGAGTAAGCACCTGGCCCAGGAGAGTGATCGCGGGCGGCTCGGTAGTGAATGCCAGCACATATTGGGTCTGTACCGCGCCTGTGTCGACGAAGCCGGATGGGCAGACGGTGTTAAACGGCACGCCCCGCTGGTCAGTGGTCAAGCTGGCCGCGGTAGCGATGGCCAGCGTCCCGGAGCAGAGCGCCGCGCTGCCGGGAAGGGGCACCATCGTCTGGGTTGCGCCGCCGTAGTTGCCCAGCGGCGTCAGCATCACGGAGGTTCCGAGTTGGTTACCCCCGTTGTCGCTATAACCATTGAAGAAATCGGTATACGGCGCATAACCCGATGTGGCCGTATTGCCCGCTACAATGCTGTTTGCCAGTTTCACACTGCTGGCGGGGGCGGAGTTCGAAATGCCCCCTCCTGCGTCGCCCGAATTGGACGAGACGGTGCTCCCGGTAATATTCACGTTGCCTGACTGGTTGGCAATCCCCCCGCCGTAGGTCGCAGAGGTATTTCCAGTGATGGTGGAGTTGGTAATGGTCAGGGTTCCCTGGTTGTAAATGCCGCCGCCGCCTTCGGTGGAGTTGGTAGAGTTGCCGGAGATCGTGGAGTTGGACACCGTCAGCGCGCCCTGGTCGATGTAAATGCCGCCGGCTCCGGTGAAGTTAGCATGGCCCGCCGCCACGTTGTCTGCGATTGTGCTGTTGAGCACTTGCAATTGGCCCTGGGAGTAGATGCCGCCCCCGAGGCCGTTTCCATTCACGATGATCAATCCGCTTATGATCGCGCCAGAAACGCCCGAATTGACGGTGAACACCGTCGATGTGGCGTTCCCGTTCACGGTTACCAGGTTTGTCAATGAGTAGCCGCTTCCGCTGGTTGCTCCGTTGACGCTGGTGTTCGAGGGGACATTCAACGTTCCGTAGCTCAGCGAAATCGTGTTCGCGGCCGCTGTATTCGTAGCCGCAAACGCAGTCGAGTCGAAGCTGATGTTGATGGAGGGCGCAATACTGGCCTGCGCGAAGGCCAGCGCATCGCGCAGGCTGCAGGCAGCATCCGTGCCGGTTCCGGGCGCGGCTTGCTGTGTGCAGTGTGCGGCGGTTCCGGCATCGTCGGTCGCGGTGGTTACCACCAGGATAGGCAGCGGCAAAAAGTTCGCAACAATCGTCTCCGGACCGTTGATCGTAATGGTAGTGCTGGCGCTTGAGGTACTGGCGATATCCGCGCTCCCCGTCCAGCCAGTGAAGTAGTAGCCTGCATTGGGCGTGGCTGTAATGTTGACCACTGCGCCTGTGTTGTAGGCCGTCCCCGAAGCCGGCGTCACTGAACCGTACGCGGCGTTGTTGGGCGCAATCGAAAGCTGATACCCGGAGACTGTGAAATATGGATAGTATGCCGGAACGTTTGAGGCGGCTGTTACGGTTTCCTGCAGGGTGGTTGCCGTCTCCACCAGGCTGATGTTGCCGTTGGTGTTGATGTTTTCATTCCAGGAGTTAAACGTGTACTGAGTACCCGAGACCACCTGAGGGGACTGGGTTGCCAGCGTGTGCTGCGAGCCCGCGACCCATGTTTCCGGCGCATAACCAATGGGCTGCCCTTGATGCGGCGTGTAATAGCTGACGCCGTCCACGCTGAAGCCCAACAGGTATCCGGGAATGCTGCCCACGAGCACCGAAACCAATGGTGCTCCCACTCCGTTGACCGAAATCATCTGCGTGGCCGGGACCACGTTCCGTGAGTTGTCGGTGAGGCTCAAATCTTCGCTGAATGTGCCGTCGCCCGGCGGAATGAACTTGATGGGCAGGTCGCACGCTTGTCCGGTGTCCAGGCTGGTGGAACCGGTACACGGGTTGGGGTCGCCGCCGGCTTCGGGAAAATCGGCGGGATAGCTCAAAGCAGTCAGGATCAGCGGCATGTTGCCGCCGTTTTGAACCTGCACCATCTGAGGACTGTCGCTGCTGGTTGAACCGACAGCGGTGTTGGCAAACTGAAGCGAGGGCGCAGTCGACCGCTGGGCAACCACCACGCGAGCGTTGTTGACGTCGGAAATGAACAAGTCGCCCGCTCCGTCGATCGCCAGGCCCGAGTTGCCATTCAAACTCGCGCCGCTTGCCGTTGGGTCGATTGCAATCGGAGCCCCGCCACCGGCTGGAACCTCCAATACGCGGTTGTTGAAACCGTCCGCGATGAACAGATCGCCCGCCCCGTCTACGGCAAGGCCCTCGGCGAAATACATTGGTTGTCCGTTTACTGTCGGAGCAATTGCCGTCGCGGGCCCGCCACCGGCGGGCACCTCCACTACATTGGTGGAATTCGAGATGAACAAATTGCCCGCAGCGTCCACAATCGCTTTCACAGGGCCTGACAAGAGGTCGCCATTCACGATGGGATCAATCGCGATCGCGGCGCCGCCGCCGGCTGGCACCTCCACTATGCGATTGTTGTAGTAGTCCGCGATGAAAAGGTCGCCCATCGCGTCAGTCGACACGCCGTAGGGCCGATTCAAACTCACACCGTTCACCGTTGGGTCGATTGCAATCGCCGCCCCCCCGCCGACCGGGATCTCCACCACGCGGCTGTTCGGCAAATCGGCAATGAACAGATTGCCTGCTCCGTCTATGGCCACATCGTATGGAAAACTGTTCTCACCATTCACACTTGCCTGAATTGCAATCGCCGCCCCGCCGCCGGCCGGCACCTCGACCACTCGATAATTGCCTTGGTCCGCTATAAACAGATCGCCCGCCCCGTCGACAGCGACACCAAGCCCGTATGTTGCCTGGCCGTTCACTACCGGAGCAATGGCAAGTGCCTGGTTGGTTCCAAACGCAATTTGCGGTCCGGTTCCGACACCATAGATAGGCACGCTGGCCAGAACTGTGCCGGTGTTGTTCAATCCCGAAAAAAAGACCACCGCGCCGGGTCGCATACCGGCGAACCCCGGCTTGAAGGTCACGTTAATCACGCAGGTTGTGGCCGAGGAGTAGGTGGTTGGGGTGCAGGAGCCGGGCCCGCCCGCGTTGGCGAAATCCAGGTTCGGCGATCCTGCCGTCATTACCGCAATGCTGCCCACGGTGGTTCCGGCGCCAATTGAAAAGCTCACCCCTTGCGCTGTACTGGTTGTGCCAACAGGCTGGGACCCGAAGTTTGTGCCTGCGGACACGGGCGTCACCCCCGGCCCTTCGACAACGGCGATTCCGCTCGAGGTCCCTGTCAGGCTATTGACCGCATCAGTGGCCGTCACAGTCTGGGAGTTGAGCGAATTCATCGTCACGCTGAAGGCGCTCACGCCGTTGGTCAGGGGTCCGCTCGCAGGCAACAGAGCGGCGGGGTCGGAGCTGGTGATGGTCACCGTGCCGGTATAGTTGCTTGTCGGCAGGTTGGCAGCGGTGAGGGCGGTCACGGTGACGCTGAACGATTGGCCGGCGTTCACTGAGGCGGGCGCGGAAACTGACAGATGGGTTGCGACGGGTTCAACGGCCGTACCGGTGGCGCCAACGGACTGTGTTACTCCAGTCCCATTCAAGCTGTCGTCAGTCAGCGTGACGGACTCGCTGAGCGGGCCGCTGGAAGGGAAAACCGGTGCAAACACCAGGGCTATATCGCATTCCTGGTCAACGGCCAGCACACTGGAACCGGTGCAGGCGTTCGCATCGGTGGCCGGGACAAAGTCCGCCGGATATCCGACTCCGCTGAAGGTGAGCGGCGAGTTGCCGATGTTGACTAACTGGACGGTCTGTGTGCCGTCGGTCGTGTCCGTGGTTCCGGCGATGGTCGGGGTCCCAAAGGCAGCCGAAGGCGCCGTGGGGCGCTGCAACTCCAGCACGCGGTCGTTTTTGCCATCCGCGATGAACAGATCGCCCACACCATCAACCACCACGCCGCTGGGGAAATTCAGCGAAGAGCCGACTTCAATCGCATTTCCTCCGCCCGCCGGCACTTCCAATACGCGATTGATGTTTGGTTCCGCGATAAACAGATTGCCCGCGCCGTCAACCGCCAGGCCGTAGGGGTAGTCCAAACCGACTCCCGGATCAAGGACGCTTGCCGTACCTGCCCCCAGGTTCGTGATCTCGATAATGCGGTCGTTGCTGGAATCCGCGATCAACAGGTTGCCGGAGTTGTCAATTGCCAGTCCATTGGCGCAACTCAAAG